>OGEJ01000003.1_pt1 | contig 388139 bp, 271 predicted proteins | sample 1570701 | NCBI WGS metagenome assembly OGEJ01 (sample SAMEA2582140, study PRJEB24529) | metagenome | biome: Human gut stool | place: China | collected 2011
TCATAGATCCACTCTATAAATATATCAATGAAACTACTTCACGGGTACCTATCAGTGATTGGCATCACACAGACAGTGGTGAATGGGTTGGGTTTAAAGCGCGTTCGGTTATTGGAGGATACTGGATGAAAGTACTAATGGATAAACAATCGGAACAATATTAATTATTTAATATCTATATTTTATGTATAAAAACACATTAAAGAAAAAAGGGCATTGGGGACTTTTGTTAGTTCTGATGTCACTAATCCTTTGCTTTAGTTGTAAAGATGATGATGGAGCGACAGAATACGACCCGTCAAAACCTGTGAATTATGAGCGCTTTTCTCCTGAAAAAGGAGGTTCGACTACTCAGTTAGTTATAACAGGATCCAACTTTGGGAATGACACAACTTTAGTAAAAGTAAAGATTGGTAATCGTATGGCAAAAGTAGTAGGTGTATCACCTACAAAGATTTATGCAGTAGTAAGAGCTCGATCTGTTGATGAAAGTGGTGAAACTCCGATTAGCGTAACAATCGGCGAGAATGAGCCCTATACTTTTGAACAAAAATTTAACTATGAATTGACTCAAATGGTATCAACGTTAGCCGGATCGGGTGCTGAAGGTCAAGAAGACTCGGATGCTCCTACAAAAGCAACTTTTAAAGATGTAGCCTATTTGTTGATTGATAATGATGGAACAATTTATATACTGGAAGAGAACAACTCCCTGCGCAAATTAGAGGCAAGCGGTAAAGTCTCTACAGTATTTGCCAGTACCGGATATCGTAAACGCGCTATCGACTTTTCTATAACCGGAGACACAATGCTTATGGCCCGAGATGATAATATGGAAAACCCGGCTGTTCATTATATGCTTCGTGATGATGCGTTTGGTCGTCCACGGACATATATGAGAGGCGTAACAGACCAATGTAATACAGTCTCTGTCAACCCCATAGACGGATATGTATTTTGGAATAAGTTTGGTGATGGCACTATGTATTACTGCCCGCCTAGCAATCCGAACGCCTATAAGAAAGTGAATGGGATACACTCTGATAATAGTTTTGAGACGTATAGTTGCTGGAGTAAAGACGGCAGAACATTCGCCCGTATTATCCGCAATAAACACATTATCTACAAGCGTACATATGATCCTGTAAAACATGAGTTTGTAGGGGATGAAACTCTTTGGGCAGGAAAATATGAGAAAGCAGAATTTGCCAATGGTATAGGTGAAGAAGCACGATTTAACCAGCCTTGTCAAGGTGTATTTGATGAAGATGGCAATCTCTATGTATCCGACCGTGACAACAACTGCATTCGCAAAATTACGCCAGATGGTAATGTTACCATTTATGCTGGAAACCGTTCTGAAGGTTTGGTCAATGGATTACCTTTAAAATCGTCTTTCAGACGTCCGGAAGGCTTAACCCGTTCGAAAGACGGGGTCATTTATGTAGCTGACCACGACAATCATGTTATCCGCAAAATCGTAGTTGAATAATGAAAAACAGCATACAATTATGAATCATATAAAAAGAATAATATTCTCTACTCTGTTGTTAATGATAGGCTTCACAGTCTCATTTGCTCAACAAGTAACCCAACAACAGAAAACTGTAACCGGAACGATCAAGGATGCGACTGGTGAAGCATTGATTGGCGCATCTGTTATCGTCAAGAATCAACCGGGACTAGGTACAATTAGTGATGTGGATGGACATTTCTCTATCAAAGCAAATAATTATGACGTTCTTGTGATCTCCTATGTAGGATTTGAAGATAAAGAAATTCCTATTCAGGGAAAAACCAAGCTGGACAACATCGTATTGAAAGAAGAATCCAACAAGATAGATGAAGTCGTTATTGTCGGTGGTAACAAAGTACAGCGTAAGATAACCCAGACTGGTGCTATCACCACGATCTCACCTGAACGCCTGAAAGGTATTGCCTCCGGTAACATGACTAATGCACTGGCAGGAAATGTTCCGGGTATTATTGCACAGCAGACTTCCGGTGAACCAGGCAACAATATGTCTGAGTTCTGGATTCGCGGAATCAGTACCTTTGGAGCTAATGCTTCCGCTTTAGTACTTGTGGATGGTATCGAACGTAATTTCAATGAATTGAACGTTGAAGATATTGAATCATTCTCGGTGTTGAAAGATGCTTCTGCTACCGCTATTTATGGTCAACGTGGTGCAAATGGTGTTGTATTGGTCAATACCAAACGCGGTAAAGCCGGTAAGGTCAGAATTGATTTTAAAGGTGAGTATGGTGTGTTGGCCCATACAAAAATGCCAAGTTATGTAGACGGTGTGACGTATGCACAATTAATGAATGAAGCCAAGATGTCCCGTTTTCAAGATCCGACATATTCTGATGAGGAGATCGATATCCTGCGCTACGGACTAGACCCGGATCTCTATCCAAATGTAAACTGGAGAGATTATGTAATGCATAAAACTTCCCCAAGCTATAAGGCAACGCTGAATATCAGTGGTGGTGGCAGCACGGCACGCTATTACATTTCAGGAAGCTACTACGATGAACAAGGAGTATATAAAACACGTGACTACAACTCTTACAATACCAACGTAAATTATAAGCGCTACAACTATCGTGCCAATGTGGATGTAAACATCACCAAGTCAACAGTTGTAGAATTGGGTATCGGCGGATGGCTGGCAATGCACAATTCTCCGACAACAGACAGCGATAAAATTTGGAAATCATTATCTGCACTGGTACCTCTGCGTGTACCAATCGTATACTCTAACGGTTTAGTACCGACTTACGGAACAGGTGATTTCTTAAATCCCGATGCTGTAATTAACCGGGTAGGATACAAAGAGCGTTCGGAAAGCAAGATGGAAACTAATGTGTCTTTGAAACAAGATTTGAATTTCATCACTAAAGGACTTACTTTTACCGGTCGGTTTGCTTTTGATACATATGCCGATCAGAACTTATACCGCACGAAATCTCCTAATTTGTTCCATGCAGAACCTCAACGTGACAGCAATGGTGACCTTGTCATGAGAAATGTATCTTCTGCAAAACCACTCGCACAAACTTCTGACAACAACGGAACCAGACGTTTCTATACAGAGGCTTCTTTGAATTACGAACGTATGTTTAAAGAAAACCACCGTATCACGGGGATGCTGCTTTACTATCAGGAAGAAGTATCATATACTAACAATGTGGGCGAAGATATCAAAAAAGGTATTCCTAAACGGCATATGGCACTCTCCGGTCGCTTGACTTATGGCTATCAAGACCGTTATTTAATTGAAGGAAATTTTGGTTATACTGGTTCTGAGAACTTCCAGAAAGATCATCGCTTTGGATGGTTCCCGGCAGTTTCTTTAGGATGGGTGGTATCTGAAGAACCTTTCATTAAGAAACATTGGGCTTCCTGGATGGATATGTTTAAAATCAGAGCTTCTTACGGTATTGTAGGTAACGACCAGATTGGTAAAGACGATGAAGCCAGATTCCCTTTCATTACTTCTATCGGAACAGTAGACGGTTTCGCTTTTGGTGAGTCAGGTTCCAATTTTATTGGTGGCTATGGCATCTCTGTATTGGGAGCCAATCGCCTGACTTGGGAAAAGGCAATCAAATATGACATCGGTATTGACTTAAGTCTATGGAACGGACTTTTCACGCTGACTGCCGATATTTATAAAGACCGACGGGAAGACATCTTCCTGCAACGTGGCAACATCCCATATACAGTAGGTGTGGAACAGATGAAGCCGTGGGCAAATATTGGTGTGATGGAGTCGAAAGGTGTGGATGGCAATTTTGCCGTATATAAGAAAGTTGGAGATGTAGACGTAACACTCCGTGCAAATATGACATATGCTATCAACGAAGTGATCGACCATGATGAAGCAGCCAATGTTTTACCTTACAAAATGACAAAAGGATATCGGCATAAACAATGCCGCGGTCTGATTGCCGAAGGTCTTTTCGCTAATCAGGAAGAAATTGATAACAGTCCTAAACAAACATTTGGTACCGTATTGCCCGGAGATATTAAATATAGAGATGTGAACGGTGATGGTATTATTGATGAAAATGACGAAGTACCATTGGGATATACAGAGACACCTAACCTTACTTACGGTTTTGGAGGAAGTGCAGTCTGGAAAGATTGGGATATTAACATCTTGTTCCAGGGTTCGGGTAAAAGTTCCTTCTTCCTGTCAGGATACTCTCGTCCATTCTCCGGTGGTGAAAGTGGTAATGTCTTGACATATGTTGCTGACCAGGAAAATCGCTGGACTTCACACGAAATATCCGGTACATACGACACGGAAAGAACCGATGCCCTGTTCCCTCGTTTGACATATGGTAAAAATGAGAATAATGACAGAAACTCTACTCACTGGTTACGTGATTCCCGCTATTTGCGTTTGAAGACCCTAGAAGTAGGCTATACACTGCCTAAAACGTTATCACGCAAATGGTTTATTGAGAAGGCACGTTTCTATTTCCTTGGAAATAACCTGTTGGTGTTCAGTCCGTTTAAATGGTGGGATCCGGAGAATGGAAGTGGTGACGGTGTAAATTATCCGATCACAAAAACATTCACCGTAGGTGTACAACTTTCTTTCTGATACATTTTAATAATGAAAAATATGAAGAAAATAATATATTCAGCAATTCTCGGTTTCGGACTATCACTGGCTTCTTGCGCCGACTATCTGGACACCGACAAATATTTCAATGACACATTGACTTTTGACTCATTGTGGGTCAACAAAAACTACACGGAAGGATGGCTAGCCAATACTTACCTTTCCGTATGGGGTAGTAACAGCAGAAAAGACGTCCGGAAAATGGATTGCGGACCTCTGTTTTGGGCAGATGATTTAATCTTCAGCGACTGGTTGTCACGCGACTATAAGAATCAGATCTTTCAGAACGGAGAATACACGGCACGCAACCAGCATGCCAACGACCCTTGGGGAGTTTATTATCAAGGTATCCGTACCGCTTCCCTATTTATAATGAACGTCGACAAATGTCTGGAAATGTCCCAAAGCGAACGGGATGACGCTAAAGCACAGGCTCGTTTTGTCCGGGCATATATATACTATAAGTTAATCGAACGTTATGGCCCTGTACCCATTATGCCGGAAGAAGGTCTGGATGTAGAAAAACCATATGACGAACTGGGTACACCACGTAATACAATGGACGAATGCGTCGACTTCCTGTGCAATGAACTGTCTCAGGCTGCCGCCTCACTGCCCGAAACACGTAATAAGAGCAATCTGATTCGTGCTACAAAAGGTCTGGCACTGTCTATCCGTGCTAAAATCTTAATTTTAGCTGCCAGCCCGTTGTTTAACAGTGAAGATACCCCTATTTATAATCTAAAGAATGACAAAGGGGAACTATTGATTACTCCGGGGTACTCTGAAGAGAAATGGGCGAAAGCTGCCGCAGCGGCCAAAGAGGTTATTGACCTGGGAGTTTATGAGCTCTTTACCGTGAAGAAAACAGCTTCAACGATTGAACCTCCTCAGCGCATGGGCTATTCGGATGCGAATTTCCCTCAGGGATGGGCCGATATTGATCCTTATCAGTCATATACACAGTTGTTTGACGGAAATAAAAGACTGGGACAGATCAGTGAGATGATTTGGGCGAACGACAATAATAATAATATTTATGAATTGATAGAACATAGTCTTCCCCGTTATGTGAAAGCCTGGAACTGTATCGCTGTCACTCAAAAACAAGTAGATGCTTATCAGATGTGTGATGGACGGGATATTACAAACTCATCGTCAGAATACCCTTATCGGACAGAAGGTTTTTACGATGCAAGTAACCCCAATCAGATCAAATGTGACTATGTGCAGGATGATGTTTCTATGCGTTATGTACACCGTGAACCTCGCTTCTATGCTTCTATCGGTTACAACGGAACCGTATGGGGATGTACCAGTGCTACTGAAGGAGGAACGACCTATCACAACTACCGTGCCCAATACTACAAAGGTAAACCGGATGGAAAGAACCTCTCGGAGATAGAGTTCCACCCGTTGACCGGCTATACGCTTCGCAAGTATTATTATGAAGAAGATGCAGTGAAACTACAAGGTGCAAAAGTCTGCGATAAATACGAACCAATTGTGCGTTATGCTGAAGTTCTGTTATGGTATGCTGAAGCTATGAACCATCTGACGGTAAATGAATATGATATAGCAGATTATACGGGGACGAAGACAGTGCACGTAAGTCGCAACATCGAAGAGATGCACAACTGTATTCGCCCTATCCGTGTACGTGTAGGATTGCCTGACTTTGACGATCAGATATATAAAGATGAGAAAGCTTTCGATACAGCCTTGAAACACGAACGTCAGGTAGAATTCTTTGGAGAGGCTAAACGTTACTATGACTTGAACCGGTGGTTGGATGCTATGGTAGAACAGAATATGCCTATTCGGGGATGTAACATGGATATGAGTGACGCTGAAGGACAAAAACAACGTTTTTACACTCCTGTGATTATTTCTTCTATGCCGAAATCATTCGTAGAGAGACAGTACTTATGGCCATTGCCGGGAGCAGAACTAGACAGAAATGTTCATCTGACTCAGAATCCAGGTTGGTAATCATTGTAGATTTAATTTAGAGAAATATGAAGAAGATATTTATATATGCCGCCGTATTGTTTGGAATATGCTCTTTCACTTCATGTGATAACAACATAGCCGACGAACAGTTTACCAAAATGGTCTTACTGACCAAAAATGGGGTACAAGACTATAACATTGAGTTCACCGGTGAGGGACAGGTCGAATTGAAGTTACCCATTTCTATTAACGGAACTTCAAAAAATGACAGAGACGTAACTGTACGCCTTATAGAAGATGCAGATACGTTGAAAGATTACAATTTTGAACGTTTCCGTAATCGTACAGCTCTATATTATGTACTTCCATCGGAAAAAATGTATTCTTTTCCGGCAGGACCAGAGATAACGATAAAAAGTGGAAGTGATTACGCTGTTTTCCCGCTAACTCTCAATCTGAAGGAATTTGATTTGTATAGCAACTATATTTTACCGCTGCAGATAGAGAACGTCTCCACCTACCAAATGGCCTGGAGTAAATATACAAAGCTATTGATGAGATTGAATGTCAGCAATTTCTTCTCAGGCAATTACAATGTAGACGGCAGAGTATGGGAAGAGAGCTATCCGGATCAGAAATTGCCTATTTCTTCTACAGTTTTGCGTGCCTTGACTGCCGATCAGTGTTACCTTTATGCGGGTAACGTGACAGATAGTGATGAGGACCGGGCAGGATATTCGTTGACAGTCAAAGTCGATAAAAACAGTTATGAAGACTCGGTTAATGATGAAACTGGCGCAGAAATCCGTAAATACACAGTTGTTACGATCGGCTCTAAAAATGCGGACAAAAACATTAAAGATGAAAGCAACGGTAAAAGCTGGGTTGAGGTCTCAAGAACTGCCGACCCTGTTAACAACAATCTGGAGAATGTAGTAACTAAGGTGTATCTTCATTATTCGTACATGAATTTGCGTGATGCCGAATACCCTGTCAAGATGATTTTTGAAGGAACACTTACACGCTCAGAAAGTATTGATATCAGAACAGAAGAAGAAGCTACTTCTCATTGATAGGAAGCAACACAAAAAAGGAAGCTGTCTCTTTCTCAGAGGCAGCTTTCTTTATACTTGTGCCAAGCGCTTGGCACAGTCGTGCCAAAGGTGTGGCACGAACATGGCACTATATTCTCTACCCTTAGGGTCACCTGTACTTACTATTCTGATCACATTAAATAAGAATACAATCATGTATACCAAACAATTCTTAGTCTGTTTCTTAGGGATAATCTTAATATGTACGGCACATTCACGGGCAGGAGTACCACCCGCCGAAGATACATTTAATCATTATCTGGACCAGGCACTCTCTTTTGCCAAAGCTTATCCACGAGAGAAAGCGTATCTGCACTTTGATAATACAAGCTATTATGTGGGTGACACAATTTGGTTCAAAGCTTATGTCACATTGTCCGAAGAGCTCCTGCCTACGCCTATCAGCCGCCCGCTGTATGTCGAATTAGCAGACCAGACAGGACATATCGTTGAAAAACAAATCATTAAAATCACTGACGGCGAAGGGCACGGACAATTCATTCTTCCTGCTTCTTCCATCCTATCCGGCTATTATGAAATACGTGCATTTACCCGCTGGATGCTGGGATTTGATGAGCAGACATATTTCTCGCGAACTTTTCCTGTCTACCTCGCCTCAAAGGGAGAAAAACCGGAACGCAGCATTACCACTTATCAGCTGAACCCATCGATGCAGCAACGTCCGGAAAAGAAAGAGAAATTCACCCTTCGCTTTTTTCCGGAAGGAGGACAACTGGTAAAAGCCGTACCTACTCAGGTTGCCTTTAAAGCAGAAAGCAGTACGGAGGCGAACGTAAAAATGGAGGGTACCATTTGCAATGCCAACGGAAATAAAATTGGCACGCTGCAAACATTGCACGATGGAATGGGCCGTTTTGAATATACACCCGATGAAAAACCGGCCATAGCCAAAGTGACTTACAAAGGAAAACAATATCAATTCAAGCTACCCGAAGCACTTCCGGCAGGCTATGTTCTGAACGTTACCAACAAACCGGGAGGACTAGCCATACAAGTATCCTGCAATAATGAGACCCCGCGCGACACACTTGCCGTATTTATGAGCCATCAAGGGCAACCTTTTGCCTATCAGCTGATAAGTTGCACAGCAGAAGCACCCGGCACATTCCTGATACGAATGAAAGACATACCAGCAGGGGTATTGCAAATCAGTTTGATAAACCGAGAGGGAGCAACTCTCTGTACCCGATTCAGCTTTGTTACTCCCAAGTCTCAGCTGCGGATTTCCACCGTCGGATTGAAACCCGTCTACACGCCCTATGCACCGATTCAGTGCCAACTTCGCGTTACTGACGCGGCAGGACGGCCGATAGAAACGAATCTTTCCGTTTCTATTCGCGATGCGGTGCGTTCTGACTATCTGGAGTGTGACAATAATATCTATACGGATTTATTGCTAACTTCCGATTTAAAGGGATATATTCATCAACCGGGTTATTATTTTGCAGGCACTTCTCTCCAGAAACAGGCTGAACTGGATATACTGCTCATGGTTCATGGTTGGCGCAAATATGATATGAGCCAATTGATCGGTACTAAGTCTTTCTCACCACTTCAAACTCCTGAAACAAAGCTGATTCTTCATGGTCAGGTAAAATCTCTTGTACAGAAGAATGAGTTGAAGGATATCGCCGTGAGTGTAATGGCAAAAACAGACTCTGTGATTATTGCCGGAAGCACAGTGACGAACGGGCAAGGCCATTTCGAAATACCGGTAGAAGATTTTGAAAATACGATGGAAGCTATCTTTCAAACAAAAAGAGGAGGGAAAGACAGGAAGAAAATGGCTTCAATTCTGATTGACCGTAATTTTAGTCCCAACCTCCGTTCTTATGAATATACCGAATGGAATCCTCAATGGAAAGATGTCAGCAAATGGATACAGAACACTCAACAGACTGACTCGCTCTATTTGGACTCTATCCGGCAAGTAGATAATCTTCATCTGCTGAATACGGTTGAGGTAGTAGCGAAACGAAGGAAAAATGCCACTATGGAGACTCATATCTACCAGCAAAGTCTGGATGCTTACTATGATATCCGCCAGTCTGTAGACCGGCTGCGGGACGAAGGGAAGGAAATCTATACCTTACCGGAGTTGTTTGAAAAGCTAACTCCTTTCTTCCGATGGAACAAGCAGGACGACACATACAGCTACAAGCAGAAACCAATCTGTTTTTTTCTGGGAGGCCGTATGTTGACGTCTATCGAGGCAACATCCATAATGACCGAAGTAGATGGGCTGCAATCCATTTATATCTGTGAAGGGGCAAATGCATTCAGTGCCGGAGCGTTTAAAGACGCTCAAGTTTCATCTCTGGAAAATGGGCCTCGCGACTTCGATCACGAAGAGAGAGTGAACGTGACCGAACTCAGTAAGTATGCGGTGTTTTATCTTACAGCATTGCCCTTGCGGGATATTGCCAACAAGCAGCAACAGGCTGCACGGGGTACCCGCCAGACGATCATTCAGGGATATAACCGCCCGTTGGAGTTTTACTCTCCTATTTATAAGGATACAGATGCATTTCCCCCAGTCCAACCAGATCAAAGGCGGACTCTTTACTGGAATTCTTCTGTCCGGACAGACAGTGAGGGGAAAGCAACCATCGAATGTTATAACAGTAATTACTCTGCTCCATTAATTATTAGTGCAGAAACAATCAGCAATGGAGTCACCGGTACGCTGACTTATTCTACTTTGGAACATCAGTAGCCGGTTGAGTCCGTCATTGCGGTTAAAAGTATCTTTAGTACTACAACAATGTCTGAACTCTTGGGCAATCAAGAATTAAGGAATTACGAGCAAAGAGGCTTCATGATTAATGTCATGAAACCTCTTTATTATATTTACATATCTTTCAATCCCAAAACTTGTGTCTCAATATCATATTTAGACATTTCTTTTTGTTTTAAATGTTCCACTTTCTCCATGAAAACAGTATGGCTATAGTTGTTCTCAGGAACTCGTTTAACTTCAGCAATAAGAGCTTTCTTACCACTGGATTTAAGAGCAACAATATCTATTTCATAAGAATTTATTCGTTGTTTGCCAATAGAACTTTTTGTTTCCCACCAAGAGCCTATTTCCTTGAAACCTCCGGTCTCTGCCAATTTCTGTTTGAAGTATTTCTCTAACACCCTACCCGAATAGGTCGGATAATCAGCTTTTGCTAATTGTCTCAGATCATCAAAATTTTGTAATTCAATATAAGAGCGATTCTGCTCAATATATTTAAACCAGAAATTCAAGAAATTATCACCAATAACATATCGTACATTTTTCTTAGTTCCGGGTTTTGCAAAAATAGGACGCTCCCGGGTTATTAAATTGTATACATTCTCCAGTTTGCTTAAATAACCTCCGATAGCTGTACCGCCCAATGCCGATTCTATCTCGCCTTGCGTATAATGCCCGTTGGCGATTTCTGACAAAATGGAAAAATAGGTACCATAGTTTTTTCCAAACTCAGTTATCAACAAATTACGTCCTTCATCTATAAACAAGGAGTTTTCCGAAAAGACAAAGTCATACATCTTATCTATAGTAAGCGCTTGGTTATCACAAAACAACTCTACATATTTAGGGATTCCTCCTGTCAATGTGTATAAAGCTAATAAGTCATCATTACTATATCCGGAAGCGAGATCCTCCATTATTTGTTTCAGGACACCGATCTTAAAAGCACGCAGACATAAAATATTGTCAGCACGCCCAAATAGGGGTTCATTATGATCTGTGAATATTTTCTGCATTAAGGAGTACACAGAACCACTGATGACCAAATTTATTTTAGTTTCTTGTTTATACTCATCCCAAAGATTCTGCATATCACTAAAGACGTCAGGTCGGATATTATAAAACTCTTGAAATTCATCTATGACGATATTAAAAGCACGTGTTTTACCAACTTCAAAAAGATATTGCATCAGATTGGTAAAAGTAGGTATTCCTTCAGGAACGAATATGGATAGAGTTTCACGTGCTATCTTTACAAAATCAGTAACTAATATGCTTTCAGCTTTTCTTCCAATGAATAAATAAACTGTAGGTGTTCCTTTCAAAGCCTCTTTTATGAGACTGGTTTTACCAATGCGTCTACGTCCTGTGACCACAATCATTCTGGAGTTTTGAGTGAATGCAAGCTCTTGCACACGTTTTAATTCCGCAACTTCTTTTTCTCTATTATAGAATTTCATAATGATGATTTGTTTTCTCAACGGCCATTGACTCAACCGCTGTTGCGAAAATACAAAATAAATTGAGAACAATCAATTTTAGCATGCGAATTATGAATGTTTCATCCTATATTATAATTCTTTAAGTAATGCAGATTAAGTTTCTAATTCCGTTATAACATATCTTTCTATATGTCCAAACATTTTTATAACATGGGGGTATATGAATCGGGTTAGAGGAGATAATGCAAATTTGTTGACATAGCACTATTGATAAATAGCATAAAGATTGAGTTAGAACAACACAAATACAATACGTTACCGAATTAAACCGTTGATAATATGCTGTTTACAACCTTGCTATACGGTTTGGACAGGAGCCGGAGAACCAATTATGCACGGATGACTTCGCCGGTCATTGGGCCCATAATGCCAATCTTTCAGTAAAAGCGATCATGGGTGTAGCCGGATATAGCGAAATGGCGCATATGCTTGGTTTATATGATGTTGCAGAGAAATATGCAGGTATAGCCAAGAAAATGGCGGTGAAATGGGAAGAAATGGCAAATGAAGGTGATCATTACCGCCTTGCTTTCGACCGTGAGAATACATGGAGCCAAAAGTATAATATGATCTGGGATAAGATGTGGAGTCTGAATTTATTTTCGAATAATGTAATCAGCAAAGAAGTCAATTATTATTTAATGAAACAGAATCCTTATGGGTTACCGTTAGATTCTCGCAAAGAGTATACAAAGTCTGACTGGATTATGTGGATTGCAGCTATGTCTCCAGATTTAGAAACTTTCAAGAAATTCATAGATCCTCTCTATAAATATATCAATGAAACGACTTCACGGGTACCTATTAGTGATTGGCATGATACAAAAACAGGCAAAATGACAGGTTTTAAAGCGCGTTCAGTAATTGGAGGATACTGGATGAAAGTATTAATAAATAAAGTACAAAACAAACAATAAAATAAATAATCGTTCAAAGTTGATACAATTAAATAGAATGTGAAATAACTCAATATATTTTAAACATCCACCCGTATTGTACTGATTCTCTAAAGTATAATACAGGTGATAAAATTAATTTGCTATGAAAAGTAAAGAACAAGTGTTTTGGTTTTTAAGCCATAATAAGATGTGGTGTATCCCACTCTGTCTGGCTGCATTTTCATTATTACCTGGTAGCTATACTCATGCTGCCAGTATAATAGATGAAAATACATTAATAGTAAACTCTACCCAACAACAACGTATTGTAAAAGGTACTGTTATTGATGCCAATGGTGAGCCATTAATAGGAGTCAATGTAAAAGAAGTAGGGGGGAGTACTGGTACAATCACTGATATAAACGGTGAGTTCTCTCTAAATGTAGCTCCCAAAACAAAATTAGAAATTTCTTTTATCGGTTATCAAACACAGAATGTTACTGTGGGAGAGGCGAGACAAATTACTGTAACCTTACAAGAAGATACACAAGTTCTAGATGAAGTTGTTATAACAGGATTTGGTATGTCACAAAAGAAAGCAACATTGACGGGTGCTGTTTCTTCAATTAAATCTGAAGAAATTGCTCGTTCTTCTGCTGTTACTGCAGGTGGAGCTCTGGTTGGTAAAATTGCAGGTGTAAATACTCGTCAACAAGATGGACGTCCTGGCGCTGAAACAGCTTTGCAAATTCGTAACATGGGTACTCCATTATTTGTAATTGATGGTGTTATTTCAGATACAGGGCAATTTAGTCAGATGGATTTTAATGATATTGAATCTATATCTGTACTAAAAGATGCATCAGCTGCTTTATATGGGGTACGCGCGGCGAATGGAGTAGTGGTTGTTACAACTAAGAAAGGTAGTCGTAATTCTAAAAATACAGTTTCTGTTAATGCTTATTATGGTTGGCAGAAAAACTCTAAATATGTTAGTCCAGCTAATGTAAAGGATTATGTTCATGCCTATGTAACAGCAGAAACATTCTCTGGACGTAATGGCGATTCTCGTCGTTACAGCAAAGAAGAATACGAGAAATGGATGAGTGGTACAGAACCTAAATATCAAGGATGGAATTGGGAAGACTATATTTGGGTAAGCGCTCCGCAGTATTATATTAATACTAATTTCTCCGGAGGTACAGATAAAGCAAACTATTATGTAGCGGTATCCCACATTAATCAAGATGCAACTATCCGCAATTATGGTGGATTCCGTCGTACAAATGTACAGATGAATATCGAAATGAATGTAAATGAACGTCTCAAGGTAGGGGCAAGTATGAATGGACGCATTGAAGATCGTCGTCATCCTGGAGTACCGGGAGCTGATGATACATGGCTGCCTCGTTTCGCAACAATGAAAAATCAACCAACTAAACGACCATTTGCTAATGATAACCCGAATTATCCACAGCTAGTATCCGACCAACCGGAAACAAACTTTGCTATTTTGAATTACGAGACTACAGGAAAGGTATCAGATGTATGGCGCGTAATTCAAATGAATGGTACTGCTGAATATGAGATTCTGAAAGGATTAAAATTCAAAGGAATGCTAGGCTACTATTATGCTTATAACGAACTGGATAACCAAGAATTCACCTATGAACTATATGGTTATGACGAACAAAAAGATAATTACTATGTAACCAACCGTATGTCAAATCCTTATCGTGAGCGCAACCGCGAGAAGGTAGAAGATCAATTTTCAAACTTTCAGTTAAACTTTGACCGCAAATTTGGTAAACATGCGGTTGTTGCTGTAGCTGGATTTGAGGCAAGTCAGCGTAAACGCCCTAAAATGTGGATTCATTCTACACCAGTTTCTAATGCAATGGATTTGATTCGTCTGAAAGAAATTCAGGAGTTTAATGATGATGGAAATAGAACAGAGGCACGTATGGGATATTTGGGACGTATCAATTATAGTTATGCTGACAAATACCTAGTTGAATTAATAGCTCGTTGGGATGGATCATGGAAATTCCGTCCGGATAATCGTTGGGGCTTTTTCCCATCAGCCTCTTTAGGCTGGCGTGTTTCTGAAGAGAACTTTTGGAAAGAGAGCAAAATTGGTGAGATCGTTACTAATTTAAAGTTACGTGGTTCATATGGCGAAGTTGGTGATGATGCTGTTTCTGACTATTCTGCTTTTGACTATCTACCTGGCTATAATTACAACAGTGGGGGTGCAGTAATTGATGGCAACTGGGTAGTAGGAACTTCAACTCGGGGACTACCTAACCAAACACTATCCTGGATGACAGCAAAGATTCTAGATATTGGCGTAGATTTAGGTTTTCTCAATAACCGTTTGAATATACAATTTGATTATTTCCGTCGTGTACGTGATGGAATTCCTGAACCTCGTTATGATGTGTTAATACCGAACGAAGCAGGTTTTAGTCTACCAAAGGAGAATCTTAAATCAGATATGCATAGAGGTTTTGATGCTTCTATTATGTGGACTGATCAAATCAATGATTTCAATTATAGTGTTGGGGGTAATATAACCTATTCCCGCTTTTGGGATTGGGAACAATATAAGCCGCGCTTTAGTAATTCGTGGGATGAATACCGTAACAGCATTTGGCATCGTGTAGGATATGTGAATTGGGGGTATGAAGCTATCGGTCGTTTTGATAGTTGGGAGCAAATTGCCAATTATCCAGTTGATAATGATAGAAAAGGGAATCGTACAGTAGTTCCAGGAGATATCATGTATAAGGATCAAAACAATGATGGAGTGATCAATTATTTGGATGAACGTCCCATTGGGTATCGTGTAGATAGTACTCCTACTCTCAATTTTGGTATTAATCTTTCTGCATCATGGAAAGGATTTGATTTGGCAATGGATTGGACCGGCTCCGGTATGACATCATGGAATCAATGTTATGAGACAGCCCGTCCGTTCCAAAACGATGGTAACAGTCCTGATGAAGTATTGAAGGATGCATGGCATTTATCTGATATATGGGATGCTAATAGTCCGTTAATTCCAGGTAAATACCCCATGGTTCGTCTAAATACTGATGAAACTAGTGCTTATGATAAAAGTTCATATTGGTTACATAATGTAACTTATTTAAAGTTACGTAATTTGGAAGTCGGCTACACATTCCCCAAAACATGGTTAAACAGAACTGGCATTAGTAATTTAAGACTGTTTGTTTCAGGCACAAACTTACTGACTTTATCCAATTTGTCTGTGATGGATCCGGAATGTGCATCTGACAACGGTTTGGATTACCCTCCGATGCGAGTAATAAACATTGGCGTAAACCTAAAATTTTAAGAAACAATGAAAAAGAAATATTTATATACAATAATGACTGCCACGATGTTGTCATTGGGCAGTTGTAGTGGCTTCTTGGATACAAAGCCCGATACGTTATTAACCCAAGATCAGACTTTTGGAGACCCTACATTAGTTAAATCCGTATTGGCCAATTTTTATGGACGTGTAACAATAGGACAGCGTATTGATGACTGGGATCAATGGACAATGCTAGACGAGGTAATTCATTTCGACACAAATAGCGATGAGAATATTGATAGAAACAAATGGCGTACATATGACTATACTCTAGTACATGACCTTAATCAGTTCTTAGAAGGTATTAAACCCTCAGACGCTGTAGATGAAGCCACGAAAACTGCTTATATAGGTGAAGTACGCTATATTCGTGCATGGCTTTATTTTTGTATGGGACGTACTTTAGGTGGTGTACCTATAATAAATGATGAGATATTCAATTACACTCCAGGAATGGATATAACAACTCTGCAGATACCCCGTTCTACTGAGGCTGATTTATACGATTATGTAATCTCAGAATGTCAGGAAGCCTCCAAAATGTTGACCAAAGACACTAACAAAAACTCTGCACGAGCCAATTATTGGGTAGCAAAAATGCTGGAAGCCCGTGCTGCTTTAACTGCAGCTTCATTAGCTACTTATAACACGGCCGAGGCACATCCGCAGTTGCGCACGAATGGTGGAGAAGTAGGTATACCTTTTTCCAAAGCCCAAGAATACTATAAAATAGCGTTGGCCGCTGCAAAAGATGTTATAGAAAATGGACCTTACAAGCTCATGCTGGCATCAGAGCAAACTCACAAAGCATATGCGGACAATTTCTATAAAGCTGTATGCCAAAAAGATGGTAATACAGAAGTCATTTGGTGTCGTGATTATGTCTCTCCGGGGCAAACACATCAGTTCACTAAAGGAAACCTGCCCAAAAGTATAGAACAAGATACTGGAAGTGACCGTTTATCTGTTTTACTAAATCTAGTTGAGGCTTTCGAACCACTTGATGCCACGGAAGAACAAAAAGGGACGAGTATACCATTTGAAATTGGTACCCTTGAAAATCCGAAATTCTTTACCGAACCAACAGAACTATTCATGGAACGTGACCCACGCCTAATGGGTTCTATCATTGTACCTGGAGCAACTTTTGACAGTAAGGTTATTGAATTACAAGCTGGGCAACTGCGAAAAGAAAATGGTTCATGGTCTGAAGTGACTGGAGCCCGTAATTCTTATGACGAGGATGGCAGGTTGATTACAGCTAATAATGGTCCTTTCGGCGGTAATGACCGAGAAATAAACCGTACCGGTTTCTACGTGCGCAAATATTTGGATGCTACACCTTCAGCAGGTACTATTGGACGTGGTTCCGAAATGTGGAATGTTTATTTCCGTATAGCAGAGGCTTATCTAATTGCCTCTGAAGCTAGCTGGGAGCTATCACGGGATAATACTGATACAGATGCACTGAAGTATATTAATGCCGTTCGTAATCGGGCTGGAATCTCGTCATTAAATACAATTGATCATGAGAAAATCATGCATGAATACCGAGTAGAATTTGCATTTGAAGGTAATCGATGGTGGGATCTGAAACGCTGGATGGAGGCAAGCAAAATATGGACTGGTGAACCAACAGCAAGAACTTCACAACGCTTAGGACTATGGCCATTCAAAGTGGTTGCTTCAGGTGATCCTAACGATGGCAAGTGGGTATTTATTGAAAAAGATATGCAAAAGTTAGATTTATGGCGCCGTCCGTTAAAATGTACAGAAGCACAATATTATTCAGAAATTGATAACGGCTGGATTAATAATAATCCAAAGTTAGTGAAGAATCCTTATCAGTAACTTAATAAGAAACAATGAAGATGAAAACAACATTTAAAATATATTCAATAGTCATATTATCCATTTTTGCATTAATAAGCTGCAGCAAAGATAATTATGACGAACCTACCTCCTTTATAAAAGGCCGTGTGGTCTATAAAGGAGAGGCTTTACAATTACGTGGCAACGAAGCAGTCAAATTGCAGCTATACCAACGTGGCTATCAAAAACATGATCCTGTAGAGGTTTTTGTAAACCAAGATGGAGAGTTCTCTATCTGTATCTTTGATGGACAATATCAATTAATAACGAAGGCTGGCAATGGACCTTGGAGTGATGAGGGACGCGATACTATAGAGATAAAATTAAATGGACTTGCCACACAAGATGTTGAAGTAACTCCTTATTACTTAATAGAAGATGCTAAAATAGCTCTGAATGGTAATAAAGTTGATGCTTCATTTAAAGTAAATAAAATAGCAGGTACTGGAATTGATCGTATGATTATGTTATTAAGTACCACACAATTCTTGAGTGATGCTGAACATAATGTAGATCGTTATGACGAAACTGAAAATTTAGCACAATACGACGAAACAGGTAAGATATATAGTTTTACTACCAAAGATTATACTAATAACAGTATGTTCCAAACAGCTTTAAAAAGAGGAACATTGTTTGGACGTATTTGCCTGTGGCCCAAAGGGTCTGATCAAGGAATTTATTCGGAAGTATTTAGACTTAAATAGAACTATATTTCAGTTTTATTTATGAGGGTGTCTTCGGACACCCTCTTATCATTTATTCTAACTCAAGGAGTAAACGGAACTGTGCCAGATGGTTTAGGTAACGGAGTATTCACCGGTAAAGGGACTCCCAAATCCGGCATTCCATCAGCATCCCATCCTATCTTCTGCAATCGTGGATTGCGACTTTCCGACTCTCCCGTATTACCGCTAGGAACACTTCTTGCCTGATACAATATATACCATTCCGTTCCATCAGGCGAAGGAAGAAAGGAAAGGTTAGCCGGGCCATACACTCCATCTTCCGGTCTCTGTTGAAATACAGGAACGGGGCTCTTCTTCCAGGAAGCCGGATTCAGCAAGTCACTATCCGCGTCGGCAGTCAACATTCCGGTACAATAATAAGGAGACCAGCAACCGCTTGCCGCATAATAGACAATGACAGTCCGGTTATCTTTGGAATGAAAATACTGAGGGCTTTCATTTACATAAATCGGATAAGCAGTCCGCCCGCCATCCGGATTTACCCACTGCCGTTCCCATTCATACTCCGGCTTCGAAATCAGAACCCTTTCCGTAGCCAATGTCCAGGGGTTTTCCATGCGGGCAATATAGATGCATTGTGTTTCACTGCCTATCCTCCGATTAGGCCACCCGGACCATAGAAGATAAAGCTCCCCTTTATGTTCAAAAGTTGAGGGATGTATTCCCCAGTTCCAATCGGGATTGGTCATGATCGCTCCTTTCATGCGAAACTCTCCCTGCATAGGGTCAGGAGAATCATTCTCAATCACATAAATCTGATGATTATCTGTATTTCCATCATCGGCAGCAAAATAGATATACCATTTACCATTGATATTCCGTATTTCCGGATTCCAAAGGTTATGGCTATTCGAAGGATCTTTAGGCACCCAGACCTCTTTACAAGTGGAATGAGCCATATCGGTAATATCGGTGGTTACCCACAGATATATTTGCTCATTAGTTTCATGGGTATAATAATATTTACCATTATGGTAAATCGCGCTTGAATTAGCCCCTTCCATAAATAATGGATTGGCATAAGTATCTTTTTCAACATCTTCTTTTTTTCCCGCCCGTTTGGAATTACAAGAGATGTTCAGCAAAACAAGGAATAATAACAAACATAAATTGATTCTCATAGTTTCATTTTTAAGATGATACAAAGAAAAGACTTTTTTTTCATTAATAGTTAATAAAGCGAAAATAAAAATTAAGTTTGGAATATCATTCTCGTCATTACATCGTGACACATCCTGCTGATGACAGGAAAACAGAAAAAAGAGAATGTAAAGACAAACTACCCATTAATAATAAAAACAGAAAGTTTCTTGGCATCATTACACACTTTCACACGAAATATATTAACCGTTTATATACTTCTTCCGAATCATTTATTAATAAATTCGTTCATCGTTTATTATAAACGTCCCCCAAGTTTATTATAAACCCGAGCATCGTTATTTCAGCAACAAATATTAATTTTAAGCAACAAAAAGGGCTGCAATTCCCATAAAGAATCGCAGCCCTTAGCTTGTATCAGACTATCCGGCAAGCATTATCCGAAATGGAAACGCTTGCAATCTGTTATTATATTGTACTTATTATTACTCATTTTTCGTCTATATTATCAATGTTATCGAATTTACTTCCGGTTCTCACTTACAAATATACAACATAAAAAACGGTTTGTCAAGCCCTGCATGCTTCTTTCATACATCTGATGACAAATCAAATGGTAGAATCAGCATCCGGAGTGCTTTCTGCCGCTGTATCGGAAGCAGACAACTGATTGACATATTCCTTCGGGAGAACTCCATATTGTGCCTTGAAACACTTGGCAAAATAAGAGGAGGAAGTGAATCCAACCTGTGCCGCAACCTCGGAAATACGTGTACCGCCCTGAATTAACTCAGCTGCCTTATTCATACGGAGGGCCTTCAGATAATCATTGGGCGACATTCCCGACAATGCTTTTATCTTCCGATAGAAGTTGGAACGGCTCATGTTCATCTGCTCTGCAAGAGTATCGATGGAGAAATTCTCGTCTGCCAACTGGTCGGCAATCACTTCCTGTATCTTGGCAACAAACTCACAATCTCTCTGAGTCATCGCAAGTTCTGCCGAGGCCTGATTGGCATTCCCGGACAAACTAACCATCAGCTTATGGAAAGACTGCCTCAACCGGAGCAGGTTCTCGATCTGCTTATGCAGTTGTTTGATAGAGAATGGCTTCTCAATATACACATCGGCTCCGCATTCCAGTCCTTCCACCTTAGATTCCAGCGTCGTTTTTGCCGTCAGTAAGATGACCGGAATATGTGAATAGTCGATTTCCGATTTCACTTTGCTACAGAGTTCCAGCCCGTTCATTTCCGGCATCATCACATCACTGACGATGACGTCTACACTCTCCTGTTCGAGTATCTCAAGTGCCGCACGACCATTCGGAGCTTTCAGCACACGGAACCAGGCAACCAACGAGTCACGCGTCAGATTCAACAGTTCGACATTATCTTCTACCAGCAATACGGTGAATTTCTTTCCGGAGAACTCTGAAGGAATATTCTCTGCCGAACCTTCGTTTTCGGAATGAACCTCAACGATATCAGCAGCTTCTTCTGCCTTCTTTTCGCTTAAAGGAAGAGATAATATAAACGAGGAGCCTTGCGGTTCGTTATCTTCAAGGCGCAGGCTGCCTTGATGGGCTTCTGCCAGAGATTTCGCAAAAGCCAGTCCGATACCGGTACCTGTGGCGGTAGCGACTTTATCATCCGGCATTTGGTAGAAGGCTTCAAATATCTTTCCCTTTTGGGCATCCGGTACTCCACGACCGTCATCACTCACATATATCTCATATCCCGCATCAGTTGTCACGAGTTTCAAATCGATACGCGTACGGGCATATTTTATCGCATTGCCCATCAGATTCACCAGTATCTTACTCAACTTTTCCCGATCGACCATTGATACCAGTTCCTGCTCGGGCAGAGTCAATACCAGTTCAATTCCCTTTAACTCGGCAGGACTGGTGAACTGACTATATACATCATTCACTATTTCCTTAATATCGCAACTTACCAGATTCAGTTGCAAAGCTCCGTTTTCCATCTTCTGGAAGTCGAGCAGCTGATTGGTAATCCCTAAAAGATAGTTTACATTCTTATCTATTACAGACAGATACTTAGCTTCTTTTCCTTCATGTTCTATCTCTTGCAACTTTTCAAGAGGCAATCGGATCAGACTGAGAGGGGTACGTATCTCATGTACCAGATTAATGAAGAAGCCGATCTTTGATTTATAAACTTCCTGTTCTTTAGCAATCTGATATTTCTCCATCCGACGTTTGTACTTATGCTTCACGCGAAGATTCCAGCGCCATGCAATCCAGACAATCCAGCCCATCAACAGGAGAATATAAATAAAATAGGCGAAAGAACTACGCCACCAAGGGGGAGTAATCACTACCCGCAGAGTAGTCGTTTTCTCGTTCCACTGATGGTCATTATTGGAGCCACGCACTTCGAACTCGTATTCTCCGGGAGGCAGATTGGTATAAGAAGCAGAGTTGTTCTCGGAGTTGGTAATCCACTCTTTATCTACTCCTTTTAATATATAGGAATATCTGTTTCGTGCCGGGTCTTCATAGCTTAACGCCACAAAACGAATCGTGAAACTATTATTTTCATAAGACAAGGTTATCTTGTCAGCCATATAAATCGGTTTCCCCAGTTGAAGCAGCTTCTTCACTTCCTGTTCGTCATTCAGATAGGATAAACGGATATCAGTCACATATACCGGAGGAATGTAGGAATTATCCACAAAACGTTCCGGCTGGAAAACATTAAAGCCGTTGATTCCGCCAAAATATAGTTTACCTTCAGAAGATTTTAAAGAAGAACGTGCCATAAACTGATTTCCCTGCAAACCATCATTAATCGTAAACTGTCGGAAATGAGCTTTAGAAATCGGATTAATCTTAAATATCCCTGCATTGCTGGATATCCAGAAATCTCCTGTCTGATCTTGTTCAATAGAATAGATCACCTTATTGGGAAGCGCAGAATCAAACTCAATAAATGCCTCTGTTTTGGGATCGAAGGAGCATAATCCTCCCCCATTCGTGCCAAACCACATCACGCCTTTGTTATCTTCAAATACCGTGATCACCGAATTACTGGTAATGGTGGTCGAATCTTCCCGTTCGTGCTGGAAATGTTTCCAGTGTCCGCTCAGGGTATTGTAGGAGAACACGCCGCTGTTGGTCGTTGCAATCCACAGGTTGTTATACATATCCTCATATATATCGCCCACGGAAATCATGGAGCCGATACTGGTAATCGTCATGAAATTATCGGCATCAGGATTATACCGGCATAAGCCCCAGCTTGTTCCAACGAAGATTTCCCCTTTCCGGTCTTTATATATGCATAGTACGTCATTGCTGCAAATGGTATTGGGGATTCCGCGCGAGTGTGTATATTCCTTTATCGAACCGGTACGCAGATTAAGCACACGTATTCCTTCCGCATAAGTACCGATCCAAAGACAATCGCCGTCTAACATCAAAGAGCGAATATCATATTTCTGACTCTTTACACCACCGATATGATATTCCGAAAGCTCCCGTGTAACGGTATTGAAGAAATATAAGCCACTCTGAGTACCAATCCAGATATTTCCGTCTTTATTTTCACAGAATGGGCCTACCACCTCTCCTGCTCCCGCTATCCCCGACAGATAGGCGGGTGAATAGTAATCGAAACGCTTGGTCTGCTTGGACATATAGTTGATACCTCCCAAGTTCGTCAATACCCACAGAGCACCTTCCGCATCCCACATCATGCCGTTTATGGTCTGATCACTCAGACTTCGCGGATCAGCCGGATTATCTGCACGGAGGAAGGTTTTCGACTCGCGGTTGAATAGATAGAGTCCATTATCGGTTCCTACCAGCAGTTCATTCTCCGTATATTTCAGCAGGCTGCGAACTGCACCGAAGTTCAATGAAGGAGCCATGTAATTCTCAACCGTTCCGGTCTGCCGGTTCAACCTCCCCAACAAATTGTTGCCTGCTCCCAGCCATACTTCTCCCTCTACATCCAGTACACAGTTTATTTTGTAACTATCGGAAGAGTTCACGTCCGATGAGACCTTATATGATTGCAGAAATTTGCCGTTTTCATCGAAACAAAGCAGTCCTTCCTGTAGCGAAGAAACATACACCTTCTTCTTATCGTAACTCTGACAAACATCCCAGACAAAAGAGGTCTGAATACTATTCTGAGTCAACACTTCGGTCTTGGGATCATAAATAAAAAGTCCCTGCCCCAAGGTGGCAATCCAGAGAAGTCCGTTCTCCGTCTTTACAATCTTCTTGATTTCACTGCTGACGTATACGCCATACTGAGTGGTCTTGTCAAAATAGGAGAAACGGTCCGTTGCCCGGTCATAGATATACAGTCCGGAGTTCGTTCCAACCCATATATTCTGATCTTCTTCAATCAGTGCCTCAACGAAGTTGTTCTCCAATGAGAATTTATCGTTCAATACATTCCGATAAACTTTATTGCCCCGACCGTCGTAACGGTTCAGTCCGTCACTGGTGCCCAGCCAGATAAATCCATAGCTATCCTGTATAGCACACCATACCGTATTATGTGACAAGCCATCTTCCACCTGATATTTCTTGAAGGAGAAATAGGGAGATGCAGACAATGGTTCGAGCCAGAAGGCCAGTAAAAGTATCAGTATCTTTGTTAACTTCATACCAAGTGTGTCTTATGTTTAGATTAACGATTCAACCAGGGTTCCGGATTCAACTTTTCTTTCTCTCTGCGTAACTGGAAATGCAGTACCGTTCGTCCGTTATCCGCGCCATCAGAGAATATCTGTCCGATAGACTGCTTTGTGCTCACCGTATCGCCGGATTTCACCGAAGCGGAAGACAGATTACAGTAAACGGAAATATAATTACCATGCCGGATGAGGACGTTAAATAGTCCGTTCAACTGGAACACGGCTGCTACCTTACCATCAAAGATGGCACGGGCTTGTGCTCCCGGCTTTCCTTGTATATCAATTCCTTTATTATCCAGCTTCACATTACGGAGTCCTTCAACGGAATACTGTCCATAGCGGCTGGTTATGATATAAGGTCCGGATATAGGCATCGGAAGTTTCCCACGGTTGGCAACAAAGCTACCGGACAGTTCACGATCTGCCTTGCTCATCGTAAAAGCGTCCAATGGCTCCGACTTCGGTTTGGCAGCCGTTCCGGTTTCGGAGGCACCTTTGTCATTTGTATCCGCCTTCTTGCGGGCTGCCGCTTCGCGGCGGGCTTCTTCCGCGGCACGTTTGCGGGCGCGTTCTATTTCTTCTGCGATCAACCGGTCGATACGGGCATTCAGTTGATTGGCTTCCCGTCTCTTCTTGTTCACTTCGCTTTGCAGACCTTTCTGTTTCTTTTGCAGATTAGCCACCAGTGTGCGCTTCTCTTTCTCCTGAGCTTCCAGTTTCGCCTTTTCGTTCTCACGTTCTTTCAGCAGTCCCTCTTTGGCGGCTTTCACTCGCTGGCGTTCTGCTTTTTTCTTCCGTATCTGCTCCTGCTTCTTTAATATTTCCTCTCCCTGCAGACGCTGGTAGGTGGCATATTCACGCACATAACGCATACGACGATACGTTTGTCCCAGGTTCTTGGCGGAGAAGATAAACATCAGTTTCTCTTCAATCGATTTATTCTTATAGAGGTACTGGACAGATGCTTCGTACTTCTTCTTTTTCTCTTTCAGGTCTTTTTCAAGACTATTCAGCTGGCGGTTCAATGACACTAATTCGCGTTCGATAGTCTCCACATCGTTATTGATCGCAAGGATATACCGTTTTCGTTCTTCAATCTGTCCCGTCAGTGCCGCCAGTCCGTTCAACTGACTGCCTACGTCCTTCTTTGTATTCTGTAAAATCGACTCCGTCTCGGCGATCTGCTTCTGCAAAGCACCGCGCTTACCTTCCAGCTCACGAATCAGCTTGTTCGATTGAGCAGAAAGCGGAATCGCCAGCCAAAGGCTGCTTACCAGAATTACAAAGAGACGTTTTATCATAATAAAGCTACCAGCATTTTCATTAATTCTTCCAAAGAGACCTGACGGTATCTGGAAGTAACTTCTGTCGGAGTGATCGAAAGTTCTTTGGTCGAAAAATCATAGAGTTGTACTTTCGCTTTCTCCAGTTTGGGGATTCCCAGGTCTTTCCCGGATAGTTCAGTTTTTCCTCCGGGTTTAGAAGCGTCAGTCAGCAATTTCTCCAATTGGGAGAACTCTACGTTCTTCGATAATATTTCTTTCAGCTCTTTTTTGGTTGCGCGTACAAACCGCTTGTTCATCCGGTCGACGAATAATACTTCAGTAGGAGTCACCTCGATGCGTGCCAATTCCGTACGGAGAATAGGCATCAGCAAGGAAATCTGTACCCGTTCACGGCTCTTCATCTTCATGGTACCGCCCACCGACATACTTCCGCCTTTACTCGGAATCGTCAGCTGAAGTCTGGAAGCCAGATAGCTGGGAATAGCTGCTTCGGAAGCAGCTACTTCCGGCACCTTTGTCGCCGTCAGACGCTTTGAACTCTTACAACCTACCAATACGACTGCAATCAACAAAAAATAAGCGATTCTTTTCATTCTGCAATGTATTTTTTCTTTTCTATTTTCTGTTTCAATGTTTTCGACTCACTGCCCATTTCCAGTGCTTTCTTCCAGTAGGTAAGCGCGCCGTCCACATCTCCGGTCATATAATAGATATCTCCGCAATGTTCTACAATCACGTCACTCTTATCGCCGCCCTCACTTTTCATGGCGTTATCGATGTAAATGCGAGCTTCTGCATAGTTCCCCTTTTCAAAGAGAATCCAGGCATACGTATCCAGATAAGTGGCATTGTTTGGCTCTGCCTTTACGGTCTTATAGCTCATTTCTTCCGCTTTATCCAGATCACGACGCTCTACTGACAGGTAATAGGCATAGTTGTTCAGTGCGCCAATGTTGGACGGATTGTAGACCAGCGCCGAGTCATAGGCAGCATAAGCCTCCTTCATCTGCTTCTGCGTATGATACATATCTCCCAGAATAGAGTAGAAATCCGAGACGATTTCTTTCTTACTGTCAGCCGTCGTATGTTCCAGCGCTCTCTTGCAGATGCTTATCACACTATCCGGTTTCTCCGCCTGATTATAGGCAACAGCCAGATAATAATAAAATTCCAGCGCATCCGGAGTCGCTTCAATACCCGGCTCGCAGACTTTGATAATCTGCTTATAATCTTCTTTTTTTACCGCAGCACCGATCAGCATCATACGGGCAGCTTTATTGGTAGGGTCCAGGTCAACCACCTGTTCCAAGACGGGGACTGACTCCGACTCCATATTCTTGGACAACAGATATTGCGCATAAAGCATCGGAATCTGAGGATCATCCTGTTCCTGCTTCATGATCCGGTCAAACAAAGCGATGATCTGCGTACTGTCCTTATCGGCCTGTTCATTTTCCACAATCATCTGACGCATGACGCCCACTTTGGTATCAGGAGTCACCTTCTTATTCAGCAACAGTGTATCCAACTGCTGTTGGTAGAGTTCTTCCTGCCCTGTCTGTTTATAGTAAGAAGCCATCGAGAAGATAGCCATCGGATTATCGGGTTCCGCCGCCAGCACCTTCTGATAAACGTCATAAGCCTCCTGTTTCTTGCCATTCTGAAGATATACGTCTCCCAAGATGACTTGATAACGCATGTCCATCGGATATTCCTGCACCAGACTTTCTATTTCCTGAAATGCTTTCTTGTCATCCTTCATCTGGAGGTAGATACGAAACTTCTCCATGGACAACTGTTCATTCTTACCCATACGCTTTTCCAGACGGTTTAAAGTAGAGATGACTTCATCATACTTTTCTTGTCGGCCATACAGGTCCAAAAGGTTGAAAAGCGGGTCCTGCTTGGCAGGAAAACGTACCACCATCTGTTCCAGCAGGGTGACAGCCTTATCCAGTTCGTTCTGTTGCTGATACAAAGATGCCAGTCCCTGACTATACCAGTAGTTATCCGGCGCATTCGCCACAGCCTTTTCCAGCGCTTCTTGCCCTTGCGGCACCTGACGAAGGAACATATAATACTGCGAAACCTCATAAAGCGCAGAAGCCGCATTCGGATGAATATCCAGACAATGCTGCAATAATCCGAAAGCGGACGCATAATCCTTCTTTTCTTTCAGGCGCATAGCTTCCAGAAAGAAATAATCATATTTCCGCTGCTGTTCGGGCGTTAATGAAGACTGCGCCAAAGCGACAGCTGGCTTTTCCCTTGTACTTTTCACCGTTCCGCACGAAACCAATGTCCATACAGCAACCAAAAGCCATATACTATTTTTCTTGTTCATTTTCTCTTTTTATGGTACTTATCCTCGTCCTGTATGTCCGAAGCCCCCTGCTCCGCGTTCTGTTTCATCCAGCACTTCCACTTCCTGCCATACCGCCTGCTCATGTCTGGCGATCACCATCTGGGCGATACGTTCCCCGTCCTCGATCACAAAAGGTTCGGAGGAAAGGTTGACCAGAATAATGCAGACTTCTCCACGATAGTCCGCATCAATCGTTCCCGGAGAGTTGAGCACGGTAATACCCTTTTTAATGGCCAGTCCGCTACGGGGACGAACCTGAGCTTCAAATCCTTGTGGAAGAGCAATATAGATTCCTGTCGGCACCAGGCAACGCTGCAATGGCGCCAATGTGATAGGTTCAGAAAGATTAGCACGGATATCCATTCCTGCAGATAACTCAGTGGCGTAAGCCGGAAGCGGATGCTTCGATTTATTGATAACTTGAACGTTCATAAATGCACATTTACTATTTAACGGGCGAAAATACACATTTTGAACTGAAAATTAGTTAAGTTTGCAGTTAAATAATGTGGTAACAACCATTTTGCAAACTGTAATCAGCCAAATAGTAAATAAAATGATGAATTGGAAGCAACTAATATCAGCCAAACGCTTCGGAATGGAAGAGTTTCACGAAGAACGGCAAGAGAACCGTTCCGAGTTCCAACGGGACTATGACCGCCTCATATTTTCCGCACCGTTCCGCCGCCTGCAGAACAAAACACAGGTATTCCCGCTGCCCGGTAGTATTTTCGTACACAACCGACTGACGCACAGCCTCGAAGTATCTTGCGTAGGACGGTCTTTGGGCAACGATGTAGCCAAAGCAATCCTGGAACGCCAACCGGAACTGGAAAGTTCCTTCCTGCCGGAAATCGGCTCAATCGTATCGGCCGCCTGCCTGGCACATGACTTAGGCAATCCGCCTTTCGGGCATTCCGGCGAACGGGCTATCTCTACGTTCTTTTCAGAAGGAAAAGGACAAAGGCTACAGGAAAAGCAGCCGGACGGAGAGCAACTTTCTCCGATGGAATGGGAAGATTTGACACATTTCGAAGGAAATGCGAACGCTTTCCGCATCCTCACTCACCAGTTCGAAGGACGCCGCAGAGGAGGATTCGTCTTAACATATTCAACGCTTGCCTCCATCGTAAAATACCCCTTTTCATCGAGCCTTGCAGGCAAAAAATCCAAGTTCGGCTTCTTTGTCAGTGAGGAAGAAAGCTACCGCAAAATCGCAACCGAGCTGGGACTCATCCAGCTTAGCGAACAACCGTTAAAGTATGCGCGACACCCGCTAGTGTATCTGGTAGAAGCAGCAGATGACATCTGTTATCAGATGATGGATATCGAAGACGCCCATAAACTAAAGATTATCACTACAGACGAGACCAAGGAACTGTTGATGGCGTTTTTCTCCGAAGACCGGCAATCCCGTCTCCGAAGTACTTTCCAAATAGTCAATGATATCAATGAACAGATAGCCTATCTGCGTTCTTCTGTTATCGGTCTGTTAGTACGCGAGTGCACCCGTGTCTTTCTAGAACACGAGCAGGAAATACTGGCAGGAACTTTCGAAGGAGCGCTCATCAAGCACATCGCCGAAGGTCCGGCAGCCGCTTACAATCATTGTGCGGAAATATCACTGAAAAGAATTTATCGTTCGCAAGATGTACTGGACATCGAGCTGGCAGGCTTCCGTATCATCAGCACTTTGCTGGAATTGATGGTAGATGCCGTCACCTTACCGGGAAAAGAAAAAGCTTACTCCGAGCTTTTAACCAACCGTGTTTCCGACCAATACAATATAAAATCGCCCGTACTCTACGAAAGAATACAGGCGGTACTTGATTATATATCTGGAATGACCGATGTCTTCGCACTCGATCTTTACCGGAAAATTAATGGCAACAGCCTTCCTGCGGTGTAACTACCTTAGGAGTAAACACCCCTTCGCTCTCACAAGGCATTTTCAGCGCATCCGGATGACTTTCTATAAACGTCTGGATGTGCCGGATTCGCTTGTCTTCAAGGATTTCATCTACAGCAATCAGGATACCGGTCTCTTCCACGTCACCAAACTCATAGTTGATAGCCGTCCCGAACATACGCATGGTAGGGCTTAAACTCATATAGGCATTGACCAGCGGCGGGATATTATAACCCAGCTTGCGAATCTCCGTATTCAATATCTTATAATCCTCTTTAAAGGTATCCTTGCAGAACAACGTTCTCAGTTCCTCGTCGGAAGTTTCCAGAATCAGCGGTTCCATCGGTGTTACCAGCTCTTCCCGATCATTAAAATGCTTCTTAAGGAAGTACAGAATCATGTCGCGTCCACGACGATGATAGCTGGGATACATAGTCACCTTGCCAAAGAAGTACTTCACATTCGGCATCACCACTGTCAGCGCTCCCAATCCGTCCCACAGATTATCCAACGCAAACAGACCTTTACTGCCGGCACGTGTAGACTGATATTCCAGCGTCACAAAAGAGCGTCCCAACTCAATGGTCTGAGGCAGATATTCCTTTATAAACGCATCCGAGAAATGAAACATGTGAGAAGTAGCCAGAATCGGAGCCCCCGCTTCGTCAAAGCGCACATCCGTTCCAAGCAAATACCGGTAACCACCTAATATTTCTTCCGCCTCCGGATTCCATACGATCAACTGCTTATATGGGTGTTCCATCGTGTCGTATTCGTCGATATCCATCGACAGGCCCGTTCCTCCACCCGCAGCACGAAAGGCAATTTCTCTTAAACGACCAATTTCACGCATCACATTAGGTGCATTCTGATGGGTAATAATATAAATCTGATTATTACTTTTATTGGTCATTCGCAAGCGTCTATCTTCCGTCAACTCTGCTTTCAGCAGTTCTTTGCTCACCGGTTTAATAATCTCTTCCATATTCTTGTTATAGTGTTCTATCAGTTACAGTTTATATACAATGTCCTTCACATACTCCGCCCACTGCGCAGGAGTCTTCGATTTATCGAAAGTCTGCCAGGGAATCGGTTTTCCAAAAGTGACAGTAAAGGTTTTGTGGCGGTTCTTAAACATCTCGTCCGCCAGATACAGCATAGCAATATTGAATTTAATACCCAGTGCCTTACAAACATTCGCCAGATTGTAGAAGAAATCAGAGTTTCTGCCACCAAAATGAACGGGAACTACGTCCCGCTTCGCCTGTATGCTTTTTATAATGAATGTCTTCTTCCATTCCAGATCACGGATCACTCCGTTCTGACGCCGCGAGCAAAGTCCCGCAGGAAACATGATCATCTGGTCGTCGGACTGGAACCCGGCTTCCACCATCTTGGGAAAGTCCTTTGCCTGCTTTCCTGTCTTATTGATAGGAACACAAAGTGGGGCCAAACCGCGAAGGTTCATCAGCAGGTCATTCACCAGATACTTTACTTTCCCGTCATAATGGCGCCCCAGCACATAGCCTAGAGCCACTCCATCCTGTCCTCCCAGCGGGTGATTGGACACAAAGGTATACAATCCTTCTTTCGGCAGGTTCTCTATACCTTTCACCTCCACTTTCGCATCAAGGAACTCCATGCATGCTTCAAGGAAATCCACTCCCAGTTTATCTTTCGATTCATTCAGGAACACATTAATCTCGTCCTGATGAACTATTTTCTTCAGATAAGAAACCACAAACTTAGGGATGTACTTATATTGCTTCGGAGCTTTCGTCCGAAGTATCTTATCGACATCGATTAAAAATAAAGAGTCATCAGTCATTCTTTTCAAATAAAAATGATGCCACAAAATTAACGGTTCTTTTTTATTAATCGCAATAATTTGCCAGAAAATGCAGGATTTAAGTTTGCAACTTGAAAAAAGAACACCCAAAAACTATCAAATACCACCTAAAAACTATCCGCGGATAGTTTTTCCCCTAAATTTTGTCGGTTCATACCCTATCTCATTATCAGAAATGCCGTAAACTTGCACCATCGAAAAATACAAACGAATATTCACTTTTTAAAAGCAACGTATATGAAAAGTTTAAGCTTCAGAAAAGATTTAGTAGGAGTACAGGATGAGTTACTCCGCTTCGCATACAAACTGACAACCGACCGCGAAGAAGCAAACGATTTGTTGCAGGAGACATCACTCAAAGCATTAGACAATGAGGATAAATATATGCCCGACACAAATTTCAAAGGATGGATGTATACCATCATGCGCAATATCTTTATCAACAACTACCGTAAAGTAGTTCGCGACCAGACATTCATCGATCAGACCGATAATCTTTATCATCTGAACCTGCCACAAGACACCGGCTTTGAAAGTACGGAAAGAACGTACGACCTGAAAGAAATGCATCGGGTAGTCAACGCGCTCCCGAAAGAATATAGAGTTCCGTTCGCTATGCACGTTTCCGGCTTCAAGTACCGCGAAATCGCTGAAAAGCTGAACCTCCCGCTGGGCACCGTGAAGAGCCGTATCTTCTTCACCCGCCAGAAATTGCAGGAAGAACTGAAAGACTTTCGCTAAACCTTTAACTATATTATTTATCAATTCCAAGTTAGATATTTTTAGTGCAGATTTTTAATTGTGTTAGTTTAAGGCAGAAGAGTTACCATACCTTCTGCCTTTTTTACTAATCCCTCCTATATGACACCCGGATGTCGAGCATACTGACACCCGGGTGTTGTACGTCCTGACACCCGGGTGTCATACATACCGAGACCCGGGTGTCGTGCAAACCTCCCTCGCAAAGAAAGAAAGCCTCTCTTTCGATAAAAAAAAGATTCTTCCTCAATACAAACAAAAAAGCGCCGCATCTTTCCGTTTTCGCCCACTAATAAAGCATTTCCCAAACCGCATCTTTTTCAAGTAAATAAGCATTTAACAATCGGTTGAAAACTTATCTAAAAGATTTTTATGGAAAATTGTGGGGAATTGTGGGGAATTTCCTACTTTTACACTCTCTTATTATAATAAGGTAAATGATACGTTTTTTAGGCAATATTGAAGTCAGGGCGGACGCCAAAGGAAGAGTGTTCATCCCCGCTACTTTCAGGAAGCAACTGCAAGCTGCTTCCGAAGAGAGACTTATTATGCGTAAAGACGTATTTCAGGACTGCCTGACACTGTACCCCGAGAGCGTGTGGAACGAGGAGCTGAATGAGCTCCGAAGCAGGCTGAACAAATGGAATAGCAAACACCAGCTCATTTTCAGACAGTTTGTGAGTGACGTCGAAGTAGTTACGCCCGACAGCAACGGACGCATACTGATCCCGAAGCGTTACTTACAGATTTGTAATATCCGTGGAGATATACGCTTTATCGGTATCGACAACAAGATAGAGATTTGGGCCAAAGAACGGGCAGAACAACCGTTCATGTCCCCCGAAGAGTTCGGTGCAGCATTAGAAGAGATTATGAACGATGAAAATAGACAAGATGGAGAAAGATGAGTTGACATACCACGTACCCGTACTGCTAAAGGAAAGCGTTGACGGAATGAATATTCATCCGGACGGAACGTATGTAGACGTTACCTTCGGAGGAGCAGGGCATTCGCGCGAGATTCTTTCACGCCTTGGAGAAGGCGGGCGCCTGCTGGGATTCGATCAGGACGAGGATGCCGAACGGAATATCGTCAATGATCCCCACTTCACCTTTGTACGCAGCAACTTCCGCTATTTGCAGAATTTCCTGCGGTATCATGACATCGAACAGGTGGACGCAATCCTCGCCGACCTCGGCGTGTCCTCCCACCATTTCGACGACAGCGAGCGTGGCTTCTCATTCCGTTTTGACGGAGCGCTGGATATGCGCATGAACAAACGTGCAGGACTAACTGCCGCCGACATCGTCAACACATACGAAGAAGAACGGCTCGCAAACATCTTCTATCTGTACGGTGAACTGAAGAACAGCCGCAAACTGGCATCCGTCATCGTGAAGGCCAGAAACGGACAGCCTATCCGGACTATCGGCGAGTTTCTGGAAATCATCAAGCCGCTTTTCGGACGCGAACGGGAGAAGAAAGAACTGGCGAAAGTTTTTCAGGCACTCCGCATTGAAGTGAATCAGGAAATGGAAGCACTGAAAGAAATGCTGGCAGCAGCCACCGAAGCGCTCAAACCGGGGGGGCGCCTTGTAGTGATCACGTATCACTCACTGGAAGACCGCATGGTGAAGAATATAATGAAAACAGGAAACGTAGAAGGGAAAGCGGAAACCGACTTCTTTGGAAACCTGCAAACTCCGTTCCGGTTGGTCAACAATAAAGTGATTGTCCCCGATGAAGCGGAGATAGAAAGAAATCCACGGTCGAGAAGTGCCAAATTACGAATCGCAGAGAAGAAATAATCTCAGATATGGAAGAAGAAGCAGTAAACAAAAAAGCAGAAGAGGGCAAAAAGAAAAAACGTACCTCATTGAAAAGTATTCTGGGAGGAGATATCCTCGCCACAGACTTTTTCCGCCGGCAGACGAAGCTGTTGGTGCTGATTATGGTATTCATCATCTTCTACATCCATAACCGCTATGCGAGCCAGCAACAACAGATCGAGATCGACCGGTTGAAAAAAGAATTAATCGACATTAAATACGATGCGTTGACCCGTAGTTCGGAGCTGATGGAGAAAAGCCGTCAGTCACGCATCGAAGAGTATATATCAAACAAGGAAAGTGATTTGCAGACCTCTACCAACCCGCCTTACCTTATTAAATAAGGTGTAAGTGGAGAGTCTTAAAAGAGAATAAGCACTGTGGCAGTAAATAAGAAAAATATAATGACCCGTTACTTCTTTGTCATTCTGATCATGGCACTGATAGGAGTAGCAATTGTCGTCAAGGCAGGCGTGACCATGTTTGCCGAACGACAGTACTGGCAGGATGTAGCCGATCGTTTCGTAAAAGAAAACGTGACGGTGAAACCTAACCGCGGAAACATTATTTCTTCTGACGGTAAACTGATGGCAAGTTCACTGCCTGAATACAGAATCTACATGGACTTTATGTCCGGTGAAAAGGACGAAAAAAGAAGAAAGAAGGATCAGGCACGTCGGGATTCCATCCTCAAAGCCAATATGGATTCGATTTGCATCGGACTGCATAAGATATTCCCCGACAGAAGTGCGGCACAATTCAAGGCACACCTTCAAAAAGGACGTCAGGCCAAAAGCCGTAACTACCTGATCTACCCGAAGCGTATCTCCTATATACAATATAAAGAGGTGAAACGTCTGCCTGTTTTCTGTCTGAACCGCTACAAAGGGGGATTCAAGGAGCTGGCATATAATCAGCGCAAGAAGCCATTCGGCTCATTGGCAGCCCGTACCCTGGGAGATGTATATGCCGATACAGCCCAAGGAGCAAAGAACGGTATAGAACTCGCGTTCGATACGATTCTGAAAGGGCGTGACGGGCTTACTCACCGCCAAAAGGTGATGAACAAATACCTGAACATTGTCGATGTCGCCCCGATCGACGGTTGCGACCTGATCACTACCATCGACGTAGGTATGCAGGATATTTGCGAAAAAGCATTGGTAGACAAGCTGAAAGAGCTGAACGCCACCGTAGGTGTAGTCGTATTGATGGAAGTAACCACCGGAGAGGTGAAAGCCATCGTCAATATGACACAAGGCAGAGACGGTGAATATTATGAAGTGCGCAACAATGCAATCAGCGATATGCTCGAACCGGGTTCTACCTTCAAGACAGCCTCTATCATGGTAGCTCTGGAAGACGGAAAAATCACTCCGGACTATATCGTAGATACCGGCAACGGGCAAAAGCCGATGCATGGCCGTGTCATGAAAGACCACAACTGGCATCGAGGCGGATACGGCAAACTGACTGTTACCGAGATTTTGGGAGTATCGTCCAATGTCGGAACTTCCAGCATCATCGAGAACTTTTACGGAAGCAACCCGCAGAAGTTTGTAGACGGACTGAAACGGATGAGCATCGACCAGCCACTCCACCTGCAAATATCCGGAGAAGGAAAACCGAATATTCGTGGTCCGAAAGAACGTTATTTCTCAAAAACGACTTTGCCGTGGATGAGTATCGGCTATGAAACGCAGGTTCCACCGATCAATATTCTGACATTCTATAATGCAATAGCCAACAACGGAGTATCCATACGTCCGAAATTTGTAAGAGCCGCCGTCAGAGACGGAGAAGTGGTGAAGGAATATCCGACAGAGGTCATTAATCCAAAGATTTGTTCGGACAAGACTCTGGCACAAATACGGGAAATCCTGCGGAAAGTGGTAGGTGAAGGGCTTGCCAAGCCGGCGGGAAGCAAACAGTTCCATGTGTCCGGTAAGACCGGGACAGCACAGGTTTCACAGGGAGCAGCCGGTTACAAGACAGGAAGAACCAATTATCTCGTCAGTTTCTGCGGATACTTCCCATCGGAAGAACCGAAGTACAGTATGATTGTTTCGATCCAGAAACCCGGCTTGCCGGCTTCGGGAGGTTTGATGGCAGGTAGCGTATTCAGCAAGATTGCAGAAAGAGTGTATGCCAAAGACCTGCGCTTGCCACTCACAAGTGCCATTGATACCAATACGGTAGTCATCCCGAACGTCAAGGCAGGAGAAATGAGGGAAACGCAACGGGTACTGGAAGAACTGAATATAAAGATACAGGGAAAAATCGCCGATTCGGGAAAAGAAGTATGGGGAAGCACCCATCCCGCCCCTCAGGCGGTAGTTCTTGAAAGCCGGGGTATCATGCAGAACTTCGTGCCAAGCGTCGTAGGCATGGGAGCGAAAGATGCTGTTTATCTATTGGAAAGCAAAGGATTGAAAGTCAATCTGGTGGGAGTCGGGAAAGTAAAAAGCCAGTCGATAGCCAACGGCAGTGTTGCAAGAAAAGGGCAGACGATTACGCTTACGTTGCATTAAGAATTAAATTAAGTAGGACAGATATGTTATTAAACGAGTTACTGAAAGCAATCCAGCCGGTGCAAGTGACCGGAGATTCAAAGATAGAGATCACCGGAGTCAACATTGACTCCCGTCTAGTGGAAGCCGGACAGCTGTTTATGGCGATGCGCGGCACGCAGACCGATGGTCATGCCTATATCCCTGCCGCCATTCAGAAGGGAGCGACTGCCATCCTCTGCGAAGATATACCGGAGGAACCCGTAGCAGGAATCACTTATATTCAAGTGAAAGACAGCGAAGATGCAGTGGGAAAGATTGCTACGACATTCTACGGTAATCCGACTTCACAATTCGAACTGGTCGGTGTGACGGGAACAAATGGCAAGACAACCATCGCCACCTTATTATATAATACATTCCGCTACTTCGGATATAAAGTGGGATTAATCTCTACTGTCTGCAACTATATCGACGATCAGCCGATTCCGACAGAACATACCACCCCCGACCCTATCACGCTCAACCGCTTGTTGGGGCAAATGGCAGACGAAGGATGCAAGTACGTCTTTATGGAAGTCAGTTCACATTCCATCGCTCAAAAGCGTATCAGCGGATTAAAGTTTGCGGGAGGTATCTTCACGAACCTGACGCGCGATCATCTGGATTATCACAAAACAGTAGAGAACTATCTGAAGGCAAAGAAAAAGTTCTTTGACGATATGCCTAAAAACGCTTTCAGCCTCACCAACCTTGACGATAAGAACGGGCTGGTGATGACACAGAATACACGTTCCAAGGTCTACACCTATTCATTAAGAAGCCTCAGCGACTTCAAAGGACGGGTCATAGAATCCCATTTTGAAGGAATGCTGCTCGATTTCAATAATCATGAGCTGGCCGTTCAGTTTATCGGCAAGTTCAATGCATCCAATCTGCTGGCGGTATTTGGAGCAGCCGTACTATTGGGCAAAAAAGAGGAAGATGTACTTCTTGCGCTTAGTACGCTTCATCCGGTAGCCGGACGTTTCGATGCCATCCGTTCTCCGAAAGGGGTAACGGCCATCGTTGACTATGCGCATACTCCAGACGCGCTGGTGAATGTATTGAACGCCATTCATGGAGTACTCGAAGGCAAAGGAAAAGTAATCACCGTAGTAGGTGCCGGCGGCAACCGCGATAAGGGGAAACGCCCCATCATGGCAAAGGAGGCAGCGAAAGCCAGTGACCGGGTGATTATCACATCGGACAATCCGCGTTTTGAAGAGCCACAGGAGATCATCAACGATATGCTTGCCGGACTGGATGCGGAAGATATGAGAAAAACGCTCAGCATCGCCGACCGGAAAGAAGCGATCCGCACGGCTTGCATGCTTGCAGAAAAAGGAGACGTGATACTCGTTGCCGGAAAAGGGCACGAAAACTATCAGGAAATCAAAGGAGTGAAACACCACTTTGACGACAAGGAAGTTTTGAAGGAAATATTTAATTGACAACATATAATTATTTGCAATAGACAGCATCTTATCAAGCGTGGGGCAACAATGAGAAACTGTTAATTGCAGGCTATAAATTGTAAATAGAAAAGAGATGTTATACTATCTGTTTGAATGGCTGCACAAGCTTAATTTTCCCGGAGCGGGAATGTTCGGTTACACCTCATTCCGTGCTTTGATGGCTGTTATCCTCGCATTGCTTATATCGAGTATATGGGGAGACAAATTCATCAATCTGCTTAAAAAGAAGCAAATCACGGAAACACAGCGTGACGCCAAGACCGACCCGTTCGGTGTCAACAAAGTAGGCGTGCCAAGCATGGGAGGTGTCATCATCATTGTAGCCATCCTTATACCTTGCCTGCTATTGGGTAAGCTGGATAATATATACATGATATTGATGCTGATCACCACTGTATGGCTGGGATCACTCGGTTTTGCCGACGACTATATCAAAATATTCAAGAAAGACAAGGAAGGCTTGCACGGTAAGTTCAAAATCATCGGTCAGGTGGGTCTGGGGCTGATTGTAGGCTTAACCCTGTATCTGAGTCCGGATGTCGTTATCCGCGAGAACATCGAGGTTCACACACCGGGACAGGAAATGGAAGTGATTCACGGAACCAATGATTTAAAATCTACCCAAACCACTATTCCTTTCTTCAAAAGTAACAACTTAGATTATGCCGACCTGGTGGGCTTTATGGGCGAACATGCACAGACAGCCGGATGGTTCCTGTTCGTGATCATAACGATCTTCGTTGTAACCGCCGTTTCCAACGGAGCCAACCTGAATGACGGTATGGACGGCATGGCGGCCGGGAACTCCGCCATTATCGGTGCCACGCTGGGAATACTGGCGTACGTATCATCACACATCGAATTTGCCAGCTATCTGAATATCATGTACATTCCGGGATCGGAAGAACTGGTAATCTACATTTGCGCCTTTATCGGTGCACTGATCGGTTTCTTATGGTACAACGCCTATCCGGCACAAGTATTCATGGGAGACACAGGCAGCCTGACTATCGGTGGTATCATTGCCGTATTTGCCATTATCATCCACAAAGAATTGCTGATACCGATTCTCTGCGGTGTATTTCTGGTAGAGAATCTGTCAGTCATACTGCAACGCTTCTATTATAAGATAGGTAAGCGGAAGGGAGTAAAACAGCGGTTGTTCAAACGAACTCCGATACACGATCATTTCCGTACTTCGATGAGTCTGGTAGAGCCGGGATGTACGGTGAAGTTCACGAAACCCGACCAGCTGTTTCACGAATCAAAAATTACCGTCCGTTTCTGGATTGTAACGATTGTACTGGCAGCGATAACGATTATTACATTAAAAATACGATGAAAACAAACAGACTGCAAACGATAAAGTCAAAAGTAACTCCAATTCCCCTCCTTCTGGAAGGAGGGGTGCCCAAAGGGCGGGGTGGTAGGTCAAATAAGGTTATTCCTATTATATAGTAAATAACAGACTTATGTACTCACCTACCACCTCCCCCTACGGGTGCTCCTCCTTCCAGAAGGAGGAGAATGGAGATAGAGCCGACTTTTTAGTCAACCTCTACCCGAGGGAGAGGGAGCCGAGAATACTGATTGACCAATGCAGGATATTTGTAACATTAATATAGTTGAGAGTATTAACCCGATTATTAACTTTAAAAAGATGTGCGCAGCCGACGAGCGAAAAAGGAAGGATGAAAAGGAAGAGAGAAGCGTCTGCCTGTCGGACAGCAATAGCACATTACTGTAAATGAAAAGAATTGTAATTTTAGGAGCCGGTGAAAGCGGCGCTGGTGCAGCCGTACTCGCCAAAGTAAAAGGATTTGAAACATTTGTTTCGGATATGTCCGCTATCAAGGATAAGTATAAGGACCTTCTGGACAGCCACCATATTGCCTGGGAGGAAGGACATCATACCGAAGAACTCATTCTGAATGCCGATGAGGTGATTAAAAGCCCCGGTATCCCGAATGACGCCCCGCTGATCCTGAAACTGAAAGCCCAAGGCACACCGGTTATCTCCGAAATCGAGTTTGCCGGACGCTATACCGATGCAAAAATGATCTGTATCACCGGTTCTAATGGAAAGACAACGACTACTTCCCTGATCTACCACATCTTTAAGAGTGCAGATCTGAATGTAGGACTAGCCGGAAATATCGGCAAGAGCCTGGCTTTGCAAGTAGCCGAAGAGCATCATGACTATTATATCATCGAACTCAGCTCTTTCCAACTGGACAATATGTATAACTTCCGTGCCAATATTGCCGTACTGATGAATATCACTCCGGACCATCTGGACCGATACGACCATTGTATGCAGAACTACATCGATGCCAAATTCCGTATTACGCAGAACCAGACAACGGACGACGCTTTCATCTTCTGGAACGATGATCCGATCATCAAACAGGAACTGGCAAAGCACGGTCTGAAAGCTCATCTGTATCCTTTCGCAGCCGTGAAGGAAGACGGAGCCATCGCATACGTAGAAGATCACGAAGTGAAGATTACCGAGCCCATCGCCTTCAACATGGAACAGGAGGAATTGGCACTGACCGGACAGCACAATCTTTACAACTCGCTGGCTGCCGGTATCTCGGCAAACCTGGCAGGTATCACTAAAGAAAATATCCGCAAGGCGCTCTCCGACTTCAAGGGAGTGGAACATCGCCTGGAGAAAGTAGCGCGCGTACGCGGTATCGACTTCATCAACGACTCAAAAGCAACCAATGTCAACTCTTGCTGGTATGCCCTGCAAAGCATGACCACCAAGACAGTACTGATACTGGGCGGCAAAGACAAAGGCAACGACTATACGGAAATAGAAGACCTGGTACGTGAAAAGTGCTCGGCACTGGTTTATCTGGGACTGCACAACGAAAAGCTGCACGCCTTTTTCGACCGTTTCGGACTGCCCGTAGCCGATGTGCAGACCGGAATGAAAGATGCAGTAGAAGCAGCCTACAAACTGGCAAAGAAAGGAGAAACCGTATTGTTAAGCCCCTGCTGCGCCTCATTCGACCTCTTCAAGAGTTACGAAGACCGCGGCGATCAGTTTAAGAAATATGTAAGAGAATTATAAAATGGATTTATTAAAGAGCATATTTAAAGGCGACAAGGTAATCTGGATTATCTTCCTCTGTCTCTGCCTCATCTCGATTATCGAGGTGTTTTCGGCAGCATCGACGCTGACGTACAAAAGCGGCGACCACTGGGGACCGATAACACAGCACTCCATCATCCTGATGGTGGGTGCCGTAGTAGTGGTATTTCTGCATAACGTCCCCTACAAATGGTTCCAGGTATTCCCCGTCTTCCTGTATCCGATTTCCCTCGTTCTGCTGGCATTCGTCACGCTGATGGGTATCATTACAGGCGACCGTGTCAATGGGGCAGCCCGCTGGATGACCTTTATGGGACTGCAATTCCAGCCTTCGGAACTGGCAAAGATGGCTGTCATCATTGCCGTTTCGTTCCTCCTGTCCAAGAGGCAGGATGAAGAAGGAGCCAACCCCAAAGCCTTTAAATACATCATGATCCTTACCGGACTGGTCCTTTTGCTGATTGCTCCAGAAAACCTGTCGACAGCCATGTTGCTGTTCGGTGTCGTATTCATGATGATGTTCATCGGACGGGTAGCGGCAAAGAAACTCCTTCTGTTGGCAGGAGGACTTGTGCTGATTGTCGCACTCGGCGTAGGTACGGTAGTTGCCATCCCTGCCAAAACGCTGCACAATACCCCCGGACTTCATCGTCTGGAGACTTGGCAGAACCGTATTAAAGGCTTCTTTGATAAAGACGAAGTGCCCGCAGCCAAATTCGATATAGACAAAGACGCACAGATCGCCCATGCCCGTATTGCCATCGCTACCAGTCACGTAGTGGGCAAAGGACCGGGAAACTCCATCCAGCGTGATTTCCTCAGTCAGGCATTCTCCGACTTTATCTTTGCGATTGTCATCGAAGAAATGGGATTGATAGGAGGTATATTTGTCGTATTCCTCTACCTCTGTCTGCTGATGCGGGCGGGACGCATCGCGCAAAAGTGCGAACGGACCTTCCCCGCCTTCCTTGTCATGGGTATCGCTTTGCTTCTGGTATCGCAGGCGATACTGAATATGATGGTTGCCGTAGGACTGTTCCCCGTAACAGGCCAGCCCCTGCCTTTGGTCAGCAAGGGAGGTACAAGTACACTGATCAACTGTGCTTATATCGGAATGATATTAAGCGTGAGCCGATATACCGCTCATCTGGAAGAACAGAAAGCGCATGATGCACAGATTCAGATGCAGATAGAAACCGGAACAGCTACTTCAGAAGCACAAGCCGCCGCCGAACCTACTGCACAGATTCTGAACAGCGATGCCAAGTTTGAGGATGAACATGATAGCAGTAAATGAAGATGAACGGATAGAAAAAAGGATTATTATGGAGAAAGAACTTAGAATTATCATCAGCGGTGGAGGCACAGGAGGACATATCTTCCCTGCCGTATCTATCGCCAACGCTATAATAGAGCTGCGACCGGACGCGAAAATCTTATTTGTGGGAGCCGAGGGCCGTATGGAGATGCAGCGGGTTCCCGATGCAGGCTATAAGATTATCGGGTTACCGATAGCCGGTTTTGACCGCAAACATTTATGGAAAAACGTATCCGTACTGATCAAACTGGCACGAAGCCAGTGGAAAGCGCGCAGCATCATCAAAAACTTCCGCCCGCAAGTAGCGGTAGGCGTAGGAGGATACGCCAGCGGACCGACACTCAAAACTGCCGGAATGATGGGAGTGCCGACTCTGATTCAGGAACAGAACTCGTATGCCGGAGTCACCAACAAGTTGCTGGCACAAAAAGCAAAGGCTATTTGTGTCGCTTATGATGGAATGGAAAAGTTCTTTCCTGCCGATAAGATTATAATGACCGGAAATCCCGTTCGCCAGAATCTGACGAAGGATATGCCGGAAAAAGGCGCGGCACTGCGTTCCTTTAATCTGCAGCCGGATAAGAAGACAATTCTGATTGTAGGCGGTAGCCTTGGCGCACGTACCATTAACAATACGCTGACTGCAGCCTTAGCTACAATAAAAGAAAACAACGATATACAGTTCATCTGGCAGACCGGAAAATATTACTATCCGCAGGTGACAGAAGCCTTACGGGCAGCAGGAGAACTTCCAAATCTGTACGTGACGGACTTCATCAAGGATATGGCAGCCGCTTACGCAGCTTCCGACCTAGTGATTTCGCGTGCGGGAGCCGGTTCTATTTCAGAGTTTTGTCTGTTGCACAAGCCTGTGGTTCTGGTTCCTTCGCCCAATGTGGCAGAAGATCATCAGACCAAGAATGCACTGGCACTGGTAGACAAACAAGCCGCCATCTACGTAAAAGACAGCGAAGCAGAAGCAAAGTTGATGGACGTAGCCCTGAACACAGTAGCTGACGACCGGAAACTGAAAGAACTAAGTGAGAATATAGCCAAGTTGGCTTTGCCCGACTCTGCACGAATCATCGCGCAGGAAGTAATCAAGCTGGCAGAAGCAGAAAACTAGTTGAGGTAATGCAAAAATCGCAACTATCCCAATTAGGATTGACTAAAAAGTCAGTAGAATCCTAAATGGGGCTGACTAAAAAGTCAGTACTATCTCCAATCTCCTCCTTCTGGAAGGAGGAGTACCCGCAGGGGGAGGTGGTAGGAAAAAAGATGGATATACCTTATTTCACCTACCACCCCGGTCTAAAGACCACCCCTCCTTCCTAAAGGAGGGGAATTAAAGGTAGTACCGACTCTGATTAAAACTTGAAATGTTACTTGGAACAAGAATTATAAAAAGAAACAGTATAAAGAAATGAATATTGAAACGATCAAATCAGTCTACTTTGTCGGTGCCGGAGGCATCGGTATGAGTGCGCTTGTCCGCTATTTCCTTTCCAAAGGAAAAGTGGTAGCCGGATACGACCGCACCCCGACTCCATTGACTGAAAACCTCATCGCCGAAGGCGCACAAATACATTACGAAGAAAACGTACGACTGATTCCGGAAGCCTGCAAAGACAAAGAAAGCACTTTAGTCGTATTGACCCCCGCCGTTCCGCAGGAACACGAAGAATTGGTTTATTTCCGCAACAACGGATTCGAAATACAAAAACGCGCGCAAGTACTGGGAACGATCACTCATTCCAGCAAAGGTCTGTGTGTAGCCGGCACTCATGGCAAGACAACCACTTCTACCATGACCGCCCACCTATTCCACCAATCGCACATAGAATGTACCGCTTTCCTCGGAGGCATCTCCAAGAATTACGGCACCAATCTGCTACTCTCTCAGAAAAGCCCTTATACCGTCATCGAAGCAGACGAGTTCGACCGCTCTTTCCATTGGCTGTCCCCTTATATGTCTGTCATCACTGCCACAGACCCCGATCATCTGGACATCTACGGAACAGAAAAGGCATACCTCGAAAGCTTCGAACATTATACAACACTGATCCAGCCGGGCGGTGCACTGATTATCCGAAAAGGTATCTCACTACAACCGAAAGTACAGGCCGGAGTCCGTGTCTATACCTATTCGCGTGACGAAGGAGACTTCCACGCCGAGAATATCCGCATCGGAAACGGTGAAATCTTCATCGACTTCGTTGCCCCCGACACACGTATCAACAATATCCAACTGGGAGTTCCGGTAAGCATTAACATCGAGAATGGTGTAGCCGCCATGGCACTCGCCCACCTCAACGGAGTGACCGACGAAGAGATCAGACAAGGAATGAACAGCTTCCGCGGTGTAGACCGCCGGTTCGATTTCAAGATCAAGAATGACCAGGTAGTCTTTCTGAGCGACTACGCCCATCATCCCTCTGAAATCAAACAGAGCGTGCTGTCTATCCGCGAACTCTATAAAGACAAGAAGATCACAGCCATCTTCCAGCCGCACCTGTACACCCGTACCCGCGACTTCTATCAGGACTTTGCCGATAGCCTGTCACTACTGGACGAAGTCATTCTGGTAGACATCTATCCGGCTCGTGAGACACCGATCCCCGGTGTCACCAGCAAGCTGATATACGACAACCTCCGTCCGGGCATCGAAAAAAGTATGTGCAAAAAGGAAGAAATACTGAACATTCTGAAAGATAAAAACATTGAAGTATTAATAACTCTGGGAGCCGGAGACATAGACAATTATGTCCCCGAAATAAAGAAAGAACTGGAAAAAATGAAGAACGAAGAGCGAAGAACGAAGAACTAAGAATTTCTACGCTACATCATACAGTCGCGCAGCCAATTCTCAATTCTTCATTTTCAATTTTCAATTCTCAATTAAATAAAAACTATGGTAAAGAGAATCCTTCTATCTATCGTCATGTTGATGCTTATCGCCTACCTCGGCATAGCCATCACCGCTTTCAACCGCAAGCCTGCCAACCAGACCTGCCGTGACGTAGAACTGGTCATCAAGGATACCACTTATGCCGGCTTCATCACCAAAGAAGAAGTGAAAGGCATCCTCCAGCATAAAGGTATCTACCCTATCGGGAAAAAGATGGAGCGCATCTCTACCAAGTCGCTGGAACGGGAACTGAGCAAGCATCCGCTGATCGACGAAGCGGAATGCTACAAAACACCCAGCGGCAAAGTCTGCGTAGAAGTGACACAACGTATACCGATATTACGCATCATGAGTGCCAACGGAGAGAATTATTACCTTGATAATAAAGGAACCGTCATGCCGCCGGAAGCAAAATGCGTCGCACATCGGGCAATTGTCACCGGAAACGTAGAAAAGTCGTTTGCAATGAAGGATTTATATAAGTTTGGTGTATTTTTGCAAAACAATAAGTTCTGGGACGCCCAGATAGAACAAATCCATGTGTTGCCCGACCGCAACATCGAACTGGTACCTCGTGTAGGCGACCACCTCGTCTATCTCGGCAAACTTGAAAACTTTGAAAACAAACTGGCACGCCTGAAAGAATTCTACCAAAAAGGACTCAATCAGGTAGGCTGGAACAAATATTCACGCATCAGTCTTGAATTCAGCAACCAGATTATCTGTACGAAGAGAGAGAGTAATAGGTAATAGGTAACAGGTGATGGGATGAAGTTCTCAAAATAGAAAGTTGAAAATAATTAAATTATAAATAAAGAGATGGCAACAACAGAATTTATCGCCGCTATTGAACTTGGTTCATCGAAGATAACCGGTGTGGCCGGAAGAAAGAACAGTGACGGAAGTATGCAGGTACTGGCATACGCCCAGGAAGACTCTTCAACGTTTATCCGCAAAGGAGTGATCTTCAATCTGGACAAGACAGCACAAAGCCTGACTTCTATCATCAACAGACTGGAAGGTGAGTTGAAAAACTCAATCGCCAAGGTATACGTAGGCATTGGCGGACAATCCCTCCGCACAGTCCGCAACGTAGTAAGTCGCGACCTCGAAGAAGAAGCGATTATCTCGGAAGAGCTGGTAAACGCTATCGGCGATGAGAACGTAGCGATTCCGGTAGTCGATATGGATATACTGGACGTAGCGCCGCAAGAATACAAAGTCGGCAATAATCTGCAAGCCAATCCGGTGGGACTGGTAGGAAGCCACATCGAAGGACGTTTCCTCAATATCGTCGCCCGCTCTTCCGTACGGAAGAATCTGGAACACTGCTTCCAGCAGGCAAAGATCGATATTGCCGACCAACTGATCGCGCCACTGGTAACAGCCAATGCCGTGCTGACCGAGAGCGAACGCCGTTCGGGCTGCGCACTCATCGACTTCGGAGCTGATACCACCACTATTTCGGTTTATAAAAACAACATTCTCCGCTTCCTGACAGTGCTGCCGCTGGGAGGAAACAGCATCACCCGCGACATCACCACCCTGCAAATGGAGGAAGAAGAAGCGGAACGTCTGAAGAAAACTTACGGAGACGCCCTATACGAAGAAGACGAAAGCGAAGAGCCCGCCACCTGCAAGCTCGAAGATGAAAGCCGCACAGTCGAACTGAGCAAGCTCAACAACATCATCGAGGCACGTGCCGAGGAAATCATCGCTAACGTATGGAACCAGATTCAAATCTCCGGCTACGAAGACAAACTGCTGGCCGGCATCATCCTCACAGGTGGAGCCGCCAACCTGAAGAATCTGGAAGAAATGCTTCGCAGACGCTCGAAGATAGAAAAGATGAGAATGGCGAAACTGCCTCGCAACACCGTTCACGCTCCCAGCAATATACTGAAGAAGGACGGTTCGCAGAACACCCTGTTCGGACTTCTGTTCGAAGGCAATCAGAACTGCTGCCTGATAGAAACCGCTCCCCAGATACCGGTCACTCCCGCCACTCCCCGACCGGAGCCGGAAATTCACAAGACCGTAGACATGTTTGAGGACGATCAGGAACTGAAAGAGCAAGCCCGACTGGCACGCCTCAAGAAAGAAGAGGAAGAGAAAGAAGCACGGGCAGCCGCCAAGGAAGCTGAAAGACTCCGCAAGCAGAAGGAGAAAGAAGAGAAAGAAAGACGCAAGAGAGAAGCCGGTCCCAGCTGGATTCAACGCAAGATCGACTCCCTGACCAAGGAAATCTTCTCTGACGATGATATGAAATAAATTCAAAATTCAATAATATGGACGAGATAGTACAATTCGATTTCCCGACCGACTCACCGAAAATCATCAAAGTAATTGGTGTAGGTGGCGGTGGCGGTAACGCTGTGAACCACATGTACCGGGAAGGCATACATGACGTAACGTTCGTTCTCTGCAACACGGACAACCAGGCATTGGCCGAGTCACCCGTTCCGGTGAAACTGCAACTGGGCCGTAGCATCACACAAGGACTTGGAGCCGGCAACCGTCCCGAACGGGCACGCGACGCCGCCGAAGAAAGTATTGACGATATCAAAGAACAGCTGAACGACGGCACCAAGATGGTATTCATCACTGCCGGAATGGGAGGAGGAACTGGAACCGGAGCCGCCCCTGTCATCGCCCGCATTGCGAAGGAGATGGATATTCTGACAGTAGGTATTGTCACCATTCCATTTATTTTCGAAGGAGAAAAGAAAATCATTCAGGCACTGGACGGCGTCGAACGTATCGCCCAGCACGTAGATGCCCTGCTGGTCATCAACAACGAGCGCCTGCGCGAAATATATGCCGACCTTACCTTCATGAATGCTTTCGGCAAGGCCGATGATACGCTTTCCATCGCTGCAAAGAGTATCGCCGAGATAATCACCATGCGTGGTACGGTGAATCTGGACTTTGCCGATGTGAAGACCATCCTGAAAGACGGTGGTGTAGCCATCATGAGTACCGGATTCGGAGAAGGCGAGAACCGTGTCACCAAAGCTATCGACGATGCCCTCCACTCTCCGTTGCTGAACAACAACGACATCTTCAACGCTAAAAAGGTGATGTTGAACGTATCCTTCTGTCCCACGTCCGAACTGATGATGGAAGAAATGAACGAGATACACGAGTTCATGAGCAAGTTCCGCGAAGGTGTGGAAGTAATTTGGGGTGTCGCCGTAGACAACTCTTTGGACACCAAGGTAAAGATCACCGTACTCGCCACCGGATTTGGTGTGGAAGACGTGCCCGGTATGGACACACTGCACGAAGCCCGCAGCCAGGAGGAAGAAGAACGCCAGTTGCAGCTTGAAGAAGAGAAGGAGAAGAATAAAGAGCGTATCCGCAAGGCATACGGTGAAAGTGCCGGCATCGGAAAGAAAAGCCTGCGCAGCCGTCGCCATATCTATATCTTCAATACCGAAGATTTGGACAACGACGACATCATCGCCATGATAGAGGAATCTCCTACTTACACGCGCGATAAAACGAAGCTGTTGAAGATCAAGACGAAAGCGGCTCTTGAAGAGGAAGTTGCCATGGAAGAGGCTACGGACAATGACGGGGTAATCACTTTCTAGATGGTTCTTCCCCTTGCTATTACAAATTGTAAATAATTAAAATATAAATATCATCATGGATTTATTTGACAAAGTCAGCGAAGACATTAAAAACGCAATGAAGGCAAAAGATAAAGTTGCCTTGGAGACTTTAAGAAACATAAAGAAATTCTTCATCGAAGCTAAAACAGCTCCGGGAGCCAACGATACACTGACAGACGAAGCAGCCTTGAAAATCATTCAGAAACTGGTGAAACAAGGTAAGGACTCTGCCGAAATCTATATCGGACAGGGACGCCAGGATCTGGCTGACGGAGAACTGGCACAGGTTGCCGTAATGGAAGCTTATTTGCCCAAACAAATGACTGCTGAAGAACTGGAAGCTGCATTGAAGGAAATCATTGCCGAAACAGGTGCTACCAGCGGAAAAGATATGGGTAAGGTGATGGGAGTTGCCTCCAAGAAGTTGGCAGGACTGGCAGAAGGCCGTGCTATTTCTGCAAAAGTAAAAGAGTTGTTGGGATAAGCCCCCACACCTCCTCCCCAGAAATAAAAAAAACTTTTTGGTCTCACGGTCTCATTCCATTAAGATAAGCCGTAGATAATCAGCAATATAAAGAGTGAGAGATCCTTTTCAAACAGGTGTCTCTCACTCTTTTCTTCATTCAAACAGCTATTTTTCACGTATCTCTCATCCACTTCAAGGGTATCTCTCATTGTTTTTAAGGCTTTATATGTTATACTGCTACCTATATCCTTCTCTTTTGATACCTACATCTGCATGTTTTCTTACCGATATCTTCATCGTTCCACCCGGGTAGGACGAACTGTCTACTACTGTGACACGATCAGTTCACCTAAGTGCGATAATCATATCACCCGGGTAGAACGATGAAGATATCGGTGAGATAATATGATAATACCAATTGAAAGACTGGAGAATATAGGATCATTTGCATCTAAAAGAGCGGTAAACAATAACTTCTTGATTTATGAAATTACCTATTTGACATCAAGTTACAAGAATAAAAACATAATAAATGGCATTATATAAATTAAATTCTTACTTTTGTAACAATAGGAAGATAACATTCCTGCTTTGACGACAAGCAAAACATTCTTTTTGGATAGTTTCTACAACGAACTAAATTACGACAAACAGATGAAAAGCAGTACATTGATAACTATTCTAGCTACATTCTTATTAGTAGGGTGCAGCAAACAACAATCCACTTTGGACAAACAACTGGATGAGGTTGAAAAAATCATAGAAGTAAATCCTGATAGCGCATCAAGCATACTGGAAAACATAGCATCTCCGGAGCAGCTGGATGATAAAACCTTTGCACGTTGGTGTATGTTATCGGGCAAAGTCACTGACGAAATCTTTAATATCCTATTGCCATCTTATCAATTCGAGCGAGCTAACGCTTGGTATTCATCCTACGGTAAACCCAATGAACAAGTACAAATCTTAATTTATTTAGGACGTTCCTATGCAAATGACGGGGATTATGACAAAGCAATGTCTATATATACTAATGCGTTAGAGATTGGCGAAAAGAATAAACTCTATAATTTAGTTGGGTATACATATAGCTATATAGGCGACTTATATAGAGAGAAAGCCATGCGAACAGAAGCTATCAAAAAATACGAAATGGCTGCCGACAATTTCAAAAAAGAAAATAACACTGATAGCTACGCTTGTGCTCTAAGAGATATGGGGCGTGAATACGCATGCACTGATTCAATATCCCGTGCCCTTGAAATTCTGCTTATGGCAGATTCTATAACCGAAACTTCAGAGGATAAAGATGTAAAAGCTTCAATCGAAAACACTCTGGGCAACATATATGTAATGCATAACAAATACGATAAAGCTAAAAAGTTCTTCTACAAAGCGTTGGAAGGAAGAGAAAAAATGCCTAATTACATGGCATTAATTAGCTTATACATAGCATCTGACTCTTTAAATCAAGCAAAAGAACTCCTGCAAAAGATTCCACAAGATGATCCTACTTATACTTATAGTATTAAATATCTATATTACCAGATATACAAGTCAGAAAAAAAATATGAGCAAGCACTCACTTATCTGGAAGACTATACTAATATATTAGATTCCACGGTATATAGCAACATCCAGTCTAAGATACTGAACATAGAACATAAATATAATCACCTGAAAATCAGCAAAGAAATAGATAATCTAAAAATGAAGCAACAGAACTACATCATAGTTTCTGTTATCTGTATTGCAGCTCTGCTGTTAATAGTTATAGGATATTTATTATACAGAAAACAAGCAAAAGAGAAAATCTTAAAACAGCAAAAAGAATTAGATAAGATGAAGTTAAACCTATACACACTTTCTCTTGAGCTTGAAAAGAAACGAAGTTTATTAAATACATTCAAAGAAAAAGACGAAAATTATGATCAGCTGCAAGAAGACATCGTTCGTTTATCTGCCAATTATAGAAAACTACAAAATAAATTACTTATAGATTCACCTCTATACAAAGAACTAACAAAATTGGGGAATCAAAACATACCGGGAAATAATAAATCGCTCATAACGGAAAAACGATGGAAAGCCATTACAAATGAAATAACAACCATATATCCTGAACTTTATAATTATATATATAGCTTAGGTCCGAACTTACCGGAAGAAGATTTTCAATATTGCTGTTTGTACCTTTTTGGATTCGATACCAATACAGAAGCAAAACTATTAAATATTGCCCCCAATTCCGTAAGTAAAAAGCGTTCCAGACTTAAACTGAAACTCAATATCACATTCCCGACTAATTCTTCATTATATGAATATTTGATTAAGAATATGCATTAATATCCATATTTTATAGAGATATTACCGATGTCATGTTCACAGTACATATCTAAATCGTAAGTGACTGATTATCAGCCACCGCCTGTCCATATCAAAACTAGTAGTTCTCATACTTAGTCCCTCATATTTTAATAACTTTGCAGAAAACATTTAAAGATATGAGAAAGCTAAGTATTACATTATTATTAATTGCCCTTTCATTCATAACGATGGAAGCCAATATTTTATCAACACACAAAAGCAAAATTTTAGTTTTTAAAGGATGGAGTGAACGCCAGAAGTCAGTTGTTTTTATACCCATAGAAGCAGTTCTCGAAGGTCATAACATCGAAGTGCAGTTTTTTGAAAAACCGAACGAGCCAGTCACGTTTCAGGTTAAAGACAAGAATGGAAACATTGTGTTTCAAGATATGACAACTCCTGATAACCTGGAAATCTATCAAATAGATGTGAGTGGCTTCAAGACGGGGCAATATGAACTTCTCTATATAGAAAAAGATGTGACTCTCATTGGAGAGTTTGAAATCGAGTAGACATCAACACATATAAAGACGATTCATTTGTCCTGTCATAACGCCAATATTAATCCTATAAAAATAATATTTATGAAAAACATTTCTAGATTTTTAGTAGCATTGTGTTGCAGCGCACTATTTTTATTCTCATGTGAGAATGAAATTGAAAGTGAGATTCAATCCTCGTCAGAAGAATTAGTTACATCCGCAGAGACAAAGGCACTGTCAGTTGATAGTCTTGAACCACTTAAAATGACAGACGAGTTAAAAGCATTAAAAGAAAGAATGGATGAACTAAAGAAAACAAAGACTAGAGCGGCTTCCAGTAATTACGGCCAATATTTTTCTGAGAACATGTGGGCTATTCGGGAAATGCCTTTTACATTGAGAGCAACAAGCGGAGGTTATCTTACAGCTAGTGGCAGAGGAGGGAAAGTAGATGTAGATGGCCGTAGAGCAGATATTTACAAACAATTTTATGTTACAATCCCCCCGTCAATTGTAGGAGTTCCCTATTTAATTTATTCATGCCAATCTGAAACACCTCTGGCTGTAGGTCACTATACAAGTAATCCAAACCAGAAAGTCGTATTAGCCATGACTACTAACTCCCCGAATGAGTTTTCTGCTTCTTGGGATATTATACCCGCAAGCAATAATCCGGGAGGGTACGTTATTCAAAGTGAATCGTATATCGGACAAGGAAGTGGCGGTTGGTGGGATGTTTTTAACTATGTGGTTGAAGTACAAGGAAGCAATCTGGGTTATAGTCAATACTCACAAAAGGCAGAACAAGAGTTCACCATCACTCCCAATGCTCCATTCACTCTAAAGAAACTCGAATTTATTAATCCATATTCTGCTACCGTAATTCAAAGAGAAAATATTTCTATCCAACAAGCAACCACAAATGTTTCATTTCAAGAAAAGCGGGATAATCTGAAGTTCATTAAAGAAATGAAAGACAATTCTTATTTTGAAGAAGAGAAAGGTATTGCATTTCAAGTCCCGGCATCGGACCTAGAATTTGCACTCCCCACCGTAACATTAGGAGAAATAGACCTTGTACCTAATAATAAAGTTCCCGTTGATACGAAATATGAGCCCGGCATCCGCAGAACAGTACTGAGAACACTATATAAGGAAATTCCTGTAGCAGTCAAACCGCGTACAAAGCTCACACTGACATATTATTTTAAAGCTTATGATGTATCAGTAGATTATGTCGCTACTATCGAATATTTTAATGAAAAAGATAAAGAGATTAGAGAAGCTAAACTACCCGGACGTTGGAGCGGAAGAATATATGTTGATGAAATAGCCGAACCGGATTATGAAGAAGTAAACTTAGATACTCAACGAAGTGCAAAAGGAAAAGCTAACATCAAAAACGTTACTCAATCATCACCACTCACTTTTTAAATTATACGCAAAATGAAGAAGTTATTTATATCCCTATGTATAATATTGTTCACAATATCATGCACTAATGAGGAGGAAACTAATAATTATACTCCGGTAGATAATCAAAGCAATTCCACATCAGAAATCATCTTGCAAGAACGTAACTCTAGTTTACCTAGAGTGTGGTCGAAAAAAACAGCCCAAAGAGTCACGACAAGAGCATCCTTCACCGATGCTACAGACTTCCTTGGATGCTCTTATGCAGTAGAAAATGGAACTTCTATTATCGGTGATTTCGCTAACGCCAAATACCCGGTTGTCAACATGAAGAAGTTACTCGAAAGGTACCCTTCATACATCAATCCCAAAGAACTAAGAACAACAGAGACAAAGGCTTTATCTTATTCTGATTTCGATCGTTTAGAGAAGAATAAAACTTTCACTAAAACAGTAAAGTCCGGTTTTTCTCTAAATCTTGGACCATTCAAATTTGGAAGACAAAAAACTATCAAAGAGACCTTTGTCCATAATACAGATGATAGTGAGAAGGTAGTCCATGGAGAACTCAGTATAGAGGTAGTCAATGGAATGTTAAACTTGCAAACAGCACCTAGTGCATTGAGAAAAATTGCAGCTGATTATTTAGATGAATTATTCGTAGATGCATTATATAATTCATCTATGGTGGAATTAATGCAAAGTTATGGAGAATTTGTCCTAACTGGCTACTATACAGGAGGACGGGCTTCAGCACTTTTTTACGGAGTTGACACAAATAGTATACAATTCGACAGCAAAGAGAAAGATATGGATGTAGCGATAAATGCATCCTATGAATGGAAAAATAAAAAGCCAACAGCTCCAAGCGACACAATTCATTCTGCTTCAGGAAACTTATCCATTGGAACAAAGAGAGAAAACTCAGAAACAATAACCAACAAATTCTCCGCATTATCATATTCCATCAAAACTCTTGGTGGAGCGTATGGTTACAGCATTTCAACTCCCCCCTATGATATTACGAACTATTCTATTGATTTAACCCCTTGGCTGCAATCGTTAAACGATCCCAAAACACATACTATGATTGATCTGCAAGATGGTGGACTATATCCCATATCCGATTTTATTTTGGAAGAGAATTTTAAACAAAGATATAATGATACTCACATGGACTTTCAATATCAAGAGAGTCTTGAAGAACCATATATAGAGATTATAAAGATGTATATTCGCAAAAGCAATTCGGGAGAAAAATTATATGATATTGTTCCTGTGCTCAATACAAGACAAGGAGATAAGCTTATATTCTCGAACCCAGATGCTGCTAGTCAATCCGATGAAGAATTAAAAGCTAACAGCATTCCCGCAACATTTCTTACCAAAAGTAATGCAATAAAAGATGAGAAAAGTAAATACTACCAATTAAAAATTAAAGCAGATCCCAATAAGACTATAAATCCAATTATACAGACTACTCTTTCATTCCAGATAAACAATGTGGATGAGAAAGGTATGTACAAGTTCAAAAATGCCAACACTAATATTTGGTACATATATAATCCAACATCTATGTATTGCTTTGCATACTATGATGATGACTATATTCCTGATGCATATGGAATATTAGATTGGGTAAACGGCATCCCCATTAAGGCAGTTACTATGACAACTCTGTATCAGAGATACAAAATATATGGTTTGTAGTAACAATAAACAGAATTAATGTTCCTAATAAACATAGATTTATTAGGAACATTAATAATAAAACATTATCTTTATTCAGACTTAACAAATAACTATTATGAATACAATCAAAACGCTTCTATTATTATCATTTAGCATCCTATTATTTAACTGTAGTGATGAAGAAGATAAGAAAACTGAAAAAGAGTTTATCTTTAGCGCAAGTGAATTAAAACAAACTGAATGGGAAGGAGAATTCCTTTACCTAACAAATGGAGAAATTGACTCAAAAGGATCGATAAAAATCGTTTTTTATACAGAAAAAAAAGGTGTTTGTGAGTATAAATTTGATTATCATATTGATCCTGAGACAATAAGTTTTGAATATGAAATCAGTGACAAATTTATGTACATTGATGGTCCTCTTCCTATTCATGGAAATTGGATACAACAAAAATACAACGGAAATTCTCTAGAAATTGCTGATAGCAAAGCGGCTTTTACCAATTCTCGCATGATAAAATTAACGAGAGTCAACTAGTAAAACCTTTTTCTACTAACAATTACCATTCCAAGGAAATAGCCTGAAAATAGGAGTCTTACATCTGTCTAATAGCAGATGCATTATTCCTTTTTATTACTATCAAAATCTTCTTATTAATAAAATTCACCAAAGTATCAACCATAAGAAACATGAAACAATCTAATATCTCCGCAACAATAATAATGTCAATAATATCATTTGCATCCTGCACAAATGATATTGAGAATCTCGACATTATTCCGACAAATAATGGACAAAATACAGAAGGCAACATTATACTACAAGAAAGAAATCCAAATCTTCCCTTACCCTTAATAAAGAAGTTCATATTAAACAAGCCACAAACCAGAAATAGCGTTTCAGGCGAAGACAGAACCTTCCTTGGATACAGTTATAAAATAAAAAATGGGGATTATATACAAGGAAGCATAAATAGTTTAGGCTTTCCAATAATAGACATTGACTCTATAAGAAAATATAGACCTTCTTATCTACAAGAGAAACTTATAACTGTAACAGAGACTAATATTTTCACTTATAATAATCTCGACAAATACTTGTATGATTCAAGATTTGGCAAAAAGGTATCATCTGAGTTTACTTTCAATCCTAAAGTTTTCGCAACAGAAAAAAAGGAAGCAATCACAAAGTTATTCGGTAATATAGAAAAAGCTACTTATGGTAAACTCGAAGTTTCTTTTCTAAAAGGGCAATCCACATTAAATCATTTACCAAGTTCAAGACTATGGTATATAAGCCAATTTCAGAATCATATTTTCACAAATATCCTATATAATGCCCCAATGGCATCCATACTTAACGAATTTGGTGAATTCATATTAACAGATTATTTTACAGGAGGAAAGGTTTATGCCTTATTCGCAAGCAAAGCCAAAGAAGGGACAACCGCTCAACAAAAAGAAGATGACATGTATACTTCTATAAACACTTCAGTAATTAACCTCAATAACGCTACTAGTATTAATTTAGGTTTCAACGGTTCCAACTTTGACGCAACAAAAACCTTTAAAAGTACAGATACTTATTTAGATATGAAAACATTTGGAGGGGAAGTAAGTCAAAGCGTAGCAATAAATACAAAAGTTTCTAATATCAATATAGACTTAACACCGTGGAGATATTCTTTAAAAGACATGGCTAACAATACAATGATAGATATAGCAGACAATAGCCTGTATCCTCTATCAGCCTTTGTACTCGAGCAAAATTTCAAACAACGCCTTGATGACACCTTCAACGAGATACTACCTGCGAACAAAGAGCTAGTACCTCCACGCATTGAAATCGTGAGAGTTCTCGCCCGTACAACACCTTCCAATGAAGCTCTTTATGATGTAGCAGCCGTTTTAGTTACAAGGCAAACAGATAGAATAATATTGAGTGACGCTATGGCGTCATCCGCTACAGATGAAGAATTAAGAAAAAATGAGAACAATGAAGTTTTCATGCAGAAAGTAGAAAAAATAGCAACTGAAAAATCTAAGTTTTTTAGTTCTGACATAGAAATATCATATAATAAAGAGACTAAACTGAATCCTACTTTAAAATCACCATTATGCATAGAACTAACAGGATTTAATGAAAGAAACTTTTATAGATTTTATTATGAAAAGACTAATATTGAATATATTTACGATCCTGCTACTCATCTTTGCTTATCATATTACATAAATAAAGGGGACGATAGAATCTTAGATATCTATGGCATTAGAAACTGGATAGAATCACTACCTGAAAAGAAAATATCAATAACAACATTAGCAAATTCATATAAAATCATTGGATTATAGACATTGAGGATAATCGCTAAAACACGAAATCAAGTAGACATCAACTCATATAAAGACAATAATTCATTTGTCCTGTTAGAGTTGAAAACAGATGCTTATGTATGTAAGAATCATGTTAATATATAAACTATTTTTGTAAATTGAAAACTTAATTAGATATGAAATATAATATAAAACAGTCCTCTTTATTGATGCTCTTCGCTTTGTTTTTAGTAGCTTTTTGCTTTATAGCTTGTGATGATCAGGACAATGAAGAGCAGGAACAGGTGGGGCAACTCACTCCCGAAGCTCTCTATCAAACTTCATGGCGTGGCACCGGACATTGTGCCGCATGGAGTTTGAAAGATAGAGGTATCGGTATACAATTCGTAGATACCCAAAAAGGAAAAGTGGTTTGGGAAGATTATGATGAATTTGATATTACCTACATGATAGAAGGGAGCTATATTACATTTAATGATATTGCGTTTCAACTTGCCGGGGCTCCTTGGGTAATTAAAAGTTATACCAAAAATCACATAACTCTTATACAAAATGAAGCTAGTCCTGATAAAGATAAAATAGCTACAATAGAGTTGGATAGGGTAGACTAATTCTTTAAAAGATATAGTTTGAGGTTATAAATTCCTCTTTCAAGTTGTATTGATAATGGAATGCATTTAACAATTAGTAAAGTGCTATATTATAACTAGAAGAAAGAGTGTATCAAAGGCCAGATAGAAGTATCATTCTATCATTCAGAGCGTAGTGAAGAATCTTTTCTTTGATATAAATAAAGAGTAGATCCTTCGGCAAGCTTAGGATGACAGAGCAAAATGATAGCAGTCTTCAATAAATTATTAAGTAGAGTCTGCTGAATTACAAATACCTGCTGCTTGTTAAAATCAAATTTTAGCGAGCGCAGGTATTGAAATTCAAAGATTAATTGATTAGAGTCTCAATTTAACAAGAAATTGAGCATTTCAAACAAGGTATGCAGAAGTTCTTAAGGGGACCTAAAGGCTAGGCCATCTATTTAGATTAAAAATAAACAAGGACATAAAAAGTAAATAAATGAAAAATAGTTATGTCTATAATATTTTTACCATACTTTTGTACAAACTACAATACACAACATTATGGCAAATAGACTGACCATGGATATAATAACAAAAATAATTTCGGAGAAGAAACTTTTTTGGATAAGTTTCGCTATAATCGGTTATTTTTGTTTATTATATCTAAATGCCTATTTCGCAAAATCTGACTTAGTTTTCATAGGGTGGATTCAAGAACTACTAACGATACCATTTATACTTTTTCAGTTTATACTTTTGATCATATCGATTTTGTACTGTATTAAAGATACATTTCGAGTAAATAGATATTCGTTTGGGAGTTTCTTCATTTTATTGACTAATAATCTATTTGTTATCTGTAGTCTAATCTTCAGATAAATATAGTTCAAAAGCGAAGTGTTTCTTGAAAACTACAGCCCCTTTCACCGCTTATCGTGAAATCTATATCCAATCCCCAACATTAAATTGTTAGGGTCTTTAAACTTACTCAACTGATACCCCACGTGCAAAAACAAATGGCGGGTAACATAAGTTTTGAGAGCCAATATTTGATAGAAACCTTCCGTATCATCGCCACTATATATCATATTTCGTCCGATACCGACATTAATGGAGAAAATAGGCATCACCAGTTCTGCCCGAAGAGACAACCCCACCGCAAATTGTTCGCGGAATGGAGGACGGTGAAACTTTATATCATCCCCATAAGTTCCTACTAGCTTATAGTCCTTAATATTAGCACTCTCGTCAAATTGCGCATCCACAGAAAGTCCTGCCCGGAAATAGTTATTGAAATTATACATCGGGGCAAAATTGAGACCTACAATACCGAACGAACCGGGAACCAAAGTGGGGATACCTTCTTTAACGAATCCTCTTTTGCGAGTGGCACCGTATACCAACAAGTCATAGCTGACGTGTGGCTTTATGTAAAGACGTTTGGGAGCAATTGCTCCGGACGCCTTATCTTCGGCATTAAAGGTACGTACAATGCCGACTCTCCCTCCGATAGTATTGAGACCTCCATTGGGATAACGCGTATTTCCATTGGAGAAATGAGTGAAGTCTACCCCTGCTGCTAGTTTCCACTGTGGATAAAACTGCCAGTTCAAGACAAAGCCCAAATTGATATACGCATTGATTTTAGAACCGATAGCGTCATTGTACCAATTGCTATGTTCATCATATTGTTTCCAACCGAAAGAAGCACCGAAATTCCACTCATAATCCAACGACAAACAGGATGAAAGTCGTACAATAGGCGCCCCTTGAAAAGCATATACCGCCACTGGATTTCCCAGTTCAGCGGAATTATAAAATGTATTATGCGAAACACCGATGCCCTGATAGGCATGAGGATACAACCTCCCCAAATAGGAATCTTTGCTGAACTGGAAAGCATACTTCAAGTGCAGGGAAAGTGACCGATCAATTTTCTGCCGTTGTGCATTATCGCCTTCAAGGAAACTGTTTGTCGGAGCTACATAGCCCGGACGAACGTCAAAACCGATCTGATGGATGAGGGCATGGTTGGTGCTGTCATTCGCTTGTCGGACAGATTTCACTACTGTCTGAGCGTCCAATTTGTTGCCGACTGCTGAAAGCAGCAGCAAGCAGATTATATACAGAGACCGTCTGGTATTCATATTTCTACTCATTTGATATTCTCGCGTGCTATGTAACATTTTCCGGGCATTTTACTTTGCAACGTACCGGTTATAGTGCGCTGTCTCCCATTCTTAGGGTGAACAGCATAAAGGGTGTACTCCGTTTCGAACCACTCACATTCTAACAGCACGATGATACGTTGGGTAGTTTTAGGCGGGATAGAAATCTCCTTCTTCTCCGTATCAGGGAAAGGCAAAGGCAGCGCTTGCTGCTCAGACGTATATTGCGCCTGTACACCGTTCATTCCCAACCATTCGTTTTCCATGCTTGGTATCTCTACTGTCGGATTATCTCCTCCCAATAGTCGGAAAGCCTCAGGGTCATCGCTTTTGAACACCACTTCATGGTGGGCGTCCTTGTAAGGGAATAACAGGCATGGGGAGGGAGTACCTAAATTATTAGATTGTATAAAACTCATAGTTTCTTCCAGTCTCCATTCATGAGAATACCCATTTAAAGAATAAGTGATATGATCGAACACATATCTGTCCGACGGAGTAATTTGAACATATATTTCTTGTGATTCATACTCATTGCTCACTACAAGCATGAATCTAAAGTAGTCGTTACGGGCGTTTTCGCCCACCGTTATCTTTAGCTCTTTGGGGTTACTGCGTTGAATGATGAAATCGGTCAGCTTTTCATTGCACACAATCTTACCTAATCCTTTCAGGTAGACATCCTGGTTTCTCATTATCAGATTGTCGTCGGCATCATAAACTTCATATTGATGGGTAAAGTCACTATCGTAAGTATACATCCAAACCAAATCCCAATTGGAGGATGCAAAACGAATAGTTACCTCATCACCATTCCCGTCCAAAGTAAATTCGGTATCGGAAGTCCGGAAGTCGTCGACGAATACATCATCGTTACAACTATAAAGTCCTAATAGAATAAGAATATATGCTGTTAAGTTTACGATTGTTTTCATGTCGGTCGTTATCTAGTTATTTTGTTGACGACAAAAGTAATACATATTTTTAGAAGAGAGTTATTATCACCCCTGTTTAGTTGCCACATAAAGGAAAATAAACTATTTTTGTTCTCAACATTAAAGAGGGAGCAATTATGGATGCAGCAATAAAGAAAATACCTTATGGGATGACGGACTTCGAGAGAATAATTCTTGAAAACTATTACTATGTAGACAAAACACAATATATCGCCAAAGTAGAAAAAGTGACCTCCTTCTTCTTCTTTGTCCGTCCTCGACGTTTCGGAAAAAGCCTTTTCCTAAACATGCTCGGTTTATACTACGACATCAACCAAAAAGATAAATTCGAGAAAATCTTTGGTAATCTTTATATAGGCAAGCATCCTACGCCTGATCGCAACAAATATCTGGTGCTTACACTCAATTTCAGTAGTGTAGCCGCCAATATGGATCGTTTGGAAGAAACATTCAACACCTATTGCAAAATCGTAATGGATGGATTTGCAGAACGAAACGCTCATCTGTTAGGGAAAGAAGCCGTTGAAAAGCTACATGAATTAAAAACAGGAGATGCCTTATTGGGATCACTGTGCCAAAGCGCCCAAAACAAGGGACAAAAGATATATCTTATCCTTGATGAGTACGATAACTTTGCCAACAATATTCTGGTAGATTATGGTAATAAACGTTATCGCAGCATCACTCATGGCAGCGGATTCTTCCGTAGTTTCCTTAAAGTGGTAAAAGACTATTCAAGTTCAGTGATCGAGCGCATCTTCCTTACAGGCGTAAGCCCCGTAACAATGGACGATCTCACTAGCGGATTCAACATTGCGGATAATTATAGCAGTAACTCCGCATTCAACAACATGATAGGTTTCAACGAATACGAAGTACGCGCCTTGATAGATTACTACAAGAGTTGCATAGAACTTCCCCATTCTACGGACGAACTGATAGATATCATGAAACCATGGTATGATAATTATTGCTTCTCCATAGACTCACTGGACGAACCGCCTATGTACAACTCAGACATGGTACTTTACTTCATGAATCGCTACCTACTGAATAAACGTATTCCCAACAACATGCTTGATGCTAATATCCGTACCGACTACAACAAGCTGCGCCACCTCATCCACGTAGACAAAACTTTTGGTGAGAATGCGAGCGTCGTACAAGAAATTGTTGAGAAAGGCTCTACTACCGGAATTATCATCGATAGTTTTCCAGCCGAGGACATCGTTAAAACAAGGAACTTTAAAAGCCTACTCTACTATTACGGCATGCTAACCATCAGCGGAATGGAAATGGGTGAGCCCATACTGAGCGTCCCCAACTGGGCAGTGCGCGAACAACTTTACGGTTACATGGCAGACATCTACAAAGATTCCGCCGACCTATATCTGGAGACAGATAAGCTGGTGGACCGAATGAAACGAATGGCATACAAAGGAGAATGGGAAAATTGCTTCACATACATTGCCGACCGCTTGAATGCCCAAAGCAGTGTTCGCGACTTCATAGAAGGTGAAGCTTATGTAAAAACCTTTATTTTGGCTTACCTCGGATTGACACATTATTATATTGCCCGCCCCGAATATGAAAGCAACAAAGGATATGCAGATATCTTTCTGCAACCTCGTCTACTGCAACTTCCCGACATGGTATACAGCTACTGTATCGAAGTGAAATATGCAAAACGGGATGCTTCTGACACCGAGATAGAAAAATTGCTGTCCAATGCCAAAATACAACTGAAACAGTATGCAGCAAGCGAATGGATTCATCAAGACAAAGGGACTACAGAATTAAAGAGTATCGCATTAGTATTCCAAGGCTGGAAACTGGTGAGAGTGGAAGAAGTATAAACAGCTAATCAAACAATTCTTTCAGTACATCCAGCGACTTTAATGCAGGAAAATCCGGCAGATGCAAACGATAATAATCATTCATAATCGTCAGGCAGCGAGTGCGTTCCGCACGGCTCATGCCAAATAAGTGCATCGTCTCATAATTCATGCGCATCAACTGGCGAAGACGTCCAGCCTCTTCGGGATTAATATAAGAAGAATGCAACTGCGGACGAGTGGAAGTGAAACAAGCATTCAGCAAGTCAAAGTAATCACCGGTGTGATAATCTTCCAGATTCGGATACAACCCCAAAAAACGGGAAAGACGCATCAGAAAAACCAGATGGAAATTGGCAAACCCTTCGCGACATTCGTCCAGCCAAATGACAGAATGCTGCAAATAAGCGAACAACGGACGATTCTCAGCCTCTTCACGGATAGCACGATACAGAAACTCTGCCAGAAAAAGTGCCATTGAAGACTTGTACGGGTCATAAGGAATGGAGGTAAAAGGATAAAAAGACTTCGCCTCTTTTACCCGATAGAGAGTGGTATTCGGACGGTAATCCGCCTCAAACTCAATGAAAGACAAAGGCTGAAAGAGTACTGACTTGACTGCCGCCTTCCGCGAACGGGGTACGGGAACGAGAAAAGAAGTCCGCCCGGATAACTCCGTGTACATATCTACAATGATAGAAGTATCATTATATTTAAGCGTATGTAGAACTATTCCTTTCGTCTTTTGCAGCATAGTGCACTCCTCTGTTTATCATTCCGGAACAAAACTACAAAAAAATGTCTGGCATTCGGGACCTTTTTAGAGGCGTTAACAACAAAAAAGATTGCTATTTTTGTTATACTCCCTGAAGAACAAGTAAATATAGACAAGAGTATGAAAAGAAAAAGTAATAAAAACAGCTTTACCGGATGCGCAAAAGCATACATCCGGAGTCTACAAGAAGAGGGTCGTTACTCGACGGCACATGTATACAAAAATGCAATTCTGTCATTTGCAAAGTTTTGTGATACTCCCGAAGTCACATTCGGACAAATCAACCGCGATAGTCTGCGACGGTACGGGCAATATCTTTATGACTGCGGATTGAAACCGAACACCGTATCGACTTATATGCGTATGCTGCGCAGTATCTACAACCGCGGTGTCGAAGCGGGTACGGCCCGTTTCATCCCCCGACTGTTTCGTGACGTATTCACCGGAGTAGATGTCCGGCAGAAGAAGGCACTGCCCATCAACGAACTGCATATGTTGCTCTACAAAGTCCCCAAGTCCAGCCATCTGCGTCGCACACAAGCGATAGCACGACTGATGTTTCAGCTCTGCGGTATGCCGTTTGCCGACTTCGCACATCTGGAAAAATCGGCATTGGTACACGGAGTACTGAGATATAACCGTATAAAGACCGGTACTCCCATGAGCGTCGAAATACTGGAGGCTGCCAAGAAGGCAATCAACGGATTGCGCAATAATGAATCTTCCGGAGAGGATTGTCCGGACTACCTGTTCGACATCATGAAAGGAGATAAAAAACGGAAAGAAGAGGCAGGATATAAAGAATATCAATCGGCTCTCAGACGATTCAACAATCAATTGAAGAGTCTTTCCAGAGAGTTACACATCAAATCGCCTGTCACCTCATACACCATCCGGCATTCCTGGGCAACGAGCGCCAAATATCAGGGAATCCCCATCGAAATGATCAGCGAATCATTGGGACATAAATCAATAAAGACCACGCAAACTTACCTGAAAGGCTTTGGACTGGAAAAACGGACAGAAGCGAATAAATTGAATTGTTTTTACGTAGAGAACTACGTTACGAGCAAACACCAAGAGACAATATATTGAATATAAACAAATTACCTTATCTATTACTTCTTAGGTAACGGAAATAAATACAGCGCAAAGATATAGAAAAAGAACATCACATTCCAAATTAATTATACATTATTTCACTTCCTTTCTTTCAAAAAAAATAAAAAAGAATACAGGAGCATGAATTATATCTGTTTCATGTTCCAGACCGCTATTGTGTCTGCCGGACTATTTTTCAGCCGGAAACCTATAAATACGCTTTAGCACTCAAAGACCGCTGCCTTTTTTACTTCTTTCCCCTCCACATACCGGTCATAAGACCGGATTTCCGTTACCTAAGAAGTAACAGAAACACATAAACAAAAGATTATGACACACAAACCCGATAGGAATAGAAAAAGGATATCTACAGCCGCCAGCATAAAGGGACTCACGGCAGTCTTGAAATGTATGTTGGCAAGTATCTTCCTTACCTGTCTTTTGCCCGCCTCCAGTCTATACGGGCAGAAGATAGCCGTCAAGAGTAATCTGCTCTATGACCTCACAACCACTTTCAATATAGGGGGAGAGATAAAGTGCGATGATACGCACACGCTTAATCTCTCTGTCAACTACAATCCCTGGAACTTCGGGGGAAACAAAAAGATGAAGCATTTCATGCTCCAACCGGAGTACCGCAAATGGTTTGACGGAGTGTTCATGGGAAGCTACATCGGCTTTCAACTTCACTATGCTCTATTCAACTTCGGCGGAATGCTCCCTTGGGGATTCGGAAATGGTAAAATGCTGGGTATCGAAAACAGGCAGATTGCCAACAACCGGTATCAAGGCAATCTGGCGGGCTTCGGCATCTCCTATGGTTATCAATGGATGATCAGTCCGCAATGGAATCTGGAAGCGGGACTTTCACTGGGATATGCCCACCTCAACTACAAACGCTATGGACAGCCCGAAGGCGCTGCCTTTATCGAAAAATCCCACTGCAACTACTGGGGCCCCACGCAGATAGGGATATCACTCGTGTATTTCATTCAGTAAATCAATTAAATCACAACATAACATGAAAACGAAAGCATTCATCTTTTTCAGTTTATTGATATGCAACTTGCTACCGGCACAGAACGTTAAGCTGGATATCGTACCCCACTTCTTCGGCGTCCGTGCAGATTCACTGTTTCTGTCCATGGATATTTCAGTCCATATAAAAGACATGGATTCCAAGAGTGCCTTTATACTGACACCCGTGCTGACCAGCCAGGAGAAAAGAGTATCACTGCCGCACATACAACTGAATGGTAAGCAGAAACAGAAACTATATCTACGCAATCAGATTTTACGCAAGAAGAATGACCGGAAAGAAGAGGATGCGAAAGCTTATCTGATTGCCGGCATTGACGAGGACCACTCCCGTACCATTTCCTACCGGACTTCATTGCCGACAGAGGATTGGATGAATAATGCAACACTGATACTTAAAAGAACTATTGTCCGTCCGGAAGGTGAACAATCTCTGAAAGATACAATCGTCATAACTCCTCAAAACATAGCAGCATCTTCCGGCGCAATAGTTCCTTCCGGTACAGCTACACAAGAGATCGTTCCTCTTCCTGTTGTCAATGAACGCCCTACGAGCCCGGTAGTCGGCAGCAAAATAAAATACAAGGGTACTTACGTTTCGCCCGAAACGGATGATGTGGACGCACGAAATCAGAAGGAACTGAATTTCAGCCTTGAAGAGGCGAAAATGATAGCGGAGATCAACCCGCAGATGCTATCTCTCCGCGAACTCTACACAGTCGCCCTGTCTTATACAGAAGACAAAGCCCGGTTTTACAAGATTATCAATATTAGCGTCAAGCTATATCCCGTACATCCGGTTGCCAACCTGAATGCAGCAGCTGCCGCCATAGAACAGGGAGACGTCAAATCGGCAGGTAAATTCCTTTCAATGGCTCTTCACGACAGTCTGGCCTATAAAAACTGCCGCGGAGTATACGAACTAATGTCCGGAAACACCTACGAAGGCATCCGAATGCTGAAAGCCGCCAAAGCCGAAGGCTCCGAGGAAGCGGCATATAATCTGAATGCATTTTTTGAAAACAATAAACGCCCTTAATCAACGGATATAATGAAACGTTTCATATTCCTGCTCTTATTACTTGGATGCCTGGACGCTTACTCACAAAAAGCAGCTATCAGGGTGAATGCGCTTTCTGCCATAGACGGAGCTTTCGGAGGGGGAATTTCGTATGCCATAGGAAAAAGGAGTACAGTCGAGCTTGCCGGAAGCCTGCGACCGTGGAAACGGAGCGAAGAATATGTCAACCGTTACTGGCTCCTGCAGCCCGAATATAAATACTGGACTTGCCAGAAGTATAACGGCTTTTTCTGGGGAGGGTATCTGAACGGTGCCCAGTTCAACATTGGAGGCAAGAAACTGCCTTTCGGCATATTCTCCCAACTGAAACGCCACCGGTACGAAGGCTGGCTGGCAGGCGGAGGTATCAGCTGCGGATATCACTGGATGCTGAATGACCACTGGAACATAGAAACAAGTGTAGGAGTAGGATATGAATTTATCCATTACAGGCAATACAACTGCGTAGACAAATGCGCAAAGCTAAGAGAAGAAGGAAAATATCATTACGTAGGACCTAGCAAGGCCTCTATAAGTTTAATCTACCTATTTTAAAGAAGAAAGAAAGATGAAAAAATTATGGAAAGTCTGGTTCTCCAAACGAAGACATCTCTACATAGAGATAGCACGCAAACACCGGTCCACACCGTGGAGGGTGTACCATCTGGGACATGGTGGCAGAGGAAAGACATTGAAAGACATGAGGATATTGGAAGAACTCCAGCAATACGGAATTATATCTCACATCTATCCTTGGTGAACAGGCTATTTTTAAATATAGATCCATTATTAGTACGACTATGAAACTGGGAGGAGTTTTTATCATTGCGGTCATAGCATCTCTATCGCTACAGGCGCAAACGACCGTAGAAGAAGCTAACGGAACGATCCGAGCTACCGCTTCCAGCCTTCACAAGGCAGGGGAAGAACTGGTGGTTTCTATTTCGGTAGAAATCACCCGCGACCTTTCGTCCAACGAATCGCTGGTTCTCGTACCCGTTGTCACCGACAGTCTGGAGAATCGGTTGGAACTGCCTTCCATCTACATCAATAGCCGGAAACAGCAAATCATATTCATGCGCGAAATGGGCAAAAAGGAGAAAGATGCCCGTTCGCTACAACGAAAAAACGGAAGCAGGCAAAGCATACATTATCTGCAATCCGTTCCTTTCGAGAAGTGGATGAATCATGCTACACTCTCCCTGATAGAGAAAAGTTGTGGTTGTGGCATCGCCGGCGAAGAAGCCTTCACTTGTATCGCCCGCCTGCATCCGCAACCGATACCTGTCCCACAACTCGTATTTCTCACCCCACAAGTGGAGGGGCTGAAAACCAGAACTGAGAAAGGATGCGCATTCATCGACTTTCCCGTAAACGACGCCATCATACATGAAACATACAGCAACAATGCGACGGAACTGAATAAGATCACTCAAACCATAGACGCCATCAGAAATGATTCGAATGTAACCATCACACATATCAGCATACACGGCTATGCATCGCCCGACGGACCTTACCAACTCAACGAAAGGTTATCCCGCGAACGCACACAGGCATTGAAGGAATATGTGTGCCGGTTATACACGTTTAATCCAACGGATATTCATACTTCTCATACTCCCGAAGACTGGGAAGGGTTCGAAGCCCTTCTCACTGATACAACCTTTCAGCGGAAGGAGGCAGTCATGAAAATCGTGACAGGCAACCTGCACCCCGACCGCAAGGAAGAGAAGTTGAAAAAACAATTTCCGGCATTCTATCGCTTTGTGCTGGAACACTGGTTCACGCTGCTCAGACATTCCGATTATACCATCGAATATCGTGTACGTCCTTTCAGCGTAGAAGAATCACGAAATGTTTTCGCCACTAATCCCAAGAACCTAAGTCTTGAAGAGATGTTCCGCCTCGCACTCACCTGTACGCCGGGAAGCGAAGCATACAACAAAATCTTCATGACTGCCGTACAATTATTCCCAGATAATCCTGTCGCCAACCTGAACGCAGCTTGCATCGCTCTGATGCAAAGAGACGTGCAGTCCGCCACACATTATTTGGAGAAAGCACCGGAAGTACCGGAAACAGCATTGGCAAAAGGTGTCCTGCACCTTCTTCAAGAGAATTATGAAGAAGCGGAAACACTCTTCAAACAGGCCAAAGCTGCCGGACTGTCACAAGCTGACAACAATCTGAAACAAATATTAGAGCTTAAATAAATGTTTAATTAAAATCAATGGTAAGATGAAACAATTTACAAAACTAATGGCAATGCTTCTGTTTACAGCAGCCACACAGTACAGTTGCATCAATGATGCAGATGTAGCAATCCCCGACAAAACGCAGTCGGACTCGAACGGCAACGTAGCCCTGTTCCTTGAAATCCCGAATGTTCCCGCCAGCCGGAGTGCCGAATCATCGGGTGTAACCGAAGAAGGCTCGAAAGAAGAATATGCGGTAAAAACCCTTACGGTCTACTTCTTTGACTCAGCCACTAAAACTTTCGTTGAGTCCCAGCCTCTTGAAAACATCACACTGGCAGGGACAAGCGGACAAAAAATACACTACACCGCCAACAAAATCACAATGAAACCGGGAACTTACAACGTATTCGCCATCGCCAATGGTGAAGCAATCACAGCGGACATTGCAACACAGGACAAATTCCTCGGAGCTATCGACAAAGTGACATACAGCGCAGGAAAGATTCCAAGTGTACCCGAGAGAGGATTCGTAATGACCAACCGTGGTGCCGCAAATCTGAATGTCGAAGTAAGCAAACCCACAGATTCCGACAAAGTAACCGACATTTCCATTAGCCTGGAACGTGTCGTTGCCAAAATTGAAGTGACACAGACACAGGAGACTTTCCCCCTGAAAGACCCGGCCGGAAAAACTTACTGTACGGTCAAACTCAATAACTTCAGAATGTTGAACCTGGCAACCGAATTCTACACTTTCCGCCATACAGCCGTGCTGACCAGCCTTCAGGAACCGGACTCATACACTGATGAGAACTTCGGCAACATCAACGATAACGACGGTTATGTAATAGACCCTTACTTCTTCAAGAAAACCGTAGAAGGTGCCAAAGACTTCAAGAATGAGGACGGTTTCTTTGCACAGGCATTGGTACAGCTTAACATTGACGACAGCAATTGGGCAGGCATGGCTCCGGCAAATAGCTGGTCACGCATCTACTGTCTGGAGAACTGTATGTTCCGTCCCGCCCAGCTAAATGCCTATACCACAGGAGTGATGTTCAAAGCAAGTCTCGACATTGCCACCGACCGCGTATTCAACGAAAGCGGAGAAACAGTAAGCAACCCGTCCAACTGGCCGACCAACCTGTTCTACTTCAACTACAACTTCTACACCAGCGTAAATGCAATCAGAAAACTGGCACTCAACAACCTGCCCGGAGACATTACCGACAACTCGACAACAGAAGAGCTTGCCAAATACAGCATCAAGCGTTTCAAGAAAACCGAAAACTACGCATGCTACTACAACTACTGGATCAAGCATGAAGACAACAACAACGACACCGAAATGGGAGTCATGGAATTTGGTATCGTACGCAACAATATATACAGACTGTCAGTCAATAAAGTAGCAGGCCTGGGCAGCGGCGAACCATTTATCGAACCGGAACAACCGGATGAATACAAAGCAGAACTGAACATCAACATCGATGTTTTTCCGTGGGCCGTACGTAACCAAGATGTAGAACTTGAATAAGTATCGGCCACTTTGAACTAAATTTATTACCAATGCGTCCATTTTTACTACATATTATCTGCATCGTCATGCTGTTCTCATCCTGCAACTGGGTGAACGACGATCTGTCAGACTGCCCTACCGGGACCTGGTTGAAAATCTCGTATACCTATAATATACTAGATGTGGATGCCGCTTCCTCGCAAGTAGGCGACATCACCATTTTTGCTTTCGACAAGAACAACAAGTATGTGGACAGACTGGACGTAGACAGTATCGCATTACATCAAGGCTACTGTATGGTAAGAGTGCCGTTTCCCGAAGGGAGCTATCATCTGCTCTTGTGGGGAGGAGCCTCCGACCGTCAATACCGGTTCCCTTATCTCAAAACCGGTCAGACGGAACGGAAATCATTGCTCCTTTCATTGATATGCAACAGTGAAAAACAGATGAACGGGAAATTGAACGGCCTCTTCTACGGTAGCCTTGAAAATATAACTATCAGTAATGACTATCAGGTATTGGATGCTCCCTTAGTCAAAAACACCAATTATTTCTCATGCATCCTTCAGAATGGCAACAACCTGCTGAATCAGGAAGATTTCACTTTCACATTGGAGGCTGCCAATGGTGTGATGGATCATACCAACACTCCGTTGGGGACGGAGCCGGTTTACTATCGTCCATACCGGCAGGAAGTCAGTATACTCGATGAAGAAGAAACCCCTGTCATCCATGCCCGGTTGAACACATTGCGCATCATGAAAGGAGATCAGACCACATTGACCATAAAGCATGTACCCAGCGGACAGGAAATTCTGCGTCTTCCGCTCACCCAGTATCTACTGTTATCCAAAATCCACAGTCATACCGGCGATGAGATGGGCGATCAGGAATATCTTGACAGGCAGGATTCATACACCCTTTTATTCTTCATACAGTCATCGGATATGGGGATTCCGAAGATATGCCCGAGAATAATGGTAAACGGATGGACCGTAAGGCTGAATGACTCAGAACTGGAGTTTTAGGAACACATGACTGATTGTATGCGTACGGAATTTAGGTGAGATGTTCTACAGAAAAGGCTACTGTGAAGTATCCGAGTGGTATTTTATACCCTTTATTCGCATGTTTAGTTTCCCACAACATGCTAAATTTCCTTATAAAACGGCACTTCATTGAAGGACTGTTTTATTAATTGTTTGTTTTGTTTGTGTTGGTGCACCCGTTCAAGCGAGGATGGGTGCGCTTTTACTCATTCAATAAAAGACTATCACTGTCATTTGCATACATGACAAATGATACGTTTGTTTATATCCGTGTATCTATAAACGCTCTACTGTTTCTGATAGTTCACAAGCATACTCCTTTAGTCGTTAAAACAATCATCCGATTACAAGAAAAGTCGCAAATACATCGTTTTTTCAAAATCAATGTAACAATAAGAATGGAAGTCCATAAATCCTTATATATAATAAGGTATAAATATAGCACATTATTCATAGTCTTATAGACGGAGATATTTTTTTCGAAAAATCGTAATCTCATATTTTACTGAAAATCAAGCACTATCACCCCACCCCACAGAAAAAAAGAGAAAAAACTACATATTTTTTTCATGAATTGTTTGTCAGTTTCAAAAAAGTTCCTACCTTTGCATCCGCAATCGAGAAACAAACACTGATTCGAGAGAGCAAAAAGCAGAAATGCAACAACAGGATGGCCCGTTCGTCTATCGGTTAGGACGCAAGATTTTCATTCTTGAAAGGGGGGTTCGATTCCCCCACGGGCTACAAGTAAAAAGAATAAAGAACTAAAAAAATAGATTAGTCGAAATGGCAAATCACAAATCATCACTGAAGAGAATCAGACAAGAAGAGACAAGAAGACTTCATAACAGATATTATGGTAAGACCATGAGAAATGCTGTTAGAAAACTTCGTGCAACTACTGACAAAACAGAAGCTGTTGCAATGTATCCTGGCATCACTAAGATGTTGGACAAGTTAGCTAAAACAAATGTTATCCACAAAAACAAAGCTAACAATCTGAAATCTAAGCTGGCTCTTTACATCAACAAGCTCGCTTAATAATAGAAAAACAACAATTCTATATAGCATTTAGGCTGAACTTTTAAGTTCGGCCTTTTGTGTTTATAAACCACTGAATATCAGATTACTTTCCCATTCACTAATTCCGCTTTTATTCTACATTTTTCACCTCCGAAACTTCGCCAACTCGACAATTTTCACTATATTTGCTCTGTTATTATAACTTAGAAAGGCAATTATGAGCGAAGAACAAATCACTCCCAATAACGGGTCTTATTCTGCGGATAGCATCCAGGTATTGGAAGGTCTTGAAGCAGTGAGAAAACGCCCTGCGATGTACATCGGTGACATCAGTATAAAGGGACTTCACCACTTGGTATACGAAATCGTTGATAACTCCATTGACGAGGCACTGGCCGGGTATTGCGACCACATCGAAGTGACAATCAACGAAGATAATTCAATCACCGTACAGGACAACGGACGTGGTATTCCGGTCGACTATCATGAAAAAGAAAAGAAGTCGGCACTGGAAGTAGCGATGACCGTTCTGCACGCCGGAGGTAAGTTCGACAAAGGGTCGTATAAAGTTTCCGGAGGTTTGCACGGTGTAGGTATGTCTTGCGTAAATGCACTGTCAACACACATGACTACACAGGTATTCCGCAATGGTAAAATCTATCAGCAGGAATATGAAATCGGTAAGCCGCTTTATTCTGTGAAAGAAGTGGGGGTATCGGATATTACAGGAACCCGCCAACAATTTTGGCCGGATGATACAATCTTTACCGAAACGGTGTATGATTATAAAATACTGGCTTCACGTCTGCGTGAGTTGGCATACCTGAATGCAGGTCTCCGCATTTCACTGACCGACCGTCGGGTAGTGAATGAAGAAGACGGCAGCTTCAAGAGTGAAGTATTCTATTCCGAAGAAGGGCTGAGAGAGTTTGTACGCTTCATCGAGTCTTCACGTGAACACTTGATCAACGACGTTATCTACCTGAACTCTGAGAAGCAGGGAATACCTATTGAAATAGCCATCATGTACAATACAGGATTCTCCGAAAATGTACATTCCTATGTCAATAATATCAATACAATCGAAGGAGGTACGCATCTTGCCGGTTTCCGCCGTGCACTGACCCGTACGCTGAAGAAGTACGCCGAAGACAGCAAGATGCTGGAAAAGGTGAAAGTTGAAATCTCGGGAGACGACTTCCGCGAAGGTCTGACTGCCGTTATTTCCGTTAAAGTAGCCGAACCACAGTTCGAAGGACAGACCAAAACGAGGTTGGGTAACAACGAAGTAATGGGTGCCGTAGACCAGGCTGTCGGTGAAGTACTGGCCTACTATCTGGAAGAACATCCAAAGGAGGCAAAAACAATTGTAGACAAGGTGATTCTGGCTGCCACAGCACGCCACGCAGCAAGAAAAGCCCGTGAAATGGTACAACGCAAATCTCCGATGTCCGGAGGCGGTCTGCCGGGTAAACTGGCCGACTGTTCGGATAAAGACCCCTCAAAATGCGAATTGTTCCTCGTCGAGGGAGACTCGGCAGGTGGTACTGCCAAGCAAGGACGTAACCGTATGTTCCAGGCCATCCTTCCGCTACGCGGTAAGATTCTGAACGTCGAAAAAGCGATGTATCACAAAGCACTGGAAAGCGATGAAATCCGCAATATATATACGGCACTGGGTGTCACTATCGGAACAGAAGACGACAGCAAAGAGGCTAACATCGAAAAGCTGCGCTATCACAAGATTATCATCATGACCGATGCCGACGTCGATGGTTCTCACATCGACACACTGATCATGACATTCTTCTTCCGTTATATGCCGCAGATTATTCAGAACGGTTATCTGTACATCGCTACTCCCCCGCTCTACCTCTGCAAAAAGGGTAAAGTAGAAGAGTATTGCTGGACAGACGCGCAACGCCAGAAGTTTATCGATACCTATGGCGGTGGTCTGGAAAATGCGGTTCATACACAGCGTTACAAAGGTTTGGGTGAAATGAACGCCCAGCAGTTGTGGGAAACAACTATGGATCCCGACAACCGTATGCTGAAGCAAGTAAACATCGATAATGCCGCTGAAGCCGATTACATCTTCTCCATGCTAATGGGTGAAGACGTAGGTCCGCGCCGCGAGTTTATCGAAGAGAATGCAACATATGCGAATATCGATACATAATTTTAATATTACGTTTTTATAAACCAACCTCACATCTTACAACGAAGAAGCGTCGGCAAGCGAAGGAAAATCCTCCGTACCGGCGCTTTTCTATGTCTTAATAAAACCTAACAGTTAAATCTTTTTCCGGTCAAAATCACTATCTTGCCGGAAATGAAGGAGGACACTTATGAAAACGACTACCCCAAATCCTGTATTTGCCAAGATCAGACTCTATCTCAGAATCCTGGCATCCTGTGTGATTGTCACTTGCCTGTTCCTAATTATTATCCATCCGGAGGCATGGATTACTCCGGCTTGCATTATCGTAGCTATGATCTGCCTGTTATTTCTTCTGATACGATCCAAACGCAAAGAGTCGAGGAAATGAAAGAAATATCATATCATATCATGCGCCTTTAATTCCTTCACTGCGACTTCCAATTCCTGGTACCACTTTTCGCCGAATTTACGGATCAGAGGTTCTTTCAAGAATTGGTAGACAGCCACGTTTTCTTTTTTCCCCAGCAACACAGCCGCTTTACACACATCCCAACGATGATAGTTCACCGCCTTATAAGGTCCGTAATCTCCAATCCGAATGGGATAGAGATGGCATGATACCGGTTTGTAAAAGTCTGTCTTGCCATCCCGATAAGCCTTTTCGATGGCACAGTAACAACATCCTTTCTCGTCATAGCAAGTAAAGACGCAATCCTTATTATTAACAATAGAAGTCACCAGATCACCTTCCTGATCCGTGTATACGACTCCTTGCTTCTCAATGACAGCACGCGCTTCCGGCGACAGTTCTTCCCATATTATCGGCAGAACCTCTTCCAGCTTTTCCACTTCATCCAATTCCACAGGTGCCCCTGCATCCCCTTCAATGCAACATTCGCCCTTGCAGGCGTCCAGATTGCAAAGGAATTTTTCCCGAAGGACATCGAAGCTCACTACTACATCTTCTATCTGAATCATAATTTCATTCTTATGTTAAGCCTACAAAAGTACGAAAAAGTAGTAAAAGAGATTTTAAATTACTGCATTTGTATGTAGTAAACACTAAAAAATCATCTATGAGAGCACTATTCTGGATATTATTAATTGTCTCTTCGAACTGCTGGGGACAAACTAGGAAAGAATTTAATCCTACATTGGGTAAAACAATCGACCTAAGTAGAGAAGGAGAAAAAGCATTCATCAAAGGACTTGAAAATGATGAACTCATTGATGGAAAAGACGATTACTAAAATAAAACTTGAGACATTATGAATGTTAGTCAAACTAATGGATGACGGACTTTACAGAGTTTTTTGCTTTCTCTTTGATCCATTCTACTTTAGAAGATGGTACTTTCACCTTTTTCTTCAAAATGATTTCTGCAATTTGAATTGTTTTCTTTTCTTCCCCCTTCAACTGATACAACCTCATTAATTCATACAATGGGACAAATCGAGCCGGGCACATCAAAGAAGCTAACTTCAAATGCTTTTCAGCGTTATCATATTGAGTCGTATTTATACAATTATCAGCCATCAGCAATTGTAAATTATAATCAGCCCAAAGTTCACTACATTGCTCTGCCATCTCTTGACTTTGATTGTAATATTTTCCATAATTAAGTTCAGCAGCATAATTATAGAGAAACAAATAATTGTCTCCTAATTTAGGCAACAACTCATTATAACGAGCAAAAGTCATATCCGTTTGCTTTATTAATGAAGATTTAGCCGTACGGTTCCATGCTGTAGTATAGAGTATATGCCGGGTAATATAAATGAAAGCCGCCAATGACAAACCTATTATCAACAGACACATACTTCTCCGAAGCCATTGAGGATATTTAGCTATATATCCAGCGTGAAAAATAATAACATATATACTGTATATCATCATCACCCATACAAAAGGATAAGATAGCGGATAAGAAAAGCAAGCAAAAACAGCAATGCCTATCAAGCAAACGATTGCAATATTAGTTTCGAGACAAGGATTACGTCGATAACATTTCCACAAAAAATAAACAAAAGCGAGGAAAAGAAGAAAACCTATTAGACCATAATTTACAACCAACAATATATATTCATTAAATGGATGTTTGACATCACCTGCTAATATCGCATATTTACTATCAGTATCTCGCGCAAAATATTCAGCCTGATAATTCATATAATTAGCCAAAAAGCCTCCACTTCCATATCCTGTAACGGGATTATCTTTTATCATTAGCCCGGAACATTTCCAAATGAGCAGACGACCGTCTGCCGAGTCTTTTTTAAAGAAATACAGCGAAGTTACAAATACCGGAAATAGTAATAAAAGTAACAACAAATATTTCTTTCGAGACCCTATTTCTGTTTTCTGTAAAAAACAAACAATACACATTACCACAATACTCAATATCCCTGCTCGTGAACCGGACAATACAACAACAAATATAACACATAGCCCGGCAAGAATAACACTCCCCCTTATTAGTTTTGAACAATAATGCATATAAATATAAAACATTGCAGGAAATCCAGCGCAAAGGGAAGCAGCATATCCAGCAGGATTATCGAAACTGCCACTAAGACCTAAATGAGAATGAAATGGAATAATATGAATATATTGCAATATACCATGCATTGCTAAAACAACATCAGATAGAAGAACAATGATATAGAAAGATGGCAGTAACTTATTCAGACTCCATGAAAAAGAGGATATACTAAAAGTACTGTTTGTTATTAGAAATAGTAATAAAAGGATAATGGAAGCATACCATTTATCTCCTATAGTAATAATCGGACTCTCTATCTGCAAGAATAGAGAATTGGCACATAAAAGAAATGCCAGTATATAGAGAACCTTATATCTCATACCAATCTTAGGCAGCAGTCTCCTTCCAGTCATTTTATTAAAGTATTATCATCACATTTTATTTTCAACTTTAAATTTATTATTTCATTTTATCTCAAATTCTCTTGTTTCGTACACCATTTCTCCTTCCTCTGTCAAGCCCTCAATTACCACTTTATATGTGGTAGCCTTATCTGCAGAATAAAATAAAAAATCACATTCTCCTGATGAATCTGTTTGTAAGCTAGGATTCCAATAAAGTGTAGAACGAAAATCCGGTATCAACGCATTATCCTTATTGCCTTTATCATATTTGGGAGAATAGAAAGCTACTGGTTCCTGGTATCCTCCAGAGGGATAAACATCCGTTTGAATATCATCAAGCTTGCCATAGCCCTTAAATCGTTGTTCAATAGAACATAAATGTAATAAAGGATCCAATATTACGCCTGGATAAAGTACTAATTCAAGAATGGCAACAGAAGTATGCTGCTCATATTCCCATAAATACAAATAAGGCTTTAGGATTTTTTTTCTATCAATACTATTTAAAGAAATAACTTGAATATCACTCAATGACAAATAATTAAGAATTCCAGCATTGGAATGCATGTTACCATTTATCATTAACACAAGAGGCATATCTTTATAAAAACATGCCCAAGCATTCATTATCGTCATAGAAACTTTACAAAATTCTTTCATTTTTGAGGTATAATATGGATATTTGAATTTAACTCCCATATAGTCAACCAATTCCCACATATTCTTAAATTTAAACTTTGCTATTTCCCTTAAGGTCAAGCTCTTATTCAGTGATTTGGATTTAACCATCACCTGATTTAATAAATAATCACTCATACCAACCGGATACACCATATCCCGCTGAATTCCACCGGATATTTCTGACAGAAACGGCTGTGGCACTGTTTTGTCTGACAGAGTATACAGTTGGTCCTTATCGAGAATTATTTCTGCCTTATTACGCCCATAATTTTCACCTTTCCGTATGAACCGCTTGCCTATCATCCCAATAGGAACGCCTTCTGCAAACTCAACACTATCCACTCGAAACGCTCCATCTTGACCAAGTTTTATTACCCTATTAAGACCGAACTCCAAATTCCTCACGTACACATCATAACGGCTTTTACCTTCTCCTTTCTCATTTTTCAGCCTTCCTGATAAGGAGGTAAACTTCTCCGGCTCCATTACAGGTCTTTCAAAGTTTCCTTTTATAATCTCCGGCAGTCGGTATCTCTTCCATCCGTGTATCATAAGAAGCAAGTCCAGTGCCTTTTCAGCCTCGGAATTATCCGTTTGCAGATAAAAAGACGGAGTTTCAATTCTCCCCTTCAGTTCGGATGAAAGCAGCAAAGTAGACAAAATAGAATGTGTGGTATCCGCAACTGCCATGGACTTGTCTGTGATTGAGACAGAAAAGTTACCCTTTACAGGATTGCCATTCATATCGGTAAGCAACAGGCTCGTGCGAACCGGTGTTCTTTTTCCATAACTGTTTTTATCATTCTCCATTTTACACACAATGGTCTTCCGGTAAGGAATAAAACCCAGCCTTTCACTTAATACATTATAATTCTTATCCAACAACAGACATTGAACGATTCCGGACGGATACTGATCTTTTGCAATGGTGATTATGTCGCCTTTATCGGACAGTAACCATCGCGCACAAATCATTTTTCCACGTACATGCGCCAGCAATAGAAGTTCCTCGTGAGGTGAATGTAAAGCGGAATTTATGGATATCTGTATATCTTTTTTTCGACTCTGCACAACGATTCCGTATGCTGATTCCTGCACTTGTGGCAGTTCAAAGATTTTTCTTACGCCCTGTTTATTAAGCGCTTGCACGCTATACTTTTTTCCACTTTTAGGAGTAAAGGTAAATGCACCCATTCCGGCATACAGAGTTTTACTCTCTGCCATCACATTCCCCTGTTCATCTATCAATTGTAAGGTGGCATCTATGCTATTGCCACTAACATCCAGCACTTTATAAGCAGTCCGACAAGGCGTATCCGCCAACAAGTGTCCCCCCTCCGGGTAAAAAGTGACATCATAATCCTCCATCCCCGTACTGATAGCAGCATATTGTCGAAAAGTATTGTTTCGGACATCGGTCATATCCAGCCGTACACAAGCGTCGGGAGTTACTTTCTTATTGCGAATGCTCAGCTCTATTTTTTTTTCTTTATCCAGTTTGACAGAGACTGCTTTTCCCTTATCGCAAACAGCTTTCACTTTTTTCAACTGGATTTGCTCCTGCCTGTTATTCCAAAGTTGAAGTTGCAATTCTGTATTTTCTTCATGTGATGATGTTTTGCTGCAGGCTTTCAAGTGCGTAGTCTCCCAATTACTTGCCATCGCGATGCAGACTTCCCTTTTAAATACCAGCTGATTCTTTTCCGAAAGCATATAGCGGGTATAAGCAAGAAGAGCATACTTTCCACCCGGCAGACCTTCGGGGAGGGAGATATATCCATGAAATTGATTCATATCATCCGGTCTAACTTTTGCCCTACCCACTGTTTCATTCTCCGGATTGACCAGTTCGACATATACATATCGGCTTAGCCGGATAGGAATGTGAGAAGACGTATTGACCATGTAGGCTTTGAACCACAAGGTGTCTCCGGGAAGGTAACATGAACGATCGATATGAATATGCAATTTTTCTTTGGGATAGACACGAAGCTGTTCTGTCATGCAATGGGCAATAGTATCGAATGATACTATTGTCTGTGCAGACAGGGAGTGGACAGTCAATAAAATCAGGGCAAAGCAGCAGATTCTCTTATATTTATTTATCAAATCCTTCATAATAATCAGTTTAACCAACGACTCAAACAATCATTCCATTAAATATACCAAATAAGAAGTAGGATGATGGATATTCAACATCCTAAATTCTTATCCAATCATATTAACAAAGAAAATTTGGAACTTCAATTTCGAACAGTATCTCCTTTTAAATTCCTTTATCCAATAAGCTATAACATAGATTCATGCTATAAATAAGTTTCAGTCCAATTAAGGGTACCAGCCCATCCACCTGATGATTGAGACCAGAGCGTCAATACGTAATCATATTTTTCATCAAATGAATGGACATACCAAGCTGAATATCTAGAAACAGTTACACAGATTCTAAAACTAAGGCTAACTGTGCTAAGACCTGTATCAGGATCGATGGACAATATGTGGCAACTATATCCATCCCCACTGGGAATGGGATTGCATTGTACATTTTGTGAATGCCAATATCCACCATGATCCCGATAGCATTCAACGTAAATCTCTCTATACACATAATCCGTCCTATGTGTAAAATTAAACTCCTCATTATCACTAGCTCTAGTTCTTGAGAAGTTCTTTTGATCAGAATTACATTTGATTTTTATAGCAAAACTTCCATCAGATTTCTGCTCTATATTATCTCCAGATATTTGAACAGAACCGGAACGTTCTCTGTTTTTATATGCTTCTAAAAAAAGCAATGCCTCTTTTTCAGTCATTGGAGAATTAGCAGGTTTACTAAGTTTTTCCACTTTAAACCCCGCTTCTCTAAACATTTCTGCTACTCTATCCTCTTCACTTAATTCCGTATTATCTTCTTCGGAATTAGAAATACAACCCTGCATAAAAAGGCAGGGTATCAAAGCAGTTAAGAGTACTAATAACAATTTATGTTTCATCTTTATGATTTTTAGAATAAGTTATGAGCCAATTTAATTTTACATACCGAATCAAGTATCTGTATCTCATACAAATCTTAGACAGTAGCCCACCATCCAACTTGTAAAATATGATCCTTACATTTTATTCTTAATTTTAAATTTATTATTTCATTTTATCTCAATTTCGCTTGTTTCGTACACCATTTCTCCTTCCTCTGTCATGCCTTCAATCTCCATCCTATACACGATGGACTTATCAGCAGAATAGAAAGTAAAATCACACTCCCCTAATGAATCTGTTTGTAAGCCAGGATTCCAATACAGTGTAGAGCGAAAATCTGGTATCAGCACATTATCATGCTTACCTTTGTCATATTTAGGAGAATAGAATGCTATCGGTTCCTGATATCCTCCAAAGGGATAAACATCTGTATGAGTATCAAGCTTACCATATCCCTTTATTTGCCTTTCAATGCCAGTAGAATATAATAAATGACCAATATTAACATCAGGATGTAGCGTTAATTTAAGAATAGCAATCGAGGAATGCTGCTCATAGCTCCATGGATAGACGTATGTTCCAAAGAACTTTTTCCTATCAATGCTATATAAATGAATCGCCCGAATATCACTCAATGACAAGTAATTAAAAATCCCAGCATCCTGAAGTGGAGCACAACCGTTTACAACTAAAACAAGTGGCATATCTTTATAGAGACACGTCCAACATCCATATGATATTCCACCAATTTTACAACTACCATCCATTCCTGAATTAATAAGTGGATAACTAAATTTCATTCCTAAATATTCCACTAATTCCCACACATTCTTTAATTTAAGTCTCGCAATCTCCCTTGAATTTAAACTCTTATTTAGTGCATCCGACTTAATTGTCACCTGTTTTAAGAAATAATTACTCATATCAGCCGGATATATTATATCCCGCCGGATACCACTGGACATTTCCGACAGAACAGGTTGTGGAACTGTTCTGTCGGAAATATTATATGCCTGTTCCTTATCCAGAATTATTTCTGTTTTATTACGCCCGTAAGTTTCTCCTTTTCGTATAAATCGCTGGCCGATCATTCCGATGGGAGTACCTTCCGCAAATTCAAGACTATCAAGCCGGAATGCACCATCCGGACCGGGGGTTATCGTCTTATTCAGTCCGAATTCCAGATTTCTCACGTAAACTTCATAACGGCTTTTACCATCACCTATCTTATCTTTTAGCCTTCCGGATAAGGAAGTAAATCGCTCCGGCTCCATTGCTGGTTTCTCAAAGTTACCTTTTATGATCTCCGGCAGTCGGTATCTTTTCCATCCGTGTATCATAAGAAGCAAGTCCAATGCCTTTTCAGCCTCAGGATTATCCGTTTGCAGATAAAAAGACGGAGTTTCAATTCTCCCCTTCAGTTCGGATGAAAGCAGCAAAGTAGATAAAATAGAATGTGTGGTATCCGCAACACACATGGCCCCGTCTGTGATTGAGACAGAAAGGTTACCCTTTACAGGATTGCCGTTTACATCAACAAGCGACAGATTCGTGTGAATCAGTTCCCTTTTCCCATAGCTATCCTTGTCATTTCTCACTTTACACATTATAGCCTTTCGATAAGGAATAAAACCCAGCCTTTCGCTTAGCACATTATAATTCTTATCCAACAGCAGACATTGAACGATTCCGGACGGATATTGATCTTTTGCAATAGTGATTATGTCGCCTTTATCAGACAGTAACCATTGCGCACAAATCATTTTTCCACGTACATGCGCCAGCAATAGAAGTTCCTCGTGAGGCGAGTGTAAAGCGGAATTTATGGATATCTGCATATCTTCTTGATGGTCTTTTATGACAATTCCATAAGCAGATGATTGCACCGGAGGAAGTTCAAAGACTTTCTTTACCCCTTGTTTGTTGAATGTTTGTACGATATACCTTTTTCCACTTTCCGGAGTAAAGGTAAATACTCCCATTCCGGAGTGCAGCGTTTCACTTGTTGCCATTACATTTCCCTGTTCATCCATTAATTGCAAGGTAGCTGCTATACTATTACCACTAACATCAAGCACTTTATAAGCTGTTCTACAAGGGGTACCCTCCAACAAGTAGCCTCCCTCAGGATAGAACGTGACATCATAATCTTCTGTTCCTGTACTTATCGCAGCATACTGTCTGAAAACGTTATTCCGGATATCCGTCATATCGATTCGCATACAAGCCTCGGACGTCACTTTTTCATTTTGAATACGCAACTCTATCTTTCCTTCGTCATACAGTTTTGCAGAAACCGGCTTCCCCTTGTTACAAACGGCTTTCACTCTTTTCAAGGGTATCTGTTTCTGACTGTTGTCCCAAAGCCGGAGTTGCGCACCTGTAATTTCACCATGAGGTGACAAGATAGTCGCTTTCAAGTGTGCAGTCTCCCAATTGCTTGCCAGGGCGATGCAGACGTCCCTTTTAAAGACAGGCTGATTCTCTTCAAAAAGCATATAGCAGGTATAAGCTAGCAGGGAATAGTTTCCACCGGGCAGATCCTCGGGGATAGAGATGTATCCATGAAACTGATTCATTTCATCCGGTCTGATTTTTACCCTGTCTATTGTTTCATTCTCCGGATTGACCAATTCAACATATACATATCGGCTCAACCGGATGGGAATATGAGAAGACGCATTGACCATGTAGGCTTTGAACCACAAAGTGTCTCCGGGAAGGTAGCACGAACGATCGATATGAACGTGCAATTTTTCCTTGGGATACATATTAAGCTGCTCGGCCATACGGCTGGTTATAGTATCAAATGATACTTTTTCCTGTGCCGGAAGCGAGTTGACAACTAATAAAATTAAAATGAGGCTACAAATTATCTTATACATATTCTTTATATCTTAAAATCTTACCATTTTACGTTCTTTTTCCTTTTTGTCCCATTCTTCCTTTTTCTTCAGTATTTCCGGTTTCCCATTCACAACATCCTCTCTGGCAAATAGATGCTTGCGGGAATTATCCAATGAAATCCATTGCTCAGCCACAGCCAAACGCAATTCATAATCTGCCAACTCACTTACTACTTGTACACTATCCTTCTTCCTTATAAAATCATAGCTCTTTAATTCATCCCAATATCTTTGAGCCCGTTCATTCGCTCTCTTTTGAGAAACAAACTTAAAATAATCTTCCAATTGCTGATGAGCAACAACATTTATCAAACATTTTCCTTCCAATTTACTCCGTTCAAATTTAGTTTCTCCGTTTTTGGGTACGTCTTCATACATAGCTTTGTACTCTGCCTGCTTAATTCGATAATATTCAGCCAGTAACTGTTCAATTTGCTGTTCTGATAACTTCGTCACTTCCCGTTTACAAATAATATCCAACAGTTTATTATGAGAAAACGATTCAATAGTTTCCAACTTAAGTAGTAGTAATGGCTTATGTGCATTGAGTCGATCACGCTCTTTATCGTATCCTTTATTATCTCCCCTACTGCTCATATATTCTAATATTCCGCTTTTTTCTCTTTCAAACTCATACAATTGTTTTATAATAGCTAAACTATCGCAAGTCTTAGAACATAATTGGTGCACCTGTATCTGCTTCCATTGCTGCGCAGCTATTTTCTTAGCTTGTTGCGTTTTTCTAATTATAAAAAAAGCCTTATATTGCGTTTCTGAAAGAATCTCAGCCAAATATTGTTTTTCCATACTATCATATTTGTAATCTTGAACTCCAAATCGTTTCTCTATTTCTTCACTATGATGTAAGAGTTGCTCAATTTGGACATGAGACAAGTTCAATTCCTGTCTATATTTAACCACCGTACGTAGATCTGAAATATATGGCAGTTGGGGACCGTTATTCTTTTGATAGAACATATAATCATTCCCTTCTAACGGGGTCAATAAACTCGCTATTGTATTTATTGACGGACAATACCATCGGGCAATCTCATCTAATGATTTTCCTTTTTTCAATTCCATTTCCGCCAAACTATCGTTTTCTTGGAAGAAGGTCCTCAAATTCATGATACTTTCATCAGAAAGTGATATTTTACTGCTGATAGCATAAATTTGCATAGCAATACTTATAGAATTCTGAGATATGACAACAGACTGCTCTTTGCTTTGACAACCAGATAACAACACTATTACAATAAATGTGCTTATTAATTTCATTTTTCTTCTTTATTATATTACAAATTACCACCAATATCGTGTCCCATCCGGCATAATAATGAAAGGACGCTCTTTTCGTTCGGAATACTCCGGCACAAGAAGCATTAGTACATTTTGCGGTACCTGATTGAATTGCAGACAATCGGCATCCATTGTTGCAACTTGTGTTCCCAATGAAATCCATGCATTATCCCAATAAAAAAGTTCATATTTCTTATCCGGGCGAAAACGCAGATAGCGGTCCTGTTCTTCAATTTCAACAGTCATAGTATGCAATAAATCCGGAACTAAATACAATTGATGGTTATAACCATTTACTATAGGATAACCTATCGGTATAAGTTGATGCTCCTTATATATCATAGGAAGAATAACCACGCCACGAGGCATATTATGAAATGTAACTGAATTTTCCATTCGTTCACCCCACCACTCAGCATTCCATCTACCCATACTAAACATGCAGGCATATATAATGTGAGTAGTATCATTAAACAAAGGAATGGTCACATCAGATGTTTCCCAATATTCATGGGTTACATCAATATAGTTTGTTTTTTGTAAAAATCCAGTAGGAATACATTCTTCCTTTTCTTTAGATGCTAAGGTGCCAGGTTGGCTGGAATAAGTATAACGGATTACTTTAGACGGTTCCCGATCAAGTGGATGATCTACAACAGCGTGTGTGGTAACATCCAACTTCACCGGTTTCATCTTCGTATCAAAAACGGTGTTCGAGAAATGTGCTCCGGCAGAGGTTGCCCATAATGGCACAGATATGTAAGCAGCCGGAATACCTTGCGAACGAAAAATAAATGTTTCCAAAGCTGCTATATCCTCACAAGCTCCTTTCTTACGAAACAACAATTGCTGCGCACTTAGACGGGAGAGAGGCTCATTTCTCGTTTCACTTCCATAAGTGAATGTAAACCAATCTTTGTAATCGATAGCAGCATAATCAAGCACATTCTCTAATGGCTTATTCTGAAGGCTGTCTGTCAACCAGTGATATCTCTTACAATATTCTTTTCGCCATTCCGTTACAGGCTCTACCGTAACCCGGTAAGGTAATATATATTCGCAGAAATCGTTAAAAGGTATGTCTTTATATTCAGATAGCCGCCAAGTATCAACCGCATGATTTACATTATTAATAAGATATTTACCGGTTAAATCATTTACATCGTAAATGATAGTATCTTGAAAATCCAAGGAACCATATTTTTTCCTCATTGAATCGATTGCCTTTACGGCTGTTTCCAAATTAGCATAATCGAACTCCGAAAAATCCACTCTTTTCCCATCACACGTTTTCCAATAGTAAGTTTCACTGTAATGGATATCCATATGCGCCACCAAAAACTCTATGGCTTTTATCTTTATACTGTCTCCCTGTTTATAAAAATAATCCAATGCCTTTTCAAGTTCCTTACGGTTATTCCCAGCTTTCGCTAATACAGTTTCTACACTAAATGGATATTTTGTTTGTTGTGTGTCACATCCGGTATAGAAAAAAAACAGACTTACTATAAATAGGTAGATGTTTTTCATCGTAAAAAAAAATATATTTGCACAAAGGAAACTGTTTTTACCTTCAGAAGAGTACTAGAATCAACCAAAAGAGTTCGAATTTCATTCAATCACATTTTTCATGAAAGAGAAAGGACAAATAGGATAATATAAATCAGATAAACTACAAATTTCACTGCACAATGACTGCAGTTATAACTTTCTTACGAAATCATGCTGTTTGTGAAATTAAAGAAACAAAATAAGGGGGCACTTTGCGAAGTGCCCCCTTTCATTATTACAGTATCAAGTAAATTACTTAATCAAAATCTGACCGTTCATATCAGCCGGAGCTTCCAGACCCATGATTTTCAGGATAGTCGGAGCCACATCAGCCAGGCGACCGTCTTCTACTTTCGCAGCTTTGTTTTCTGTTACGTACACACAAGGAACCGGGTTCAGAGAGTGAGCCGTATTCGGAGTGCCGTCTTCGTTCAAGGCATGATCAGCGTTACCGTGGTCGGCGATGATGATAGCTTCGTAACCTTGTGCTTTAGCAGCTTCGATTACGTCTTTCACGCAAGCGTCTACAGCCACAACAGCCTTCTCGATTGCTTCGTAGATACCGGTATGACCAACCATGTCACCGTTAGCGAAGTTCACCACGATGAAATCATATTTATTTTCGTTGATAGCGTCTACCAGTTTATCCTTCACTTCGTAAGCGCTCATTTCCGGTTTCAGGTCGTAAGTGGCTACTTTCGGAGATGGAACAAGGATACGGTCTTCGTTGTCGAACGGAGTTTCACGACCACCGTTGAAGAAGAAAGTAACGTGAGCATATTTCTCTGTTTCAGCGATATGGAGCTGGTTCAGTCCTTTGGAAGCGATGTATTCGCCCAGTGTGTTGGCAACGTTTTCCTTGTCGAACAGGATATGAACACCTTTGAAGGATGCATCATACGGAGTCATGCAGTAATATTGCAGTCCCGGAATCGTATGCATACCTGCTTCCGGCATATCTTGCTGAGTCAGTACGACAGTCAGTTCTTTAGCACGGTCGTTACGGTAGTTGAAGAAGATAACGACATCACCTTCTTTGATGGTTCCGTCGCAGCTGGCGTTTACAATCGGCTTGATGAATTCGTCCGTTACACCTTCATCGTAAGATTCCTGCATAGCCTGAACCATATCGGTAGCTTTCTTACCCTGGCCGTTTACCAGCAGGTCATAGGCTTCCTTCACACGTTCCCAACGTTTGTCACGGTCCATAGCATAATAACGTCCGATGATAGAAGCGATCTTGCCTGCCGATTTCTCGCAGTGTGCAGAAAGTTCTTCGATAAATCCCTTGCCACTCTTCGGGTCAGTGTCACGACCGTCCATGAAGCAGTGGATGAATGTATTGTCGATGCCGTATTCTTTGGAGATGTCGCAAAGTTTGAAAAGATGAACCATTGAGCTGTGTACGCCACCGTTGGAAGTCAGTCCCATGAAATGAACGCTCTTTCCGTTTTCTTTCGCGTAAGAGAAAGCAGAAACGATTTCGGGGTTCTGCAGGATGCTGTTGTCAGCACATGCGCGGTTGATTTTCACCAAATCCTGATAAACCACACGTCCGGCACCAATGTTGAGGTGACCTACTTCCGAGTTACCCATCTGTCCGTCGGGCAAACCTACGTTCTCACCACTTGCCTGAAGTTGGGAATGAGGATAATTGTTCATCAGATAATCCCAGTAAGGAGTGGGAGTGTTGAAGATTACGTCGTCTTTCTTTTGGTCGCCTAGTCCCCAACCATCGAGGATCATTAAAAGGGCTTTCTTACTCATAATATTTCAATATTTAAATTATCACTCTGATTTTCGGGTGCAAAGGTACAAAAAAGATGATTACGTAAACGTTTAATCTATGTTAAGTTAAAGGGGAAAAAGAGAGGGAGCGATGGATATTTTTCTTTCTTTGTATAGGGAACTACTAAACGCATTTATTCAAAATTTAATATTATGAAAACGATTCTACTCTGCATGATGCTCATGCTGTCGGGTATGCTCACAGCACAAACCGTCGACAATCCGCCATTCAAAGCCCGTTCGGGAAGTATTGGTAACATCACCCGTATAGAACGCACGCCCGATGGCACGCGTGTTTATATTCACGCCATCTTCCGTCCGCACTGGTGGATAAAGGAAGAAGGAGACAGTTATCTGGAAGATGCAGCCACCGGCAAGAAATACCAGTTCAAGAGTGCGGAAGGCATTGAGCTCAATAAAGAAGTGTATATGCCCGATTCGGGCGAGATGGACTATGTGCTCGTTTTCGAAGCCCTGCCGGAAGAGACGCAGGTCATCCATCTCCTCAGTCCCAGCGATACGGAAGGAAATACGTATGACATATCCTTAGTACCGTCCTCCGACAAAAACGTTTCGCCGTTGGCGGCAATCAAGGGAAACTGGTTCAAGGCAGACGACTTAAACGCCTGGGAATACGGCATCTACGATTCTGTTACGATTATGGACAACCGGATATTTACCAACGAAAACATCCGTAAGAAAGGGAAGCGGGTGGAAATCACCGTCAAGGACAAGCAGAATGGAGACATACGCACCCTGCTGGTGACTCCGCAGAAAGACGGAAGCTGCCAGATACAAGTGAATGGAGAAAAGAATCAGCTGTATACCCGGCAAAGGGGAGCTACCAAGACAATCGCTGCCGACACAGGCTTTCAGCAGTTCTTCCACACAGATACCACCTGTCTGCAAGGGTATATCGACGGCTATGACCGCCGGCTGGGATTTGACACCGGACTCATCTATCTATCCAACCATATCACCCGCCAGGACTACCCGACTGTGATTCAGATAGACGAAGACGGCAGCTTCCTGTGCAAGTTTATCATCAAGCATCCTGTGGAACAGTCCGTTACGCTTGACAATAACTGGATTCCATTCTATATCGAGCCCGGACAGACGCTTACCATGTATATCGACTGGGAAGCATTGCTGGCACGCAGCCGTGCACGCGACTATTATTTCCCGATCAAGAATACAGCCTACATGGGCCCGTCGGCTTCCCTCTCCTATCTGCTGAAGGAATTCAAGTCGCTGATCCCCTACCGTTACGATGATTTATCCAACGCGCGCAACAAACTGACTCCCAGCCAATATCAGGAGCACATGAAGCCGATTGTCGCCCGATGGGAGCATACAGCCGATTCACTTATTCAGATTTGCCGCCCATCGGCAAAGGCTGCCCGTCTGATCAAGAATAAGGCAGACCTGCAGGCAGGAGGCTTATTCTTCGACTTTCTGATGAGCAGAGATTATTATGCGAAGCAGGATACAGCCAACCAAGCCTTGAAAGTGAAAGAAGAAGATTCTTATTACGACTTCTTGAAGAAGATGCCGCTGAATGATGAAACAGTGCTCACCGATGCCAATGCCAGCTCTTTTATCAACCGGTTTGAATATATGGACGCCTTCAGAACAGCCTATAATTATTATGCACCGGAGCCAAAGGATACCATCTCTTACACGTATCCGGAAGAATCGCTTCTCGTTTTCCTTAAAGAGAAAGGAGTAAAACTGAATGCAGAACAGGAGGCAATCAGACTGAAACAGGAGAAACTGGCAGGAACAACCGTCAGAATCCCCTTAAAAGAACTTCAAGAAGAGAATGACAAGGTGAAAGGCTTATACGGAAAAGAAGAAAAACTGGTCCTAGAGTACATCGACAAGCAGTATAAAAACAAGCAGTCAGAGCAAGACATGGACAGAAACTTTATCTCGATGGAACAAAAAACCAGTCATAAGAAAGACAGCATTCTTGCCCGGCTATATGATGTGCCCGATCCTTTGCTTTGGCAAATAGCCAAAGTCCGCAACCTGGGTTTCAGCCTGCAGAATATCAAGACACGTTCCATTGCCCGTGAGTATGTGGACAGTATCAAGCAAAAGCTCACTCACCCACAATTGGCAGAAGAGGCCGAATATCTGTTCGCCAAAACGCATCCGAAGGAAAAAGTCAATTCCTATCAACTTCCGGAAGGCAAAGCCACCGACGTTTTCCGCAACATTATTAAGAATCATCCGGGAAAAGTCCTGTTCGTCGACTTCTGGGCAACAACCTGCGGACCTTGTCGCGCAGGAATAGAAGCGACGGCAGACCTGCGCAAAAAATACAAAGATCATCCGGAGTTCGAGTTCATCTATATCACCGGACAGAAAGACTCACCAGCCGGTGCATATAAGCAATACGTGGAAAAGAATCTGAAAGGAGAAGCCAGCTATTATGTCACCGACTCAGAGTTCAATTATCTGCGCCAACTTTTCCGCTTCAACGGCATTCCACACTATGAACTTGTGCTAAAAGACGGCAGTATCTCCAAGGAAGAACTGGGGACGCATAGAATCAGAAAGTATTTGGAGGAGCACTTCCCCGTTTCCGAATCTGCCGGACAGGGAGAAAATGCTCAGTAATCCCGGCTGAACCTAAGTGGAACACATTGATAGCGAAGCATCTCTTCTTCAGTTTATACTAAGAGGAGATGCTTCGACAAGTTCAGCATGACAAATACTCTCTAGAAATAAATGCTTTTCTATTGTCACTTATCACCTTTCGAAGATAACAAACTGATAATAAACACACTTCGGGTGATAATAGCTGGTGACAATAGGGTGATAATAAGGTGATAATAAGGTGATAATAAGGTGATAATAGCCGTAAATCATGCTTTTTATTGTCACTTTACCCCTATTTCACGACTTATTACCTGTCACTTCCTCCCCATCTTATTACCTATTACTTATTACCTGTTACTTATTACCTATCACGCCTCATCCGAGCCTTGTCCTTATACAACAAATACCATAAGCTACCAATGCTTTTAGCTCATCATGCCTTTATACTTCCATTAAGCTACCGACATCTTTACCTGTTCACGGCCGTGACAAGACCTGATCACATCCGTGAGTAGCGTTTACCACGACCGTGAGCAACTCTTACCACGGCCGTGAACAACTAACAATGTCGGCACCTTATCCCAACTTTCCTTATAAGGAAAGTCTACTATGTAAGGAGCTAACGGGAACTTTAGCACTATCTTACAAGTGATTTTACCATAGCCAACCAATGAACTCCCCGCATGCTGAAAGACCATAAACAACAAGAAAATCTAAAAAAAGCGATGCAAAAGACGGAACCTCGGTTAATTTTCCGTACTTTTGTATCGCTTTTAAATTAAATCATAGAAAAATGGACGATTCAAACCCGCGAACGTGCACTTATAGTATTAATTAAAGCGATCAGAGTCATTGAAAACTGATGCCTCTGCTCGTGTAAACAAACGAAAGGAGGCAATAAGATGAGAACATATCTTTATTGTGAAGCTGGCTTTGTGGAAAAACCGCAATGGCTTCCTAACTGCTGGGTAAACGTAGTATGCCCGGACAACGATGACTTTGAGTTTCTGACTAAAACCCTGAATGTACCCGAATCATTTCTAAACGATATAGCCGATACAGACGAACGTCCGCGCACCGACACGGAAGGCAACTGGCTATTGACGATTCTGCGCATCCCGATGCAAAACGGTCAGAACGAAAGTCTTCCCTTCGGCACCGTACCCATCGGCATCATCACCAACAATGAAATCATTGTATCAGTCTGCTACCACAACACAGACCTGCTACCGGACTTCATCGAACACACCCGCCGAAAGGGAATCGAAGTCCGCAACAAACTCGATCTGATTCTCCGGCTGATTTATTCGTCTGCCGTATGGTTTCTGAAATATCTGAAACAGATAAATCTGGATATCAGCGCTGCCGAAAAGGAACTGGAACGCAGTATCCGCAACGAAGACCTGCTCCGTCTGATGAGACTGCAGAAAACACTCGTTTACTTCAACACCTCCATCCGAGGAAATGAAGTAATGATCGGAAAGCTGCAAAGTATCTTTCAGGACACCGACTTTCTGGACAAGGAACTGGTAGAAGACGTGATTATCGAGTTGAAACAGGCATTTAATACCGTAAACATCTACAGCGATATCCTCACCGGAACGATGGACGCCTTTGCCTCCATCATCTCCAACAACGTGAATGCCATCATGAAACGCATGACCAGCCTTTCCATTACGCTGATGATCCCGACATTGATAGCCAGTTTCTACGGGATGAATGTGGATATCCATCTGGAAGAGATGCCGTATGCCTTTGCACTGATTATCCTGTGCTCCGTTGTGCTGTCGACATTAGCGTTTATCGTATTTCGGAAAATCAAGTGGTTCTAATTCAAGCGATTGCAATTCAAGCAGTTCTCAATTTCCCTTTACTTCAGAGACATAAAAAAGCAGCCTGTCATTCTTAAGACCTGAATTCAAGGTCGGCGATGACAGGCTGCACACAATACGTTTTTTGTTCGATAGAGAATATTAAAAAGAGAATGTTTAAGAGAGAGAAATTATTTTATCCTTCTTTATTGGATTTCTTTCCGCCCAACGGCACAGAAATACCAACAAATCCACTTACAGAATTGGTGTTCTTACCTAAGAACATATAGTCAGTTCCGAGGAATACCGGACCCAACTTCAAGCCCAGACCGAATGACTTACCGGCAGACTGAATAGCCGAGTAGCTGAGCGCAACGTTAAGCCAGCTTTTCGGACGATAGTTTGCGGAGAATGTTACTTCTGTCAGCGTTTTCGGTTGTACGAAACGAGTCGTAGACAATACACCTACTCCGAGCTTGTTCTCAAAGAAGCCGTATTCTGCTCCTACCACAACTGTAGATGCCAGACTAGACTTGCGGGATTTATGTACGTCCTCTGTCTGAAGTTGCAACATTTCATAGTCGAGTACATCACCACCATTTACACGGTTCATGTATCCGTCAGCATCAGCCTGCAACCGAGTAATATTGTTCTGAATCGCAGTAATAGAATTAGGAATATCGTTCGCATCAATACCATTGACATAGCTAGTTCCTTTCATATTGATTGATTCCGGATTGGCAGAAGCTATCTTAGTAGCGCCTTTCGTCCATGAAATAAATCCCAGGTCGAGAACAGAAGCGGACACTGTCAGGTTATCCATAATTTTATAAGAAGCACCCAAATCAATGCCGAAACCGTAACCTGCAATACCCAGTTTTCCACTGTCAAAGTCAAAGTCACTGATATAATCCTGTCCATCTTCTTGTACCAATTCCAATCCTTTGAAAGAACTTTCCAGATGAGCGTCAACATTCAGATTGGCATGGTAACTTTCAATTTCAGATTTCAGTCTTGTGATACCAGCAGCATCCAATCCGGACAGATAATTTTGATCCTGTAACTGGTTAATGCGGGCATCACTCGGAAGATTGGCGTTCATCATTACATTGTTAATCTTCAGATTCATATTGCCGATACCCAGCAATACTTTCACCTTACCACCGACTGTCAAACGGTTATTGATCTGACGCGCATACCCCAAACCAACTTCACCATAAGCGTTTATATCCAGTTTCTGACCGCTGATATCGTAATTACTGTTTCTCCAGTTATCTTCAAGCGCATCCATCTCATTCAGGAAAGTAAACATGGAACGGGTAAGGCTTGCACCTATATCCGCACGAACACCTACATTGAATGACCAGAAGTTCTTTCCTTTATACCATCCGGCAGAAAGAATCTCCGTGCTTACGTTTACATTTAAGTTGTTTTTATCTTTCAGACGGCCCAGGAAATCGGGATTAGAGTAGAAATTGTCGCTATCGTCAATAATGTCGATAATATCTTGATAACCCAATGAAGTGGACCCGACAGTAGCATTGACCGATCCCAATACCGGAATATTAAAATACCCCTGAGTCGGAATCAGAGCCGGATTCAATTGTTGCCGATAATGAGTACCTTCCATAAAATAAGAAGTACGTAAAAACTGCGCATTGGCGGGTAAAACAAAACCCATCATAAGAAGTAAAGCCCCCATGAACTTCTTAGATGCATAAAGTCTGCTTGTTGTCATGATTTTATCTTTTTTTAATTCTTGTTATCGAATGCAAATATATAGCATTTAAGTAACAAATAAAAGCACAAGTCAACACTTTTTTAGCATAAACCGAACATTTTCATGGCTATTTGGAGAAAAATCGTGCTTATTCTGCAAAAATATGTAGAAAGTGAAACAAAAGGAAATATCAGAAATTTAGGTTCAACTGCCCGTCACCAAGCAGATTGAAGGTCATTCGGTGGTAGGGAGTCGTTCCACGTTCGGCGATGGCGGCACGATGTTTTTTAGTCGGGTATCCTTTATTCTTATTCCAGTCATAAAACGGATATTCTTCGTGAAGACGATTCATATAATCATCTCTGTAGGTTTTAGCCAGTATAGAAGCGGCGGCTATAGAAAGGTATTTGCCGTCTCCTTTTATCACGGTAGTATGAGGAATGTCAGGATATTTATTGAAACGGTTTCCATCGATCAGCAAATGCTGAGGACGGACAGAGAGCTGACCGACAGCCCGGTGCATCGCCAAAAAGGAGGCGCGGAGAATGTTTATCTCGTCTATCTCCTCGGGCGACACCACTCCTACCGCCCACGCCAGCGCTTCTTTCTCTATCACTTCACGAAGTGCGTAGCGTTGCTTCTCGGTCAGTTGCTTCGAATCATTCAGCAGCTCATTCTTGAAATCTTTAGGAAGAATGACGGCGGCAGCATACACTGATCCTGCCAGGCAACCGCGGCCGGCCTCATCGCAGCCGGCCTCTATCAGGTCTTTATTTAAGTAAGGTAGTAGCATACTTATTCTTTTTTTCTTATCTGCCACAAAGATAGAAAATAAAAGAAACAAAGAATATCAACCCTACAAGTAATAATTTTGCAACCATTCATTTTGAATCGCGCACGCAGCGGATCGGTCCTGCCACCGACTTTACATAATAAAAATAGAATTGGTATTCGAATATATGGAACAGACCGGCATCCTTATGGATATGCAAAATATTCACTCGGTTGTCTGTGTCCGTAGTTGCATTATGGTAGTTCCCGCAACTGTTTGTACGAAAACCTCCTCCATCGCCCACACGTGTTCCCTGTGTCGGGAAATAAGATGTCGGACCTTCTTTCCATTTCTGCATATACATGTTCATTCCATATCCGTCCGGAAATTTCTCGTCATAATTGATACCATTCATAGATCCGGGATTTAGCCCCGTATTGGTAAATTCAAACCACAATTCACCCGAAGCAACCCTCCAGCCTGTGGGACAAGGGTCAAAAATGGATTTTTCCGTTCCATAGTTATCATATATATGTACATTATTATTAGGGTTAATCGTGTAAGCTTTCATTCCATCGGAAGCCGGCTCCAGTCCACCCCAAAGTTTATTGTCACTTTCTCCTATCGGACACCAGTCGCCATTATTGAAATAGTTACTCTTTAGTTGTACGTAACTTTCACTTTTATTAACCTCTTTCGTTCCACAGATAAAAACCGTGGGATTGGCAATGGCATGTCTGACAGCTCCGGTCAAAGTGCTTCCAATTACCGAATGGAACAGCTTGCTTTCATCGGCAACGGAAGTTTTATGCACTTCAATCTGGTTGGAGTTGTCATAATGCTGATCTGTATGTTCGTCGTTATAATCCTGGTGTTCATTTGCAACATTGCGTAAAGGAGGGAACGGATCTTTTCGTCCCCATTGATATAACATGCCGAAAGCCTGCGTTATTTCATCCGGATATCGGTGGAGACCATTTCCTATACCTTTCTGATTATCCGCCAATGCACCGAGATTGCATGACATGACGGCATAACCCTGTATACGCGGCTTTTCGGGATATATACCGTTATTATCCCAGTCGTATGTGTAATAAGTAACGGCTTTGCCAAGATTGTCCGGTTCATGGTCTGTAACCCAGATGTGCCAAGACCACAGAATGTCTCCCTTGCTATTGTAAGCACCGATTAAGGCGTTACCTTTCTTTTGCGTTCTAACATAGATTTTCTGATGAATATCGCCTGTGTTCTCACCGAGTTGCACCAACGTTCCATCCGTATTATTACCGATGCAGTCTTTGGTTTGCCAGATAATCCCGACCCGGGCTATTTTCAGATTCTCGTCATGAGGACTCAAATAGTCTGCAAAATTATACCCACCTCCTGTCTCTACACGGTAATAGGGTTCAAAAGACAGGAAACCGTTTGGCTTTACAACAAAACAATTGGATGATGGATTGTTTTGCCCTTTCTCTCCTGTGATAGTCAACGTCATGCGGTAAACTTGATTACGCTGTATATTAAAATTATTAAGCGAATTTCCTCCGGGATAAGCTGCATAGAGATATCTTTCACCATCAATTTCGGTGGTTACATCGACCACAAGTGCATCGGAAGGTGCTACATCAGATTTGCTACCACCCAGAGTTTCTATTTCCCCCTGCAGATTTTCGGGGACATAGAAAACAGCCCATTCTTTATCTTCATTCTTTTCCAAATCCGAGGCGGCAAAAGCTATGGAACTGAATGTCGTCCCATCTGGAAATGGAATCGCATTCATCGGCTCTCCCGCTCCATTGCCAGCGAAGGTCTCTACCTGGCAAATATTCGGAATTTGCCTTACGTTAACGTTGTTCAGCTCCATCCCTAGTTTTAGCATCACTACCTTTACTTTGAGTTTGGCATACATACGTGTAACCGGTACTGTGACCGTAATACCTGCCGTCACTTCCACCTCCTCGCTTGCTCCGGCCATTGGTATCGACACCTTATCTATCGACCGTAACGGGAAAGCGGTAGGCAAGGTCTGTTTCTTCAGTTGTTCCAGATTCTTAAACCTTTGCCATGAAGCATCCGTTCCATCGTTAGCCCAGTTGTCATAGCCTGTATTGGTTACGACATATACAAGAGACGGAACTCCGGCTTTCAGATATACAGGCAGATTTTGCAACATTGTCTGGTCGGTAATGGTGTAGTAGCGCGGCTTTATCAGCAGTTCTTCCGTTACTGCATCGTATTGGAATACCCAGATGTTGAGTATCTCTTTTTCTTCCGCAGTCTCCGTTTCAGGTGTGCTGCTGGGTATAGAGGCCCTTGTTCCTGCCTGTACCTCAACGGCAAATGTATTGACAGACAAATTCAACTCGGCTTCCGTCAGTCCGCTCTCGTCAAGAACTACTCCGTTCGTTCCACTTGTCTCCGGTTGCAGTTCTTCCGTACAACCACACATTGCGATGGTTGCCGAAAGAAGTATGAATAATAAAAAGTAATGTTTCATATCAGTCAAAAGTATATTCGTTGTCATAAGCATATTTCCATTCTTGCACATTCACCGTGAGTCTGTTGTCGCGGACGGTGATGGTGAACCGATAGAGGTTATTGCGGGAGATGTCAAAACGCTTGGTATTGTCACTATTATCAGTCTTTCCGCTCTCGTCGTAACTTGCGAAATAGACTTTATGCGGTTCGTCCTCACCGGTCTGTGCATCGAGCCTTACCTCAATGCACGAGTATTTGTCACCCGCGTCGATATTCCGGTATTCGGTCAGGTAGGCAATCCATTTCTCGTATTGATTTCCGTCAGTACCCGCCCACTGGCTTGCGAAACGGAAATCTTGTATTTTTTCTTCCACATCGTTATCATCTTCTACGAGGTGTAAGCCGCTGACATAATCGCTGTTCCACTCACCGCCGTGATCGTAGTCGTCCTGTGACAAAACATCTTTCGGGGCACAATATCCCTTTTTATTATAACGACAAATCTTCACTTCACTGAACGACAAGTCGAAATGATCGTCCGTCTTGAGTATCACTTCCACCTTTGCCACGGCACGAAGCAAGGTAACAGGCTCGGGCAGCAACGTGATCTCCCCAGCCTTGAACTCTATATCATTGTATTCGTGAACACCATAGAAAGGAATCAGTCGTTCCGGTCCCAGCTCAAAAGAAGAGAAACGATCAAACTGTCCCCATCCGGCATCGCAGATATCCGCAAGCAATGTCTCTCCGGCTTTCATTGTATCGTCACCATATTGCGGCCAGTTGGCAAGCACAACCATCTTGAAGTTTTTATGATTGGCCAAAGCGGTGGGTGCCTTGCCAAGCACACCGTAATCCCTGTAATCACTTCCTTCAGCCACCACGAAACCCTCCGGCTCAAAACGGGCGATGAACTTATTGTCGGAGGTGAAGAAATAAATCCGATAGTTGTTGTTCTCTATATCTATGTAATTCTCATAGGTTTCGCCGGCCTCATAGCCTTCACTGGCCTTCGGACTTCTTGTAGGCAATCTGAAACCAATACTGAGAGTTGTTTCTTCATCGGATATGCCGAAGGTCTCCGTGTCATGACTACACGAGGTACCGCACAACACAAGGAGCATCAAAGTCCCCGTGACGATATGTCGTACCACATTCTTCATTCGCATTCCTCCTATTACAATTCGCTGTTTTGCAGCACTACTTTCCAAGAATTAATATAAATATAAGCATCGAGCCAACGGTCACCTTCATCAAGGAAAAACACCATATCATATACGTCCTGCCTGTCAAGATACTCCTGATCGTCCATATCCCGGTTATAGAAACCTTTCACAAGCAAAGCATAATCAATAAAGGGAATGGAGAAAACCGCCTTTCCTGTTACCTTGTTAGTCACGGTGAGCCGTGTTTCCTGTCCTTTTACAAGGCGCGGCACAGTCAGTTCGGCTATGGCCGCGCTGAAAGTGGCACGAGATGCAGCCTGATTTTCTTCGGGCTGGGTGTCCATGTCCACTTCTCCGGCATCGGTATGCCACGCATAGTAAGTCACCGGTTCGTCGGGCAACAGCGTATTGTCCCAATCCATGCTCCCATTAGTGTCGGTAATGGTAAAAACGAACTTGTCTTTATCCACAGCCCCTCCCGAAAGGTGCTGCAACACCACTCGTACATTGTTGGTATTCTTCACCAACGGTACGGTATAAGTGTACGTACCTTCGGTTTCAGCGAACGTCTGTTTCGGCAGCCACCCGTAAAACAAGCGGTCAAGGTCTTCGGTGACGAATGCTTTGTTCTCGGTATCGTGCTGCCTGTCAAGCGTGCAGGTCAGCCCCTTGCCGACAGTTGTTTCGGGTATCAAGAAAGAGCCTTTGTCGGTCGTACCACACCAAGCAAGCAGATCATATTCACCCGGTTCTACGTCTACAGTCATGACATAGCCATCGGCTGCAAGAGCTTCACCCTGTTCAGTACCTTGCCAAACCACCCTGCCCCCAGCATCTAGCAGGTAAAGTGTCACTACGTTCACCTCGTGGGCAAAGGCATCGGCAAACTTCATGTTATAATCGTAACGAAACTTCACACGGTAGTTCACCGAGCAGTCGCCCTCACCATCATAGATTAAGCCGTCGCAGGCATATAGCAGCGAAGCGCAAGCGATGATCGCCAGCAACTTTCCGCTTGTTTTCCTTATGTAAGACTGTATATCCATCTGACTCATATTTATTATATTCTATATATGTATACTGCGAAAAAAGTCGCAGGGAATTTTCATCTTCGGTGGGAAATGGCAGATACGCCCTTTCCGGTCCCGTCCTCTCTTTGCGCCGGAACGGAAACGCTTTTTAAAGGAAGGTGTGCCGTTACTAACTGCCTTTTGACACACCCTCCTTTTTTATAAGATAGAAACTATTTCAAGAAAAATTAAAGTTCCACATTTTGGCTGACAATCTTCCAGGAAAGAATATTGATTTTCGCGCCAACATAATAAGTATCATCGTCCGGACCACCGGGAACGATTTTTTCATCTTCGCCAAAGATCCCCTTACCGATCTTTTCCAATTTGTTAATGGTGACTACGTAGTGATGATTGCGTACCACACCGTATTTGGCTTCCGGGATAGTTCCGTTCTCTGCAACTTCGCTATTGTTGAGGTGTTCGATAGGAATGTTGTAGTACATCAATCCGCCGTTGTAAGCGATGGCATCTGCGGAAGCAGCAGCCAAATGCTCGTTAAGAGTAGCGATGATTTGATCCGAATAATTAGAGCCGTCCCCTGTATATAAGGAGGTTGCATGCTCATTTGTAAATACCACTTTTACTTTTCCATCGCCCACATTCTCCAACTTCACATACTCTCTGCCAATCTGAGTATATTTTGTATTACCCATATCATCTTGTCCATCTTCATACCACACGTCCAATTGGTTTTTCGCCTTCAATACACTGAGCACATAGTCGAGGAAGGAGTCTTGTTTGAAAAGAACACCACTGTAGCGTACGAGATCGAGTGCATTACCGTTTACATCGCAAACTTTGGCTTTCAATAGGATGCTCGTAACGGCAGAGCTGAAGTTGGCGGTAACGATGGAACTGGTGTTGGTGTTCTCGGCGCAATAGGCGGAGCTTCCCAATTCAGCCAGGCCATCTTCCAAATCGACATAGTTCAGATATTCGGAATTGTCAGAGATTACCTCTGCATTTTCAGGATAACCGGAAAAACCGTAGTTGAACGACTTACCCCAGTGACTGCGATAATTAACCGCTCTGTTCCATGTAAAACCCAAACCAATATCCGTCCAAGTCGCATCTATATTCTTGACCATGTACGATTTCTTTGCCGTAGCATTCAATTTCCATCCGAGCAGTTCCACATAAAGGTCTTCCGAAGCGATATTACCGCTTCCGGCTGAGTTGTCTTCGCCTGCCACAGTGACTTTTATCGGATAACGTCCATTTACATCCTTTTCGAGTTCATCGGACACATTCAAGGTTACTTTGGCAGCCAGACGTTCCACATACACAGTCATCACATTAGTAATGGCGCTCACATCCGTTATCGGTTCAAGAGAGAAATTTTCCTCATTAACTTCCGTCACGAAATACTTTGCTCGATTGGTATCGGTGTAGCTCGTAGTGCTCATGGTAAAGTAATTGGTGGTGACGCTGTTGGTTGTTTCCGGGTAATAAATGCCTTCCGCATTATTGTCCGCAAGCACCGTCTGCATTTCATCGAGCGTTTCTCCATACACGAAGTTATCCGGTTTGTTGAGCACCGCTACCATATACTTAGGGTAACTCTTCTTGTCCAGTCCTTTCAGCACAACGACATTGTTACTCGCAAATTCAATGTTTTCGGCAGGGGTTGCCGTTGAGGCGTTGCCACCCGTCCAAACATCACCTTGTGTTACAAATACACCGTCTGCATCATAAAAGTAGAAGTAGGCGTTTTTTACAGCCTGTTCATTTATTCCGTACTCAAAGTCACCTTCTGTCGCCCTTGTAAGGGAACCTGCATCAGCGAGGCGGACATTGATATATGCCTTGTCTCCTGTGAAAACACTCGGTGTATCATTCGGAATGATTTCCGATTCTTCGTTCGAGCATGCACCCAATGTGGCGCATACGAACAAACCTAAAAATAATTTATTCATCTTCATAAATGTTGGTAATTCAATTTTGTTAATAATATATTCTCTCGTTCATTCTTAATATTTCTGTTTTTCAAGCTGTTCAAGCGTAATGCCGGCCTGCTCTAATCCGAGTGATTTCGCCTCGTTCAGGTAGCTTCGGGCACTGTCGTAATCCTTTTGCCGGATGGACAGTGCGCCTCGGGCATAGACAGCCTCGGGCGAATCGCCCGCTTTGGCAAGATAACGCTTCGCACTTGTGAGATCGCCACGACGCATGGTAGCATTGGCAGCGTTCAGGTTGGCAATGGGGTCACTCGGAAACATGCGTACCGCTATCTCGAACACTTCAGCAAACTCATCTGTACCGGGCTCATATTCCTGTGCGGCAAGGTAGAACTCATTCAGGCTCAGCTTTTGCGGTCGTTCACGCATGATTCGTTTTATTTCCTCCACATCGCTGTAACTACGGATGGTGTAGGCTATACGATAGTCGGTATGACGCAACGCCGGATAACAGTTCTGTAACAGGAAGCGGTATTCCACCGGATAAGCACGTTTTATTTTCCACTCTTTGGCATCCGGTTCCAGATTGCCGTCTATCAAAGCGATGATTTCCGTGCGATGTTCAAGGTTCGACTGCTCCACGTAGCGACGCAATTCTGCCCAATCCTCCGGTTCAAAGTCGGTCGTTATTACATCGCCTTCAAACCGGTAGAGTTGCTGTATGTACTTCTTCAATGCGGCGGTACGTCCGATAGCCAATTCTTTGTTATGCACGTATGAGCCTTCGGGCGAGGCGTAACCTTTCAGCCATACCGAGGTGATGGTTATGTCCATGTCGCTTCGCACGGAATCAATCGATGACTGTATTTTCCCAAGTTCAACGGCATTGCGTCGATAATCCGGATAAATACCCGTTTGGTCTACCGGAAAGTCGATGAACGCCGAGCCTTCGAGTGAATCCCGTTTTTCGATCTGCCCTTGCAGACGCATATATACCAATTCAGGGAAAAACGTTTCGGTGTGTCGTCCGACCCTACCATTCTGCTCTGCCAGCAAAGTACTGCAACATCCGTAGTCGCTGCGATGAAGCGACAGCACCGAACCGTTCATCCATTCGGCATATGGTATCATGTTGCGATATTCGATAGTATCGGGCTTCTCCGAGGCCTTATAACTCTTTTCATCCTTGCCCGACAGCATGCTCTCGCCATTGCGCACATAGAAGTAATAACGTCGCCTGCCGTAAACTCCTACTGATTGCAGATCGAGCGAGTCATTTCCATTAACCAACCTTGGTGTAAGAAGCACGGCACGATTATCGTCCACGTCAAGCCCTGATAAATCCCAAAGCATGTCAATAGCGATATACCCGCCGTTGCGCTCCATTCTAAGATTCTCTATGGAAACACCATCCACGATGTCTTGCTTCCGCATGTCGGTCACGATCTGCGCTTCCGCTACCGTAACCATGCCCAAAAGGGCTGATAGGATATATAATGTCTTTTTCATCTTACACACGATTAAAATACATAAACAAGATTGATTGCAGCTTTCGTCGGTCCCACGTAGTGGTGCGGCTTGTCCGTTTCTATCTTCTTGCCGCACCCGGCGCACTGAAAGCGGTCATAGCGTGTATAGGAATAACCCAAACCAATTTCTGCCTCAAGATTCCAATGCCGTCCCAATATCCACGCATAACCATAAGCGATACCTGCGCCGACATACCAACCCTGATAACGGGTATCCTTCAACTTGCGGGCATCCGTGCCAAGGAAGTCGATCTTTCCATCAAAACCTCCGATATTATACTGTCCGCCATGAATGTGAGCACCCACAAAGTGTCCCGAGAAGCGATCGCAGAACCAGTATCTGACTTCAGGCTGAACAGCCCAGTGTTTCCAATGCCGCTCGTGCGAGAGCGTCCATGCATTGAACTGCCCCGTAATGTCTAATGTCCATTTAGGTGCGAGTCCGACCTCTATTCCCAAATTCGGATTCAAAAAAGCATCCGCCAACACATTACTCTTGACAGCCACGTCCTGGGCTTTAACACCCTGCGTCATACCAGTGAGGACAAATACCAGCAGGACAAATATCCGTTTTATAATTCCATTGTTCATACTTTAGGCTATAGTTAATTATTGAGTTCCAGATTTCACAGTCTGTCCTTGTATAGACAGTCTCCATCTTTTTTGTTCTGCACAAAGAAACGATGCATTTGCTTTCGCATAATGCCAAAACGTATAAATCATATATTAATCATATTGGTAAAATCGTAATGACCATTGACGCAGGCTACAATTTTGTAATGGGCATGTCAAATCGTCAAATCCTGCCTCATTCTTAAAGCGCATCAAGCCATTATTAACAGTCGTAATGCAAAAAAATACAGTAAATTAGGCTATCTTTGTGTAACGTTTGAGTTGTGAGTCTATAACTATCTATCTAAGCATTTTTATTGCACCGGGGAAAGTCAGCAGAAATACACACTCAAGAAGAATAATTTGAATTCAATTAATATGGGAGCATTTGTCACATACAGCAATTTGATAACCTATATTTTACCGATATTCTGTTCGGCCATATGTTCGGTCTTTACCTTATTATTGATATGGAATTATCGCAATCTTGCCGAAAGGAAATTAAGGCGGGTCGTGAGCATTTATTGTATCCTGATAGCCGTATGGTGGTCATCCGTTTTATGGCATGCGCTCTCTGACGATCCGATATTTCTCCCGGTCGATATTCCTTTTGCCTTGTCGTATATCTATATTCCTATATTGTTTTATAATATCGTTTATTACCTTACCTACTTAGGGAACAAAAGGAACTTTCCCATAGTGAATTATCTTTGGCCAATACCCACATTGACAATTATCCTGATAGCGTCAGCCTGGATATCGCCTCCCGAGGGAGGTGTTTTTACCGAATTATCGTTGTTCGAGCGATATACGGAGATATTCCTATCCAGTCTTTTACTGCGATTTATTACAGCGGCAGCCTATATCGTTCCGACCGGCCTGTTGTTGTCACGGTATTATAAGCAGACGACGCTTCAAAAAGCCGACACAGATCAAAAATATCTCAGAATAAAATCACCGCGTTGGCTCATCGTATTTTTCATACTTTCTATCGCTATATTGCTGATCGCTTTTCTGCCTTCGTTAGTCGGCACAAGCCAATGGCTTATCCGACTGAACGCATTATGCATAATGGCTCAGGAGGTCTTGCTTACATATCAGGTTATCTGCAGGCAATATCTCTCTTACAAAACCTCCGATTTGTTTCCGATCAACGAAAAGAAATCAAGGAACAACGATTTGACCGCTAAACAGCATCCTGAACCGGACAACATGCGTGGACAATTAAACAAGAGAACGTTTGAAAACTATTTGTCCCAAGAAAAGCCATACCTCAATCCCGATTTCAAGCTGACTGACATGGCTGAAGCAATGGGTGTGAACCGTACCATCATGTCTAATTTTATCAATCAAACTTACGGCATGAATTTCAAGCGTTACCTGAATCTGTGTCGAATCAAGGAGTACCAGATTCTGATAGTGCATCCCTCGAACGAATGTAAGAATCCGTATCAGGTAATGGTCATGGCGGGATTCAAAGATTCCAGGCATTTCCTACGTGCGATTCAATTGGAGAATACATATAAAGAACAGTCTCACAAGGAACCACAAATAAATAAAAAAGGATGAATCAAGATATCGAACGTGCAATAGCTTTCTCAATACCCGTGGTAAGCGCTGCGATCAGCCTGGTCATGATTTTGCTCGACACAACCCGCTCTTCCAATACGGTCAACAGGAAGATACATTACAGTATGATCACTGTATACAGTCTGATAATGCTGTACTGGAGCGGACTGGTTATGCATTCCATCGCCCGTGACGCTTTCATAGCATATCTGCCTGTTTTCTTTTCCTCGTTCAGTTTTATTCCCGTATTCCTATACCTGATCACCTATATCATTACGGAAGTAGGCGAACGGAAACGTTTCCCGCCATACCATTTCATCTTCCCGTTGTGTTTGACCGTAGCTATCTGCATGATTGCCTTTATAGTGCCATTCCAGCAACGATGGGCTGCTATTTATGATAACGAGGCAAACCTGACAACGATCATCGACATCATGTTTATCGCCTGTATTTTGCTGAGCATTTTATACTCAGGACTGAGCTTGCTCCGCATAAAGTCATATAAACGCCAGGTAGCCGATTATTCCGCTGATATCTACCGGATGTCGCTGGATTGGCTGTCTTTTATCATCATCTTCAGGGTCGTGCTGCAAACATTGCCGATAGCCGGATTGATATTGGGGATCACACTATTCAACAAGTTGGGATTTATCTGGCCATTTACAACATTCCCGCCAGTTTTTACCCATATCGTGCTGTGCCTGAATATCCTTTCGGAGAATTATGTGATTATCGAACCTGTTACCGCCAAAGAAAAGGAAATAACCGCATCGGGAAATTATGCGCAATTAGGGCGGCAGCGGATTGAGATGTATTTAGAAAATAAGAAGCCTTATCTAAACCCGGAATTCAAAATAACCGACATGGCCAAGGACCTTTTTTCCAACAGAACTTATATATCAGCTTTCATCAACCGAGAATATGGTATGAATTTCAACCGTTTCATCAATAATTACCGGTTGAAAGAAGTAGAAAGATTACAATCGGAGGCTGTACAAAGAAAACAAAAAATATCTTCGACGGAGATTATTATCCATGCCGGGTTCAGCAACTATCGCAGTTATTTCCGGGCTAAGAAAATGTAATTGGATTCGATCTGAAAATATGATGATGAAGAAATAGATTCACTTCTTGAACGGATTGATTATCTTAAGCAAAGATAAAGGAAATAAAAAAGGAGACCTCATTCAAGGTCCCCTTTTTCCGTCATTCATTCACACAAACAAACAATTGTTCCCCAATATACTTACCGGTTCACAGCCCTAGCGGCCGAAACCATCACCCTACCATTCGTTTTACAGATTTTGTTCGTTGATAACATCAGCCTTTCCCCTTAGCCATTATGATAGATTGCTTCCATTTCCCCTTCATTATTATAATAGATCGTCTTGCAAAAGTATCCAAATAATAAGAGACGAGAAAATGGCTTTGAGCGAGTATTTGCATGAAATGCCCTTAAACAGGATTATCTGCCGGAAAAAAGTGATTAAGTGGGCAAAAAAGGTGTTTACCCGGTTCTATATAATCAGAAGAGGGTGTCAAAAGTCAATAGTAACAAAATTCTCCTCCTTAAGGAAGGAGTTTAGTTACTTTTGACACCTCACTCTTCAATAAACAAACCTTCTTTTAGTTAAAACAAACTCCAGGCAACGGTAAGCCCTGCCATCACAATGGCTACCATGCTCATAAGCTTGATTAAAATATTCAGACTCGGGCCGGAAGTATCCTTAAACGGGTCGCCCACAGTATCGCCTACTACGGTTGCCTTATGCACTTCACCGCCTTTGCCTCCAAAGTTCCCCTCTTCTACATATTTCTTCGCATTATCCCACGCTCCGCCTGCATTCGCCATAAAGATAGCCAGCACAAAACCTGTGCTCAAACCGCCGATCAGCAGTCCCAGTACTCCGGTCACTCCGAAGATTAATCCGGTAGCAATAGGCGCAAGGATAGCAATCAGCGACGGAATCACCATTTCGCGCTGCGCACCCTTGGTTGAGATAGCCACACAACGTTCATAATCCGGCTCGGCTTCTCCTGTCAGAATGCCTTTAATCTCACGGAACTGACGACGCACCTCATCCACCATGTGTCCGGCTGCGCGGCCGACCGCATTCATCGTCAGTCCACAGAACAGGAACGCCATCATCGAACCGAGGAATATACCGGAAAGAACTTTGGGATTCATCAGCGTCACGTCGTAATAGTTCATGAAATCGACAAAGGTAGCATTGGCGGTAGAGACGACATCGCCGTTCGGCATACTCAGGTCTATTGTTCCCAAGCGGGTCAGACCGATACGGATTTCTTCGATATAGGATGCCAGCAAAGCCAGTCCGGTCAATGCAGCGGAACCGATAGCAAAACCTTTTCCGGTTGCCGCGGTTGTATTTCCCAAAGAGTCGAGCGCATCGGTACGCTTGCGGACTTCGGCACCCAGACCGGCCATTTCCGCATTACCGCCTGCATTATCAGCAATCGGGCCGTAAGCGTCCGTAGCCAGTGTGATTCCTAATGTGGACAGCATACCGACAGCGGCAATACCGATACCGTAGAGTCCCATACCCACGTTGGAGAAGTCGAAACCGGAAGCAAGCAGGAAGGAGGCAATGATGCCCACCACCACCGCAATCACGGGAATAGCCGTAGAAAGCATACCCAGACCGATACCGGAAATAATGACGGTGGCAGGTCCGGTCTTTCCGCTTTCACTCAGTTTCTGAGTAGGGCGATACGACTGGGAAGTATAATATTCGGTAGAACGTCCGATCACAATGCCGACCAACAGGCCGACTACGACAGCGCATGAAATCCAAATCCAGTTGTCCAACTGTAAGAGCCACAGGATTAAGAAGGTAGCAGCCACAATCAGCACGGAACTCAGGTTTGTTCCGAATGCCAGCGAGCCGAGCAAATCTTTCACCGTCGCATTTTCTTTGGTGCGCACGGAGAAGATGCCGATAATGGAAAGCAGAATACCTACCGCAGCAATCAGCATCGGGGCAATAACTGCTTTGAACTGCATGACCGTATCTGCCGAATGTATAAAGGCGGCAGCACCCAATGCGGCAGTCGCCAGGATAGAACCGCAATAAGATTCGTACAAGTCGGCTCCCATACCTGCCACGTCGCCTACGTTATCGCCTACATTATCGGCAATGGTGGCAGGGTTTCGCGGATCGTCTTCGGGAATTCCGGCTTCTACCTTACCCACAAGGTCGGCGCCTACGTCGGCAGCTTTTGTATATATACCGCCACCTACACGGGCAAAGAGCGCCTGTGTGGAAGCTCCCATACCGAACGTCAGCATCGTGGTAGTGATTACGCAAAGTTTATGAGTCGGTGTCAGTGCGTCGGCGGGAATCACCGCGTTCAGCAACAGATACCAGAAAGATATATCGAGCAACCCCAGTCCGACTACAACGAGTCCCATTACCGCACCACTGCGGAAAGCGATTCTCAGTCCGGAGTTCAATGAATTGCGTGCCGCATTCGCCGTACGTGCCGAAGCATAGGTTGCCGTCTTCATACCCAGGAAACCGGAAAGACCGGAGAAGAAACCACCCGTCAGGAAAGCTATGGGAACCCACACATTCTGAACATGAAAGCCATAAGCCATAATTGAAAACAAAATAACCAGCCCAAGGAAAACACAACCTACAATCTTGTACTGTTGTTTCAGATAAGACATAGCTCCCTTGCGTACCGCAGCGGCTATTTTTATCATTTGGGGAGTACCTTCACTCTCTTTCATCATCTGCTTATGGAAGTAATAAGCAAAACAGAGGGCTAACACTGAAGCGACCGGAACCAGCCAGAAAAGAATGCTATCCATAGAATTAATTATTAAAGGGTTTTATGGAGGCTAAAAGTATGGAAATCAAACGAAAAAAGCAAGCAAAAGAGAAAAAAAATCCAACTTGCCGATTGATGCGATAACTCTCAATGAAACGAAGGTAAAACAAGTAAAAAAGTCTTTTGAGAATCCTGCAAAAGAGCATCAGGCCAATAGCTCGTTAGTTAATTTTTAGTCTTATTACGTTAATCGTTAACAAACCCGTTATTTCTATTAAACCATGTTATAAAGCGCCTCACTTTGCCCCGAAAATTTGGAGATAGCCGAAAAGTCCCTATCTTTGTAGTGTGTTTTTCATAGTATTAGATTTAAGGTTAACAAAAGATTGGCTGTCTGGGATAGATAGCCTTTTTTTATGCCCGCAAACTAACTATTGCCTGTTAAACTACAGGGATTGGATGCCAAGAAAATGTATAAGGTAAAAGAAATCAATCTGATGCCGAATAGTAAATCCAGCCTGGCTGCCAACGAAAAGACTTATTCCAGTGATTATCTGATGAAAGTGGGCATAGATGCTTTCACCACTAATCAAGCCTTTAGCCGCGTGATTGAGCTTACGGCAGATAACTTCCTACTGCCTTACTCATGCCAAGCCTTTGGCACGCTTGTGCCAAGGGCTTGGCATAGCAGTGCCAACGCAGTGGCACAACTGTGCCAAAGGCATGGCACAAACATTAAGAACAAAAGGGGAAACACCGTTCGTGGTGAATCCCCTTTCTCATACAATAAAACAATCAACTAATCTTCAATCGTTACAGCAGTTCCGTTGGCAGTTACCATCAGCATACTACCGCTGCCTCCTACTGTTTCATAATCCAGATCGACACCGATCACTGCATTGGCTCCTAACTTTGCTGCCTGTGCCTGCATCTCCTGCAAAGCTGTATCTTTTGCCATACGTAGTACTTCTTCATATGCACCGGAACGACCTCCTACAATATCCCGAATACTTGCAAACAAGTCACGGAATACATTGGCACCAATGATTGTCTCTCCGGAAACAATTCCGTAGTACTTTACTATTCGTTTTCCCTCAATGATGGGAGTTGTAGTCACTAACATGATCTTTTTCTTCTTTTTTAGTTGTTTACTATCCTATTAGACGCAGGATATCCCCAAAAGGTTGCAATGTCACCCTAAAAAAATTGCAGCTATACCGCAAATCAATGCGATATAGCCGCCAATTAGAGTTAAAGAGAGAGAGAATTTATAGAAAGCGCGGTCTCACGACCAACTTAATATACCTAAAATGATTTTTATTCTTTCTTATTAGACGCAGGAAACTTCAAATCACTGCACTTCAAAGAGACTTTTTTAGTTAAAGAATAAAAAAAATCGCTATTCTTGCAGGAATAGCGATTAATATCTTTAGAACATCTGGCTGACGCGTTCGATCCCAGCCACTAATGCGTCCACTTCCGATCGTGTATTGTACATGGCAAATGATGCACGTACCGTACCTTCGATTCCGAGCCGTTGCATCAACGGTTGCGCACAATGGTGCCCCGTGCGGACAGCGATACCTAAACGGTCTAACAATGTTCCCAAATCGAAATGATGAATATCTCCCACCAGAAATGAAATCACCGCTCCCCGATCTGCCGCCTCACCGAAAATACGCATATTGGGTATTTCCTTCAATCGCTTCAGCGCATACGTTGTCAGCTCGTGTTCATGAGCAGCGATTTGGTCGAGTCCGATGCCATTAACATAGTCAAGGGCTTTTGCCAGTCCGGTAGTACCGATGTAGTCCGGCGTACCGGCTTCAAACTTGAAAGGCAGTTCGTTGAAGGTAGTCTTTTCAAAAGAGACGTGCTGAATCATTTCTCCTCCTCCTTGATAAGGGGGCATACGGTCCAGCCATTCTTCCTTTCCATAAAGCACACCGACACCTGTCGGGCCGTAAACCTTATGTGCGGAGAACACCAGGAAATCGGCATCCAAGTCTTGCACATCCACCTTCATGTGGGGGATAGACTGTGCAGCATCCACTAGAAAAGGTACTCCATGCGCATGAGCCGTCGCAATCATTTCCTTGACAGGATTTACGGTTCCCAATACGTTCGACACCTGAACTACACTGACTATCTTTGTACGCTCGGTGAATAACTTTTCATATTCATCCAGCAACAGTTCGCCCTTGTCATTCATCGGAATGACCTTGATGGCAATTCCTTTGCGGGCAGCCAGAAGTTGCCAGGGAACGATATTACTGTGATGCTCCATCACCGAAAGGATCACTTCATCGCCTTCCTGCATAAACTCATCTCCAAAACTGGAAACAAGCAAATTGATACTTTCAGTCGTACCCCGTGTAAAGACGACCTCATTCGTGCTGCCGGCATTGATAAACTGCCGTACCGTCTCGCGGGAGGCTTCATGCAGTTCCGTTGCCTGCTGGGAAAGGTAATGTACTCCACGATGCACATTCGCATTCACAGAGTAATACTCATCTACCAGCGCATCCACCACCAGACGAGGTTTCTGAGTGGTCGCACCGTTATCGAAATAAACCAATGGTTTACCATACACCGTACGGCTCAATATCGGAAAGTCTTCACGTATCTTTTGAATATCCATTTTACTTATTCATCATTTACATATTGCACATCCCTGGCACTTGTTCAGTTCGCCACGGAAGCGTTTTTCTACCAACAGGTGCAGACGGTCTTTCAGTGCATCCAGACGAATCGTATCGATGACTTCATTGACGAATGCAAACATCAGAAGCAAGCGTGCTTCTTTCTCCGCTATTCCGCGTGCACGCATATAGAACAAAGCATTCTCGTCCAACTGCCCCACAGTTGCCCCGTGAGAGCATTTCACATCGTCCGCATAGATTTCAAGCTGCGGCTGCGTGTACATACGCGCATCGCGTGTGGCACAGAGGTTGCGGTTGGTCTGTTGAGAATTTGTATGCTGGGCATCAGGACGTACCAATACCAGTCCGGCAAAAGCACCGGTCGACTGGTCATCAAGCACGTACTTGAATAATTCATTACTGGTACAATTCGGTACTGCATGATCAATGGAGGTGTTATTGTCCACATGCTGGTTTTTATCAGCGATTGCCATACCGCAAAGATTAATCTCAGCCCCTTCGCCGGCTAGCAGAACTTCCGTTGTATTACGGGTAGTTCCGTTGTGCAGCGTCATGCCATTCAGCAAAACATTGCTGTTTGCTTCCTGCTTCACGTACAGGTTACTGATACGAACCGTACTTGTATGTGTTTCTTCGAGCTCATACATATCGAATACCGCATTCTCTCCGGCAAATACTTCGATCACCTGCGTTGCAAGGAAGTTCACATTATCCATCGCATGATCACAGATCAACAGGCGTGCCTGCGCTCCATCTTCCAGGATGATCAGCACGCGACGGTTCACCATGAAGTTAACATCTGCACGAAGGATATTCACCAGCTGGATGGGCTTCTCTACGATTACGTTCTTCGGAACATAGAAGATGGCTCCATCCTGTGCAAAAGTCGTATTGAAAGCTGTTACGCCATCCTTGGAGGTATCAGCCAGCTTGCCGTAGTACTTCTTCACCAGTTCGGGATGTTCCGCAGCGACTTCTTTGAGGCTGCCGAAGATGACTCCTTCCGGCAAATGAGTTTTAGGAAGCGCTTTATTATAAAATGCGTCGTTTACCACAAAATACAAGGCTGTGCTCATATTCGGGACATCACACTTAAACACTTCGTACGGATTGACCGGAATCTGAAGGCGGTTAAGGTTCAGACCGTAATCGGGCTCGAAATACTTGCTTATATCCGTGTATTTATACTTCTCCATCTTACGGGTCGGGAATCCGAGACGCTCAAAATCGGCAAAAGCAGCCGCACGGGGTGCATTCAGCACTTCCGCACTATGCTTGCAGATCATGGCTTCCGTCTGAGAGAAGAGATCTATGTATTGTTGTTCTACATTCATCGTTATTCTCCTACTTCTTTCTTAATCCAATCGTATCCCTTTTCTTCCAGTTCCAAGGCTAGTTCCGGTCCGGCGGTTTTCACAATACGACCTTTATAGAGTACGTGCACTATATCCGGTTTGATATAATCGAGCAGACGCTGATAGTGAGTGATGACGATCGTACTTGTTTCGGGAGTCTTGAGCTTATTCACGCCTTCCGCTACAATACGAAGGGCATCAATATCCAAACCGGAATCTGTCTCGTCAAGAATGCTCAGACGCGGTTCCAGCATTGCCATCTGGAAGATCTCGTTACGCTTCTTCTCACCACCGGAGAAACCTTCATTCACCGAACGGTTAGCAAGTTTATTGTCCAGTTCGACTACGGCACGCTTCTCACGCATCAGTTTCAGAAATTCGCTGGCAGTCAACGCAGGCAGACCTTTATACTTGCGTTGTTCATTGACAGCCGCCCGCATGAAGTTCACCATGCTTACTCCGGGGATTTCTACCGGATACTGGAAACTAAGGAAAATACCTTCATGACTACGGTCTTCCGGACTCAACTCCAGCAGATTCTTGCCATAGAAAGTGACCGAACCTTTTGTCACCTCAAAAGCAGGATTTCCCACCAAAACAGAAGAAAGCGTACTCTTTCCGGAACCGTTCGGCCCCATTATCGCATGTACTTCGCCCGGTTTCACCGTCAGGTTAATACCTTTCAATATCTCTTTGCCATTAATGCTGGCATGCAGGTCTTTTATCTCTAACATAAGCTTATTTATTTTTTATCCCACGCTTCCTTCCAACGAAATAGTAAGCAATTTCTGTGCTTCCACCGCAAACTCCATCGGAAGTTTATTTAATACTTCTTTCGCATATCCGTTAACAATCAGCCCGATAGCATCCTCTGTCGGGATTCCCCGCTGATTACAATAGAATATCTGATCTTCGCTGATCTTGCTGGTAGTCGCCTCATGCTCCACCACGGCCGTCTCATTATGGATATCCATATACGGGAAAGTATGCGCACCACATTTATCACCCAGCAGCAAAGAGTCACATTGGCTGTAATTGCGTGCATTATCGGCTTTTTCAGCTACACGTACCAGACCGCGATAAGAGTTCTCGCTATGTCCGGCAGAGATACCTTTGCTGACAATCGTGCTGCGGGTATTCTTTCCCAGATGAATCATTTTTGTTCCGGTATCTGCTTGCTGATAATTATTTGTCACGGCTACAGAATAAAACTCAGCCGTCGAATTATCGCCTGTCAATATGCAGGAAGGGTACTTCCACGTAATAGCCGAACCAGTTTCCACCTGTGTCCAGGACAGTTTGCTGTCCACCCCTTTGCAGTTGCCGCGTTTCGTCACAAAGTTATAGACTCCACCTTTACCTTCGGCATCACCCGGATACCAGTTCTGAACCGTACTGTATTTCACTTCTGCACGATCATGTACCACAATCTCCACGATAGCCGCATGCAACTGATTTTCATCACGCATCGGTGCGGTACATCCCTCCAGATAAGATACATACGAATCATCGTCCGCCACAATCAGCGTACGTTCAAACTGTCCCGTGTTACGGGCATTGATACGGAAATAAGTAGAAAGCTCCATCGGACAGCGTACTCCCTTCGGTATATAAACGAAAGAACCGTCAGAGAACACGGCCGAGTTCAAAGCAGCGAAGAAGTTATCCCGATAGCCTACTACCGAGCCCATATACTTCTTCACAAGGTCCGGATGTTCCCGTACCGCTTCACTAAAGGAGCAGAATATAATGCCTTTCTCCATCAACGTCTCTTTGAAAGTAGTCTTTACGGATACCGAGTCCATCACTGCATCCACAGCCATTCCGCTCAATGCCATCTGTTCTTCCAAGGGAATACCCAGTTTATTGAATGTCTTTATCAGTTCCGGATCTACTTCATCCATACTCTTTGGTCCTTCTTTCTTCTTCGTCGGATCGGCATAGTACGAAATTGCCTGATAATCGATCTCCGGAATACGGAGATGTGCCCAAGTCGGCATTTCCAGCGTCAGCCAATGGCGATACGCTTTCAGTCGGAACTCCAGCAGCCATTCGGGTTCATCTTTTTTCGATGAAATCAGACGGACTACATCTTCGTTGAGTCCACGCTCAATAACATCGGTGTGTACTTCCGTGGTGAAGCCATATTTGTACTTCTCCTGCGTCAGTTCCTTTACATATTTATTGGGTTCTTCTTGTTGCATCTTTATTATCTAATATATATTGTTGCGTTATATTCTTAGCAGCAGGGAAAAAGATTCCCGCAAACGTTTCCATAGGATAATATAACAATGATTCGCTCTTTTTTGTTGCACTAATTAACTTATTATCGCTATCGATAAACTCTATCACACAGATCACAAGGCTCGTTAGCAACAGAAATTTGAGTGCTCCCAATCCACTTCCCAGCCAACGGTTCAGCCACCCCAGTGAAATAGCTTCCATCGCTTTCGTCAGCAAGGACGCCACTAACGTGAATATCAGCGGAACAGCGATCCAGATGACAATAAAAGCCAATACCTGCGCAACCGTCATCGAGTCTGTCACAGCCGGACAAAGCTTCTCCGCCAACGTTGCATACAAAGCCTTTGCTGCCAGCAAACCGACGACCAATCCCAGAATAGAAGCCAGCTGACGGATAAAGCCTTTCATAAAACCCGCCACCACACCGGCACCTATTATAATAAGGATGATTATATCAATCGTTGTCATAATATTAAAATTGACAATTGACGATTGACAATTGACAATTAAAACCATTATCAACCATCAATCATCAATTGTCAACTTTTAAGTTTTCCAACCAACTATCAATTGTCAATTGTCAACTGTCAATTGTCAATTATTATAATGTCTGTTTCACTTCTATTTCTTCGAATGTCTCGATCATATCGCCTACCTTCATGTCGTTGCAGTTCACCAGACTGATACCGCACTCGAAGTTTGTACCTACTTCCTTCACGTCGTCCTTGAAGCGTTTCAGTGCATTGATGTTTCCGGTGAAGATAACGATACCATCGCGGATCAGACGAGCCTTGTCGCTTCGTTTCACTTTTCCGGTCTTCACTACCGCACCGGCCACAAGTCCCACTTTCGTGATATTGAACACTTCGCGAATTTCGATCGTAGCTGTAATCTGTTCTTTCAGTTCCGGAGCCAACATACCTTCCATAGCGGCCTTCACCTCTTCGATTGCATCGTAGATGACGGAATACTTACGGATATCGACACCTTCCTGTTCCGCCATCTTAGCGGCAGCACCCGAAGGACGTACCTGGAATCCGACGATAATCGCATCCGAAGCAGCAGCCAATGATACATCCGATTCGGAGATAGCACCCACGCCTTTATGAATCACATTTACCTGGATCTGTTCAGTAGACAACTTGATCAACGAGTCGCTCAATGCTTCTACAGAACCGTCCACGTCACCCTTGACGATGATGTTCAATTCCTGGAAGTTACCCAAAGCAATACGACGGCCAAGTTCGTCCAAGGTCAGGATCTTCTGTGTACGCAAGCCTTGTTCACGAGCCAGCTGTTCACGTTTGTTCGTGATCTCACGGGCTTCCTGATCGCTTTCAACTACATGGAACGTATCACCTGCAGCAGGAGCACCGTTCAGTCCCAGAATCAATGCCGGTTCGGCCGGTCCCGCTTCTTTCACGCGCTGATTACGTTCGTTGAACATGGCTTTCACACGTCCGTAGCTGGTTCCTGCCAATACGATATCTCCTACTTTCAAAGTACCATTCGATACCAGCACGGTAGCTACATAACCACGTCCCTTATCCAATGAAGATTCAATGATGGATCCTGTTGCATTGCGGTTCGGATTTGCCTTCAAATCAAGCATTTCAGCTTCCAGCAATACTTTTTCCATCAAATCTTCCACGCCCATACCTTTCTTGGCAGAGATATCTTGTGACTGATATTTACCACCCCATTCTTCCACGAGATAGTTCATTGCAGCCAGTTCTTCTTTAATCTTGTCCGGATTAGCAGTCGGCTTATCTACCTTATTGATTGCAAATACAATAGGTACACCTGCTGCCATCGCATGATTGATCGCTTCCTTCGTCTGCGGCATCACGTTATCATCGGCTGCCACAATAATGATCGCAATATCCGTTACTTTCGCACCACGGGCACGCATAGCAGTAAACGCCTCGTGTCCCGGAGTATCCAGGAACGTAATACGGCGTCCGTCTTCCAACTGTACGTTGTAAGCACCGATGTGCTGTGTAATACCTCCGGCTTCACCGGCAATTACATTCGCCTTACGGATGTAGTCAAGCAAGGATGTCTTACCGTGGTCAACGTGTCCCATCACCGTTACGATCGGAGCACGTGGCTGCAAATCTTCCGGAGCATCTTCTTCTTCCACGATAGCCTGTGCCACTTCCGCACTTACATATTCGGTCTTGAAACCAAACTCTTCGGCTACCAGATTGATTGTTTCCGCATCCAGACGCTGGTTGATGGAAACCATCATACCGATACTCATACAAGTTGCAATAACCTGATTGACTGATACGTCCATCATTGTAGCCAACTCGTTAGCCGTTACGAACTCAGTCAGCTTCAGTACCTTGCTTTCTGCCATTTCCTGATCTTCCAGTTCCTGCATACGGTTGGAAGCCATTTCACGTTTTTCCTTGCGGTACTTAGAAGTCTTGTTCTTACCCTTGGTTGTCAGACGTGCCAAAGTTTCTTTTACCTGCTTTGCTACATCTTCTTCGCTAACCTCCTGCTTGATAACCGGCTTCTTGAAGCGATCCTTATTATTATTCTTCTTGTTATTATTATTGCCCTGTCCCTGGCCTTGACCCTGAGGACGGGGATGGTTGCCACCACCTTTACCGGTCTGAGTATTGGGTCTCGGAGCAGCAAAGTTGGAAGTTGCCACATTGTTGACATCCACCTTTTCTTTGTTGATACGATTCCGTTTCTTTCTGGCAGCATCGGCATTATTATCTTTTACGCCCGGTTTTGCCTGTTTACTGTCCTCTTTACGGATTTCCTTGATGATAGCTTCCTTCATCAGTTTCTTCTGATCCTGACGAACTTTTTCTTTTTCTTCGCGTTCACGGCGTTTTTCTTCCTTCGATTTCTTCTTAGGACGGGTAGACTGGTTCAATGCAGCCAGGTCAATCTGACCGATGACATTGATCTTCGCTCCCAGTTCCGGTTGACGGATTTTAAACACCTCATTTTCTTTCGACGCATTTTCTTCAGTCGGAGTTGTCACTGTTGCAGTTACTTCTGCCGTTCTTTCTACTTTACGTTCTTCTGCCTTCACAGGTGCAGTTTCTACCACCTTCGGCTCTTCTTTCTTTACTTCTTCCACTACTACTTTCTCAACTTCTACCGGTTTTGTCTCCACTGCAGGTTTCGGCGCTACTACTGGCTGTTCTACCGGAGCAGATGCCGGTGCAGGTTTCGGTGCAATTACTTCCACCTTTTCCACTTTCGGCTCTTCCTTTTTCACTTCGGGTTCAACCACTGGTTTCTCAACGACTGTTTTTTCAGCAACGGGTTGCTTTACCACAGGTTGTTCTACTACAGGTTCTACTTTCTTTTCCGGCGCTTTTTCTACTTTATCTGTTCTCCGACCGCTGAATTTATCCAAATCTATTTTTCCGACAGGTTTAAACTTAGGACGTGCATCCTCCGGTACGACTGTCTTAATCACATCTTCCGACTTCGGTTTCTCCTGCTGCTTCTCGAAGCCCTCGATAGATACCGATGCCTTATTACGTTCCTTATTCTGACGTTCCTGGATGAAACGCTCCGATTCAAGTCTAAGGTTCTTGTCTGTACTAAACTCTTTAACGAGCACAGCGTACTGCTCCTCACTAATTTTGGTATTAGGATTAGCCTCAACGGTATACCCTTTCTTTTGCAGGAACTCAACTACCGTCGCGATTCCTACATTCAAATCTCTTGTAACTTTGTTTAACCTTATCGTCATATTTAAAATTTAATGAATAAATGGAGCGAAGAAAATTCAATCGTAATGCATATTACTCTTGTGTTGGTTCAGCTTCAGGTTCCGCCTCTGTCTCAGGCTCCATCTCTGCTGCCGGTTCTTCTTCAAACTCCGATTTCAAAATACGTATTACCTCGTCCACTGTCTCTTCTTCCAGGTCCGTCTTTTCAATCAACATCTCGCGAGGCGCATTCAACACAGCCTTCGCTGTATCGATACCGATAGCCTTGATTGCATCAATCACCCATCCGTCGATTTCATCTCTGAACTCGTCGAGATAGATATCCTCGTCAGCCACATTCTCATCCAATTCACGGAACACGTCGATAGTGTACTCAGTCAACATACTGGCCAGCTTGATATTCAAACCGCCTTTACCAATAGCAAGCGATACCTCTTCCGGTTTAAGGAATACCTCAGCCTTTTTCTCTTCCTCATTCAGACGGATAGAAGAAATCTTAGCCGGGCTCAAAGCACGCTGGATAAACAATGAAATGTTCGATGTATAATTAATCACGTCGATATTTTCATTGCGTAATTCACGAACAATCCCATGAATACGGCTTCCTTTTACACCTACGCAGGCGCCTACGGGATCGATTCTGTCATCATAAGATTCCACTGCGATCTTGGCACGTTCGCCAGGGATACGGGCAATCTTTTTAATGGTAATCAAACCATCATTGATTTCAGGTACTTCCATTTCGAACAGACGTTGCAGGAAAACGGGAGAAGTACGTGACAAAATAATCTTCGGATTATTGTTCTTGTTGTCTACGCGGGCAACCACTGCACGGGCTGTTTCACCTTTGCGATAAAAGTCGCTCGGGATCTGTTCAGTCTTAGGCAACAGCAGTTCGTTTCCTTCATCGTCCAGAAGCAACATTTCCTTTTTCCAGATCTGGTATACTTCCGCGTTGATGATTGTACCTACTTTATCAATATATTTATTATAAATACTGTCTTTTTCAAGTTCCAGAATCTTTGAAGCCAGTGTCTGGCGAAGATTCAGGATAGCACGACGTCCGAACTTGGCAAAGATCACCTCATCAGTCACTTCTTCGCCTTCTTCGTATGAAGCATCGATTTTCTGTGCTTCTGTCAGCGAAATCTGCATATTGGGGTTTGTCAAATCTTCATCGGCCACAACTTCACGGTTACGCCATATCTCGAAGTCACCCTTGTCCGGGTTCACGATCACGTCGTAATTCTCATCGGTGCCAAACATTTTCGCGATTACGCTACGGAACGACTCTTCAAGTACGCTAACCATCGTCGTTCTATCGATATTCTTCAGTTCCTTAAATTCCGAAAATGTATCAATCAAGCTGATTGTTTCTTCTTTTTTGGCCATAACTATTTAAAGCTAATTAAGTATTTAGTATATTTTATTTGCTCATAAGTGAAGGTTTCGTCCTCTTCGATCAGCTTCGGACGCTTGGAACCTTCGAGTTTTACCTTCTTCTCTACGCCTACCGTAAACTTCTCTTCATCGGCATCTTTCAGGATACCTGCCAGTTTACGTCCGTCTCTGGTCACTACTTCCACTTCTTGTCCGATGTGGATGTAATACTGTTGCAGCACTTTAAAGGGTTGTCCGATACCGGCAGAACCCACTTCCAGTTCATAATCTTCCTCTTCACGGTTCAGTTTCGACTCGATAAAACGGCTAAGCTCTACGCAGTCTTCAATCCAAACTCCTTCTGCGTGGTCTATTTCGACCACGATCTTGTCATCCGGGCTCACGGTCACCTCTACCAAAAAGTAGTCTTTTCCTTCCAGCCACTCTTCAACAATCTGACAAACAGTTTTCTTTTCTATCATTTATTAACTATATAAGAACAAAAAAAGGAGCTTAATCGCCCCTCCACCTTTCATCCATTTCGGTTGCAAAGATATAAATAATCTATTCGACTACAAAACATTAAAGAAAAAAAGTATGAATTAACAGTCGTATATCAGGCACAAACACCAATATCTAATCATCAACCCAGGAATTCAGATAGTTTTGAGAATCCTTACAGCCTTGAGCTGCGGCTTTTTGGAACCACTTTTTAGCCTTGGCTTTATCTACTGCCACTCCCTGACCGTAAAACAACATGGTAGCAACCGTAAACTGAGCGGATTCCACCCCTCTCTCTGCCGCACGACAAAAATATGGGAACGATTTCGCAATGTCTTTTCTCACTCCATGTCCGTTATAATAAATTGAGCCCAAATTATTCAGCGCCAACGGATAGTCACTCTTTACCGCCTCTTCATAATATTCACGCGCGACATCGTAATCTATTTCCACCCCTTTGCCAAAATGGTACATCATTCCTAAATTATAAGCAGCGGCAGCTTCTCCCATACTTGCAGCTTTCAGGAAACACTCCTGGGCATCTTCAAATTTTCCTTCATCCAGGAAGATAATTCCCAAATCATTGATCTGCCCGGAAGTTATATTTTTAGCTTTCATCAGATATTGCTTTTCAGCCGTAGCCATATCCACAGAAATAATAACTGTCGAAGAATTGGAAAAAGATCCGCTATATTCACATTTCACTTTTTTCCCGTACTCACAGCTATAAACTTCCAGCTGATAGAAATCCTCACTGACAGAATAGTTACCAGTTTCATAAGCATCCAGTTTTCCTTTTCTCTCACCATTCAGGAATATTTCGGCAGCATGATTAGAAGTTACTTTCACTCTCCGCTTAACGAACAGCTGATTGAGCAGTTTTCCGAATAACCCCTGCGCACCGGCATTACTACCGTCTGCAGAAGCGACATTCGAAGCCGGTTGAAAGCCGGGAGGTGAAATTGTATCCACAGCCGGATGTTGCAACAGATCAAGTATGACCGCAGCCAGCTCACTAAACTTCTCTTCCGGATTAGGATAAGCATTCAGCCAGTGTTTATCATTCAGCATCAGTTTCATAGACCCTTTCAGATCAGTAGGATCTATGCGGAAAGGTATAATAGGCTTATTGCTGCTAAAGCCAATATTCAGTTCACTACGCACCCAGCGGGATATTTGAGACGTTTCAGAAAAGACAATCAGGAACACTTTACAGGTCACAATAGCTTCTTCAATAATATCACCATACTCCGCTCCGGGTCTTATGTCACGCGGAGCCATCCAACACTTGATCCTGTTACTTTCTAATGCATGACATATTGCCTGTGCCGTCTGTATATTGGCACTTGAATAGCTAATAAACACTTCATGATCCATAATCTTTATTGTATATATTCAACTTAGGTTTACACACTCCACGACACCGATACAATCCTGAATTCAGACGGATGTTGGTTGCTAAGATAATGAAATTCTTAGTAATACAAAAAAAATTGTATCTTTACACCGCAATAATTAAAAATACAACGGCTATGGCACATCATCTCAACACCAACAAACAGTTTATGGTCGGCAATGGCATTCTGGCTTTTGCCGTCATTTTTGTCGTAGTTATTTTCATTTATATGAGCTTACGCCTGCAACGGGAAAACCAGGCAGAACGACATTATATTGAAACTTATACGATCAGCCTGGTAAAAGGATTTGCCGGAGATTCCATTTCGCTATTCGTCAATGACAGCCTTATCGCCAATCAAGTCATGCAGGAAGAAGCCTTTACGGTAGAGGTCGGTCGGTTTGCAGAACAAAGCGCACTGATGATTGTAGACAATAAAACGGAAATAGCATCCGTTTTCGATCTCAGCGAGAAGGGAGGAACTTATCAGTTTGAAAAAGAAACGGACGGAATCAAACAGCTTGCTAAATAAGAGTCTGCTTAATATCAGGAGTTCCTTATCCCAAGCATCTTATATCTCTGTGCGATACTTCTTCAATTCTTTACGCAAAGCAAGGGCCTTGCCATCTGTGAACCGGTTCAGCAAGTCCCAGAAACGCTCACCGTGATTCATCTCACGAGTATGGCACAACTCGTGCAGAAGCACATAGTCGATCAGGTGGGAGGGCAACAGGACAAGATAATAGGACAGATTTATATTTTTTCTCGCCGAGCAACTCCCCCAGCGTCCCTGGCTGGAGTTTATCTTCACGCTGGCATAAGACAATCCACATTGCGCCGAAAGATGCTCCAAACGAGGAGGAAGAATACTTTTCGCATTCCGCCTCAAAGATTCTTCAATCACTTTACGCAACCAGTTCTGTAAATTTTCATCAGTAAAATCCGCTTGAGGCGGACAAACGATCTGCATGACACCCAATCGCGAATTAGCCAGAAACTGCTCCTTTTCACCTAAGATGAGAGATAGTTTGAAATGCTCGGCATCAATCTTATAGTCCAAGTCAATCAACGGACGGGCAACCTTCTGACGGGAAAGCAGCAACTTACTACGAAGATTCTCAATAGCACGCTTCACCTCTTTCGTCGTAGTGCCGGGAGGTACCGAAACGTAGACCGCATCGCTTTTGGTACGAAACACCAAACTGCGGGCACGTGGATTGACACGTACTATCAAACTTCCCAATTCATCATCTTCTATCACTGTATCCATTTTCTCCTCCTTAACCGATGCTGCAAAAATAATAAAAAAAGAAGCCGGTAGCGAAAAAAGTGATATTCAATGCAACTTTATAGTAACTCGCAACGTCTAATCCATATAAACTCATATTAAAATCAACTATCAATTATGAAAAGAAACACATTGACTGCATGGCTGCTCGGAATAATTCTGATATTCTCCGCCACCTCCTGTTTTAATGGCCCTATTGTGAAAGGCAGTAAAAACTACATCACCCAAAAAGAGAATCTGGAACATTTCAATGACATCAGCATGTCCGGAAGTGCCAACATCATCTACCAGCAAGACTCCTCCTCCCGCATCGAGATTTACGGTTCGGACAATATCGTAGAACTCCTGGAAACAAAAGTAAACGGAAAAACATTGAATATAAAATTTAAAAAGAATGTCAATATCATCGACAAGGGCAAACTAGAGATCAAAGTTTTCTCACCGGACCTGAACGGACTGACACTCAACGGATCGGGTGGCATTCTCTTTGCGAATGGCATTCACACCGAGGGAGATCTTAAAGTAACGATCAACGGTTCGGGCAATTTAGGAGGAAGCACATTCGATACCGGACATCTGGCCATCTCAATTCATGGTTCGGGTGATGTCAGACTCAAACAAATCGACAGCAAAACCTGCTCTGCAAGCATTTCCGGATCGGGCAACATCACCCTTGACGGCATGACAGACGCAGCAAAGTACAACATATCAGGATCCGGCAACATCAAAGCTGTCGCTCTGGAAGCTACGGACGTATATGCAGGCATCTCAGGTTCGGGTAACATCAGCTGCTTCGTCAACGGCAAACTAGGCGGGCACGTCAGCGGAAGCGGCAACGTCGCTTACAAAGGAAATCCTCAGGCTATTGATTTCCCTCACAAGAAGCTCCGCAAACTAGACTAAATCCATAAACATCCCAAAAACATAAAAGGGCTACTGCATCTCGCGGTAGCCCATTTATTTAGTTAGTTTCATTATAAAAAATTTGAGAGAATTGAAAACTTCACAGTTTCGCTTTCGATGTTGTTTTAATTAAAGTACACTAACTATATTATATGTTTAAAGCAAATGAAAATGTCTATTCTTTCATAACCTGCACCTTGTTGATCTTCGCAAGGCTGTCAGCCAATGCCTGATCTGCTTTCAGCTCATTTGACAGAGCTACCGACGGTGCGGTCACCTGTTTGCCAATGGTATCCGTTGCCAATACTCTTCCGTCATCTCCGGAAAAAGAATGTTGCGCTACATTTCCTAATGAAAGGATGATTGCAATCACAGCAGCGGCCTTGAACAGGGGGATGAATCTTCCTGTCAGTGTCAGACGCTTTGCCTTCACTACCGGAGTTTCCACCTGTGCCAGAATACGTGCGTCAAAGTCTTCGCCCAGTCCTACCTCCTGCTGAACCTGCTGATAAACAAACAAGTTTTTATAGCGGAGCAAATGAGCGGGTACTTCCTCCTTTGAGAAGAAGTCGCGCAACACAGATTCCTCCTCCACGGAAGTTTCGCATTGCCAATATCGCTCCAGGAGCTGTTCTATATCCTTATAATCCATATTCGTCAATTTCTAAATACCTTTGTTTTACCTTTTGTCTGGCTCTGAAAAGGTTCACTTTCACTTGTTCCTCTGTCAGATTCAGAAGGGTTGCAATTTTCTTATAGCTTTCACCTTCAATGTCCCTCAGTTGCATGATAAGCCGCTGTTTTTCGGGAAGTTCGTTCACCAGTCTATTGATAATGTTCATTTTCTCATCATGAACCAACTGGTCATACGGACTGTTTGCATCAGGTTCTTCCTCCATTTCGGGGGTGATTTCCACATTCTGAGCTTCTTTCTTCTGGCTCCGGTCTATAGCCAGATTCTTTGCCACTATCAGGCAATAGGCTTCAACCGATTCAAATTGCGACCACTCATCACGCTTGTTCCACACTCTTATCATGGTGTCCTGAACGACATCCTCGGCTTCTGCCCTATCCAGGGTTATTCTGAGCGCCAGTCGAAAGAGTTTATCCTTCAACGGCAAAATATCGTTTCGGAAGCTGATCTCTTGCATCTCTATAATAATGACGGGCTGGGATACGAAAAGTTACAGACGCCCATTACTTTTTTTTGAATTATTTTTTTATCCGCGTTCCTTCGTTGTCTTTAATCGCTGATGCTAAGGTAATTACAACTTCTGTAACTCCTGCATTAATTGCTTCAAAAGAATTCTCCAACTTAGGAATCATGCCACCTTGAATAACGCCGTCAGCAACGTATTGTTCGAATTCGGCACGGGTAATCTCAGGGATCACACTATCGTCATCATTCTCGTCACGCAGCACACCTTTCTTTTCGAAGCAGTACACCAGCGTCACGTCAAACAGCGCCGACAAAGCCTTTGCCGTCTCTCCGGCAATGGTATCCGCATTTGTATTCAGCATATTACCTTGACCATCGTGTGTCAACGGTGCCATCACGGGCACCACTCCTTTATGAATCAGATCAGCCAGCAAAGAAGCATCTACCTTCTCCACATCGCCCACGAAACCATAATCAACCTCTTTCACCGGACGCTTTACCGATCGGATCACATTCATATCCGCCCCGGTCAGTCCAAGAGCGTTCACTCCACGGGCCTGCAACCCGGCAACAATATTCTTGTTTACCAGACCACCATACACCATCGTTACCACTTTCAACGTTTCCGCATCGGTAATACGACGACCATTTACCATTTTGCTTTCAATACCTAATTGTGCGGCAATCTTTGTTGCCGAGCGACCGCCGCCGTGAACCAGCACTTTATGTCCGCTGATGGCGGCAAAGTCATTCAACAACTGAAGAAGGGTGGCTTCCTCTTCTACGATTTTTCCACCCACCTTAATTACAGTTAGTTTTTCCCTCATTTTTTATTCAATTCTAATAAGTTTGCCGAATGGAGAACTCAGCTCCGGCACCTTGTCGGTTATTCTAAGTAAGTATAGCCGTAAAGTCCCGAACGATAGTTGGACAGAAACTCTTTACCCTCTTCCAATGATATCTTTCCTTCTTTTACAGACTTGGTCACCCATGTTTCAAGGGTACGTACCAGTTTTTTAGGATTATATTGTACGTAATCCAACACTTCCGCTACTGTCTCACCATCAATAATCTGTTCGATATTATATCCCTTTTCATTCACAGAAACGTGAACAGCATTCGTATCTCCAAACAGATTATGCATATCTCCCAGAATCTCCTGATAAGCTCCGACCAGGAAAACAGCCAAATAGTAAGGTTCTGTTTTCTTCAGACTATGCACAGGCAGATAATGAGCCACATTCCGGGTAGAAATGAAATTTGCAATCTTTCCGTCCGAATCACAGGTGATATCCTGCAGGGTAGCCGAACGCTCCGGCTTCTCATCCAACCGCTGAATAGGCATAATCGGAAATATCTGATCAATCGCCCAAGAGTCGGGCAAGGACTGGAACAATGAGAAATTACAAAAATATTTATCCGCCAGCAACTTGGACAATCCCCGGAATTCATCCGGCGCATGTTTCAAGCCTCCGGCGATCTGATTAATTTCCCGCGTAATGGACCAATACAAACGCTCGATCTGAGCACGGGTCTTCAAATCCACAATACCATGACTGAACAAGTCGAGCGCTTCTTCCCGAATCTGTTGTGCATCATGCCATGCTTCCAGCATCTTATTCTGGTTCAACGAATCCCAGATGCTGTACAGTTCCTGCACAAGCTCATGTGCATCCGGAGCGATTTCCTCTTCATCATCCCATTCCGGAAGAGTAGCTGTTTCGAGCACCTCGAAGATCAAGACAGAGTGATGAGCCGTCAATGCCCGTCCGCTCTCGGTAATGATGTTCGGATGCGGGATGCCGTTTTTATCGCTGACATCTACCAATGTAGAAATGGAGTCATTCACATATTCCTGAATAGAATAGTTTACACTACCTTCACTATTGGAAGAACGGGTTCCGTCATAATCAACGCCCAGTCCGCCGCCGATGTCCACAAACTCCACATTGAATCCCATAGAGTGAAGCTGCACGTAAAATTGAGAAGCTTCGCGCAAAGCCGTCTTAATGCGACGAATCTTCGTCACCTGGCTGCCAATATGGAAATGAATCAGTTTCAGGCAATCTTTCAAGCCCTTGCTTTCCATAAAGTCAAGCGCTTCGAGCAGTTCGCTGGAAGTCAGACCGAACTTGCTGGCATCACCGCCCGATTCTTCCCATTTTCCACTGCCGGAAGAAGCCAGTTTAATACGAATACCGATATTGGGCTGCACATTCAACTGCTTCGCCATTTTGGCTATCAGTTTCAGTTCGTTCATCTTCTCTACTACGAGGAAGATACGTTTGCCCATCTTTTGGGCAAGGAGTGCCAGTTCGATATAACTTTCGTCTTTATAGCCGTTACAAACAATCAATGAGTCAGAATCCGTATTGACGGCAATCACTGCATGAAGTTCCGGTTTGGAACCGGCTTCCAGTCCGAGATTGAATTTCTTTCCGTGGCTGATAATCTCTTCTACCACAGGACGCATCTGGTTGACCTTAATGGGATAGATGATAAAATTCTCAGCTTTATACCCGTACTCTTCGGCAGCCTGCTTAAAACAGGAAGACATCTTTTCAATACGGTTGTCCAGAATATCCGGGAAACGCAACAGCATGGGAGATGCCACATCCCGCAATTGTAACTCGTCAACCAGTTCCTTCAGGTCGACAGTCACTCCATCTCTCCGCGGTGTAACAACAACATGACCTGCGTCATTAATACTAAAGTACGAAGTACCCCAACCCGTAATGTTGTAGAGTTCTTCAGAATCTTCAATACGCCACTTTCTCATTTTCTGTTATTCAGTGTTTTTAGTAAATAATTGGATGGCAAAAATACAGATTTATCTACAGGCTGCCAATTAATTGGATATTATTTCTTTCAATTGGTCTATATAACCGGTCTTAATTTATATTTCCAGCAGTTCCTGCAGGCGTTGCACAGACGATTCAATCTGCCAGCGGTCTTCCAGTTCGTCCGCATTAAAGATATATTGCGCCTGCGTATAAAAAGGTGCACGCTTTTCAAGCGCCTGAATGATGAAATCCATTAATTCATCATCTTCCTTTCCCTGAAGAATGGGACGTTGCTGCTTGGCAATACGCAAGCGTCTGAACAGCACATCGGGATGTACATTCAAGAAAACGGTTTTCCCCGTCCGGTTCATAAACTCCATATTGTCATAAAAGCAGGGTGCTCCCCCGCCTGTAGAGATAACGACGTTCTCAAACTCAGCTACCTCATGAAGCATATTTCTTTCCAACTCACGAAATCCGGCTTCCCCCCGTTCCGTGAATAGTTCTCCGACAGTTTTATGAAAACGTTCTTCGATATACCAGTCCAGATCAATGAACGGGACATTCAGTTTGCGGGCAAAAGCCTTGCCCAAAGTAGTTTTTCCGGCACCCATATAGCCGGTAAGGAAGATACGAACCATAAATGATTAATTTTGCTCACAAAATTAATCATTTAATGAATAATGAAGAATGATTCTCTATTATTTAAAAACTTTTATCCGTTCTTCCAGTGGCTGGAACTCTTTTTCTCCCGGCTTATTGACGGGCACTCCAAACGGCATTTCCGCAATCAGATGCCAATGTGCAGGCAAATTCCATGCCCGACGCACCTCATCATCAATCAACGGATTATAATGTTGCAAGGAAGCACCGAAGCCCACATCTTCAAGCATGACCCAAACAGCCAGCTGATGCATCGCTGAGGTTTGTAATGACCATCCGGGGAAATTCTCCTGATAAGACGGGAAAGCTTCCTGAAGCCCCTTCACCACCTTCTGATCTTCAAAGAACAACACCGTACCATATCCACAGGCAAAGGAATTGTCAATCTTTTCTTCGGTTTTCGCAAACGCTTCTCCCGGCACAATCTTCCTCAACGCATCTTTTACAATGTTCCATAACTTTTTATGAGATTTGCCCAAAAGAAGCACCACACGGGTAGATTGAGAATTGAATGCCGACGGCACGTGTCTCACTGCCAGATTGATAATGCATTCTATCTCCTGATCCGGAATAGGTGACTGGTCGGTAATCGAATAATAAGTCCGACGATTCTTCAAAGCTTCACTAAAAGTTCTTTCCATAATGGCTCCTTTCTTAATTTTATTTTCTTAAACTCCTTATAAATTAGAACAAGCTTCTCTGCCAACTTGTTCGATTCCGGAATATATTTGTACCTTCGCACCGTCAATGCTGTTGACATAATCATTCATTATCAGAAAATGGCTAAAGAAAAGTTCTACGTAGTATGGGAAGGAGTGACGCCGGGAGTATATGCTTCCTGGACGGATTGCCAGCTCCAGATCAAGGGTTATGAAGGTGCAAAGTACAAATCGTTCGACACCCGCGAAGAGGCGGAACGTGCACTGGCCTCGTCACCTTACGCCTACATCGGCAAGAATGCGAAGAAAAAAACGGAAGCTGCCCGAACCGGTTCCGATACACTGCCTGCTTCCGTCATTGACAATAGTCTGGCAGTCGATGCTGCGTGCAGTGGCAATCCCGGTCCGATGGAGTATCGGGGAGTACACGTGGCAAGCCGCCAGGAAATTTTTCATTTCGGCCCGATGAAAGGTACAAACAATATCGGAGAGTTTCTGGCCATCGTGCACGGACTGGCGTTGCTGAAACAGAAAGGATTTGATATACCCATTTATAGCGACAGCGTGAATGCCATCAGCTGGGTGCGACAGAAAAAATGCAAAACCAAACTTCCGCGGAATGAAGAGACTGAAGAACTCTTCACAGTGATAGAACGGGCAGAGAAGTGGCTCAGGGAGAACACTTACACCACCCGTATTCTTAAATGGGAAACCAAAGTGTGGGGAGAGATTCCGGCAGACTTCGGCAGAAAATAATAGCCGGAAAGTCTATTCTGCGACTTGATCAGCAGCCTGTTCCTTTTTATGTTTAAACACAAAGCGGAGCATCAGAAAATTAGCGGGAACAGCCACAGCGAGTACACACAAGGGAGCTATCTCCTGATCTACATTCAAATAGAGGAACAAATTGAACAATCCCATATGTATCAGATAGTTCACCAAATGGCTGCCTCCAAATCCCAAAGCCCTTTTCAAAGAAGGGTTGCTACGGAACGTGAAATAAGAAGTCAGAAAGAAATTACAGATAAAACTCGTCACATAGCCTATCGTGTAGGCAATATTCAAGTTGGTCATTTCGTATTCCTGCAACAGATAATAAACCCCATAATGTATTCCGGCGGCCAACGTTCCCACCGTGCAATAACGAATAAACTGGTAGCGTTTACTCTTCGATTGAAATACTGATTTTACAATTTCCATTAGTAAGTAGTTTTATAGTTCAGTTCAGATGTTTCATTTTCATTCAGTCAGATGGACGCGCAAAGTCCTGAGTCAGTTGTTCCCACACTATTTTCAGCCATATCAAGGTACAAGGCAGAGCCTTCAGAGCATAAGGTTTCACATATTCCGCTCTTATAAATCTTGGAAAAAGATCGGTAGTAGACAAAGAAGTCAGTAGAATACAGAATATAAGCAATGACAGATTCAATATCGGTGTGGCAGCTTTTGTCGGTGTCTTTACATACCAGACTCCAACAGCAACCATAGCAGTCAGATAGCCATAAGTTTCCGTTCCGGTACTGAACAGTACCATAAACAAAAGCGCAGAAGACAAAAATAAGAATCTGAAAGATTCATATTGATATTGCCGGATGCGTAAATAAGGAAGGGCAAACAAAATCATTCCGGGCACGATTATCCATAAATCGCTGAATGAGGCTCCCGTTATCCGATGTAACATACCCAGCAAAGATATGTTTTGATTGACGCTAAACTGATTCAGCCCATTCTTATAGACAAGCACATCGAACCATTCTTTATATGAATGAACGACATATTCCGGAGAAGCATAGAGCATCGGAAGCAAAAAAACGATCACTGCCCAAAAGACTAATCCGCCGACGAGTTTCATTTTGTGTTTCGAGAATAAAAAGAAAGCCAGTCCGACTATCCCATAAAGTTTGGTCATAGTCCCAAATACAATCATCAAAGCAGACCAAAAATCCTTTTCTTTCTCAATCAGCACATACGAGAATATAATCATAGCGGTAATACCTATGCTATATTGCTGAGACAAAACAGCTGTAAAAACGTCATTTACAGAAACTAATATAACAACAGCAAATTGCCACTTTTTCAAATCTAACTTGCTGATAGCATAATAAAGGAAACCACAATTCACCAGACACCAAAAGACCATCCCCAAGGGTCTGGGAAGAACTGCAAAAGGAGAAATCAATGCAGTGAAAGAAATACCATACAGAAAAAAATCTTTCTGTTCCTGAAGATATTCTACATATAAAGGAGAAGAAGATATCGCATGCCAAAAAGACTGGCTAAATATAACATAATTGCTATATACCCCCTTCATCATCAATGATAAACTGCAAGCTAATCCTACTCCCATCCACAAGATGAATAGAAAGACGGGATTCTGCACATATCCTTTCAACCTCTCCAACATATCATCAATAAGTTTTTTAGTTCATTTACAAATACCCCCTTTTTCATATCAGGCAACATCACTTCGCCTCTTAAGTCTACAGGAACCTCTTTAATGAAGGTGGTATCATCAAGAGAAGCCTTATATATAAACTCCGTATCAAATAAGAACTGTTTAATACGAGTGGACGCAAGAAAAGCTTTTCCCTTACAGTTAAACCCCTTTAATCCCCCCTGCGTATCTGTGTGGGTCAGCCCTAACAGCATAAAGTTCAAGAAACGTGAAGCATGACTCGCTAACTTTCTGCGGGTAGAAAGTTGTGAATAATACGTATGATTACGATTTGCTACAACTACATCATACCCTTCCTCAAGATATTTAATCACTTGACAAACAGACTCAATCTTATATGGAAAATCATAATCTGTATAAAGAGCCAGCTCTGAATCAGAATGTGCTATACCATCACGAACAGCAGCTCCTTTCCCTTGATTTATCTTATTGTCTACAATGATAGTGTTGGGTAAGTTATTTGTCAAACGAAGTACAGCTTCTTCCGTAAATCCGCGTTTGGAACCATCATTTACTACGATAAAGCGAATATTGTACCCGTTCAGCATCCCTTCCAACTCTTTATGTTTTTCAATCAGTTGCTGCTCCCATCCTTCATGAGGATTATAACAGGGCAATATGACGTCAATCCGTTCATCATCTTTTTTATGTAGAAAAGGAGTTGGGGTTCTTGATGTATAGTCCTGAGTTAATTGTTCCCAGATGATTTTAAACCAGATAATAGCACATGGGAGAGCTTTAAGTGCAAATGAAGTTATGTATTCAGTCCTGAAATGTTTTGAAAAAAGAATACTGCTTGAAGACGCTGCCGTCAACACAAAACAGAATAGCAATAAGCATGTATTCAGCACAAACGATTTTTTATACGTTGGCGTACTTACATACCATATACCCACACCAATTAGAGCACCCACATATCCACATTCTTCCGTCCCCGTACTAAACAAGACCATAAATAACAGAACTGATGCCAAAAACGAAAGCCGAAAATTTCTATTCTCATATTGTCCAATACGCAAATAAGGCAATAAGAATAAAACAATTCCAGGAATTATCAGCCACATATCGCTATATTCAACAGCATGAGTAATCTTTCGAACCATTCCTAATAAAGAGATATTCTGATAAAAGCTCAACTCATTAACATCATTCTTAACTACAAGAATACTAACCCATTCTTTATAAGAATCAAATACATATTGTGGAGAAGTATAAAACATTGGAACTACAAATAGAACGAATGCCCAAAATAGAATTCCCCACAGAAAATATAATTTTCTTTTAGAGAAAAGGAAAAAAGCTAACCCCACAATCCCATAAATTTTGGTTAATGTGCCTAACACAATCATCAATGCAGCCCAAAAATCTTTTTTTCTCTCGACAAGAATAAAAGTAAAAAGAATGAAAGCGGCTACTGCTGCATTATACTGCTGAGTCACAACAGATAAATATAAGCCATTATATGACAACCAAATGATAATGGCTGTTTTCCATTTTTCAAACTCTAACTTTTTTATAGCAAAGTACAATAAAAGAGCATTACACAAACTCCACAAAGCAGAACCCACCATTGTTGGCATGATTGAAAAAGGAGCAATCAATAAAGTAAAAGGAATGCCATATAGAAATAAATCAAAATATTCTTTAGGATATTCTACATATAAAGGCGTTTGCTCCAAAGCATGAAAAAATGAACGGGAAAATATCAAGTAGTTATTTGCAAGTCCTTCTGTCCAGCTTACCCAAAATCCCCTGATAGCCACCCCAAACCACAAAATTGCTAATACAATAGGATTTTGCACTAACTTTAGTATAAATCTTATTATATCTTTCATTTCATTATATCCTTGTTTAGTTTTATATAATCTATAAAACGACCAAAACTAACATTCTTTTTCCTAAAATATAGGATGAAGGCATCCAGCCTTTTTTCCATTCCTTCTCCTGCATGATTCCTTATAATAAATGGCAGTTTCCATTCCGGGTGTTCATTTAACGGATAAAATTCCCACGGATGAAAGTATGTCACAAAATATCCATCATGCCGATGAGTGTATTTACACAGCCAACGATAAAGTGAAGCAGGCAAATTATGACATGAAAGCCAAAATAAAGGGAAACGCAGCAAAGGAGTAACTGATGCCGGCATTTGCATCACACGGTCTTTTATAAAAGGAGTACGAGGAGTAGAGAGCCGCATATATCTTCCCGGGATAAATGTCGGATTCAAGGAAGAATTATATATATACCCCGCCTCATATACAGCTTTTTCCGACACAGGCATCATGCGTGCCTGCCGATAGCCATAAACTTTGGTTCCGGTGATTTCCTCCAACTGATCTTTCGACCTTTTCAGATCTTCCACTTTAAAGGTCCAATGATAGAAGCCATGAGAAGCAATCTCGTGACCTCCCTCCTGAATGCGCTTTATTATATCAGGAGCATGAAGAGCAAAATTTGCCGTACAGAAAAAGGTCGCTTTTACCTGATTCCGTTCCAAGCAATCCAAAATTCGGGTAGTCCCCTCTACAGAAACTTTAATTTGCTCTTCCATTGATATGTCCACCTGATGTTCTTTGGGCACATCAAATTCCTCAATGTCAAAACTTAATAAAATCATTCCAATATCAGTCTAGTTTACGTTTGTTGCTGTGAGTTGCTGCAAATATGCAGCCACAGCCTATAATGCTTGCATATCGTTTAGTCTTTTATAATAACCGTCTAATTCCAATAATTCTTCATGACGTCCACGCTCTACGATTTCCCCTTCATAGAGCACACAAATCTCATCTGCATTTTTGATAGTAGAAAGACGGTGAGCAATTGCAATCGTGGTACGCGTTTTCATCAATCTTTCCAATGCTTCCTGTACCAAACGTTCCGATTCAGTATCCAGTGCTGAAGTAGCCTCATCCAGAATCAGGATGGGAGGATTCTTCAGAATAGCACGGGCGATGCTGACACGCTGTCTCTGTCCACCGGAAAGTTTGCCGCCACGGTCACCGATATTTGTATTATATCCTTCCGGCTTTTCCATAATAAAATCATGGGCATTGGCAATCTTAGCGGCCTCTATGACTTGTTCCATAGTTGCATTTTCTACGCCAAAAGCAATATTATTGAAAAATGTATCATTAAAAAGAATGGCTTCTTGATTTACATTGCCAATCAAACTGCGCAAATCGGCAATACGTACATCTTTAATACTTGTACCATCGATGGTGATATCTCCTCCTTGCACATCATGATAACGTGGCAATAAATCTACGAGCGTTGATTTTCCTGAGCCTGACTGTCCTACCAAAGCAACTGTCTTTCCCTTTGGCACTGTTAAGTTCACATGTTTCAACACTTCTCTTTTACCATCATAGCTAAAGCTTATATCTTTAAACTCAATCCGATCATTCATTCCAGTCAATGGTTTCGGATTAGGAATTTCTTTAATATTATTCTCAGCCTTCAATATTTTGTCCACGCGTTCCATAGAAGCAAGCCCCTTGGGGATATTGTAACCGGCCTTAGCAAAGTCTTTCAACGGATTTATCACGCTATACAAAATAACCATATAAAATATAAACGTCGGTGCAGTCAATGACGAATTATGCCCTAAAATCAAAGCACCACCAAACCATAATACAGATACAATCAGAATTGTTCCCAAGAACTCACTCATCGGATGAGCCAAAGCTTGTCGCATAGCCACTTTGTTGACTGCATCACGAAGCTCATTACTGCACCTCGTAAAACGATTTATCATTCTGTCCTCTGCAATAAACGCTTTGATAATACGCAAACCACCCAATGTTTCTTCCAACTGAGACATTGTATCACTCCACTTACCTTGTGCCTCCAGTGATTGACGCTTTAGTTTTCTTCCGACCTTACCCATCAGCCAGCCCATAGCCGGCAATACCAAAACGGTGAAAAGAGTTAACTTCCAGCTGGTAGCAATCAATGTTATAAAATACAATATAATCATGATAGGGCTCTTTATCAACATGTCCAATGAACTGGTAATAGAGTTTTCCACCTCTCCCACATCACCACTCATACGAGCTATAATATCTCCTTTTCTCTCCTCTGAGAAAAAGCCCATCGGCAAACGCATTACCTTCGCATATACCATGATACGGATATCCCTGACAACTCCTGTACGCAATGGAATCATCACAGCTGAAGATGCAAAATAACAGGACGTTTTAAATAAAGTCATCAAAGCCAGAAACAGTCCCAGAAAAATCAAAGCAGTAGTAGGACCATTATCCTGAATCATTTGGGAAACATAATAATAGAAATTATTTATCGCAACATCTTTAAAACCGGCAGTTCCCCATTCCATATACTCATATACCTTATTATTCTCTCCTGTTTTAAACAAAATATCCAGAATCGGAATTAACAAAGTAAATGAAAACACATTGAATACAGCTGACAAGATATTCAGCAAAATAGCCCATCCGATATACTTCTTATATGGCGACACAAAACGTCGCATCAGTTGCAAAAATTCCTTCATTATTTGAAATAAAATAAGTTAAGGCTGCAAAGATACAATAAAACTGTCTAACAGTTGAAGGTTTCTTTCAATAATTAATACGAATTATATAATAGCCACCTTCTTGACCATTTATTCGTCTATTTCACTCCAACACTACTCATTATCAAAAGATATGGGCACCACATGATAATAAACCCCATGAGATCTCCGGTACGATTTCACTCCCAACTTTTGCAGAATACGCCCCAAATAAGATACTTGCCGAGGTGAAAACTTCATCTTACTAGCCTTCTGTATTCGTTGTAGCAAATCCGCAGCAAGCAACCATTCTCCTGCCTCTTCGTCGGCCGCCGCCCGATAATATACCTGAAACAATTGCTCGATCGCAGGAGACTGCTCAAACTCCTGATTAGACTCCGTCATAATAGCTTCCTCTTCTTCATCAAACCAATACCGTTCATTTTTATAAAGCGCCGTCATTGCTTGTGCATAAAGCTGCTCATAATCAATGGGACGCACCACATCAATCACTCCCGTCACTTCGACGCCGATAAAACGGCGACTACCGGAAGTGTCTGTCAGTAAGTCTTTATGATTACTCGTCCCGATAAAAGAAGCATACCGGCGGAGTGATTCCACAGCTGACGCATTCGGGCGACGGGTATTAACAACCGGTTTTTGCAAAATATGTTTAAGGAATGACTGCTGATTGACACCTATCTGATCAAACTCATCCATATTGATAAGAAGAAAACGATTCAGATACAACTCGGCGTCCCTTTTACGGCTAAAGTCAATGCTGTCCGTATAATACGCCTGCAAACACGGAGGCAGAATCAGACGGCAAAAGGTAGACTTACGATAAGCCTGCGGACCGATTAGAATAGGTGAAGTACTGTTCGCATGATTTTTGTCAACTCCACGCCAGTGCGCCACTGTACTGAGAAACCAACGACGAAAGAGTTGTCCCCAATGAGGATTATCACAAGGAACTCTTTCAGCCAGGTCACGGATGTGGTCTTTACCGTCCCAATGGGGAAGATCATAAAGAAATTCCTCGACAGGGTGATAAACGGGAACATGATCGGAATTCAGATATCGGACCACATCCTTATCCCAAAGTTTGATGCCCTCATACATCGCATTCATCGTAATACTTGCCATCACCCGTTTGTCTATGGGGCGAAAATAAAAGTTGAAGCTGTTCCGCTCACGGTATTCCACGCTCGAAGTCAGCATATTGAAACGAAACTCATAGCGGCGTTTCATAAACTCATCTGTCTGCATGACAAACAATTGCTCCGGCAGCAAACTACTTTTATCGGCAAATCCCTCACACGTACCATACACGTTCTTCACCGTCTCGCGAATCAGGAATTCATCTTTCGGTAAACGATAATGAGCACGTGCCCATCGCACGGTGTCTTCCTGTGGAATACCGGCACGAAAACACTGCTCAGCCAGACAAACAAGCAATGAGTGTATATCATCGCCTGGGCGGTATCCTTTTTGCTCGGCCAATGCCCGGGCAAATGCTGCTTCAAAAAGAACAGAAAGTGCTTCGTAACTATCATATCCGGGAACAAGCCGCTGTAAAGGAGAAGCCTGCGCCTGTACCTGCTCTCGATAGGTGGTTTCCCCCGGCAAAGATGCTGGCTGTTTCAGATAAACAGGCATGGCTTCGGGATTAAAATACAGCTCCGGGTCGAAAGTCAGTCGGCAATACTGTTCCAGCGAAGGCTCTCTTAATTCGATATCAAACGGGAGTTGGGGCTGGTAATATTTCACAGCCAGACGATAAGCATGCGCATGAAAGACTTCCGCCTGTTCGCGATTATCAGGCAAACGGTTGTCGGGATACGTAAAACGAACCCATATCTTTACAGACTTTCCTGAAGAACCGATAAAAGCAAGATACGTCTGAGGCAACTCCTTCACACACTCCTTCACCTCATCAGCTTCCATACGTCCGGATAACCCGTTGACCTGAAGCATAACGATTCCATTATATTCGGCCATCGCCATCACCCCGTTTTTTCTGACAAAAGCTGCCGCCGGAAGTATCTTCGGGACCCTCTCTATATAATCATTTTTATCACCGGGAAGTATATAAGGCAGGACTTCTCTCATATTAGAGACCAGTTGTGCTTTAGTTTCCTTTTTCATCTGCTCTACGAGCTGTTCAATCTTCAACGTGCGCATCGTATTTACTTTGCCATCGTCTCTCACTTGTGTTATTCTCATTTTTTCTTTCGCTGTTTGTCCTGCTTGCGTGTGTAGGGCAATATATATTTTGCACAAAAGTACTGTAAACATTCTATGTAAACAAGTTTCTGATCATAAGTTTCATTCCCATCTCCTCTCCCTCTACTAGAAAAGAAAAAATATATTTTAGTCTCACGGTCTCACTACTTTTACATAATCACCAAATAATTAATATATTATAGGATGAGAGATACTTTTTACAGAGGTATCTCTCATCATTTCCTCACTGAAATTACTCTATTCTAACCTGTCTCTCACCTTCTTTTGATTATCTCTCATTCTGCTTTCGAACTTCCATTATTTAATTTCAGACCTATACATTTCTCCTTTTAGAAGTACTTTAAGGCGCATATATTTTACCATTCATTATCATGCAAACAATCCTATAATTGCTTGTTTTACAACTATTATTGTCGTATCTTTGAAGGACGTTATTCATCATACTACCCGGGTGAACCAACCTGTTCACTCAGGTACACAGATATGTTCTCGAAGGTGCAATGATCGGTTCACCCGGGTAGAACGATGAAGATGTCGGTAAGATGACACGCAGATAAAGGCTTTAAATGCCGAAGAAATAAGTAACACCATATATAAACAACAGATAAACAACAATTAAGATGGCAGTACAATTCGAATTTTATAAGAATCCCGTTCAGGGAGAAGAAGAGGGGGAAACAAGTTATCATCCCAGAGTCGTGAATTTTCAACACGTGACTACCCAAAGACTGGCAGCCGAAATTCACTCGGCAACTACCTTTGGCAAGGCCGAAGTGGAAGCAATGTTAATGGAACTCAGTCGGTGCATGGGAAATCACTTACGCGAAGGGCAAAGAGTACATCTTGACGGGGTCGGCTATTTTCAGATCACATTACAAGCAACAGAGCCGATACATTCCATGGCCGCACACGCTGACAAAGTAAAGTTTAAATCGGTCAGTTTCCTGGCGGACAGAGATTTAAAAGGTGAGCTTATAGGTATGCATGCACAACGCTCAAAGTATAAACCCCACTCGGCTACCCTCTCCCAGGAAGAAATAGACAAAAAATTAACCGGGTACTTCGCTACGCATACGGTTTTGACCCGCTCTGATATGCAGTCACTTTGCCAATTCACACACAGTATGGCGGCACGCCATATTCGCAGGTTGAAAGAAGAAGGTTCTTTGCAGAATATCGGAATTCGTACACAACCGATTTATGTGCCGTGTCCAGGACATTATGGGAAATAGTTGTAAAATAGAATGAGAGATACCCAAAAACAGCATGAGAGATAGACTAAAATAGAGTAATTCCAGTGAGAAAAGAATGAGAGATACCTTTGTAAAAAGTATCTCTCATTCTATAATATCTTAATTATTTGGCGATTATGCAAAAGTAGTGAGACCGTGAGACTAAAAAAATTCTTTTATAGCGGACTTAGATATAATCACAACACCCAAAGAGGAAGCCCAAATGAGCTTCCTCTTTTACCTAATATCGCTTATGGAATATCTTGAATAATTCCTTCCCAACTATCAATCCCTATTCGAGATAAATACTGTTCAAAATAATCATCTTCTTCATCTGTATCCGCTTTTTGATAGGTTGTCCATACAGGCTTGGCTTCACCATTATGAGGCGCTTCGGTATACTTACGCAAACCCAAACAGGCACCATCTCCCAAATGATCAAACCAGCTATGCCATTGTATTCCATCAATGCCGTCCAGATTATTAATCTTCTTCCAGCCATAAGCAAAGCCGGCAGCCTGATCCTGCAAATCATTATCACTATAACTTGGAGAACATGTTCCTGCCTCAGAAAGCCAGACAGAACGTTTCACTGTTCCTTTATATTTATTGGAGGAGAGACTTACCCACTTATCCAAAACCTCCAAATTTTTCAAGGTCACATATTGCGTGTCCATAGAGTAAGTTGCCTGTTCATCATCCCAAGTGCACGGGTTACCTAACTGAGCCGGGTAACTATGACACGCCAATGACCAAAAGAAATCACCCTCACTTTCACTGAACTGATTCATAAAGTCGAGCATATCTCTTACTTTATACCAACCGCCACCGGCAGCGATATTCCATCCATGCGAGAAAGAGATAAAGACTTCCGAGTGCTGGTCATATTGATGCGCAATATTATAGCACATACGCATCGAACGGAGATAAGTGTCCATAAACGTGGCAATCGGTTTGTCACCCATATTGGTCCAATGACTTCCTCCATCCACTTCGTTATGTATAATCCAGTGCGCTATGCGCATATTAGGAGCACTATATCTTTTTGCCAGGAAGTCAAGTGCTGCAGCGTAACAATTTGTAGACTCTATTGTGGTCATATTGGGCATTGTATAAGGAGCTATACCATTAAAATCCGGATGTTTCAAAAGAGTATCGGCATCTCCGGTAGGAGGAACCAGCAAAATACCTGCTACAGAGATTCCACGTTTACTCGTTTGCTCTAACACAGCATCAAATGAACTCTTCATATATCCCTCATTAAAATAATATGTCCTGCCACCGTAAGTATGCGGAATATCTCCTTCCTGTTGAGAAAGATGCATGAAATGAGAAATAGGGATGTTGATGGTGGCACTGGCAATATCCAAATCATCCAAATCAGATGCAAGGAATCCATGGTTTATCAATCCTCCCAACCCCTTCTTAGATTTTAAAGGAATAGCCTCAACACTTTGTTTTACGTGTATTTTATCCACGTTCGCATAGCGGGCATGAGAAACAATCTCATCCTTGGAAGCTCCTTCTTTGTATATAGCCCACTTAGACAATAAACGATCATACTCATAGTCACCTATAGTAACATATCTATCCAACTGAACGTTAAAAGAGCCGTTTGATAAAGGTGTTTTATTTTCCACCTTTTCTACTTTGAGCATATCCACAAATGGAGGAATCTCTCCCAAGAAGAAAGTACCTTCTCCCGTATAGTTACCTTGAATACTGATCGTACTCTCTCCTACCACCACATCAGTTACATGGCAATCATATTCTTTATTCAGATAATCTTTAATTCCTTGTTCGTACTTCTCTTTATTAAGTGCTTCATTATTCTCGTCCTCTTCCGCCTGTTTTTCCTCATCATTCATCATACGCAGGCGTATATTACGCATTTGTATGATATTATTAGGCTGGTCTCCAAAATCCAGACGCAGAAAATCTTTCACTTTTCCCCAATCAAACTCCTGTCTATATTTCTTTAGACGAACGCTGAATGAAGCCCATTCCGTAGAAGCAGGAACGGTTCCCGCACTCATGCTATGAGTAGCATCAATCCCATTTTTTGCATCAGCAAAAAAGAGTTCAAGGTTACTCATCCCCATTTCCGTCTGATATTCAAATTCAAGAACATTACATTCTTCGGGAACATCTTCTTTAAACAAACCGGCAGTCGCCCAAGGATCACCATTAGTAGTTTCTATCGTATAACTACTGTCTTCATTCTGAGTTAACGTTACTCCCGACTTATAGGGCCCATCCAATAACATATAAACAGGCGGGATAACAATATCCTCAGGAGGAATAACTTCTCCCCCATCATCTTCAATAAAGTCATCATTACAGGAAGACAAGTTCATCACAAAAAATGCCATTAAAAACAACATGCCACATCGCCCTAGCAGGCGTTCAGGCCTTCTCGTAAAGAAAGCTTTCAAATTTTCCATAATTTCAGTTTTAGTTAATAATGTCGTTGATTAAAAATTCTCAATAATATTCCAATCAGGAATTCCAATTAAAGGTAAGAATTGTTCGAAGTATTCATCTTCTTCATTTGTGCCTGCTTTTCGATAAACTTCCCACACAGGTTTGGCTTCCCCTCTGTAAGATTCATCCAAGTATTTACGCAATCCGAAGCAAGCTCCGTCTCCCGGATGATCAAACCAATTATGCCATTGTAGCCCATCAATCCCTTCCAATGCATTGATTTTCTTCCAGGCGAAAGCCAAACTAGCCGCTTGCTTCTGAAAATCTTCATCCGAATAAGTAGGAGAATTTACTCCAGCCTCAGAAAGCCAGACAGAGCGCTTAATAGTCCCTTTATATTTATTTTCTTTGGTAAGCGCCCACTTACTCAGAACTTCCAGATTCTTAAACGTAATAAATTGGGTATCCATGGAAAACGTTGCGTTCGGATCAATCCAAACACATGGATTCGTCAAATCCTGAGAATAGCTATGATAAGCTAATCCCCACTGAAAGTCCCCTTCTACCCGACTATAAACATTCAACAAATCAATGATTTCCTTGCTTGTATAGAGCCACCATCCCACATTCGCTATCTGTGTCCAGGAATGTGTAAAGGAGCCCAAAACCTCTGCCTGCTTATCATATTGGCGTACTATATTATAACATATACGCATTGATTTTATATAGGTGTCCGTAAATACAGTAAGAGGTTTTACTCCCATATTTGTCCAGTCTATACAGCCGTCTACCTCATTATGCATAATCCAATGAGCTATACGCCCGTAGCGATTGTCCGCCGTACAATATCTTTTCGCCAGAAAATCAAATGCCGCCGCATAACAATTCACCGATTCCAGAGTAGTCATATTAGGCATTGTATAAACCCCTCTTTCATAATCCGGATGTTGCAACAATGCCCCCAAGTCAGGGTCTACACATTTAGCTGCCGGTTCGACAAGAATGATGGCAGCAACAGCAATATTCCGTTTGGCTGCTTCTAAAAGAGGAACGTCAAGCACAGTCTTGAGGTAACCTTCATCCATATAATAGGTTCTTCCCCCATAAGTATGCGCAATATCTCCCGCTCTTGGCGTCAGGTGCATAAACTGAGTGATACAAACATTAATCGTAGCACTGCTTATCCCCAACGAAGTAAAATCCGATATATATTGGTTAGGAATAATTCCACCCAACCCTTTCTTTGAAGTCAGTTTGATAGCCGGAAGATTCTGAAACGCATGAATTTCATCCGCTTGATGCGCATGAGAAACCAGTTGGTCTCTTTCTACTCCCTCTTTATAAATAGCCCACTTTGACAAAAGACGGTCATATAACGCTCCATCCCTTTCTACATAGCGCTCTAACTTAATTTCAAAAGATGAATCTTCTAACTTCAACTTATAAGGAGCCTTCTTCACATCTATGATATCCAAATAAGGAGGAATCTCACCTAAAAAGAAGTTGCCTTCACCGGTATATTCACCAGTAACGCAAACGGAAGATTCCATTACTGAGACCTGAGAAATTTTACACGAATAGCTTTTTCCCAAATAAGCATTCAGATCTTGTTCGTGTTGAATATCTTCTTCGTCAAAAGGAGATTCAGGTATCTCCTCTTTCTCTTCCTCGTGACAGGAAGAAACAATGAAAGGACAACAGGACAGAAACAAAAGAATAATAAACGACTCAATATAAGCCTTTCTCATTTTAAAAAAATGACTTTTCAATAGCTCCATAAGTAAACTGTAAAAGGGTTTAGGTTTAATTATACAAATATAGAGCTATTAATATGAACACATGCAAAATCCTACTTCTTTTTACAATTTTTATACACAGCAAAAAATATTACTACCGAAAAACATCTTAACTGACAATCATCTATTATCACAAATGAATACTAATCAATCAGCAAAGCTTTCATCGGCTTTTTGTCTCCCATATAATAGACGGAAATACAAAAAGCTTCCCAATCCGCATACCCTCCGAATCGCCAGACATAAGAATCGACCCAACAGGGAAACTCTTCGTATCTGAAAGAAACAACACCGTCTTCTGAGTGGAGATAAGTGGTCACTATATCCTGAAATTGCGCATGAGAACGTTTTGCGCATGGAATGACAAATGCCATATGCAAAACGATCGCACTTGCTGCCACAATTGATACACTTCTACACCAAACCGCATTAAATGAAGTCTGTTCACTGATCAGCTTGATTAAAATCACAACAGAAAACAACTCTATTCCAAACAATTGCCGGACATTTCGAAATCCTATAACCAAGCTAAAAACAAGTTCAATTAAGATTACATAAAAATAAAGTTGATTATCATAGAAAAACTTTCTCAGGGTATGATTATTGTTGTTTCTCTTTTCACGAAAAAAAGTATATACCAGCAAAAACAGAAGAACATAAAATGCCCGAAGCTCACCGATTATCAATAAGAAGGTTTCCCAGATGGAAGGATGATCAAACGACGCGCGCCCGCGGGCAGCAGGCGATAAACACAACAACAAGGTCCCAAGCCAAAAGCCGGCAACCAAAGCTATTTCAGGTGATTTAGGCTTCCTCTTATTATATTGTACACAATAAATAATAAACAAAGCCCCGGAAATGCCTATAACCAAAGATTCATGTGTCCAACCAGAAATGACGCCCAGCAAAAAAAGAAGAAAAGCAACTCCCCAATTCACCCTTTCCATTTGCCGCACTTTAGTATAAACAAGCAGAAAAGCCAAACAAAGAACGGCGCTCCAAGTATAATTGAGAGCACCACTCATCAGTAAAAAGAGATCAACCGGGCAAGGCAATAAGAACCATATAAAGAAAACTGCAGCAACCCAGTAACCGAATTTTGTCAGATTTCTTTTTCCGGAAATCCATATAACCAACATATTAAGTAACAGAAAAGCGAATACATTGATTAAATTAAAACAATTCTCCCCCCAAAGTCCGGCAAACGACTGCTCCAGAATATGAGGAATGGTACGGCCATTCACATAAAAATAATGATTATATTGCGAAAAAATAACATCGGTAAATGATGATATCTTCTGCTCAAATCCTATCGATGCGCCTTCAAAGAAAGACTTAGCTGCCACAGGAGTCAAATAGAATGAATAAAGATAATCATCTCCACATATCGGAGTGTACATATTCATCAGGTAAAATAAACTTCCTATTATCAACAGAAATGCGCCAATACCAATCCGAACCGTTTTTTTACTCATAATCTTAGCTATTGTTTCACACCATTATATTCTCTTGCAATGTAGGTAGGACGATTCTTTGTTTCATTGAAAATACGTCCTATATACTCCCCTATGACTCCCAAGGACAGCAACTGTATCCCACCTAGAAAAAGAATCACAACCATCAGAGTAGGGAAACCCTGTACAACTTCGCCCCATATCAATGTTTTAAACATGATAAAGCACATGTATATGAAAGCAACCAGGGAAACTATAATTCCAGCAAAAGTAGAAATGCGTAAAGGAGCTACAGTAAAGGAAGTCACCCCTTCCACAGCCAAGCTCAGAAGGCTGAAAAAGTTAAACGAAGATGTACCGGCAACACGATCTTCCTGCTCGAATTTGATCTCTTTCTTACGAAATCCAATCCAGCAATACATACCTTTAGTATATCTTTGGCTCTCACGCATCTGTTTCAAAGCGTTTACACAACAACGATCTAACAGTCTGAAATCACCGACATTCGGGAGAATCTCCACACGGGTCGTTTTCTGCAATAACTTATAGAATAACAAGGACAGATATTTACGCATCAAACTCTCCTTGCCTCTGGTTATTCGCTTTGCGTATACATCATCATACCCTTCTTCCCAATATTTCAACATTTCAGGGATTAAGTGAGGAGGATGTTGCAAGTCAGCATCCATAATCACCAGACAATCGCCTGTAGCATAATCGAAACCAGCTAACATTGCTACTTCTTTTCCAAAATTGCGCGACAGGTCGACAAAATTAATTCTCTCATCTTGTGATCTCAAAAATTTAATAACTTCCAATGTTTTATCATGGCTGCCATCATTAACAAACAAAATCTCCCACTCATATTCTGCATAAGAATCCATCATTTCTTTTAGCTTCGAATAGAGCTCCGGAAGAGAGAGTTCCTCGTTGTATGCAGGTATTAAAACACTAACTTTACTCATATTTTTTCAGATTTTAGAACAAAACGAACAAGAAGGAAATTAACCGGTACTACTAATGCAAACACAGGAAGAGGTGCCCATCTCTCGGGAACTCCGATCCATATAAATAGCGACAACAGCCCGATATGCAACAAATAATTGACAAAATGACTGATGCCAAATCCTATTCCTTTCCTAACAGTAGGCTTAGTATTAAAGGTGAATATATTAGACAAGTAAAAATTCAGAATAAAGCTAATAACATAACCAATAGTATATGCAATAGCTGGTAACATCAGTACACATAAAAAGAAATAAATACCATAATGAGTAGCAGTTGCCAGAATACCAACCAATATGAAACGAACAAACTCTCTACGCTTATTAAAAACAGACATCATCCAATACTCTTTTATTGATTTTGATCCAACTACCTACAGAAGACTTATAAAACGGTACAATATTATAAATAATATGTAAGACCAGCAAAGAAAAGTATAACTAAATATACAAAAATAAATAATGTTACTTCTCCATTTGATTAAATCATAGAATGATATCTAAGGTGCAATTTCTCTATTCATCTTCATGAGTTACCACCACACATCACTTTATACATTCAAGAAAAAAGCTCCCTTATTTTGATCACAACATCCATATTCTGCGAATCAAATTTTCGAGCAAACAAATGCTCTGTTTCTAATAAATATTGCAAATCCTCCATTTTCCAAACATAAGGATTCCCCCGTTCCCAATCAATTGCACGAAGTCCGGCATTCAACTGCTCACTACCTGGATAAATATGACTCCGCCTTTCTGAGTTCCACAATATAGATTGAAGAAATATTTCGTCACCACAGCAAACATTTTTAAAACGCCTTAAAATAAAAGACTTTTGAGCTAATATAATTGTTAGCAACTCATGCGTAATACTAACCCAATTGGAACCCTTTTTAAATTCAATTTCTTTAGGTCGGTTATAATGGAAGAAATCCTGCAACTTTAAAAAGCTTATTCGAAGAGATTGTACTTGCTTTTTAAAAATACGAGGTGGAATTTTATAATAACGACAGAACAAATGATATTTAAAAACCTTTCTTTCGAGATCTTTTAAATTAGCCTCACCACAAGAGTAAGGCACAAACTCATACCCCTTATTTTTCTCGAAGAAATGATGGATATAGTCTTGTGACTTTATCGGCAAATCGACTCCTGACAACAAATGATAATAATCATAAGGACCTTTCATACTGGCTGTCTCAAGTAACAACAGTTCAGCCTTTACCACACTAATATCACCCCATCTTACGTCAAGACGTTGCTCAAGTACAAAAAGACGAGCTTTTGCAAGCCGAAATAAATCTTGCTCTAAAGGTCCGAGCACGACTTTCTTATCAATATGCAGATATATATCATTCCTCCCATCATCAAGCATAGAAAGTAGTATCTTCAATATTTGAAATTCATTATGGGCCAGAATTAAAAAAGCATGTCTCATTACCTTTGCATCATTAAATAAGTTCATTATCATGCAAAGATACAACAGATAGAATTCCAATACAACAATAGTTAGATAAATTCCAAACATATATTTTGATAAGTATTGGAATCTATCTATCTTTGTGAAATTTAAGTCTTAAATCATTAAATTGGAGCTGACACCCGATTCTTAATGGAGACAAAGACAATAACGTCATTAACCTAAACAACTATTATATAGACCAATAATATCCATAATTACAATGATAGATAAACCTATATATGTGACTTCCCCCCTACTGCCTTCTTTGGAAGATTTTACTTTCTTATTAAAAGAAATATGGGAAAGCAAAATGCTGACAAATAATGGCAACTTCCACCAAAAGCTAGAAGAGGAATTAGCTAAGTATCTTAAAGTTCCCTATCTCAGTTTGTTTACGAACGGAACTCTACCTTTAATAACCGCTTTACAAGCAATGAGAATTACCGGTGAAGTGATAACTACTCCCTTTAGCTTTGTAGCAACAACACATTCTCTTTGGTGGAATGGAATCAAACCTGTTTTTGTAGACATTGAGCCAGAAACCTGTAATCTGGATCCTAGTAAAATAGAAGCGGCCATTACCCCCAGGACTACAGCTATCATGCCTGTACACGTTTACGGGAAGCCTTGTAAAACGAAAGAGATTCAAGAAATTGCCAATAAATATGGATTAAAAGTCATATATGATGCCGCTCATGCTTTTGGAGTAGAAATAAACGGGGAAAGCATTTTAAACTTTGGAGATATGGCTACTCTGAGTTTTCATGCAACGAAAGTTTACAATACTTTGGAAGGTGGAGCATTAATCGTTCATGACGAGCAGACTAAAAAGCGCATCGACTATCTAAAGAACTTTGGTTTTGCCAGTGAAACTGAAGTTGTAGCCCCCGGTATTAATAGTAAAGTAGATGAGGTACGCGCTGCATACGGATTACTTAACCTTAAGCAAGTAGATCATGCAATCAATTCCCGTCGCAAAGTAGCCATAAGATATAGAGATGAACTTCAAGGTGTTAAAGGGATAACCTTTTTCAATGATATACCAGGAGTACGCCACAATTATTCTTATTTCCCAATTTTCATAAATGCTGAAGAATATGGAATGACGCGTGATGAACTTTATTTTAAGATGAAAGAACATAATGTATTCGGACGCCGTTATTTCTATCCGCTAATCAGTACATTCTCAACATATCGCGGATTAGATTCTGCTAACCCTGACAATCTGCCAATAGCAACCCAAATGTCCAATAACGTCATCTGCTTGCCAATGCACCATGCTTTAAGTGAAAATGAAGTCGAGTATATCCTCCAAATTATAAAGAAATAGTATGATACAATTATCAGAAATAACAAACTCTATATCCCCTTCCTTAACAAGGCGTCTATTTAACTTGGCCCAAAAATATGACAATGTTATAGACTTCACATTAGGAGATCCGGATATACATCCACACGATAAAATAAAAGAAGCTGGCTGTAAAGCGATACTGGAAGGTCGTACAAGATACTCCCCTAATGCCGGATTATTAGAATTAAGAGAAATAATATCTTCCAGATACAAGTTACAATATAATATAGAATACAACCCGACAAATGAGATTATGGTTACAGTTGGGGGAATGGAAGGATTATATTTAACCCTGCTAGCCATTCTAAACAGAGGGGATGAAGTCATTATACCAGCTCCATATTGGATAAACTATGTACAGATGGTATGTATGTGTAGTGGAGAGCCCATTATCACAGCTCCTGTCAGCACCAATGACTTATCGATATCTATAGAAAATATAAGGAAGGCAATCACTCCTAAAACAAAAGCTATTATTTTAAATACGCCCAGCAACCCTTCCGGGCGGATAATTTCTGATGACTCCATCCAACAAATAGCACAGATAGCTATTGAGAATGATTTGATAGTAATAACAGATGAGGTATACAAAACACTACTTTATGATAATGCTCATTTCAAAAGTATTGTTACATGCGACAAGATGAAGGAACGCACTGTTGTTATCAATAGTTTATCAAAAGAATTCTGTATGACCGGATGGCGTTTGGGTTATGTAGCTGCACCTTCAGAATTAATATCAGTCATGACAATGTTTCAAGAGAACATAGCTGCTTGTGCTCCATTGCCGTCTCAGTATGCAGCAATAGAAGCACTAAGAAATTCGGAGAAATATTCGGCTGGTATGATTGAGGAATTCACTCTCCGCCGAAATGTTTTATTGGAAGAAGTTGCCAAAATCAAAACAATAACAGTCGATGCGCCACAAGGAACCTTTTATGCAATGTTAAATATAAAATCTACCGGATTAAAATCTGAGGAGTTCGCATATGCCCTTTTAGAGAAAGAACAGGTAGCAGTGGTTCCTGGAATAACTTACGGTGATTGTTGCGAGGATTTTATCCGGATTGCTTTTACATTAGATATATATAAAATTAAAGAAGGAATTCAAAGACTTAAGCGATTTGTCGAAAGTTTATAAGATGAAAAAAGTTTTAATGCTAGGAGGCTCTTTATATCAGGTCTATGCGATTAAAGAAGCTGTAAAAATGGGATATTATGTAATCACCTGCGATTACTTGCCGAATAACCCAGGACATCAGTATGCCCACGAATATTATAATGTCAGCACAACAGATAAGGAGGCTGTTTACGAGTTAGCCAAAAGACTTCAAGTAGATGGCGTCGTTGCATATGCTTCAGATCCCGCAGCTCCTACAGCTGCTTATGTTTGTGAGAAACTAGGATTGCCTACCAGCCCCTATACTTCTGTAGAAATTCTTTCTCAGAAAGACTTATTCAGACGATATCTGGCTGAACATAATTTCAATGTTCCCAAATACGTCGGATGTTCTTCATACACGGAGGCTTTGGAACAAATCAAGAATTTAACCCTTCCTGTTATGATAAAGCCTGTCGATTCATCAGGAAGTAAAGGCATCAATAAACTGACTAACGTAGATCAACTAAAAGACTTTATAGAAGATGCCCTCTCATATTCCCGTGAAAAACGCATTATTATTGAGGAATTCATAGAGAAGGACGGATATCAGATATCAGGAGATGCCTTTTCCGTAGACGGAATTTTAAAATTCCACTGTTTTGGAAACGAATACTACAGTTCTTCAGTTGTCAAAGATTTCGCCCCACTTGGTGAATGCTGGCCTTTTCAAATGAAACCTGAAATTATAACAGAACTGGAAAAGGACATACAGCGTCTGATTTCTGAACTAAAAATGGGGACAACCGCATATAATGTCGAGGCTATTCTTGGCAAAAACGGGAAATTGTATATACTGGAGTTAGGTGCCAGAAGCGGTGGCAGTTTAATACCTCAGATTACGGAACTGGCAACAGGAGTCAACATGGTTAAATATGTGATAAAAGCAGCTTTGGGAGAAGATTGCTCCGAAATAGAGATGTCACCTGCAAGGGGATATTGGTCTAATTATATGTTACATAGCAAGCAGACCGGACGGTTTAAAGAAATATCATTTGATGAAAACTTTGCAAAAAACAATCTGGTAGATTGTGTAACAGAACTGAAAAGTGGAGATAATGTTCATGCTTTCCGTGATGCTGGCGATGCATTGGGGACACTTATCCTCAAATATTCTTCGAAAGAAGAAATGTTTAATGTTATAGAAAACATGGACCAGTTTGTACATATTATTATTGATTAAAATATGAGCATAATAATCCATACAGAACCTCTAGCATATACCGAATTCAGAGATTTTATCATATCCTCTGCAAACTGGTTTGTTCCTTCTCTGTTACAGATGCCCAACCTGGATGAATGGATATTGAAAATGTACCATAATGGCTCTATATACTATACTATTTCCGGATCTAACATTATATCCTTAATTGTTGGCTATTACAATAGAGAAGAGAGATTTTTATATATACCCTATGTCTGTGTAAACCCTGACCATCAAGGTCATGGGATCTCTAAAAAAACAATTAATTATATCATAGAACATCTTTCTACGGATATTCAGGAGATATTGCTCGAAGTTAGAAAAGACAATAACAATGCACTTCATGCATATCATAAAATGGGATTTTATGAGGCCGAGGATAGGGATGAGAAGTATTTAATGAAGAAAGAGGTACACAAAAGTTAATATTGAATGAAAGATATAGCAAATACTCCATTAGTAAGTATAATTTGTAGCACATATAATCATGGATTATATATATCCCAGTGTCTAGACGGTTTTCTAATGCAAAAGACAAATTTTCCATTTGAAATTCTAATCCATGATGATGCATCCACTGATAATACTCCTGATATCATTCGCGAGTACGAGCATAATCAACCTCAAGTCATAAGACCCATATATCAGAAAGAAAACAAATACTCAAAGAAAGAAGATATCTTTGCCAAATACCAATGCTCACGAGTCAGAGGAAAGTATATTGCAATATGCGAAGGAGACGATTATTGGATTGACCCATTAAAACTTCAGAAACAAATCGATTTTCTAGAAAACAATCCTGATTACGGCATGATATATACTACCAGCAAGGTATATAACCAAAAGGAAGGCAAAATAGAAGAAGATATTATTGGACGGGAATTTAATGGTTATATAGAGTTATTATCCGGAAATTGTATTCCAACTCTTACTACATGTATACGCAGTTCCTTAGTCATGGAATACTTGAAAGAAGTGGAACCCAAGAGCAAAAACTGGCTAATGGGAGACTATCCTATGTGGCTATGGATATCATATTATCACAAAATAAAATTTCTTCCGGAAAGCACTACAGTATACCGTGTCTTAGAAGAGTCAGCAAGTCATTCTAATGATATACAGAAATATGAAAGATTCATATTATCGACCATTGATATAACTGCATTTTATATCCACAAATTTAATACTCCATTAACAGAGCCATACTTACGATCCTTAAGTTGCTTTTATTATGATTTATACGATAAATATATGTATCTGGGCATGTATAAAAAGGCCAGACACTATTCAAAACTCATTAATCCTAGTTATGTCTCCGCACGTATGCGAAGAAGAGTCCGCCGATTCCATCTCAGATTCATGCAATTAAGATTAGAAAAATGGCTCAATATAAAAGGAAAAGAAAGAAAATAAAAAAACATGTATACGTCGGATGTTATATTTGGGGGAATTATAGAAAAAAATTGGTGCAGTTACCCTGATTTCTTTCCTTTTCCTTGTATGTTTAATATTATTCTTGTATATTGTCATCTGGAAATCTTTTAAACAAATTATTATTTAAGATTAAAGATGTAAATTAATACATTTGGGATAAAAAGAATGTTATTTATTAAGCTAATTATAAATTTAATACTTTTTATTATGAAAAACAAATTATGTGCTCTTTCCCTTATCCTGTTACTAATTTCTTGTTCAGACGAGATTCAACAATTTGATGATTTTATAAAGCAAACACAAAATGAGAATAAAGAATTAACAACTAGATCACTTGATACAGACGATCATGCTTTAGGTTTTGGGTATGATGTTACAGGTGATTATTTAGACAAGTATTCAATTAGAAACTCTGTAATTGATATTGCAAAATTGCGTGAGTTTGATAAGAATAGCATCATTACAAGTAATGAAGTTAGTGGAAAGAATCAATATTACTATGGTTATTCTTCATATGACTATATAAAAGAAATTACGAAGAAAACTGGTGTTAATACCTCTGTTAGTTGTGATAGTATACCAATAGTCAAAGGAAATTTAAGTTTTACAGGTTCTTTCTCTAAAGAAAACTTCACAAGGCATGAATTATCTACCAAATATTCTTATGCAAGTGCAGATATCTGCAAAGACGTGAGATGGCTCCGATTGGCTGAGAATGTAGATGTATTATCAAATTTCTTGACTGACAAATTCAAAAGGGATATTTCTAACATGACATCCCCTGAACAGTTCGTAAAAGATTATGGAACACATGTATTAGCAGATATAACAATTGGGGGTGTCCTCCGAGTCATGTATAGTTCCAGCATAATAAAGGAAGATGATCAAGAGAAAAAAACGAAAGTTATAAAAGCTGGATTGAAAGGAGTATTAGCAAAAATCGGATTGAGTGCTGACGTGGATAAAACAGTAATAGAGAATGTATCGACTAGTGCGGAGAACATAAACCGAACTTTACATTTGGAGTACAAAGGCGGTGACGGAGTTGGTGGAACATATAATTTAGAAACAGGTTATCCTACTATTGATAAATACTCATGGGAAAAATCAGTAACTGCTGCTAATGCTGGTTTAACAAAAATAAACTGGGATAAAGCATACCCTATTTATGAATTTATTTCTGATCCAGTAAAGAGAGAACAGGTAAAAAAAGCAGTGATAAAATATATAAATGACAGTCAGTTGTCAGTTTTACAATTAAATCCTATTTATGAAATGTTCGCACCGACGATGGACGATCGATTTTATGCCTTTTCTTGGGATGAAGTTCAAATGCAAATAAATAAATGGAATAATGAATTTTGGGGATTTAAGGGATATATATTAGCAAAACCTGGAGTAAATACAATACCTATCTATGAGATGTTCGCACCGACGATGAACGATCGGTTTTATGCCTTTTCTTGGAATGAAGTTCAATGGCAAATAAATGATTGGAAAAATGAGAATTGGGGGCTTAGAGGTTACATATTATCAGAACCAGAAGCTAATACACAACCTATTTATGAAATGTATTCGCCTCTTTTAAATGATCGTTTTTATGTTTGGTCATGGGAAGAAGTTCAAATGCAAATAAGTAAGTGGGAGAATGAGTATTGGGGACATAGAGGTTATGTATTTAGTAAGTAGAAATAGGTACTGTCCCATTTTATGCAAATAGAAAACTTCTGAATTTAAATTGGAAATTAGTAAAAAATTATAAGGTTGTGCCAACGTTTTGACACAACCCTCCTTACTCTCTTTTTTTACGAGCATAATGTTTCCAATAATAAATTGGCCAGAAATAAGTAATCTTTCTTATCCTCTTATACAACTTTTTGTCTATTTCATCTGAAGGTAAAGAGAGCCATTTACGCATCCGAACTCTCATATCTTTAATCTGCTTTCTATCCCTTAGAAATTTAGCTTCTTGCATAAAATCTGAAAAGTGATAAAAACAAGTTTGAGCAATCATTTTAATAATCGCTCCGCGCTCTTTCTCTGAAAACAGCCTCTTCTCTTTCACAAAATCTAATCTCGGATATTCGGCCATAAAAAAGTGATAATGCTTATTCATATCAAGAGTATGACAGATGCTTCCATCCCTCTGATAATAATAATAATAGACTTTATCAACCCATACAACTTTCGTACACATAGCTACCCATTTATAAAGTACTGCGTGATCCTCAAAAAAAACTCCTTCGGGAAATAAAAGAGAAGCAAACAGTTCTTTCTTAAATAACTTTGTGCATGAAGAACTACTCACTTTTTCACATATGATATCCTCAATAACCTCTTTAGGCTGTCGTATGCATGTATGCCCAGAGTCAGTATAAACAGTTTCTATTTTCCCATCCTCATATTCATAACAGAAGTTGCAATAAGCCATTTCCGCTTGACTACTACTAATGGCATCCAATAAGTCCTGAAACATTGTTTCACTTATGTAATCATCACTATCAATAAAACCAACATAAGGAGCAGAGGCTATTTTAAGCCCGGCATTTCTAGCTATAGATAACCCAGCTATCGAAAGATGCAGCACCTTTATTCTTGGATCTCTTCTTGCATATTCATCACATAGCACCGGAGAATTATCTTGAGATTTATTCTCAACCAAGATAATCTCAATATTTTTTAAGGTCTGATTTCTCACAGATTCTACACATCGTTCCAAATATGGAGCTGTATTATGAACCGGAATAATAACGCTTACACTATATAGAGAATTCATATCATTCATATTACGTACCATTGACTCACATTTATCTCAAACTATATTGGCTTACAAAAGTAATGTAAAAAACAAATAAGATACAACGTTTAATCAACTAAATGATATTCCATCCAAACAAGCATAATCCTACTCAAGCCCTTTTTGGCTTTCAAAGACCTTTTATAGCCAATTATTTGTATATTTGCAGCAATAAATTATATTTTAATATAAATGGATCAGAACTTAGCTATTATCATTCCAGCATATAAAGGAGCTTACCTCAAAAGAACCTTAGACTCACTAGTGCAACAGACAAATAAAAATTTCTCTGTATATATAGGTGATGATTGCAGCCCGGAAAATCTACCTGACATCATCAACCAATATATCAGTCTACTAAATATTACATATAAGAAATTTTCCGACAATCGAGGAAAAAGTGATCTTATTTCACAATGGGAAAGGTGCCTAGACATGATACAGAATGAAGAGTACTTCATTCTCTTTTCAGATGACGATATAATGGAGGCAAATTGTGTAGAAATGTTTTATCAAGCTCTCGCATGTAATCATATATATGATGTCTACCACTACAATATAGATATTATTGATCAACATGAAAATATCACAAAACATTGTAATGAATATCCTCAGATTTTATCTGCATCCGAATTTATCCGTCTAATATACACTTATCAAATAGACGCTAGAATGCCCGAATTTATTTTTAGGACATCTCATTTTAACGAAACTGGGAGATTTATAAAGTTTGATCTTGCATACAGATCAGACAATGCAACAGTATTGGTATGCGCCGAAGAAAAAGGTATTTTCTCGATAGAAAAGGCTAAAGTTCTTTGGAGGGATAGTGGAGTAAATATATCTTCAACATATAACATCTCCACACAAAAAAGAAAAGCCATAGCCACAATTGATTTTTTTAATTGGTTAGAGGCATATTATACCAGCAAAAACCAAACATCCCCATTAACTCTAAAAGAAAGGCTCCTACTAACTATTACGGAAATATCCTCTCTATCGCCCAATTACCCCCATAGTGAATTGTATAAACTGCTTCCTTTAATTAGACAAATCACCCATAGTAAAACAATATTATTTAAAAGTAAATGCTGTTTGTTCCTTTTAATACATCAAAAAAGAAAAACAAGAAAACTCATCAAAAAGCTAATTAATATATTTCTCAAATCCTATAAATAATTGCTTGAGAGAGAGTCTATATAATAATCTATTTCCTCTGTTTTGATTTTGCAACTAATTCTATAACCCGTTTTAGCCTAGATAAGATCAAATTCCAGTTATAATTATTATCCACATATTGTTTTCCACCTTTCGCCATCTGTTCTCTGAATACGGGAAAACTCTCTATCTTATTCAATTTACGAATAAATTGCTGTTCATTCATATAATAATCAACGGCACCATGGCTTAATTTACAATGCTCCTTTAGTACAGCACATCGCCCATTCACAAGCATCGGTATCTCCAGATTCAGCGTTTCCAGAAGTATTAGAGACAGACTCTCATATTGAGAAGGATTAACTACAAGAAAAGCATGTTGAATAATAGCAATCTTTTCTTCATCAGAGACAAATCCTGTATATATAACTTCAGCAGCATCAGGAACTTTTCCAAATATACCACCAACCATCACCAGCTTTAATGAAGACTCCTTATATTGCTGCTTATAGTTGGAAAAACAAGTTATAAGATCATTGACCTTGGCTTTCTCCACACGACCGACACAAAGCAGATATTTATCAGGAAGCCTATATTTCCTCTTTGTTTCTTCCCAATTTGCCGCTTTTATTGGTTCAATACCTACACTTATGATCCCATGAGCCCCGAGGGCTTTACCAAACACTCGTTCACCCAACTTTTGTTCTGCTTTCGTATTAAATCCAACATATGCAAACTTTGAAAAAGCCTCAGTCAACACTCCACGAAAAGATATCTTTGTATAGTGCATTGTAGGAATCGCAATACTTTTCTCTCCCGCTAAAATAGCTGTATAATAAAATGGAGTATAGTCTATTGTCAATGCAATAAATGCCTTATAAACATCCTTATTTTCCTTTATAAACTGATGTAACTGGGACGAATAAAAGACACATCTCCTCATAGATTCCAGTTCTTCTTGTCGATAATAAGTCCAAACTGGTATAAAATAGGAGAACAACCGCAACCCTCGAATTCGATAAAGAAACATTCTTAAACGCCGTACAGGTTTAGCTCTCTTCAAATACTCAGACTCTGACATATCCCGAATCGGATCAACCTTAAAACGGCGTACCATTACACGATTTATATATTCAGCCCCTTCTGCAATATCATTGCCCCCCTTCATATAGTCTTTCACACAAGTAGTAAGCACTTCTACATCATAATCATCTACCAATCTTTCTGCCAGCATACGACAATGATATTCTGCTCCACCATTAATATCTGCCCCATACCGGACAACTACGAAAGCTATCTTATCTTTTCCCATTTTCTTTTATAAAATTAATATCTGACTTCAATCTTCCCATTATAAGAGACCAATTATAATTACTCTCCACATAAGATGCACCTTTTTCTCCCATCTCCTCTCTCAAATCTTCCGATTGTTCAATCCGTCGAAGCGCTTGATTAAACCCACGCTTATTCATATAATAAAAAGAAGCAAAATCACTTTTTAAACAATGTTCTTTCAATACCTTACAATGTCCGTTTACAAGCATTGGTTTCTTTTGGCTCATAGCCTCTAAAAGTATTAAAGAAAGGCTTTCATAACGAGAAGGATTCACTACAATTTCGGCATGCTGTAGAATTGACATTTTCTCTTCATCACTGACAAAACCTGTATATATAATATCAGGATGCTCAAATCGCTCCATAGCCAGTCCTCCCACCAATACTAATCTTAATGTTGAATCTGAATATTTCTTCTTATAATTCACAAAATAGGTAAGTAAACGATGAATCTTTTTAGGAGTAATACGGCCAATATATAACAAATATCTCTCTGGTAATTGAAACTTTTCTTTTGTCAGCGCCCAATCTGCGGATAAAGACTCCTCTATTCCTACACTCAATATTCCATGAGCTCCCAGAGCCTTGCCCAAGATATTTTCAGCAAGTCTCTGTTCCTCTCCAGTATTAAAACCAACATAAGCTATCTTTGAAAAAGCAGAGGTTAATACTGAACGGAAAGAAATACCCATATTATGCATTGTAGGAATAGCTATCGTTTTTCTACCTGCATACAATGCAGTATAATAAAAAGTGACATAATCAGAAGACATCGCTATAAATGCTTTATATTCATCTACATGTTCACGAATATAATCATTCAATGCGGACGAATAGAATTTATCACTCTTCATCGCCTGCACTTCATCATCATTCTTGTAAGTCCATACAGGAATCAAATAAGACAAGTATTTCAAGATTCCTAATTTAAAAAGGAACTGGCGTAGTTTTCTTGCTGGTTTAGCCCTCTTTGCGAAATAGCGTTCCTTTTCACGCTGAACAGGATTCGTCCTAAAACGACGAATCACCACTCCATTCCATTCCTCCTCACCTTCCGGATATATATTTTCACCCGTCGCAACATCTCTGACACAGGTAGTAAGTACTTCCACATCATAATCAGGTACTAACCGTTCTGCTAACATCTGACAATGATATTCAGCCCCGCCATTTATATTTTTGCCATATCTGACAACAACAAAAGCAACTTTCTCTTTCTTCATAGCTTCCCTTAATACAACATTCTACTTATGAGAGCATCTGAATCACATTTTTCATCCGTCCTATAATCATCTCCCAATTATAATTCTCCTGAACATAGTGACGCCCTTTCTCTCCCATCTGTTGACGTAATGTTTCTGAGTTCTCAAGGTGATGCAATTTTCGCATAAAATCTCTACGATTCATATAATACAAAGCTGCATAATTACTCTTTTCACAATGTTCTCTCAACACATTACACCTGCCATTGACCAACATCGCCTTACCTTCGCTCATCGTTTCAAGTAAAATAAGTGATAAACTTTCATATCTGGAAGGATTCACTATTACTTTAGCATTCAACTGAATCGCTACTTTCTCCGCATCATCAACAAAACCTGTGTAAATTATATCCGGATGTTCGACTGTCTTTCCAAAAATACCTCCGACTAAAACTAGCTTTAATCGAGAATCTACATATTTCTTTTTATAGCTTAAAAAATACTCAACTATATTATTCAACTTTATAGCATCAATTCTCCCTACATACAATAGATAATCTTCCGGCAAATTATATTTTACCTTTGTTTGCTCCCAATCAGCAGCTTTCGTCTTCTCTATACCTACACTTATGATGCCGTGAGCAGCCAAAGGCTTTCCAACTATATTCTCTACCAATTTCTGTTCTGCTTCTATATTAAATCCAATATAGGCAACCTCAGAGAAAACAGAAGTAATAATAGAACGAAAGGATGAACCGTTATTATGCATAGTAGGAATCAGAATCGTCTTCTCCGGTGCATATAGTGCAGTATAATAAGTATGAGGGAAAAAGGAAAGCGGAATGAATGCTCTATAAGAAGCTTTATTCTCTCTTATAAAAGCATACATTGAAGATGAATAAAAAACCTGACTATTCAAGGCCTTTATTTCTTCTTGTTCTTTATAATGCCAAATCGGTTTCACATAAGACAAAGGCTTCAAAAGACGACATCTGTACAAGAAGTGCCTCCACTTCTTTGCCGGAGCCGCCTGCCTGACATAGCTTTTATGTAAGTCCGGTTCAACAGGATCTGAATAGAATCGACGTACCAAAACTCCATTCAGGACTTCTTCTCCTTCAGGATATTCATTATCACCGGTAACATAATTCTTGACACACGTAGTCAATACTTCAACATCATAATCGTTAACCAGCCTTTCGGCCAGCATACGACAATGATATTCAGCACCTCCGTTTATATCTTTTCCATAACGAACTACTATAAAAGCTATCTTTTCCTTAGTCATTCTAGTCAATCAACAATTTGTGCTTTCTCTTAAATATAGCACGATAACCACGATATAGCATCCTATAGAAGCCGAAGTGTTTACACATAAAATATCGTTTGATTGACATACTCGGGCCTAGTTGCCAAGGAGTAATATGACGATATTCACGCATTTTCAACATCGTTTCATCTATGATATCCTCAAAAGCCGGTGACGGAGGACACAATAAAGTATGGTTAATCAAATGAATCCCTCTCTTAAGTACGCCAACGGAAGATTCACCTCCAAGTTCCGCATTCTGAATAAACTTATCCTGTTCATAAAGACTCAGGAAATAATGATATTCCTTTACCGGATCATAACCACCACGAGTAATGCTTTCATTCTTATGAATCATATAATGGTATTTAGAGACACAACTCAATACCACTTTCTGAGAGCTATAAAATACTTTATATAATACAGCTACGTCCTCATAAACCCGTCCGACAGGGAATGAAAGGCGGTCAAACAATTTACGTTTAAAGAGCTTCGCCCATAAATAGTTCTTTACCAAGTCATTCTTTACCAAAGCACGTATAATCTCCTTTCTGGAAAAAACATACAGCTTACCCGTGTTGTTGATTATTTTAGAAGGTCTTCCCTCCTGCTCAAGAAGATAAGTACAAGCAGAAACATCTGCATCATGCTCTTGCATCAAAGTGTAAAGATACTGATACATATCATGATCAATCCAGTCATCACTGTCAACAAAGCCCAAGAGCTCTCCCGTAGCTGCAGCCAAACCGGCATTACGGGCAGCACTCACCCCACTATGAGGCAAATGAATAGTCTTAATGCGCTGATCCATACGCGCATACTCATCGCAGATACCGGAAGAGCCGTCGTCAGAACCATCATCAACTAAGATAATCTCAAGGTTCTTATAGGTCTGCTCCAGTATAGATTGCAGACAAGTCTTCAAATAGTCCTTTACATTATAAACAGGCACTATAAGACTAATCAATGGTCCAGAGATATTAGTATTCATATTATTCTACTTGTCAACTTTTTATTTTTACTGCAGCCCCTTCTATATAGAATGCTATATAACAAGGAATACTGCAAAACTACCCTCGATTTTAAATAAATTTCACACTTGCATGTGATTCGATAATACAATCTAAACACTCTCAAATCAAACAATTACCTCTTATTTGCCATTTATACAGTATAATTCGTCTAGTTTCCAAAGTTCATTCAAAGATTTCCACTGTTTATCATTCAGGTTAGTTTTCCCATTATTTTTCTTTTGTAAGCTATTATTCTGCGTTTGAGGCAGCTCTATCGGCCGGGGATAGAATCCCCCCCCTCCTGTCACCTTGACCCGCCTCTTTAATTCATTCGCTTTCAACCATAAATCATCCGCAGACGGACAATGTTCACTGATTATTTTCCAGTCAAACAACTCCTCTCCATACCAATGGGGAGGATAATAAATCCCGCCACATCCGATTGCCACATTCTGCAAAGAGCTATTCACCGGCATCGTAAACACTTTCGTCCACTTTCTATATACCGAAAAAGAATTTCCATCCATATGAATCTTCCGGATAACGTTTCCGCAAACTGTATCCGGATACTGATACGATAAGGAAAGCAAACGCTCAACCGTATTCCGGGGATAAATCAGATCATCATCCACTGTTATCACTTTACTATCCGGGTATTCACGGAAAACATAATGATACTTCTTATGTGAACGGAAATTCTCAGACACAAATCTGAATTCTATTCCTTTAGCCATCAATCTTCTAAGTTCTTCCGGCAGATCATTCAACCGTCCGGGGAACTCCTGTTCCGACAACCATACAATTATCTTTTCGGGCGGACAAGTCTGCCACAGAATTGATTTCAACATCAAATGAAGCTGAGAGATACGGGGAGGAAACGTCGTCAACGAGACAATGACTCCCGAATGGTTCGATAATGTCGGAGCATCAGTGTCTTGCTGATAAGCACGCACCACTTTATCATGATACTTTGCTCTTCTCCACCTGCAAGGCAAAGAATAGATATGTCGGTAAAATCCTCCTTTTTCCTTATAGGAAGTCAGCTTCTCTTCTTCCTGTGTATAGCGATCATAATAACTGTTCACCTTCACAGACTGACCTCTCAGTTCATCCTTTACAATGCCCAGAGAAGCCCATTGAACCTTTGCTCCACGAGTATGCTTTCGTATATTCCGGTTCTTCTGAATAGAGTCTTTCGTCTTATACCCTCTTGCATGATCCAAATGGAGGCATACGGTAGAGTAACGTATCTGCATACCATGAATTCCATAGTTCTCCAGACGTTCTCCAAATTCACGGTCTTGTCCACCGTACTGCATACGCTCGTCAAAACCATTCACTGCCAGAATATCGCTTAGCCAACCGGAAGCGTTATGCCCGTTCCAGCTTGCTTTGGTAGGAGTAAATGTATTTAATGCCCACCTTTTAAATCCTGTAGCAGTCAGTTTATTATTTTTAAAAGAGGCAGGCATCCCTTTTCCTCTCATCCATTGCAGATCAAAACATCTGCCGGATAATATATCGTCCTTTGTAATATCTTTCGACAAATCCATACTCAACTTATGGTATCCGCCGGACAGAAAACGTCCTTTACGGCGAAGACACAGGTGAGTTGAGACGAAGTCTTTACGTGGAATACAATCGCCATCACTGAAAAGCAGGTAATCTGCTTGCGCAGCCAGTATACCTTTATTCAGAATATCACATTTACGGAATCCTTTATCTTCGTGCCATACATGCTTCACCTGAAAGGACAATTGCGGAGTTATCCTCTGCAACATATCATAAGTTTCTTTCCGCGAACCATCATCGGCAACAATCAATTCAAAGTTCTTAGTATCCTGGGCTTCATATCCCCACAACACCTTCTCCAGCCATTCAAGCTGGTTGCAGGTTGACAGTACGACCGACATCTGCAAAGAAGTAGTCTTCCGGCTAAAACGGATAATAGAATAATTGCACTCCATCTGTTCCCCAGCCCAATAAAGTTCTCTCGAAATCTCCCTCCATCCGGCTAAGTCCACACGATCAGTGCCATCAATGTCTTCCTCCTTATGCAAACGAACCAGACATAATGCGTCCTCATCCTGATCTTCTTTCAAGTCAGCATGATGAGCCAGCAAGTAGTCCCGTACTTTTTCATCCGAACAAACAACATTATTTTCAAAAGCTACTATCATTAATTACCCTCCTTTAGCCATTAAATATCCAACTGAAACCAGACCTGATGTCTGCGACGATATCTGTTCCAGAATTTCTTTCTGTAATGCAGAATCAAACGCACACATTCTTCTTCATCCATCCCTCTCGAACGGGCATACTCTTTTCCCAACAAGATGAAGAAGGGTGTCTGCCCCCATAAACGGGCAAAATTCGCACAACCTTTCTTAATATCCACTTCGCCAAAATGCATTCTGTTAATATCCACCAGTGAGAAATGATATTCCTCTCCTATCTTGTCATACAGGATGTTTCCCGGGGAATAGTCCAAATGCAGAATTCCGGCTTCATGCAGACGCGCTGTAAATTCCGCAAAAGCGGTCACTACATCTTCGCAGCTTTTTATATCCGCATTGCCAAACTGGCAAAAATTATATCGATAGGGAGATTGTATGCTCATAAAATATGAATGACCAATCAAACCCATTTTTGTCTCTTCTATATAGGCAATAGGACAAGGGGTTTCAAACCCTTTCTCCAACAGTTTCTCCGGATAAACAAAAGCCCGTTTCCCTTTCGAAGGACGAAAGAAAGCATAAGCGATCCGATTTATCAGTGGAGGTATCGTATACCGTTTCACGTTAATATCCAATCCATCCACCGTGATCATCTTTATCAAATTCCGCCCGGAATGAATTACCGTTCCTAATGTCTCAAAGTCTTTAGGAATACGTTCTACATATTCTCTCAGATATTCGTATTTGGGGTTAATCATTATTTTCATCTTACGAAAAAACAAGAATGGTCATACTTCTCTTCATCTCTCAACTCTTTTGCCCGGTCATCTTAAAATATTTATCCAACACAAGCAGTGATATCAAATTTTCTCTTCTCTTATCTTTAAATTGGGACACATATTCATGGGCATGTCTGATGATCTCCAATGATTCATCTATATGCTCTATATAGTAATGCAACCGTTCCTCCAGATCTGAGAAATCCGGTTTTATTTCAATATAATGATAATTGGGAATAAGCGTGCCTTCCATAAACCATGTCTCACAGGTAGGCCGGGGCATCACTGCTATTGAATTCGATGACATCACCCATTTCAGGTTGCTGGCCACATCGATTCCTTCAAGAGCCATTATGAATTTATAATCCAAATGCTCATTAATCGTTTTCTTCTCCGTGCGCCACTCTGCCGGGTCAGTCGTATTTTTGCTGACATCGCCCAGATCGCACATCGGATGATGAAAATACATTTCCATAAAAAGCTTTCTGGAAGGTTTTCCTTTTACCTTTCCACGAAAGATTACCATATTTTTCTTCTCAGTAAAAGCCTTCTTATCGTCCACAAATATAAAATGACGAACCTTATCCAGTTTCATCACAATCGAATTCACGTTATCATCTGTCAGCGGACGACTTTTCACAATAGAGGGATAGTCGGGAACAAATGTCACATCACCGGGACAAAAGCCCCACTGAAACTGATCAGAAAACCAGCGGGTATATTGATAAGTATCAAAGAAATACACTTTTTGTTTGCTCATCTTGTGCTCTGAAAGATGCGGAGCAGAAGAAGGTAATTGCACCGTTCCGGAAAGTTTGTTATAATAGTCAACGCGACGTTCTATATAATCCTTGTCCTTCCGGCGGGATAGTGAAGACAACTTTCCTTGTAACCGTAGCCGGAAAATGCCTTTCGGAATGACCAGTCTGAGAGCATTTACCGAATAGTAAATGAACTTAGGATTCTTCCCGCTACGCAACTTATATAAAAGTTTATTCTTCATTCTTGTTCCATATCTCAGGAGTACCTGGCTCCTAATTGATTATTCCTTCAATCTTCGCTATCACCTGTTCGGGTTTTATTTCTCTCAGGCAGGCATAATCGCCCCGCCAGCATGGTTTCTGTCCGTATACGGAGCAGGGACGGCATGACAGGTCAAGCTGTACCGTATTGACCGGCAACTGTTTCCATCCCATAAACCCGGCATAAGGATGAGTAGCTCCCCAAACAGAGATCACCGGAATGTTGACCAGCGAAGCCAGATGCATATTCGCCGAATCCATCGAGAGCATCACATCCAGATGACTCATTAGATTCAGTTCGGTACGCATATTCAACTTACCAATCATAGAAACGACGGTAGGATATTTCGCCACCCAGCCATCGAATACTTCCTGTTCACTCTTGCCACCTCCGAAAAGGAAAACCTTCACCTTCGGATCGGCGGCAAAATGGGCTACTACCTGCTCCTGCAATTCAATAGGGTATATCTTACCCATGTGCTTGGCAAAAGGAGCTATACCAATCCATTTCAAATTATCTTTTGCGCCTGTGACAGGTTCTATCTCTGCAAAGTTTCCTTTTTCATCTCCATAAATCGAAGAAAAATTCAACAATACAGGAAAACCCAGTTTCTCCAGCACATCGGCATAACGACGGAAAGAACTTTTCTGGTTCTCCAATACTTTATGCCGGCGGCGGACTAATTTTTCTTTTCCCACTCTACCTTTATAGATAGATGCCACAGGTATATTAGCCAGCCGGAACCTCAGACACAGGTATTTCGTACGAAGCACATGATGAAAATCTGCCACATAGTCAAAACTCTTTGCTTTCAGTTCCGAATAAAGGGTGTTCAACCCCCATAATCCTTTATGTTTACCCGTCAGGTCAGCACCGATAAAACTCACATTTGCAGGAAGTCCCTGAAAAAGCGGTTGCCACACAGCACGACTCAACACAGTAATTTCAAGTTGAGGATATTGTACTGCCAGCGAATGTACTACCGGTATCGTCATGGCTACATCGCCAAGAGCCGAGAAACGGATAATGAGAATACGCGCCATTCGTTATTTTTTTGCATAAAGCACCGGATTCAGCGCCGGGTCATTATACATCTTCATCTGTTTATATACTTTCATATACTTCTTCCCTGCTTCGATGTCAGCCAGCAGCTGATCGATAGCCGAAGAAAGGTCTTTCTGTTGTTCCAGCAGAATATCCAGTTTTACCTGGCATTGTGCACGATGTTCTTCCGTCGTATCCGTACGCTCCACTTCTTGCTGCATGTGGTAAATTTTCAAAGCAAGAATAGAGAGACGGTCTACTGCCCAGGCAGGACTTTCCGTATTGATGGTAGCATCTGCCAGCGGCTTTACATCCTTATATCGATCAAGAAAATAGCTATCGATCAACTCCACCAGATCCGTACGGTCCTGATTGGATTTATCGATTCTTCTCTTTAAAGCTACGGCTGCCACCGGATCAATATGCGGGTCACGGATGATATCTTCGAAATGCCATTGTACGGCATCAATCCAGTTTTTCAGATACAAATAATACTCTATCGACTTCAACTCGTAAGGATTGTTCATCGGCGCATCTATGCTGTCCGTCACATGGTAATCTGTCGTCGATTTCCAAAAAATATCATTGCAAAGGTTACTAAATGTCATAATCTTAACTAGCTAATAGATGTATAATAGGACAAAGCTATGTAATATTTTTCAGACAAGCAACCGTTTCTTACTTTTTTATTTCTTACCTTTGTCTGAGTAAAAAAGGAATTGTATATGAAAATTATTATAGATGATAAGATACCTTATATAAAAGAGGCAGCAGAGAAAATTGCCGAAGAGGTAATCTACGCACCGGGAAAGGATTTTACACGGGAACTGGTACAGGATGCGGACGCACTCATCATCCGGACCCGCACTCACTGCAACCGCGAATTGCTGGAAGGCAGCAAAGTAAAATTTATCGCCACAGCAACCATCGGATTTGACCATATCGACACCGAATACTGTAAGCAGGCGGGTATCGAGTGGGCAAATGCCCCAGGATGCAATTCCGCCTCGGTGGCTCAGTATATACAATCTTCTCTTCTGATCTGGAAATCTCTTCGGAATAAAAAGCCGGACGAACTGACGATCGGCATTATCGGTGTAGGTAATGTAGGAAGCAAAGTGGCCAAAGTCGCACAAGATTTCGGTATGCGTGTACTACTGAACGACTTGCCAAGAGAAGAGAAAGAAGGAAACATTACCTTCACCTCACTAGAGAAAATAGCCGAAGAATGTGATATCATCACCTTTCACGTACCTTTATATAAGGAAGGGAAATATAAAACGTACCATCTGGCAGACGGGAATTTCTTCCAGTCTCTCCAACGAAAGCCTGTTGTCATCAACACTTCAAGAGGAGAAGTGATCGAAACAAACGCCCTGCTGGAAGCCATCAACAACAGTACAATCTCAGACGCAATAATCGATGTATGGGAACATGAACCGGAAATTAACCGTGAATTATTAGAAAAGGTACTGATAGGCACCCCGCATATCGCCGGATACTCCGCCGACGGAAAAGCAAATGCCACCCGAATGTCGCTGGACTCCATCTGCCGTTTCTTCCACCTAGGCGCAACTTATGAAATCACCCCGCCCGCCCCATCTTCGTCTCTTATCGAAGCAAAAGACCATGAAGAAGCTCTGCTGAAAATGTACAATCCCATCGAAGACAGCAACCGATTAAAATCCCATCCGGAACTATTCGAAACCTTACGGGGAGATTACCCGTTGAGGAGAGAAGCGAAGGCGTATATGCAGGTAATAAGTAATAAGTAATAGGTAATAGGTAATAGGTAATAGGTAATAACCATGCGGATATCTATCGAACGGGTACGGTACCAAAGTAACTACGATTATTACTTATTACCTATAACTTATTACCTATTACTTATTACTTCTTCTACAACATGTGGGAAATGCTCATACTCCAAAGCGTGTACTTTTTCAGCCACCTCTTCGGGTGAGTCATTGGGAAGTACGGGGCAGGTGGCTTGGAAGATGATGTTTCCTTCGTCGTAGTGCTCATTAATATAATGTATAGTAATGCCAGTTTCTTTTTCGCCCGCAGCTACTACGGCTTGGTGAACTTTGTCGCCATACATACCTTTTCCGCCGAACTTGGGCAGGAGAGCAGGATGTATATTTATGATTTTATCGGGATAAGCATGCAAAAGCAAATCCGGCACGCGGACAAGGAAACCTGCCAGCACGATAAAGTCAATGCGATATTCCTGCAAAATAGCCAGAATTTCATCTCCGGCTGTCCAGTCCTCCTTCGGGAACACGTTACAGGGCACTTTCAAACGATACGCACGTTCCAAAACGTAGGCATCACTTTTATTAGAAAGTACTAACGACACCTCAACGGAGTCGCTCTTCTGGAAATACCGGATGAGATTCTCGGCATTTGAGCCGGAACCGGAAGCGAAAATGGCGATGTTTTTCTTCATTATACTCGAATTCAATGCACAAAACAGTGAAAAATGTGCAAAAGACTGCATTTATTTAGTCAAATATTTGCGCAAAACGATAAATATTCATTCCTTTGCACCGCAAATTTAAAGAAATAAAACTAATTATTAATTAAAAACTTAAAGTTATGTCTGAAATTGCATCAAGAGTAAAAGCGATTATCGTTGATAAATTAGGCGTAGAAGAATCAGAAGTTACTAACGAAGCAAGCTTCACTAACGATCTGGGAGCAGATTCTCTTGACACTGTAGAACTTATCATGGAATTCGAAAAAGAATTCGGTATCTCTATTCCTGATGACCAAGCAGAAAAGATTGGTACTGTAGGTGATGCTGTATCTTATATCGAAGAACACGCTAAGTAATTATCCGATTTCATCAATATGGAATTAAAAAGAGTGGTAGTAACAGGCCTTGGCGCCATTACTCCTGTTGGCAATGATGTACCCGAATTCTGGGAAAATCTAGTGAACGGGGTTAGTGGAGCAGGGCCTATTACTCATTTTGATGCGTCGCAATTCAAGACCCAGTTTGCATGCGAAGTGAAAAACTTCGATGTAACTAAATATATCGACCGTAAAGAGGCAAGAAAGATGGACTTATACACTCAGTATGCTGTCGCTGTTGCCAAAGAAGCGGTATCGGACTCCGGTCTTGACGTCGAAAAAGAAGATTTGAACAGAATCGGTGTTATTTTTGGCGCCGGTATCGGTGGTATACATACATTCGAGGAAGAAGTAGGCAACTACTACACTCATCAGGAAATAGGTCCCAAGTTCAATCCGTTCTTCATCCCGAAGATGATCTCGGATATTGCTGCCGGACAGATTTCTATCATGTATGGCTTCCATGGTCCTAACTACGCGACTTGTTCAGCATGTGCTACTTCTACCAATGCCATTGCGGATGCCTTCAACCTGATTCGTCTGGGTAAAGCAAACGTAATCGTATCCGGTGGTTCGGAAGCAGCCATCTTCCCTGCAGGCGTAGGCGGTTTCAACGCTATGCATGCTCTGTCAACACGCAACGATGAGCCGAGTAAGGCTTCACGTCCATTCAGCGCAAGCCGTGACGGCTTCATCATGGGCGAAGGTGGCGGTTGCCTGATCCTGGAAGAACTGGAACACGCTAAGGCCCGTGGTGCGAAAATCTATGCAGAAGTTGCCGGTGTAGGTATGTCTGCAGATGCTCATCACCTGACAGCTTCCCATCCGGAAGGTCTTGGTGCCAAACTGGTAATGCTGAACGCTCTGGAAGATGCAGAAATGGATCCGAAAGAAGTAGATTACATCAACGTTCACGGAACATCTACTCCGGTAGGTGATATTTCTGAAGCGAAAGCAATTAAGGAAGTATTCGGTGATCACGCATACGAACTGAACATCAGTTCTACAAAATCAATGACTGGTCACTTGCTGGGAGCTGCCGGCGCGGTAGAATCTATCGCAAGCATCCTTGCCATCAAGAACGGCATTGTTCCTCCGACTATCAACCACGAAGAAGGTGACAACGACGAGAACATTGACTACGACCTTAATTTCACGTTCAACAAAGCTCAGAAACGTGAGGTTAATGTTGCCCTGTCCAATACATTTGGATTCGGTGGTCACAATGCGTGCGTTATCTTCAAGAAATACGCTGAGTAAAATCGTGTTACGTAACCAAATAGATAAGATAAGACTCCTGTTCCGCAAAGACAGAGAGTCTTATCTTTGTTTTTACCGGATACTCGGATTTTATCCGCACAATATCCAGATCTACGAACAAGCGCTCCTGCATAAGTCATCTGCCGTCCGCTCCGAGAAGGGACGTCCGCTGAACAACGAGCGACTGGAGTTTTTGGGTGACGCCATCCTCGACGCCATCGTAGGAGATATTGTCTATAAACGTTTCGAAGGAAAACGGGAAGGTTTCCTGACAAACACACGTTCCAAGATCGTACAACGGGAGACTTTGAACAAGTTAGCCGTGGAGATCGGTCTGGACAAACTTATCAAATATTCTACCCGCTCCTCTTCCCACAACAGTTATATGTACGGGAATGCTTTCGAAGCATTTATCGGAGCCATTTATCTGGATCAGGGGTATGAACGTTGCAAGCAGTTTATGGAGCAGCGAATCATCAACCGTTATATTGATCTGGACAAAATCTCCCGCAAAGAGGTCAACTTCAAGTCCAAGCTTATCGAATGGAGCCAGAAGAACAAGATGGAGGTTTCCTTTGAGTTGATCGAGCAGTTCCTCGACCATGACAGTAATCCCGTTTTCCAGACAGAGGTTCGCATCGAAGGGCTTCCTGCCGGAACCGGTACGGGCTATTCCAAGAAAGAGTCTCAGCAGAATGCCGCGCAAATGGCTATCAAGAAGGTGAAAGACCAGACATTTATGGATACAGTCAATGAAGCGAAGTTGCAGCATTCGATGCCGTCAGAAATGGACACAGAATTGGTCGAGCCCGAATTGACTGAGTCGGAAGCCATGGAACCGGATACCTTGGAGACCAAAACACCGGAAGTGGAAACGGCTGCAAATGAAGTCGAAACGACTGTTAATGAGGTCGAAGCAACAGAAACTGAAAAGGCATGATAACTCCAACTACTATCCTAACGATAAAAGAGTAAATTATAAGTTAACCGAAACAAATCCCCATGCGGCGGCCTTGAATTACTAAATCGTGATCTTCAGTTACCAACTTCAATTTACCGGCCACTTCTTCAAGAGGGATGGATGAAATGTCATCTCCTTTTAAAGCAATCATACGCCCGAATTGCCCGTTAGCAATCAATTCTGTCGCGTGTCCTCCCATACGGGTAGACAGATTACGGTCAAAAGGAGTAGGCGAACCGCCACGCTGAATATATCCCAATACAGTTTCACGTGTTTCGATACCCGTTTCATATTCTATTTCCTGTGCGATGTATTCCGCAGCACGTTTCCGGCCATCCGTCAAGATGCCTTCTGCCACCACTACAATGGAATAGGGTTTGCCTTTTTTCAGTCTTTCGAGGATTGTATTTCCTATATTCTTGATGTTGTAAGGGATTTCGGGGACAAGAATGACGTCGCCGCCACCTGCCATGCCCGAATACAGGGCAATCCAGCCGGCTTTATGCCCCATCACTTCAATAACCATCACTCTTTTGTGCGAACTGGCGGTAGAATGCAAGCGGTCGATGGCGTCCGTAGCGATGCTCACGGCAGAGTCAAATCCAAAGGAAATATCCGTTCCCCAAATATCATTATCAATAGTTTTGGGGACCGATACGATGTTGACGCCCATTGCGGCAAATTTAGCGGCAGTTTTCTGCGTTCCGTTTCCTCCGATGCAGACTACACAATCCAGTCCCATTTCCTGAATATTCTGAAGAATCAGTGCCGGCTTGTCGACATCCGAGACAACGCCTCCTTTTTTAAAAGGTTTCTCGCGCGAAGTACCCAACATCGTACCCCCTTGGTTCAACAATCCGGATAAGGATTTATCAGTAAAGGATTCGATGTCTTTTGTCAGCAAACCTTGAAAACCACTATGAATTCCTATTACTTCCATCCCATAGTGATTGATGGCAGTTTTGCACACGCCACGGATAGTGGCATTTATACCGGGGCAGTCTCCTCCGGAAGTCAGGATTCCAATTCTCATTGTCGTTTTTTTTAGTCAGAAACTCGGGATTCAAGAAAAGTCGCCAAATTTTAACGATTATTTCCGTCGTAAAGATAGAAAAAAAAGATAAATAAGGTTACTTTTGCACGACTAAACATTATTATGTTAAAGCAGAAATGAATATTACAAAGATTATTAGTAAGACTTTCGATTCCCGTTTAAAACAAATAGACCTTTATGCTAGTCAGGCTAGTGAGATACAGCACCGTGTGCTGAGTCGCTTAGTGAACCAAGCTGCACAGACAGAGTGGGGAAAAAAGTACGACTACGCCTCCATCCGTAGCTATGAGGATTTCAGAAACCGCCTTCCAATACAGACTTATGAGGAAATAAAGCCTTATGTAGAACGCTTGCGGGCGGGGGAACAGAATCTGCTTTGGCCATCGGAAATACGCTGGTTTGCCAAATCATCCGGAACGACCAATGATAAAAGCAAATTCCTGCCTGTCAGCAAAGAAGCTCTGGAAGACATTCACTATAGAGGCGGTAAAGATGCTGCGGCACTCTACTTCCGCATCAATCCGGACAGTCACTTTTTCTCGGGAAAAGGGTTGATTCTGGGAGGCAGCCATAGTCCGAACCTCAACTCCAACCATAGTTTGGTGGGAGACTTGTCGGCGATTCTGATTCAGAACGTCAATCCGTTAATCAATTTCATTCGTGTGCCGAGCAAGAAAATCGCTTTGATGAGCGAATGGGAAACCAAAATAGAAGCAATAGCCAACAGTACTATTCCGGTCAATGTGACCAGTTTGTCCGGTGTACCCTCGTGGATGCTGGTACTTATCAAGCGTATTCTCGAAAAGACCGGCAAACAAACACTGGAGGAAGTGTGGCCGAATCTGGAAGTATTCTTCCACGGCGGAGTGGCTTTCACCCCTTATCGTGAGCAGTACAAACAGGTGATTCACTCAAAGATGATGCATTATGTAGAGACCTACAACGCTTCCGAAGGGTACTTTGGTACGCAGAACGATCTTTCAGACCCTGCCATGTTGCTGATGATCGACTACGGTATTTTCTACGAGTTCATTCCATTGGAAGAAGTTGATAAGGAAAATCCACGCGCTTACTGCCTCGAAGAGGTGGAGCTTAACAAAAATTACGCAATGGTGATTTCTACGTCCTGCGGATTGTGGCGATACATGATCGGTGATACGGTGAAGTTTACCAGCAAGAACCCATATAAGTTCGTCATCACAGGACGTACGAAGCATTTCATCAATGCTTTTGGAGAAGAACTGATTGTAGATAATGCCGAAAAAGGCTTAGCTAAGGCTTGTGCCGAGACAGGTGCACAGGTGAGCGAATACTCTGCCGCACCGGTATTTATGGACGAACATGCCAAATGCCGTCATCAATGGCTGATAGAATTTGCCAAGATGCCGGATTCCGTAGAGAAATTTGCCGCAATACTTGATGCTACATTGAAAGAAGTAAATTCGGACTATGAGGCGAAGCGTTGGAAAGATATTGCTCTGCAACCACTGGAAGTCATCGTTGCGCGTCCGGGATTGTTCCATGACTGGCTGGCAAGGAAGGGGAAATTAGGCGGACAGCACAAAGTGCCCAGATTAAGCAATACACGCGAGTATATAGAAACAATGCTGGTGCTGAACAATGAATAAAGTTATCCGAACAAATTAAATCATTATATGACAGGAAGTGTCCTACGGTGTACATAATATGCACTGTGGGACTTTTTTTTGTATTACCAGCTTGCTGGCAGAATACAAGTTGCTTCAAATATCTTTCCGGTATGCAACAAATCATGAAACGACTTGCTTTAACTATAATTCCAGTTACATTCGCCTTAGATCGTCAGTAGTTTCCAATCGTTCCCTATACAGGAAACTCCAGTATCCACGGTCAGAAATTCCAGTATCCCGCCTTGGAAACTCTAGTATCTCGCCTCGGAAACGCCAGTGTCCCGCCTTGGGAACGCCAGTTCCCAGCCTAGAAACTGTGATTTCCTCAGCAGATACTCATTACAGTTGCAAGCATAAAGATTATCGGCCTACTTTAGGTGTTGCAGATAAAGTATCTGCAACCCATCTGCAACAGGTATCTGCAACGCTGTAAGTAACTGAAAACAAACAAGATAATCCAATTTTGTTGCAGATGGCAGATGTTTTTTACTTTTTCAAACTTAATGGAGGGAAGTGATGATTATTCCACAATGATTCCACCGCCCAGCAACAAACCATCTTTATAGAAGGCAGCAGCCTGTCCGGAAGCGATTGCCGTCAACGGTTCGTGAAGTTGTACATGCAGGAAATTATCCGGTGTAACTGTCACAGTACAATGATTTTCCTGTTTCCGATAGCGAATCTTCACAATGATATCCGCATGCCCTAACAAACGTTCCCGATTAACAATATTCCAATCTTTAAGTAACATCTCCGTTTTCTCCAAAGCCTGTAGGGAAGCGAGTACTACTTCATTCTTTTCCGGGCGAATTTCCTTCACAAAGACGGCACGATTCAAATGAATGCCCAAGCCACGCCGTTGTCCGACGGTATAAAAAGGATAACCCTCGTGCCAGGCTATAAAATCTCCCTTTTCATCGACAAATCGTCCACGTCTGACCTCCGCTGACCAAGTCTGACCTGCACTGACCTGGGGCTGACCTACGCTGACCTGCGGCTGACAATTGCTGACCTGTGGCTGACAATTGCTGACCAACCACTTTTTCAGAAAGCTTCGATAATCCATCGGGCAAAAGCAAACGCCCAGACTGTCCCTTTTCACCGCCACTTTCTGAAATCCCCGTTCAGCAGCAAAGGCACGTGCTTCCACTTTGGTAATATCTCCCATCGGAAGCAACATTCTCCGAAGAATATCCTGTTTGAGTCCCCATAAGAAAAAGGTCTGATCCTTGTCCGAATCGGCAGCGTAAGTTATATAATAGGTATCATCCACCTTTACTTTCCGGACATAATGCCCTGTAGCAATATAAAAAATCCCCATTTCATCGGCAATTTTGGAAAGAAGGGGCCATTTCAGATAGTTATTGCACAATGTGCAGGGCACAGGAGTATGCCCCACCATATATTCATGCACAAAATACTCGATGATCTGTTCGCGGAATATCTCGCGGGCATCATACGTGATATGACGGATTCCCAAACGCTCTGCCAGATGGCGGGCATCTTCCAGATATTCGGTCGAGTCGTTCAACTCATAGAAACGGAAAGTAACTCCGGTCACCTCATATCCGGCTTCCAGCAATCGCATAGCAGCTACGGAACTGTCCGTACCGCCGCTCATTCCTAACAATACTCGTTTGTTTTCTTCCATCATGCTGCAAAATTAAGGATTTTCCCGTATCTTTGTTTGTTAAAGCCTAAAGAGAATGGAAGAGAAAGCAAATACCGGACAAGTTATCATCGTTTTAACCGAACATCTGACGTTCGGCACACTGCTGATTCCTTATATGGCAGAGAAATCTGACGACGGTACATACCAACTCATTGAACAGGCTTTTCACGCTTCCCCCGAAGCAATCAGCCGAATGAACGAAGCCGAGCAACAAGCTATCGACATCGCCTCACATTACACAGAGAAATATCTGATGGGAATCTATTCGCGTGAGAAAACAGTATCCCGTTTTCTGCGCAAATTATCCGAAGATCCGGAACGGGTAAAGAACAATATCCGCCCATTCATCGAGAAAAAAATGCAGGAGATGCTGACATTGATACGCCATCATAATCTTCCTCTGTATCAGAAACAGGTCGGAAGCAAACTGCTATATGCGCATCACGCCTATCATGTGCATCCTCATGACGTGGAAATCCGTTTTACGTTTCTTGCCGATGAGACCAATTTCCGCTACCAGCTGCAATGCTATTATGACGGGCAGCCGCTCTCATTAAGTGAACAGAAGCCTGTTATCGTGCTGACCTCCTCACCGTCTGCCCTCTTACTGGGAATGGAGCTGTACTTCTTTCCGCATATTGAGAGCGTACGCATTCTGCCCTTTACCAAGAAAAAGAAAATCAGCGTCCCTGCTTCCCAAATCGAGAAATACATCGATAACATCGTCATTCCAATAGCACGCTATCATGAAATCACGACTCAGGGACTGAATATCATTGAAGAGACGTATGCCTGCGAAGCTGTCCTGTCTCTTGAAGATACCATTTACGACGAACAGATGTTGCGGCTTAGCTTCCGTTATGGTGACCAGTCATTTACTCCCGACACCGTGACCGAAATGAAGAAGATCATTTACCGGAACGATTTCGGCGAGATATTCTTTTTCCGTCGGGATAGCGATGCCGAAGAAGAGAAGCTCCGGATGTTAACAGATTCCGGCTTGCAACGAGTCAGCGACGTTCATTTCAAGCTGTCGCCCGATGCACCCGAAAAGACAATTACCGAATGGATCAGTACATATCGGAAGATGCTCCAACAGTCTTTTCTGCTGACAGGAAACATGGGGAATACTCCTTACTGTCTGGACGAAATCCGCATCGAACAGAGTTGTGATGATGAGCCCGACTGGTTTGAGCTACATATCACGGTAGTCATCGGCAATCTGCGTATCCCTTTCTCACGCTTCCGCAAGCACATCCTTGAAGAGAAAAGAGAATTTCTGTTACCGGACGGACGCATGATTCTTTTACCGGAAGAATGGTTCAGCAAATATGGAAACCTGTTGGAACTGGGCACCCAGACGGAGACGGGGATTCGTCTGAAACCGACCTTTGTCGGTGCCGTACAATCGGCTTTAGAAGAGAACGGACCTAAAGACCTGCCTTTCAAGAGAGAGATACGTAATGTTCCTGTTCCCCAAGGACTGAAAGCGAAACTACGACCCTATCAGCAGAAGGGATTCTCATGGATGGTGCAGCTGAACAAGCAAGGATTCGGCGGCTGCCTGGCAGATGATATGGGACTTGGAAAGACACTTCAGACGCTGACGCTGCTGCAATATATATACAAACCGCTTTCTCCCGATGCGGTCACTGCTCCTACAAAGCCCGTATTTACAGAAAGCACAGCTTCCGACAATCAGCCGGACAAAGAATGTACTGCCGGTAATCCTCCCGCCAAAGAGCAGATAGCAGATGCCGAAGGACAGTTCTCTTTATTTTCGTTCTCCTCCGAAGATGAGCTGCTGCCGGACGCACGGGAAATCAGAGAGAAAAATAAACCGAAAGAAGATGGTCACAGACAGGAACACGGAAAGAACTCCCGTAAGCCTGCCACTTTGATCGTTGTCCCCACTTCCCTGCTCCACAACTGGCGAAGAGAGGCTAAACGCTTCACGACTCTTGCGATAGCGGAATATAACAGCAACACCACGTTTCCCAAAGGACATCCGGAAAAGTTCTTCAATCATTTCCATCTGATATTCACGACTTATGGGATGATGAGGAATAACATTGATATTCTCCACTCCTACACATTCGAATACATCGTACTTGATGAAAGTCAGAATATCAAGAACAATGATTCCCTTACTTTCCGTTCGGTCATCCAGTTGCAGGGCAAGCATCGGATTGCACTTACCGGCACGCCTATCGAGAACTCTCTCAAAGATTTGTGGGCACAGTTCCGTTTTCTGCAACCGGACCTGCTAGGAGAAGAAAGCGCTTTTCATAAGCAGTTTATCATTCCGATCCGGCAAGGAAACGTCCGTATGGAGAAAAGGCTGCAACAGATCATCGCTCCGTTTATCCTTCGCAGAAGCAAAAGCGAGGTAGCGCCGGAACTTCCCCCGCTTACCGAAGAAACGATCTATTGCGCCATGTCCGAAAAGCAGAGTGAGAGCTACGAACAGGAGAAAAACAGCCTCCGCAACATATTACTCCAGCAACCCGAAAACAGAGACAGATACCATATGTTCAGCATCCTGAACGGTATCCTGCGTCTCCGTCAACTGGCTTGCCATCCGCAGCTTATCTTTCCCGACTTCGACGGGATATCGGGAAAAACGGAACAAATCATCGATACCTTTGACACACTAAGAAGTGAAGGACATAAGGTACTTATTTTTTCTTCCTTTGTCCGGCATCTGGAGATACTTGCCGAGGTATTCCGCCAACGGGGCTGGAAGTATGCTCTGCTGACCGGTTCCACCAACAACCGACCTTCCGAAATCGCCCATTTCACCGAGCAAAAGGATGTGCAGGCATTCCTTATTTCTTTGAAAGCAGGAGGAGTCGGTCTTAACCTTACACAAGCCGATTATGTATTTATCATTGATCCCTGGTGGAATCCTGCTGCCGAGTCACAAGCCATCGCCCGTGCACATCGTATCGGTCAGGATAAACAGGTTATCGCCTATCGTTTTATTACTCAGAACAGTATCGAAGAAAAGATTCTCCAACTACAGGAGGACAAGAGGAGGCTGGCAGAAACATTTATTACGGATAGTGAGGCACTGCCTGCACTGAGCAATGAGCAGTGGGCGGATTTGCTGAAATAACAATCAAACATCTCACTATTGCACCATAAAAGTGCATAATCTAAGCATATTTTAATTACCACGCACTTTGTAGTCATCCATTTTCTCCTATCTTTGCAACCCAAAACAATGCGACATGAAATACAAACTCATAGTGCTCGACCTCGACGGCACACTCACCAATTCTAAAAAGGAAATCTCTTCCCGCAACCGGGAAACGCTGATACGCATACAAGAACAAGGTATCCGTCTGGTACTTGCATCAGGGCGACCGACTTACGGCATCGTACCGCTCGCCAACGAGTTACGCATGAATGAGTTCGGCGGATTTATCCTGTCCTATAACGGTGGAGAGATCATCAACTGGGAAACCAAAGAAATGATGTACGAGAATGTACTGCCCAATGAAGTCGTTCCGGTACTCTACGAATGCGCCCGCACCAATCATCTAAGCATACTGACTTACGACGGAGCAGAAATAGTGACCGAAAACTCACAAGATCCATACGTACAAAAAGAAGCCTTCCTCAATAAAATGGCGGTACGGGAAACAAACGACTTCCTGACTGACATCACCCTGCCGGTAGCCAAGTGCCTCATCGTCGGGGATGCCGGCAAGCTGATTCCTGTAGAATCCGAGCTTTGCATCCGCCTGCAAGGAAAGATCAATGTCTTCCGTTCGGAACCTTATTTCCTGGAGTTGGTTCCGCAAGGTATCGACAAGGCTTTATCTCTCAGCGTCCTGTTGGAAAATATAGGAATGACATGCGAGGAAGTGATAGCTATAGGCGATGGCTACAATGACCTGTCGATGATCAAATTCGCTGGTATGGGCATAGCGATGGGCAACGCGCAGGAGCCTGTGAAGAAGGCTGCCGACTACATTACACTGACTAATGACGAAGATGGGGTTGCGGAAGCGATAGAGAGAATCTTCAACGTCCCATAAGGCATTCTTCCTTCAGCAGATCAGACAAAATCCCTTGCAAGTTAAGTTGAAATCAATTATTTATTCTAACTTTGCACTTCCAATAGAACAAATATAAAATGTTATGGAACATCAACTTACCATTTACAACACGTTAGATAGAAAGAAAGAATTGTTCGTACCGCTTCACGCACCGCATGTAGGCATGTATGTATGCGGACCGACAGTATACGGTGATGCTCACTTGGGACATGCCCGTCCCGCCATCACATTTGACGTACTCTTCCGTTATCTGACTCATTTAGGATATAAAGTACGCTATGTACGCAATATTACCGATGTCGGTCATCTAGAACACGATGCCGACGAAGGAGAAGATAAGATTGCCAAGAAAGCCCGTCTCGAAGAATTGGAGCCTATGGAAGTCGTTCAGTATTACCTGAACCGCTATCATAAGGCAATGGAAGCACTGAATGTACTTTCTCCCAGCATCGAGCCGCACGCTTCGGGTCACATTATCGAACAAATCCAGCTCGTACAGAAGATTCTGGACGCCGGATACGCTTACGAAAGCGAAGGTTCCGTCTACTTTGACGTAGCTAAATATAATAAGGACTATCATTACGGCAAACTCTCCGGCCGCAACCTCGACGACGTACTGAATACCACCCGCGACCTCGACGGACAAAGCGAAAAACGTAATCCCGCCGACTTCGCCCTCTGGAAAAAAGCGCAGCCGGAACACATTATGCGCTGGCCTTCGCCATGGAGCGACGGTTTCCCCGGATGGCATGCCGAATGTACCGCCATGGGACGCAAGTATCTGGGCGAGCACTTCGATATTCACGGAGGAGGAATGGATCTGATCTTCCCGCATCATGAATGTGAGATCGCACAGTCGGTAGCTTCGCAAGGCGATGACATGGTTCACTACTGGATGCACAACAACATGATTACCATCAACGGTACGAAGATGGGTAAATCACTCGGCAACTTCATCACGCTGGATGAATTTTTCAACGGTACTCACAAGTTGCTGGCACAAGCCTACACTCCGATGACCATCCGTTTCTTCATCCTGCAAGCTCACTATCGCAGCACTGTAGACTTCAGTAACGAAGCATTGCAAGCTTCGGAAAAAGGGCTGCAACGTTTGATAGAAGCAATCGAAGGACTCGACAAGATCACTCCGGCCGCAACAACTTCGGAAGGTATCAACGTGAAAGAGCTGCGTGCTAAATGCTACGAAGCTATGAATGACGACTTGAATACTCCTATTGTCATCGCACAGCTTTTCGAAGGTGCCCGCATCATCAATAATATCAACGCAGGAAATGCAACGATCTCCGCAGAAGATCTGAAAGACCTGAAAGAAATTTTCCACCTGTTCTGCTTCGACATCATGGGGCTGAAAGAAGAAAAAGGTTCTTCCGATGGTCGCGAAGCCGCTTATGGCAAAGTCGTTGATATGCTTCTTGAACAACGCATGAAAGCAAAAGCCAACAAGGACTGGGCTACTTCCGACGAAATCCGTAATACATTGACTGCACTCGGATTTGAAGTGAAAGATACGAAAGATGGTTTCGAATGGAGATTAAACAAGTAATTCAAGTTCTCCCTAGCAAACTGTCTCATTAACCGCATATAAAACTGAGGGTCGATTCTTCGCTGAACCGACCCTCTTTCTTTCATAGAAACACAAACATCAATACCTATTTAAATTCTCTCTTCATTTATTTTCAAGAATCATTTCCACCGGTTGTCCATGCTGACAAGTTACATCCAGTATCGTATGGGCACCTTTATATTCAAGCTTTACATTCGCCGGTGTCTCCAAGAAACTCCAGCGTCCTTTCAGCTCTATTATTTTACGAATAGGGCGGCTCGGTTCTTTTGTCGTATACGTCTTTTCCGCAATATTCAAGTTTGGGTCACAGACGCTGAGACGAATCGCCTTTTTTCCCTCTGCCGCATACATGACCATCGTTTCCGCAGGAATGGAAGCAACCACCAGCTTATCGTCAGCAGACCGGTAATCTTCAAAAACAGCATATCCGGTTATACCCGTTTTCCTGTCATAGACAATATGCGCAGTCTGATCACGTTGCCATACTTCGTATGCAGGCGTTTTCTTCAGTTCATCCAAATCCGAAGCTGAAGGCTGAATCAGTACCATATATTCATAAGTAGCATTCTTCGGGGCGTTGCCATGTTCAATCCAGGCAGAAGAGAATGTTCCTGTAGTCTTTTCGCGGGTTTTCTCATGACGCGACTCCTGTTCGGCTATCTGTGAACGAAGGGTTCCGTCAACTACATGATAATAATTATCATAGCCGTCGTGCAACCAATAGTTATCCTTACCTGTCTTCTGCTCTTTGCCGTTAAATTTCGTCTGGAAGAGAGTGGTCTCCGTAGGATAGTCAGCATTGCTGTTCGTGATGCCTGTTCCGAGGCAGATCATCCGGTTATCAAAACAGAAGACGGATTTACGGGCTACAAAGTCGGGAGTAAAGTTCTCATAATCACGTTCCGTCAGTTTCATTGCAAACATTCCGTTCATGCCGCCTAAAGAGCTGCTTCCGGAAAAGTTTTCCGTAGACCGTGCCATCGTCGTACCTTTCAGGGGACTGTCCAAGAGTTCAAAAGGAAGATGAATGGTAGTCGTACCGGGCAGACGGTTCCAGTCCCATCCTTCCTGTACAAAACCACTTCCGGCACGGGAGACGGGATTTCCTTTTCCCATAATCTGTACCGATCCGTAGCTTTGATAACGTCCGTAACGATTATCTTTCGCATAGATTTCAGCACCCCATACATCTGTGGTATATCCTTTCAGTGTCACCATCCAGTCTGCACGGCGGAAAATACCTGCCGATCCATAGTTATAAACAAAAAAACCGTGGGGAGCCTGTGCAGGCTGAATACCTTCTTTTCTGAAGAAATGTGCATTCCTTGTATTCCGATCACGTATCAGACGCAAATAATCGGCGGCCAGTCCATGATCGAATGTATTTCCCTGACCGGACAAGTCTCCTGACAATGCAATATTGGCAAATGCTTCTATATCATCGCTTCCCATCTTTCCGCCAAAAGGATGGCGACCGCTAATGCCTGTCCCCCATTCGTAAAGGTTACAATAATTGCGCATGGCGAGAAAGGCAGACTTGATATGTTGACGTGCCTCTTCCGTCAGTTCAAATCCAGTCCCGTTGGTGAGAGCGATAAATTGGCCGATGGTAGCCAGTACTCCGGTTGTATAGCCGGGATAGAAACCTCCGTGATGAAAGGTCGTTCCATCTACTTTGATACCGCCGAGAGTGCCCGGAGTATAATTCAGCGATGAAGACAACCAGCGCGACAAACCATTCAAAGCCTGTTCCTGTTCTCTTGCATCGGGGAACATCATGGCGGAGATAAACTTTGCCATCAAGAGCGTATGCCATGAATCCAGTAATTCATCCCGCTCCGGCGGACACGGTTGACGAGTCTCCTGTAAAGCAGCCCAGAAACGTAAAGTGGATAGATAGGCATCCCGGTGAGGATGTTTATAAATCGCGTCCCGCATGAGCCAGGCGGTAGTATATATTTTACGTACCTGATAGCCGTAATGATGATTCGTCCCCATGCCGCTGCCAAAAGCGAATCCCTGATCCATTGCATAGTCGAATACGGTAAAATAGTTCTTCTTCGATGTCTCATTCTGATTGTAGAAGGCATCGTATGCAAAACCGGCAAGCATCGTTTCGATATCATTCCATGACATCTCCCCTTTCTTCTTGTCTTGCTCGTCCGGTGCTACAACAGGAGTTCCGGTAAAGCCGGTCCCGGCTGCGGAGGGAGCAATGGCAGCTCTTTCAAAAGTCTTCCTTGCAGCGTTGATCTGTCCTTGGGGAGCTTTCTTCACATCGAGAAATTCAGTCAGGCGTTGTTCGATTGTTTTCAAGTCCTTCTTTTGCCGAGTTGTCAGTTTAGAAAGCAAGGGGACATCATAAGACTGCTGTTCCCACTTCCATACAAGACACCAATGCCAGAGGTCACGATTGGAAAGACCGTTGTTAGCTGGCAGTTGTTGGTCCGGTGTCGTGCGCAGGTTCATCTTCTTTTCCGGAAAGGTCAGGCGATCCAGAAAGATGCGCCCTTTACGGTCGGGAGCGACCAGACGATAAGAAACTATATTTTTATCTTTCTTATCCCCGTTCATGTAGGCGAAAGATATCCAGCAAGCCCGCCAGCCTGCCGCTTGCAGATGATACGTGAACCAATAAGAGACTTCACCCGCCTTATTTAGAAACTCAAAACGGATAGAGTCCTGTTGGGGTTTCTCGTTATATATCCACAGGGTAATACCAAATTGCTGTTCCTTTTTGGCATTCAGCGATAAAGGTTCTATCTGAACGTCCAGTGTCGAGGCAGGTTGGAAATCCCATTCCAGACTGCTTTCTCCCTCTTTATAGAAAAGAGAAGAAAGTTTCACTTCACCTTTCCCCGAAACTTTGAACGTCTCGGGAACCTTTTCTTCAAACCCTATGACCTGCGCATAAGAGGACAAAGAACAAAACAAGAACAGAAATATAAAACAAACAGCTTTCATGATCATTAATTGTTTAAAGGCAGTTCTTACCACACCCGGGTGTCAGGATGCACGACACCCGGGTGTCAGCATGTATGAGATCCGGGTGTCGGTATGTATGAGACCCGGGTGTCATACAAACCGTATTAGTATACGGTATCAGTAAGGTATACGGTCCGAAAGAATCTTTTCCGTATACCACGGATCGTCGATTTCTTTCAGCATTGTTCCCATTTCACGATAAAGTTGCTCCACAACTTCCTTATTTTCATCCAAAGGCAGATTATTCAGCTGATAAGGGTCGTTTACGTCATCAAACAGCAGACTTTTCTTTAGCTGTTTCGTCTTCCGGTCGATATACAGAGCCAATGTATAGCGAGCCGTCTTAATGCCGCGCGAAGAGGGGAAATAAGATTGCACCAATCCATCCTTATCTTTCTCTCCATCCAGATTCTGAATATACAACGCACCTGCCGGACGAACAATTTCCGCCTTTTCATCGAAGAAAAGAGGTGCGAAGTTGCGTCCCTGCACCTCGGAAGGAATCGAATCCCCCAGACCGCACAAGCCGAGTACGGTAGGCATAATGTCGGGAGCAGAAAGCAACAAATCATCTACCCGGGGCTGAATCTTACCGGGGAAACGAACCAGGAACGGAATATTCATAGATTCGGAATAGGGAGAGTTCTTAGGGTCGTCCGTTCGCTGGCTGCACATTGTTTCGCCATGGTCGGAAGCAAAGATGACTACTGTATTTTTATCCAATCCCAATTGTTTCAGTGCTTCCAAAATCTGTCCGAAAGCACGGTCTACTCCGGTCACAGAAGCAAAGTAGTAACGGACGGATTCCGCTTTTTTCATATTCAGATCTACGTTTGGGCGAATCAGCAGACTGTCCAGCGGTTGATCTTTATAAAGATTGAAGTCCTGTTCTTCACAATCGTTCAGCGAACGGTATGGGCTATGCGGCGGGTTCATTCCCACCATGATGAAGAATGGCTTCTTCGTATCACGCACGTTTCCTTCATTCTTGAGATAAGAAACAACTTTGCCCGACTCATGGAGCGGTGACCATTCTTTCGGATCATGCCTCTTGCCGTCCGTATCCCAATAATGCGGGTTCTTATGTTCGTCAAACGTGCCGTACGAATACCAATAGTTGAAACCGTGGCGCTGCTCTTTCGGCGTATAAGCGTCCCACACCGGACGCTGTGTTTCTACATATTGTCCCGGATTCTCCGGATCATTCGGGGTCGGGAAGTCAGCGTGAAGTTTACCGAAATAAGCACAATCATAACCGGCCTTGCTGAATACGTCGCCTATGCACTCCGCATCGTCACGCAAAGAGCTGATAGGACGTGTAGAGTTACAGTTCAAAGGTACACCACTGCGATTCGGATACATACCGGTCAGCAACATTCCACGATGAGGGCTGCTCAGCGGACAGTTGCTTTGAGCGGAAGTCAGCACCATAGATTCACGTGCGAAAGTATCTATGTTAGGAGTATGCACGGGGTCTCCCCGGAAGTTTACCTTATCTCTGAAACCTTCCTGATTCCAGAAGCCCATTGCCTGATTGCGATACTGATCAGGAAATACATAGATGATGTTTGGATGTTCCGCCTGCTCTGCCACCTGTTTGGGAGCTTTACAGCCTTGCGCTGCAAAGAGGGTCAAGCCACCCATCAATAAGTTTACTGATTTGTTTATCATGATATAAAGAATAACAGTTAATGCACCAACCGGTTTCGGTACAGCAAATAATGTTTTCCGGTTCACCATTTAATTCGTCCGCCTATAGCCGGACGAAAGATTGCCTATAGCCAAACGAAACGTTGCCTTTAGGCGGACGCAAATTTGCCTATAGCCGGACGAATTAATTTATGCACCGGAAGAGACTAATATATGCATATATCCGGCTAAAGTACAGGCAAGGCAGTTCTTACTTCTTTTCCAAGTCTCTTTTGCGCATCAATCCTTCCAGGAAGTAATAGTCAGCGTAGTTTAAAGGCACATCTATTTCCTGGCCGTGAGGGATACTGCCTACAGAGTGCATCAGTATAAAGTTTCCATTCGTACCCACTTTCGCACGATAAGCCGGTGAGCCGAGGCTTTCCATAATCTTATCAGCAGTTTCCTTATAGTGATTGCCCGGCAGATAACCGTCGAGTTCGTACAGAGCAGAGGCCGTACAGGCGGCTGCCGAAGCGTCACGAGGTTCGTTCGGAATGTTCGGAGCATCGTAATCCCAGTAAGGAACGAGGTCTTCCGGCAGGTTCTTATTGGTAAAGATGAAGTTATACACCTTCTGTGCCTGATCAAGATACTTCTTGTCTTTTGTATAGCGATAGCAAGTGGTATAACCGTATAATGCCCAAGCCTGTCCGCGAGCCCATGATGATTCGTCCGCATATCCTTGTGCTGTTTGTCTCTTACGCACTTCTCCTGTTTCGGGATCGTAGTCTACCACATGATAGCAACTGTTGTCCGGGCGGAAATGGTGGGCCATCGTTGTATCCGCATGTTTCACTGCTATATTGTAAAAGGTAGAGTCACCGGAAAAAGCCGTAGCTTCAAACAGCAATTCCAGATTCATCATATTATCGATAATCACCGGACATTTCCATCCGCGTGTTCCCTGCCAGCCTTTATCGGCATCCCATGACTGGATAACGCCTGCTCCCGGACGGAAACGGGTAGACAATGATTTTGCGGCTTCTACAATCACATCCTTATATTCTTTTTTATCTGCAAAACGGTAACCGTTAAGATAACTGCACCCGATCATAAAGCCGACATCGTGATGCCACTTCAGATATTTCACAGAATCGAGGGCTTCTGTGTATTTTTCTGCCAAAGGCAACCACTTTTTATCCCCTGTCAGATTGTAAGTCAGCCACATGCTGCCCGGAAAGAAACCGGAGCACCAGTCATCAATAGGTATATAGGAGATACTACCATCTGCATTGATGGTTCTTGGATTCAGAATTTTACCGGATTTCTCGATAATGTCTGTCTGAATTGTGTTTTGTGCTACAGCGTTGTCGATGTTGTCCTGAATAAAATCGACTTCAACCTTTTTTTGTCCACCGCAACTCGTAAAGATCAGAAGCGAAAGTCCCAATGCGCTAAGAATTGTTTTCATAATACATGGATTATTTGTTAAGTTAATAATTATCTGGTGGCAAAAGTAGTACTTTCAAATAGAATAGACCGTCCCAAATAATCCAATTCAGGGACAAATTTGGTACATTTCTCCCTTGAAGGGCATATTTGCACAGATATTCCCCAAAAGCCTGCTTAATTATTTAATGTAATTGAAAATGTAATTATAATAATCTGACTAATATATAATATATTCTGGTCATTTCAAAAAAAAGGCATTCTAACTCTTCTACATTTTTATTATATTTATTTGTAATTAACCGATTGATTGTTAATTATAATTATCATCATCACACCTACATAAAGTTATGCAAACTAAATAAGAAATTACTTATTTAGTTAGCTTTGCCATGTCTTTTCTCAGTCAAACTCTTCGTTGATGAGAATCAGACATATATAGATATTTGTACTTAAATCTACAACATATTATGAGCACAACATGCCAACATCAACAAGGTGAAGGATACCTAAAACTCCTAAAGATTTAGATACATATTATGCTTATAATAAGAAAGATAGGCAAACGTTGTAAGCAATAATATTTATTGTTCGGATGCACTTTAACCATTTTATTATTTATATTTATGAAAAACCACCTAATAACAGTACTTGTCTGCTGTTTATTCTTCATCGGTTGTAAAGATGATAAAGCCAACTCTAATCAGTATGACCCATCTCAACCAGTAGTATTTACAGATTTTAGCCCTAAAGAGGGAGGTATGCGAACCCGCCTGTACATTGAAGGCAGTAATTTCGGGAATGATCCCACCAAAATTCACATTACGATCGGTGGAGAAAAAACCAAAACCATCGGAGCCGATGGAAAAAAGATTTATTGCATGGTTCCTTCCAAGGCTTTTGATGGAATAATCAATGTTCGTGTAGATGGTCCGGATGGCAAACCTATTGCAGAACATACATTTGAAGAGGAATTCAAGTACACTCCTGCAACGATCGTAGGTACCTTGCTACGTAAGGTAGACGAGGATAATAATTCTGCATTTCAAGAGGGTTCGTTCGATGAAGGAGCTTCTATTCCTTCCAATGACTGTATGGTGTTCGACCCCAAGTACAAGGATGGGGACAACCGGTTACTTTTTTCTTCAAACCATTCTGACGGTCTCCATCTAATAGACCTGACAGAACGGACTGTAAAACGTCTCTTCCCAAGAACGGGATATAGCACAATGTATTCTTTCACATTCAGTGCTGACGGAGACACGTTGCTATTTACCGATGATCACGGTCAGGACAACACCACCCGGGCAAATATCTATTATTCTCTCCGTCGTGAAAACTTTCGACGAATTCGTCCCTACAACTATGGCAGGACAGCATATAGCTTAGTGTATATGGATGACGGAACCATCTTTTACACCACCTGGTGGGAGGGAAAAGTCTACAAAATGATACGCAATGGGGCTATTCCCAATATCGACGAGAATGCGGAGGTTGCCTTTAGCCTGAGTCAGATATCGGCAGTGGGCGGTTCACATACGATATTATTCAGGCACCCGTCCAATAAATTCATGTATATGCTTTCCGACAATTTTGGCGCAGTGTTCAGAGCCGATTATGATCCGGTGGCAAAAACATTCGGTAATCCTAGCATCATTGCCGGAAACATGAACGATAAAAGTTTCAAGGAAGGAACGGGAGGAAGCGCCCGGTTTAACAAACCACAGTTCGGTGTATTCGTAAAAAACGAGAAATACGGCGAAGGAATTGGTCCTGACAACGACCAATATGACTTCTATTTTTGTGACAGAGAAAATCACTGCATCTGGAAACTGGATCCTCATGGGGTAGCGTCTCTTGCAGCCGGACGAAGTAACGAAAACGCCGACGGCAAAATATGGGGATACGTAGACGGCAATCCATTGCATGAGGCACGTTTCAATCAGCCAGCCGGTCTTGCTTACGACCCTGATACAGATATGTTCTATATTGGAGATATTGATAATAAAGGGATTCGTTATATGACAACGGAATAATACTATTTAAAACACAAGTAAATATGAGAAATGTAATCTTACTATTTTTATTGATAGTAGGCTGGACAACTACAGTCTGCGCTCAAAATGAACAAGAGACGATTGAGGTGACGGGAATCGTCACTGATCCAAAGAACGAACCTTTAATAGGCGTGAACGTTACAGCAAGAAATATGCCCGGCTTCGGTGCGATAACAGACATAAACGGACGTTACAAGATCAAGGTTCCCAATTATTCTTACTTGATTTTTTCCTATGTGGGATTTACAAAGCAGGAAATCTTTATCAAAGACAAAAAAATCATTAACATCGTTATGGCAGAGACGAAAGAAACGGTCATCGACGAGGTTGTTGTCACAGGGACCGGTGCTCAGAAGAAGGTAACTGTGACAGGTGCCGTTACCACAGTCGACGTTTCCCAGCTACGTACTCCGACGGCAAGCATCACTAATGCTCTTGCAGGCAATGTAGCCGGTATACTCGCCCGCCAGACTTCCGGACAGCCGGGTAGCAATATTTCTGAGTTCTGGATACGCGGTATCTCCACTTTCGGTGCCGGAGGCAGTGCATTGGTGTTGGTCGATGGCTTCGAACGTGATATGAATGAAATCAATGTGGAAGATATCCAGGACTTCTCCGTGTTGAAAGATGCCTCCGCAACAGCCATTTACGGTTCACGCGGTGCAAATGGCGTTGTCTTGATCACGACCAAACGCGGCAAGGAAGGGAAGACCCGCGTCAATGCCAAAGTAGAAACCTCGTATAATACACGCACCAGAACTCCGGAATTTGTGGACGGTCCAACATATGCCCGCATGATGAACGAAGCCTTGGTTAGTCGTAGTCAGGCTCCGGCCTATAGCGAAAGCGACTTGGAACTGTTTGCAAACGGGCTGGATCAGGATCTTTTCCCGAATGTGGACTGGATGAACTTAATACTGAAAGACGGTGCCCCCACTTATCGCGCAACTGTAGACTTGACCGGAGGTGGTACGGTAGCCCGTTATTTCATTTCTGCCAGTTATGTAAATGAAGGCGGTATGTACGAAACGGATCGTGCAATGACGGACTATAACACCAATGCCAACTACCATCGCTGGAACTACCGCATGAATGTAGACATAGACCTGACAAAATCCACGCTGCTAAAAGTAGGCGTATCGGGTTCTTTGGACAAGCAGAACCTGCCGGGAAGCCAGTATCATGAAATATGGCACTCGCTAATGGGATACAGTCCCATCGCTTCTCCAGTACAGTATAGTGACGGGAAATGGGCAGCAGTCGGTAGTGAAGGACGAAGAAATCCGTGGGTACTGACCACCCAGCAGGGATATCAGGAAACATGGAAGAATAAAATACAGACTACGGTTAATCTTGAACAAGATTTGAAATTTATCACAAAGGGATTAAAATTCTACGGACGTTTCGGATTCGATACATATACGGATAACGGTGACAACCGTTTCAAATGGCCGGAAAGTTGGTTAGCGGAACGGCAGCGTACCTCCGACGGAGAACTGCAATTCAGAAGAATAGAGACGCAGAAACTGATGGACGGAACGATGTATTCAAGTGGACAACGGAAGGAATACTTGGAGGCAGAGCTACACTATAACCGTACGTTTGGCGACCACATGCTAGGGGCCGTTTTAAAGTATTCTCAGGATAAGACTACCAATACATCTCACAACGGCAATACAGATAGCTACGAGAAGATTGTGCAGAGTATTCAGAATCGTCATCAGGGGTTTGCAGGACGTTTCACATACGGATGGAAATACCGCTACTTCTTTGACTTTAATTTCGGTTACAACGGCTCCGAGAACTTCGCCTCAGGTCAGCAGTTTGGATTCTTTCCCGCCTATTCTGTAGCATGGAACATCGCTGAAGAGTCAATCATCAAGAAACATCTCAAATGGCTGAATATGTTTAAGCTGCGCTACTCATACGGTAAGGTAGGTAACGACAATGTGGGAACCCGCTTCCCATACGTAGAGAAATTCGGGACATGGGATGAAGACGGTTATTATTACGGTGATATCGGCACCAGTAATTATTATTATACCGGACTGACCTATTCGAGAATTGCGTCAAGCAGCATCACTTGGGAGGTAGCCAAGAAACATGACCTCGGACTTGACTTCTCTATGTTCAATGATAAGTTCAGTGGCAGCATTGACTACTTCCACGAACAACGCAACGGTATTTATATGGTACGTAGTTACCTTCCTCAGATCATCGGTCTGAATCACATCACAACGAAACCTTATGCCAACGTGGGATCTGTCTTGTCCGAAGGTTTTGACGGTAATATCGCTTATAAGCAGAGAATAGGTGAGGTAGATCTTACAGTACGTGCCAACATGACCTATAGTAAGAATGAAATCAAGGAGTATGACGAAGAGAACAGCCGCTATCCGTATAAGATGAAATACGGATTCCGTGTAGACCAGGCACGCGGTCTGATAGCCGAAGGGCTGTTCAAGGACTATGAAGAAATCCGCAACAGACCCTCACAGGGTTCAGGCATCATGCCGGGAGACATCAAATACAAGGACGTAAACGGTGACGGAGTCATTAACGGAGATGACGAAGTGCCCATTGGTGCGACCACCCGCCCTAACCTGATTTACGGGTTCGGTGTATCTGCACAATGGAAAGAATTTGATATCAACGTTCACTTCCAAGGAGCCGGCAAGTCATCCTTCTTCATAGACGGATTCACCGTATATCCATTCCAAGAGAAGTCATGGGGCAATATTCTGACGGATGTAGTGGGTAACTACTGGTCGCTGGGAACCAACGAAGATCCGAATGCCAAATACCCGCGTCTGAGTTATGGAGGTAATAGCAACAACTATCGTGCTTCTACTTACTGGCTGCGAAACGGTTCGTACATCCGTTTAAAGAATGTGGAATTAGGTTACAACATCCCCAAACGGTTTGTCAATAAACTCCATTTGGACCGTGTGCGCCTCTACCTGATGGGAACGAATCTGCTGACCTTCTCCGACTTTAAGCTTTGGGATCCGGAACTGGGTAGTTCCAATGGACAACAATATCCGTTATCCAGAACAGTGACCATCGGACTGACAGTAGGAATCTAAAACAATCATTAAAAGAAAAGTTATGAATAAAAATAAATACATTTTATTGGGAGCAGTGGTACTCGGCTTGGGACTCACTTCCTGTTCCGATTTCCTAAATGTAGATCGCTATTTCAGAGACCAACAATCTACAGAACGCATTTTCTCGGACAAAGACTATACACTTCAATGGCTGTCATTCTGCTACAGTCGCCTGCAGGGAGATAATCTGGAGGTGGGACACAGTGACGTATGCCCTTTCAATTTCTCAGACGACCAAGTATTCAACGAACGAGGAGATCGTTTTGCTAAATTCAAGCGCGGCGAATATTTAAATTCCACTGGTGGCCAAAATGCTTGGAAATGGTCGTATGACGGAATCTATCAAGCCTCCATTCTACTGAATGAATTGTATGAGAATGAAGATCTCACTCCGGAGGAAGTGACGGACGTAAGAGGACAGGCACGTTTTCTGCGTGCCTATTTTTACTGGTTACTGCTGAGAAAATTCGGTCCGATACCTATCCTACCACCGGAAGGAGCCGACTATACAAAATCGTATGACGAGCTGGCCTACCCACGTAAAACCTATGATGAGTGCGTGTCATTCATCACTTCGGAACTGGAAATTGCAGCTACCGAACTGTTCGAAAAACGCGATAACTTGAACATTGCCCGCCCGACTAAAGGGGCCGCGTTGGCTGTACGTGCCAAAGTTTTCCTTTATGCTGCCAGTCCGCTGGTAAACGGAAATACGGAAATGGCAGACTTCACCAACAAGGACGGGCAACAGTTGATTCCACAAGAATACAATGAAGAGAAATGGGCAAAAGCCGCTGCTGCTGCCAGAGACATGATCGAGTACTCGGAAATGAGCGGACTCTACAAACTTTATACTTTTGAAAGACGCCCGGTTAGTACAGACGAGGCTTATCCAACCACTATTGAACCGCCATATCATGAGGAATACAGTAACAAGCCTTTTCCGGAAGGATGGTCCAATATAGATCCATTTGAATCATATCGGTCTCTTTTTAATGGAGATATCTATGCAGCCGAAAATCCGGAACTTATTTTTACCCGAGGAACCAATGGTGACAGCAATGACTTAAAAACAGACAACACGATGGTAGATTTCGTAAAGCATCAACTGCCCGGAACTTTTGGAGGATATAACGTACACGGAATGACCCTGAAGCAAAGTGAAGCATACGCCACGGCGGATGGTACATCATTTGACAAAGAATGCTACACATTATGGAAAGGGAAGTTCACAAACGATGAAAACAAAGATGAACACAAGTACGACAATGTAAAAAATGGAGTATGGTGGGGATACACCAACCGTGAACCTCGTTTCTATGCTTCCGTAGCTTTCAACGGAGCTCAATGGAACGCACTGAGCATTAAGGAAGAAGGAGGAAAAGACTCACGAAATAAACAAATCTGGTATTATCGCGGAGCAACCGACGGTCGTATCAATGGATCTGATAACTGGTGCATTACGGGCATCGGCATCATGAAATATGTAAATCCGAACGATTGCGCCAAATGGGGAGGCTCTATCTACCAAAAAGTGGAACCTACACTTCGTTATGCCGACATATTACTAATGTATGCAGAAGCACTGAATAATATTTCCGAAGGGACACACTACCAGGTGACCTCATGGGACGGAAGCCAGACTTACGACATCTTCCGTGACAAAGAACAGATGCGACGTGGAGTTAAGCCTGTCCGTATGCGTGCCGGAGTCCCCGACTATAGCGATGAAGTATATGAAAACCCGAAAAAATTCTTTGAAAAAATAGTTCATGAACGGCAGATCGAATTCTTTGCGGAAACCCAACGCTACTATGACCTGCGTCGTTGGAAAATTGTCGAAGAACATGAAGGAGAACAAATCTACGGTTGCAATACACTGATGAACGAAGAATACAAGGACATGTTTTATCTGCCAGTCAGAGTGGCCGAACTACAGACTTCTTTCTCACGCAAACAGTACTTCTGGCCTATCAGCTTCGATGAGCTGAAACGCAACAATAATCTCTCACAAGCTCCCGGATGGCAGAATTATGATTAGTGTTAACATTATAAACCAAAAGATCAATATGAGAAAATTATATATTTTAGGAATGATACTGGGGATGTATGCAACATTCAGTGCATGCAATGACGAGTGGAAAGATGAACTTTACACACAGATGCTTTCTTTCAAGGCACCTTTAGGTGACAACGGCTTGAGTGAAATTTATGTACGCTATCAGCCGGATGGAACAGGAATATACCAGTTGCCGGTCATTGTCAGCGGCTCGAAAAGCAACAGTCGGAATATCGATGCAAAAATAGCCGTGGATGAGGATACGCTCCGAATACTTAACCAGGAAAAATTCCCCGTAGGTCGTCAGGACCTCTGGTATGTCCCCCTTGCAGAACAGCATTATTCTTTTGAATCAAACATTTGCCATATTCCTGCGGGAGAGAATATACAGCTCTACCCCATCCATTTCAACTTTAACGGGTTGGAACTGGATGAGAAATACGTACTTCCGCTGACTATTGAAGAAGACCCTTCTTATGTTCAAAACAAATATAAGGGACGTTATAAAGCGCTGCTGGGAGTCAATCTGTTCAATGACTACTCCGGAACGTATAACACCACGCTGATGAACATCTACATCGAAGGAACGACAACCGATCCCGCTAAGGTAGATACGCGCTTAGCCCGCGTAGTGGACGAGAATACCATTTTCTTCTATGCCGGTTCAACGTGGGTGGAAGATGAGAACCGCTCCAGGTATAAAGTATTCGTCGAGTTTGAAGAAGGAACGGAGGACGAGGAAGGTACTATTAAAGGAAAGTTGAGATTGTACGGTGACGAAGGCGAACCGGGAATCAATATCCGACCATTGGGAGAATGCAAATATGAAAAACGAATCATTCAGCACGAGACCATCAAATATATGGAACGCCACCTTACCACACTGGAACTGAGTTATAAGTACACGGATGTCACTTCCAATCCGGATTATCCGATAACTTACGAAGTAAAAGGTTCTATGACAATGGAACGCCAGATCAACCCGTTGATACCGGATGAGGATCAAGCTATTGAATGGTAAGAGAAAATTAAAAAAGGAGGAGACAAGCACTTGATTAAACATAGAAGCTTATCTCCTCTTTCTTTTATCAGGATACTCCATACAGCATTTTTATTAGATGATACGAATGCAAACACCATACTAGTCATAAGGTATTCGAGATTGATGAAGAATAATAACCCCCTAAAAACGTAAGTATCCGACAGCCATATATGGGAATATATTTATTACATTTGCGGAAGAATCTTGAATTTTAAATTATAGGCTAATTCGGCTCTCATAACTTATCATTCAACGTTTCAAATTAGTAATTCAAAATTAATCATTATGACCCCACAAGAGTTTTTTAAAAAGGACCTGTTCGCCGAAAATGCAGGCGTAGTATTGCTTGAAGTACGCGAAGGATACAGTAAAGCCAAACTGGAAATAAAACCCGAACATCTTAATGCCGGAGCGCGGACACAAGGAGGAGCGATTTTCACGCTGGCAGATCTGGCACTCGCCGCAGCTGCCAATTCGCACGGAACACTCGCTTTCTCTCTTTCATCCTCAATCACTTTTCTGCGTGCCAGCGGTCCGGGCGACACCCTCTATGCCGAGGCACGCGAACGGTATATCGGCCGAAGCACCGGCTGCTATCAAATAGATGTTACTAACCAGAACGGAGACTTGATCGCTACATTCGAATCAAGTGTTTTCCGGAAAGATCAGAAAGTACCTTTTACTCTGTAGACAGACTATTTAACTATAGAAGTCAATGGATGACGGTGACCTCTGACATCATTTAAGAAAGCTTTGGCTGAACCGAAATTCAAGAACATATCTAAACGGACAGGAAGGTGGTTCTTATCATCTGTTACGAAGAAAGTAATCACTTCCTTTTCTTTCCCTTTTTTATCGTATTCAACTAATGAGAAGATCAGGCAGCGATAGGTAACCCCATTTTCCGCTTTCACATTCTCTTTTCCCCGATAAATCAGTGTCTGCTCTTCCACTTTACGTCCGGTAGCCATCGGGAATTTGATTTTATCGCCTACCTTATAATCAGCAGGATCATAAGAACGCGCTTGGGCAAGGATAGTCAGCATATCGTAGATGCAGCGACTGTCGCTTTCTTCCGACTCCTGAACTTCTCCGTCACGGAACGTACGTTTTTGTTTGGCAAAGCAAAGGCCGTCTTTATAAGAGAACCAAGCCTCATCTACCGTATAGCGTTTTCCTTCCTCGGCACCTTTACGGAAATAACGAGGTTCCAGTTTTTCACCCATGACGCAAGTCAGTGTATCGCGCATCTTGAAAAAGAAGTCGGCACGCTTGCTACCTAAGGCAAGCAGATTGATACGGTAAGCCGGTTCCGAATGATAGGTAGTTGCATTAGTCGTCAGACTGGCTATACCCGCTTTCACCCAAACGAATTTCCAGTTGAAGTACAAGTCATACATTACATGCTCTCCGGATTGAAAAGCATCGTTTTTAGCTTCACACTGAGCATTGGCAGGAAGCGCAAAACTTCCCATCAACAATGCAAGAATTCCAACAATTAGATGACGTCGCAAATTAGCGACGGTTACGGTTTTGGTTATTTCTATCTCTTTCTCTTTCTTTCTTTTTCTTGTCTTCATCTGGTTTTTGTTTTTTTAGTTCATCCAGTTTCTGTTTGTCTACAGGAGTTGCGTGTATATCCCAGTTTTGGTCAACATCCCATAACGCTTTATATTCAACAACCTTGGGGAAATAGTAAACTTCTTCCGGTTGTATTCCTTTTGCATAGTCTCCCGTGTCCCATTCTCCGTTTCCATTTCTATCATTAATCAGTCTGGCGGCATATTTCCCCGGATTCAGGTAATAGAAATCTGCCCTTCCATCCTCCACCAGTCTTCGTCGAACCACTTTATCTTGGGTATCCAGTAATTCTACAAATGCCTGAGGATCTGCTCCTGTAACAATAAAATGAAGAGTAAAATATTCATCCTCGCTACGTACCTTAAATGATTGTTTTATCTTATCGGTAAACAAACCATAAATGCCATGAAACGCAGTTGAGTCCACCGAGAACTCATATTCCATTGTAGGCTCCCAATCATTTTCCGGATACAGATTAAACCGCCTCAGATTCAATGAGTCTTGTTCGAATTCGAAAGGAATATCTTTCCAAATCGTATCCACCTTCTGCCGCAGATGAATTGCCGCAGTATCAAAACTTGCAATCGGCTCCTCAAAGTTTAAAGAAACATAGCCATACACGTCCATTGATGAAGGTGCATTCACATTCACCGGTAAGAATTTAGTCGGTATCGGCTCATCTTCTTCACCCTCTTTCTTTTTCTTCTTTTTCTTCTTCTCGGGCTCTTCTTTGGTCAGAGTCTTTTGTTTGGATACCAATTTCAATGTATCTGTACGCGGAATTAACTGGTTCAGCGTATCCGTATAAAGATAGGTAAGGCTAAGAGCCAGAGTATCCTGTTTATAGAGCAAAGAGTCCTTTACCCAATAATGAATCGTATCGTTCCGCTGGTTCTTTTCTATCACAAAAGCCTCCTTTTCATCGAAGTTCAACCCTTTCAGTACAGGCAGGGTATCTGCTTTGCCAGCAAAATAAAAGGTGAATTTCTGGGGAACCAGTCGTTCGGACTTTATCAAATATTGCGAATAATTGAGTTCTTTAAAAGCACGGAGAATCACATCATCCGGCAAATAATGCATATATTTCTTCTCAACGATCGTATCATAAGTCAATGAATCCACCCAAGCCGTATCCATACGAAGTCTTTCTTCCATACGGGGGATGATCAGTGAATCATTAAAAGCAATGACCTCACTCTTCTGAGTGAAAGCAAAGTTCTGATCTGAATCCATCAAGCCAAAGATACGATACTTGCCGGGAGCTACCCCACGAATAGAGAAACGCCCACGGCTGTCGGTACGTGCCACACGGTCGAAAGGAAGTTTAGTAAAGGCGGAGTCATTCAGATTTGCATGCAGTCCGACCAGTATACCTTTAATAGGCTCCAGGTTAGAGGCGTCAAGCACCGTTCCCGATACTTCCATTGTATCGATCTGCGCACCGGTAGAAAAAGTAAATGCAAAATTACCCAGAGGATTGCCTTCGTTATTATCGACGATGGCATCCGAGAAATCTATAGTATAGGTAGTATTAGGCTTTAGTGAGTCAAGCAGATTCACTTGTATTTTCTTTCCGGAAGCCTTTATCTCCGGTTGTTGAATCTGAGGAGGAGAAACAACCACTTTCTCGGTTGCTTTCTCTAGCTTAATAAACTCATCGAACTGAAGAGAAACTTTAGTCCTCTTATTATTAATCGCACCTGCAGCAGGGGTACTGCCGACAAAACGCGGAGGATCGTAATCCTTAGGCCCGCCTTCCGGCCGTCCAATGCTGGCACAGGAGTACAATATAGCCACCAGTGCAATCACCGGAAGAGCTTTGCGCACGATATGTTTTATCTTTTGATTCTCAAATTGTAACATGTTGCAAAAATAAACGTTCTTCACCAATAAACACTACACTTTCTAGCTAATTTATTAAAAAGTAGCCTTAAATGAATGATTATTGGTCCTTATCTTGTTAATAAATCCCTATCTTTGACTCCCGAAATTCAAACCTAATACAAAAAACCCATGAAGAAACAACTACTTTCCTGCTGTTTGGCTGCACTAGGACTAACAACAGCCATCCAAGCACAAAACTTTAACGAGTGGAAAGATCCGGAAGTGAATTCCGTAAACCGCTCCGCAATGCACACTAATTATTTCGCCTATGCATCGGCTGATGAAGCTAAAGCGGGCAGCAAAGAAGACTCTCAGAATTTTATGACTCTGAACGGTCTCTGGAAATTTAACTGGGTAAGAAATGCAGACGCACGCCCGACAAACTTTTATCAGACAAGTTTTAACGACAAAGGCTGGGACAATATTAAAGTACCCGCCGTTTGGGAATTGAATGGTTATGGCGATCCGATTTACGTAAATGTCGGCTATGCCTGGAGAAACCAATTTCAGAACAATCCTCCCCTTGTCCCCACAGAAAACAATCACGTAGGCTCTTACCGAAAAGAAATCGTTCTTCCTGCTGACTGGAAAGGAAAAGACATCTTTGCCCACTTCGGCTCGGTAACTTCCAATATGTACCTTTGGGTAAACGGCCGCTACGTAGGCTATAGCGAAGACAGCAAACTGGAAGCCGAATTTGATCTGACCAACTACCTGAAACCTGGCAAAAACCTGATTGCCTTCCAGGTGTTCCGCTGGTGCGACGGCAGTTATCTGGAAGATCAGGACTTCTTCCGTTATTCCGGCGTAGGACGCGACTGCTATCTGTATGCACGCGACAAGAAACGCATTCAGGATATCCGCGTCACTCCCGATCTGGACAGCCAGTATAAAGACGGTACACTGAACATAGCTATCGACATGAGAGGCAGCGGCACTGTAGCTCTTGACCTGACAGACGCACAAGGAAAAAGTGTAGCCACAGCCGATCTGAAAGGTTCCGGCAAATTGAACACGACTATCAACGTAGCCAATCCTGCCAAATGGACTGCTGAAACACCCAACCTCTACACATTGACCGCTACTCTGAAAAATGGAAGTACCGTTACTGAAGTGATCCCTGTCAAGGTAGGTTTCCGCAAGATCGAACTGACAGGCGGACAAATACTCGTCAACGGCCAACCAGTACTCTTTAAAGGAGCCGACCGTCATGAAATGGACCCGGACGGTGGTTATGTCGTTTCCCTCGAACGTATGATACAAGATATCAAGGTTATGAAACAGCTTAATATCAATGCAGTACGTACCTGCCATTATCCAGACGACAACCGCTGGTATGACCTTTGCGACCAATATGGTTTATACGTAGTAGCCGAAGCCAATGTCGAATCTCACGGAATGGGATATGGAGACAAGAGCCTTGCCAAAAACCCCATTTACGCCAAAGCACATATGGAACGTAATCAGCGCAATGTACAACGTAGTTACAACCATCCGTCCATCATCTTCTGGTCATTGGGTAACGAAGCCGGTATGGGACCTAACTTCGAACATTGCTATACATGGATCAAGAACGAAGACAAGACACGTGCCGTACAATATGAACAAGCGGGAACCAGCGAATTCACCGACATTTTCTGCCCGATGTATTATGATTACAATAACTGTATCAAATATTGTGAAGGCAACATTGACAAACCCCTTATCCAATGCGAATATGCACACGCTATGGGCAACTCACAAGGTGGATTCAAGGAGTACTGGGACATCACCCGCAAGTACCCGAAATATCAAGGTGGATTTATCTGGGACTTTGTCGACCAGTCCTGCCATTGGAAAAATAAAGACGGTGTAGCCATCTACGGCTATGGAGGCGATTTCAACAAATATGACGCTTCGGACAATAACTTCAATGACAACGGCTTGATCAGCCCCGACCGCGTACCGAACCCGCATGCTTACGAAGTAGGATATTTCTATCAGAATATCTGGACTACTCCGGCCGATCTTTCCAAAGGTGAGATCAATATCTATAACGAGAACTTCTTCCGTGACTTGTCTGCATTCTATCTGGAATGGCAGTTACTGGCTAACGGGGAAATCGTACAAAACGGCATCGTATCAGACCTGAATGTAGCCCCGCAACAGACTGCAAAACTTCAACTCCCATTCGACATAAAGAACATCTGTTCTTGCAAGGAGTTGCTTCTGAACGTCAGCTACAAGCTAAAAGCTGCCGAGACATTGCTTCCTGCGGGAGAAACCATCGCTTATGACCAAATGAGTATCCGTGACTACAAGGCACCGGAGCTAAAACTGGAAAACAAGCAGTCCTCCAATATCGCAGTCGTAGTTCCCTCTTTCCAGGATAACGACCGCAACTATCTGATTGTCTCCGGCGAAGACTTCACGCTCGAATTCAACAAGCACAACGGTTACCTCTGCCGCTACGACGTCAGCGGAACGCAACTGATGGAAGACGGAAGTGCACTGACTCCCAACTTCTGGCGTGCTCCGACCGACAACGACTTTGGAGCAGGATTACAACACAGATATGCCGCATGGAAGAATCCGGAACTAAAACTGACTTCATTGAAGCATGATATAGAAAACGAACAAGCAGTGGTTCGCGCAGAATACGACATGAAATCTATTGGTGGAAAGCTGTTCCTGACGTATGCCATCAATAATAAGGGAGCAGTAAAAGTAACTCAAAAGATGGAAGCAGACAAGAGCAAGAAGGTTTCCGACATGTTCCGTTTCGGAATGCAGCTGCGTATGCCTGTCACCTTCAATGAGATTGAATATTACGGACGCGGACCGGGTGAAAACTATTCTGACCGTAACCACGCCGCAAGGATCGGCAAGTACCGCCAGACCGTAGAAGAACAATTCTATCCATACATCCGCCCGCAGGAAACCGGTACCAAAACTGATATCCGCTGGTGGAGACTGCTTAATATCGGCGGCAACGGACTGCAGTTTGTAGCCGATGCACCGTTCTCCGCTTCCGCACTGAATTATACAATCGAATCATTGGATGACGGTGCCGGCAAAGACCAGCGTCACTCACCGGAAGTAGAAAAAGCCAACTTCACAAACTTCTGTATTGATAAGGCACAAACGGGACTCGCCTGCGTAAACAGCTGGGGTGCTATCGCTTTGGAAAAATACCGTCTTCCATATCAGGATTATGAGTTCAGTTTCATAATGAATCCTGTATATCATAAACTGAAGTAAAAAACATAGTTAAAAAACACGGTATCAGAGTACAAGAATACCGAATTTAAAGTACTTTTGCAGCCGGAAACTTATTTCATAGAATAAGTTTCCGGCTTTTCTTCCTTAGATCATCTATCCATACAATGAATGTACACAGCGACGAACGCACAATTTTAAAAAACAGATAAATATAAAGTATGAAAAGTAGAATTGTTTTTTTTGCATTTTGCTTAGCCCTCTTGTCTAGTTGCGGCAATAAGGGCAATGACACAGGGAAAGTCCCAGAATATGCAGTACAAGAATTACAGAAGACAACTGCAGATCTAATGAAAGCTTATCCGGCTACTATCAAAGGTAGACAAGACGTAGAAATCCGCCCGCAGGTATCGGGATTCATCACAAAGTTATGTGTAGATGAAGGAGCAACCGTTCGCAAAGGACAGCTCTTATTCATCATAGACCCTACTCAGTATGAAGCAGCAGTACGCACAGCAAAAGCTTCAGTTGCAACAGCAGAAGCAGCCGTGAATACACAACAAATGACTGTTGACAATAAGATCGAACTGAACAAGAAACAGATTATCAGCGATTATGACTTGTCAATGGCGAAGAACTCACTGGCACAGGCTCAGGCACAACTCGCCCAGGCTAAAGCACAGCTGACCACAGCACAACAAAATTACTCTTTCACACAAGTAAAGAGTCCTTCAGACGGCGTTATCAACGACATTCCTTATCGTTTGGGAGCACTCGTAAGCCCCTCTATGGCTACGCCAATGACTACAGTATCTGAAATAGACGAAGTATATGTATACTTCTCTACAACTGAAAAAGAACTGCTGGCTATGACCAAAACCGGAGGAACCATCAAAGAAGAAATCAGTAAAATACCAGCCATCAAACTACAATTGATTGACGGCACAACATATGATGCAGAAGGAAAGGTAGACGCTATCACAGGAGTGATCGACCAGTCAACCGGTTCTGTTAGCATGCGTGCTATCTTCCCTAACAAGGAACATATGCTTCGTAGTGGTGGAACTGCCAACGTTCTGATCCCTTATAATATGGAGAACGTTATCAGCATCCCACAATCGGCTACTGTAGAAATCCAGGACAAAAAGTTCGTTTACGTTCTGCAGCCGGACAACACGGTGAAATATACCGAGATCGGTATATTCAACCTGGACAACGGAAAAGAATATCTGGTAACTTCCGGACTGAACCCCGGCGATAAAATCGTAGTCGAAGGTGTACAGAGCCTGAAGGACGGCCAAAAAATACAACCAATCACGCCGGCTCAAAAAGAAGCGAACTATCAACAGCATTTGAAAGACCAGCACGACGGAAATTTAGCTACAGCTTTCAACTAATAATTTAGATAATCGTATGAAATTAGATAAATTCATTAACCGTCCGGTACTATCAACAGTTATTTCCATTTTGATAGTTATCCTAGGTGCTATCGGATTGGCAACACTGCCTATCACACAGTATCCGGACATTGCGCCTCCTACCGTATCGGTAAGAGCCACATATACGGGTGCCAGTGCATCGACCGTATTGAACTCTGTAATTGCCCCTCTAGAAGAGCAGATCAACGGTGTAGAAAACATGATGTACATGACTTCCAACGCATCCAATACCGGTTCCGGTGATATCTCGATCTACTTCAAACAAGGAACTGATCCGGATATGGCTGCCGTTAACGTACAGAACCGTGTTTCCATGGCACAAGGTTTGCTACCTGCCGAAGTTACCAGAATTGGTGTGACTACTCAGAAACGTCAGACATCCATGCTGGTAGTATTCTCTCTTTACGATGAAACCGATACATATACAGATGCTTTCATCGAGAACTATGCAAAAATCAACCTGATTCCTCAGGTTCAACGTGTACAGGGTGTAGGTGATGCCAGTGTGATGGGTCAGGACTACTCCATGCGTATCTGGCTGAGACCGGACGTAATGGCTCAGTATAAACTGATCCCCAACGACGTATCTACCGCTTTGGCTGAACAGAATATAGAAGCGGCTCCGGGACAATTCGGTGAACGTAGTAACCAGACTTTCCAATATACCATTCGTTACAAAGGACGTCTGCAACAGCCGGAAGAGTTTGAGAACATTGTCATCAAGTCTCTGCCTAACGGTGAGGTACTTCGACTGAATGATATTGCGGAGATTCAGCTGGACCGTCTGGGATATAACTTTACCAACCGTGTAAACGGACACAAAGCTGTAACCTGTATCGTTTATCAGATGGCTGGTACAAATGCTACGCAAACCATCACTGATATCCAGAAATTATTGGATGAAGCATCCACAACACTGCCTTCGGGATTGAAGATTAACGTTTCTATGAACGCCAACGACTTCTTGTTCGCTTCTATCCACGAAGTGTTGAAGACATTGATCGAGGCATTTATTCTGGTATTTATCGTAGTATATATCTTCTTGCAGGATTTGCGTTCTACCTTGATTCCGACCATTGCTATTCCGGTAGCCCTTATCGGTACATTCTTCGTACTGTCACTGATCGGATTCAGTTTGAACTTGCTGACCCTGTGTGCCCTTGTGCTTGCCATTGCGATCGTGGTCGATGATGCGATTGTGGTTGTCGAGGGTGTACATGCCAAGCTCGATCAGGGATATACATCCGCCCGTCTGGCATCTATCGATGCGATGAACGAATTGGGTGGTGCTATCGTATCTATCACACTGGTCATGATGTCCGTGTTTATTCCGGTAAGTTTCATGGGTGGTACGGCAGGTACGTTCTATCGCCAATTCGGTTTGACAATGGCTATCGCTATCGGTCTGTCCGCATTGAACGCCTTGACACTGAGTCCGGCATTGTGTGCCGTTCTTCTGAAACCGCATACTGATCATGGAGATAAGAAACAAACACTTGTTTCTCGCTTCCACACTTCTTTCAATGCCGCTTATGACTCTATATTAAAGAGGTATAAGAAACGCGTACTCTTCTTTATCCAGAAAAAGTGGTTGTCAATGGGACTGGTGGTTCTCTCTATCGTATTGCTGATCTTCTTTATGAACACTACTCCGACAGGTATGGTCCCTAATGAAGATACCGGTACGCTGATGGGAGCTGTAACGCTACCTCCGGGTACATCACAAGACCGCTCGGAACAAATACTGGCACGTGTAGACAGTCTGATTGCTGCGGACCCTGCCGTAGCTTCACGTACATTGATCTCCGGTTTCAGTTTCATTGGTGGTCAGGGACCGTCTTACGGTTCTTTCATTATCAAACTGAAAGACTGGGATGAACGCTCCATGATTCAGAACTCAGACGTTATCGTCGGTTCTTTATACATGCGTGCGCAGAAGATTATCAAGGAAGCACAGGTATTGTTCTTCGCTCCTCCTATGATCCCCGGTTACTCGGCATCTACGGATATCGAGGTGAACATGCAGGACAAGACAGGTGGTGACCTGAACAAATTCTTTGATGTAGCCAACAACTACACCGCAGCATTGGAGGCGCGTCCGGAAATTAACTCTGCAAAAACGACCTTCAACCCGAACTTCCCGCAATATATGATTGATATTGATGCGGCAGCTTGTAAGAAGGCAGGTATCAGCCCAAGCGATATTCTTAGCACGATGCAGGGATATTACGGAGGTTTGTACGCATCCAACTTCAACCGTTTCGGTAAGATGTACCGTGTAATGATTCAGTCGGATCCGTTATCACGCAAGAATCTGGAATCACTGAATAATGTCAAGGTTCGTAACAACCAAGGCGAAATGGCTCCGATTTCCCAGTTCATCTCTGTAGAGAAGGTATACGGACCTGATATTATCAGCCGTTTCAACTTGTATACTTCCATGAAGGTGATGGTAGCTCCGGCTTCCGGTTATACTTCCGGTCAGGCACTGGTTGCACTGGCAGAAGTGGCCAAAGAAAACCTTCCGGCAGGTTACACCTATGAACTAGGAGGTATGGCTCGTGAGGAAGCACAAAGTAGCGGCAGTACGACTGGTTTGATCTTTATCCTTTGTTTCGTATTCGTTTATTTGCTGTTGAGTGCTCAGTACGAAAGTTATATTCTTCCGCTGGCCGTATTGTTATCCATTCCGTTCGGTTTGCTAGGCAGCTTCCTGTTCGTCAACGGAATGAGCGCGATCGGTAGTATATCGGCCTTGAAAATGATACTCGGTACCATGTCCAACAATATCTATATGCAGATTGCGTTGATCATGTTGATGGGTCTGTTGGCAAAGAACGCGATCCTGATTGTAGAGTTTGCCCTCGACCGTCGTAAGATGGGTATGAGCATCACATGGGCAGCCGTTCTGGGTGCTGGTGCCCGTCTCCGCCCGATCCTGATGACCTCATTGGCTATGGTAGTCGGTCTGCTTCCGTTGATGTTCGCATTCGGTGTAGGTGCCCACGGTAACCGTACACTGGGTACAGCTTCTATTGGTGGTATGTTGATCGGTATGATCTGCCAGATCTTCATCGTTCCTGCTTTGTTCGTTATCTTCCAGTACCTGCAAGAGAAGGTTAAACCGATGGAATGGGAAGACATCGACAATACGGATGCCGTAACTGAGATTGAACAATACGCTAAATAATGAAATTCGATATGAAGAAACAGATTCTATATATGGTGTGTGCAACTGCTCTCCTGAGCAGCTGCCACATCTATAAGTCGTATGACAGACCCGAAGATATTACCGCTTCCGGCCTGTATCGTGATCCGGCAGCGGACAATGATACATTAGCTTCGGATACCACCAACTTCGGTAACCTGCCGTGGAGAGAAGTCTTCACCGACCCACAGCTCCAGTCTCTCATCGAACAGGGACTGAAACAAAACACTGACCTCCTTTCCGCTGCATTGAACGTCAAAGCGGCAGAAGCGTCTCTGATGTCAGCCCGACTGGCTTATGCACCGTCCATCGGTTTGTCTCCACAGGGAACAATCAGCAGTTTTGACAAGAACGCAGCAACTAAAACGTACTCATTGCCGGTTACTGCCAGTTGGCAAGTAGACCTGTTCGGGCAACTGCTGAACTCCAAACGAAATGCACAAGTCACCCTGAAACAGACAAAGGCTTATCGCCAGGCTGTACAGACACAAGTTATTGCCAACATTGCCAACATGTATTATACCTTGCTTATGCTCGACCGCCAGCTGGAGATCACTCAGGCTACGGCTGAGGTACTGAAGCGTAATGCTGAAACCGTACAGGCACTTTCGGAAAGATCGACCTACACATCTGCCGCTTTAGCACAAAGCAAAGCTGCCTATGCACAAGTAGTGGCTTCCATCCCCGACATCGAGCAGAGCATCCGCGAAACGGAAAATGCCCTGTCTACCTTCTTGGGAGAAGCTCCGCACGCGATCAAACGTGGTGTACTGGAAGCACAGGCACTTCCTGAGGAACTTTCCGCAGGGATTCCTTTGCAGTTGTTATCTAACCGTCCGGACGTAAAAGCAGCCGAAATGTCTTTGGCAAGCTGCTATTATAATACGAACTCTGCCCGTGCCGCTTTCTATCCGCAGATCACTCTCAGCGGTTCTGCCGGATGGACAAACAGTGCAGGTTCCGCCATTATCAATCCGGGTAAGTTACTGGCTTCCGCTATCGGTTCACTGACTCAGCCATTGTTCTACCGTGGTACGAATATCGCCCGCCTGAAAGCAGCGAAAGCACAGGAAGAACAAGCTAAATTATCTTTCCAGCAAACGTTGTACAATGCCGGAAGCGAAGTCAGCAATGCGCTAAGTTTATACCAAAACACCAGTAAAAAAGCTGAATCCCGCCAAATGCAGGTAGAATCTGCCAAGAAAGCTTCGGAAGATACAAAAGAATTGTTTAACTTAGGGACGTCAACCTATCTGGAAGTATTGTCGGCACAGCAATCTTATCTGAGCGCACAGATTTCTCAGGTTTCCGACTGTTTCGACAAGATGCAGGCTGTGGTCAGCCTCTACCAGGCGTTAGGCGGTGGAAGAGAAGATTAACTTTAAACATATACTATTATGATTAGTCCGTTAGCTTACGTAGACCCCGAAGCGAAATTAGGCAAGAATGTAACTGTCTTGCCTTTCGCCTACATCGAGAAGGATGTGGAAATCGGCGATGACTGTACCATCATGTCATACGCCAGTATCCTGAAAGGTACAAAAATGGGGAAAGGAAACAAAATACATCAGAATGCTGTCCTGGGAGCAGAACCGCAAGACTTTCACTATACAGGGGAAGAAAGCAGTCTGATCATCGGAGACAATAACGATATCCGTGAGAATGTAGTAATCAGCCGTGCCACTTTTGCAGGAAATGCTACCAGAATCGGAAACGGGAACTACCTGATGGATAAGGTACACCTTTGCCATGATGTGCAGATCAGCAATAATTGTGTGGTAGGAATAGGCACTACAATTGCAGGAGAATGCTCATTAGATGATTGTGTGATCCTAAGCGGCAACGTAACGTTGCACCAATATTGTCACATTGGTAGCTGGACACTTGTACAAAGCGGATGCCGCATCTCCAAAGATGTTCCTCCCTACGTAATTATGTCCGGTAATCCTGTTGCCTATCATGGAGTGAATGCAGTCGTTCTGTCACAGCATCACAATACGTCGGAAAGAATCCTTCGTCATATTGCCAATGCTTACCGGTTGATCTATCAAGGTAATTTCAGTGTTCAGGATGCTGTCCAGAAGATTATCGATCAGGTTCCGATGAGTGAAGAAATCGAGAATATCGTGAATTTCGTAAAAGGTTCGGAACGTGGGATTGTGAAATAGACAAAATACACTTTTCATAGAGAAAGGGTGATGTCTTTTTACGGACATCACCCTTCTTATTTATTCAAACTCCAGCGTACCGAAGAAGTCGGGACGATGGAAGTCCGGTTTCTCAATCTTTATCGGATTCCATGACAGGAAGTGAGGGGTTTGCAGTTCATCCCCGCATTTATAGAAATTCGCTTTAACTTCCTTTCCATCCAGTGACTGTATCTGATGCTTGAAGAATGCAGCATAAGGAATAATCAAGGCTACTTCCCAAGTCGTATCGTCCACACGTTCTTCGAAGGGTTCATTGCCCAGACTGGACCAACGCTGCACGAGAGCCGTCACTTCTTTCGGAGCGTGTTCCCGACCGTTACGGGCTGGTCCGGCACCGATCAGAATCGTTCCGATGCAGTTACATTCTATATTATAATAGATTCCGTCACTGGCCGGAACAGAGAAAAACTCCACACAGGAATCAGTCCATACAGATCCATTGTCTTCTCCATACTTGGCACGTACACTTTCTTCTCTGACTTTGAAGTGCAACAGAATAGAATCTTTGGTATGCGCAATCCGGAAACTTACTTTTGGCTTGTAAGGATATTCAGCCCAGTTGACACACTGAACCGGCTGGAAATCTATCTTTTCCTCATCAAATAATTTAGGAAGCGAACAAGCCTCTACATTAGCAGAACTAATTTTCTTTACTTTCATATATCTTTCGTTTGGAGGATACAAATATAGTTACTTTCTCCTAATAAGGTTCCCGAAAATCAAATAAAAACAATATATTTGCCATTAGTAATACCCTAAACAACCGAATTAGTGAGAAAAACAATCCTTTTATTTCTGCTATTTTTAAGCGTAACTGCTGTCCGTACGTTAGGACAAAATATTACTTTCAGCCATTTGACCACAGATGACGGACTTTCCCAGTTTTCCGTCAACAGCCTGTACATTGACGAACGGGGCATTATATGGATAGGTACGCGCGAAGGACTGAACCGTTATAACGGTAACGATATCAAAAGTTTCAAGCTCAAGAAGAATGATCCGAACAGTCTGTTCAGCAATACCGTACTCCGTATCACAGGTAATAAGAACGGGAAGGTTTACCTGCTTTGCACCGACGGTGTAGCCGAATTTGACATGACCACTCAACGATTCAAAACCCTACTGCAAGGCAATGTGGACGCTATCTACTACAACGAAAAACTATATATCGGAAAAAGAGAAGAAGTATTCGTTTTCAACGAGAACACGAACAACTTCGACCTTTACTACCACCTTGCCGGGAAAGACATTAACCTATCCTGCCTCCATCTGGACGAGAAGAAAAACCTGTGGATGGGAACCACCAGCAATGGTGTTTACTGCCTGTCGGACGACAAGCAACTCTCTCAGCCCATCACGAAAGGAAACATAGCCAGCATCTACGAAGACTCATCCAAAGAACTGTGGATTGGCAGCTGGGAGGAAGGGCTCTACCGTATCCGCACAAACGGCACTATCGATAACTTCCGCCACGACCCGAAGAATCCGAACAGTATATGTTCCGATTTTGTCAGAAGCTGCTGTGAAGATAATCTGGGAAATCTATGGATCGGAACTTTCCACGGCTTGAACCGCTACGACAAAAGCACAGGACAGTTCCAACTTTATACCGCCAATGACAACAAACCCGACGGACTCACCCACTCTTCCATCTGGTGTATCGTGAAAGACGAACAGGGAACCCTATGGCTGGGAACTTACTTTGGCGGCGTCAACTACTTCAATCCGGAATATGAAATCTATACCCGCTATAAAGTGGGAGACACGGAGAAAGAAGGATTAAGCAGTCCCATCGTCGGCAGAATGACGGAAGACAAAGACGGTAACTTATGGATCTGCACCGAAGGCGGTGGCGTGAACGTCTACAACCGGAAAAACAATACTTATCGCTGGTACCGCCATGAAGAAGGCAGGAACAGTATCTCGCACAACAACGTCAAGGCAATCTATTACGACCGGACAGAGGAGATTATGTGGATCGGCACACACTTGGGAGGACTGAACAAACTCGACCTGCGCACCAACCGCTTTACCGTTTACCGGATGAAAGCGGGCGACCCGACCACACTGCCCTCGGACATTGTACGCGACATCGTGCCCTACGAAGACAAACTGATCATCGCCACACAAAACGGAGTCTGCCTTTTCAATCCGGCAACAGGCACCTGCGAACATCTTTTCAAGGATACCAAAGAAGGCAGAAATATCGGTATGGTGGCCAGCCTCTACATCGACAAGGACGAAACGCTATGGGTTTCCGCTACCGGAGAGGGCGTATATTCTTACCGCTTCGACACCGGCAAGCTCACCCACTATGCACACAATCCCTCCATTCCGAACACTCTCAGCAACAACAATGTCAACAACATCATGCAGGACAGCAACGGCAACCTGTGGTTCTCCACTTCCGGAAGCGGGCTCGACCGTTACCGCAAGGAGAGCAACGACTTCGAAAACTTCGATATGCAGAAAGACGGACTATCCAGCGACTGTATCTACGAAGTATTCGAGTCGTCCATACAAAAGGGAGACTTGCTGCTGATTACCAATCAGGGATTCTCCCAGTTTGACTATCCGCAAAAGAAGTTTTACAACTACGGTACAGAGAACGGATTCCCGCTGACTGCCGTCAACGAAAACGCATTGTTCGTAACGCATGACGGAGAAGTATTTCTAGGCGGCATCCAAGGCATGATTTCTTTCTGGGAAAAGAAACTGCACTTTACGCCCAAGTCCTACAGCATCATCCTTTCCCGCCTGCTGGTCAACGGAAAGGAGATCACTGCCGGAGACGACACCGGCATCTTGGAACAGTCCATCGCCTATACACCGGAAATCAGCCTGAAAGCCGACCAATCCATGTTCAGCATAGAATACGCCACTTCCAACTTCATCCCTGCCAACAGGAATGAAATCGTCTACCGCCTCGAAGGTTTCTCCGACGAATGGAATCACACCGACCGCAAACAGACGCTTATCACTTATACCAACCTGAATCCGGGCAAATATACGCTCGTCATCAAGTCGGACGGAGACGGTATCGAAGAAGCCCGACTACTGATCCGTGTATTACCGCCTTGGTATGAGACATGGTGGGCTTATCTGATTTACACCATTTGTACCGTCAGTCTGTTATGGTATCTCATTCAGAACTACAATTCCCGCATCAAACTGCGTGAGTCACTGAAATATGAAAAGAAGCACATCGAAGACCTCGAAGCATTAAACCAATCCAAGCTGCGCTTCTTTACCAACATCTCCCACGAATTCCGCACTCCGCTGACGTTGATCGTGGGACAGGTAGAAACGCTGTTGCAAGTACAGACATTCACACCTAATATTTATCACAAGATATTGGGAATTTACAAAAACAGCCTCCAACTGCGTGAATTAATTACGGAACTGCTCGACTTCCGCAAGCAGGAACAAGGGCACATGAAAATCAAAGTCAGCCGACATAATCTGGTGAACTTCCTGTACGAGAATTATCTGTTATTCCTTGAATACGCCAGCAGCAAGCAAATCAATTTCAAGTTCAACAAGCAGTCGGATGATATTGAAGTATGGTACGACCAGAAGCAGATGCAGAAGGTAGTGAACAATCTGCTGTCCAACGCATTGAAGCATACGAAAGCGGAAGATACCATCTCCATCAACGTATCGCAGGAGGATAAATACGTCATTATCGAGATCAAAGACACGGGAACAGGCATTGCCGCCGCCGAGATCGACAAGATATTCGACCGTTTCTACCAGACCGAACGCCTCGACTCGCTGAATACCGGAGCCGGCACAGGCATCGGACTGGCGTTGACAAAAGGTATCATCGAACTTCATCACGGAACCATCCGTGTAGAGAGCGAACCGGGCGAGGGAAGCCGTTTTATCATTACGTTGAAATCGGGCAACCAGCACTTTACGGAGGAACAAATCATACGGGACAACACCGACACCAACATTCAGCAACAACCGGAAACAATCGTTCCAACCGTAGAAATACTGCCCGATTCCGAATGGAAGGAGGAAGACAACAAACGCATCGAAGATGCGAAAATGCTGATAGTGGAAGACAACGAATCCATCAAGCAAATGCTGGCAGGTATCTTCGAAACGTTCTATCAGGTCACCACCGCTTCCGACGGTGTAGAGGCACTGGATATCATACAGAAAGATATGCCAAGCATCATACTGAGCGACGTTGTCATGCCACGTATGTCGGGTACGGAACTCTGTAAGCAAATCAAAACGGACTTCAACACCTGTCACATCCCGGTAGTACTACTGACGGCACGCACAGCCGTGGAACACAACATTGAAGGATTAAAGATCGGCGCGGACGATTATATCACCAAGCCGTTCAATACCAATCTCCTGATCTCCCGTTGCAACAATCTGGTGAACTCACGGCGGTTGCTACAGGAGAAATTCAGCAAACAGCCACAGGCTTTTGCCCAGATGCTTGCCACTAACCCGATGGATAAAGAAATGCTGGACCGTGCCATGGCCATCATCGAACAGCACTTGGATAATACGGACTTTAATGTCAACATCTTCGCCCGTGAAATGGGGATGGCACGTACCAATCTGTTCACGAAGCTGAAAGCCGTCACCGGTCAGACACCGAACGACTTTATATTAAGTATCCGTCTCAAGAAAGGAGCCGTCATGCTGCGGAACAATCCGGAGCTGAACATTACGGAGATTTCCGACCGCATCGGCTTCTCTTCTTCCCGCTATTTCAGTAAATGCTTTAAAGAGATTTATCACGTCAGTCCGCTTGCCTACCGCAAGGGTGAAGAAAAAGAGGAAGAAGGGAACGAAGAAACGGATCAATAACCCATAAACAGGTAAGCAAGTAGCATTTGTAACAGGAGAACCTATGCCAAAGTAGTTCCCTCCTGTTGGCACAAGATCCGGGCTACGATGTCAGGAAAAGGCATCCGTAGCCCCGAAACATTTAACCCTTTAGAATGGACTATTTTGTATCACACCTGTACATTCCTGCTCACTCATTTCCGCCAATCCTCTTATCTTTGTGTTCAGTAATCACTCCATAAAAGATCAACATTATGAAGAATGTCTCACGTTTACTACCGCTATTGCCCGGTATAGCCCTGCTGACCGGATGCAATCAGAAAGTACAAAAAGACAACGGACAAAACTCACAAAAGCCTAACATTATTTATATATTCGCGGACGACCTTGGCATAGGCGACCTTAGCTGCTATGGAGCGACAAAGGTCAGTACTCCCCATATCGACCGCCTTGCCGGACAGGGTGTACAGTTCACCAACGCCTATGCAACTTCCGCCACCAGTACCCCTTCCCGCTTCGGACTCCTGACAGGTATGTACCCGTGGCGACAGGAGAACACAGGCATCGCCCCCGGAAACTCGGAACTAATCATCGACACCGCCTGCGTCACCATGGCCGATATGCTGAAAGAAGCAGGTTACGCCACCGGAGTTGTCGGCAAATGGCATCTTGGACTCGGTCCGAAAGGAGGCACCGACTTCAACGGCCACATCACCCCCAACGCCCAAAGTATCGGCTTCGACTACGAGTTCGTGATTCCGGCAACCGTAGACCGTGTCCCCTGTGTATTCGTCGAGAACGGACACGTGGTAGGACTCGACCCGAACGACCCGATCACAGTGAACTACGAGCATAAAGTAGGCGACTGGCCTACAGGCGAAGAGAACCCGGAGCTCGTAAAACTAAAACCCAGTCAGGGACATAACAATACGATAATCAATGGCATCCCCCGCATCGGCTGGATGACCGGAGGTAAGTCCGCTCTCTGGAAAGACGAGGACATCGCCGACATCATCACCAATAAAGCAAAAAGCTTCATCGTCTCCCATAAGGAAGAACCTTTCTTCTTATATATGGGCACGCAGGACGTACACGTACCGCGCGTCCCACATCCCCGCTTCGCCGGGAAAAGCGGTCTGGGAACCCGCGGAGACGTAATCCTGCAACTCGACTGGACCATCGGAGAGATCATGAACACCCTCGACAGCCTCCAGCTGACGGACAACACCATCCTGATATTCACCAGCGACAACGGCCCCGTCATCGACGACGGCTACCAGGACCAAGCCTTTGAACGCCTCAACGGACATACCCCGATGGGTATTTACCGTGGTGGAAAGTACAGCGCTTACGAAGCCGGAACCCGCATTCCGTTCATCGTCCGCTGGCCTGCCAAAGTGAAGCCGAACAAGCAACAGGCTCTCTTCTCACAAATCGATATCTTTGCCTCACTTGCCGCTTTACTGAAACAACCGCTTCCGGAAGGCGCAGCTCCTGACAGTCAGGAACATCTGAACACGCTTCTGGGAAAAGACTACACCAGTCGTGAATACATCGTACAGCAAAATCTCAATAATACGCTCGCCATCGTGAAAGGACAATGGAAGTACATCGAACCGAGTGACGCCCCCGCCATCGAATACTGGACAAAAATGGAACTGGGCAATGACAGGCATCCCCAGCTGTACGATTTATCCGCCGATCCATCGGAGAAAAACAATGTAGCGAAACAGCATCCGGAAGTTGTCAGAGAGCTGTCCGAACTGCTTGAATCGGTAAAGACAAGATAACCAATGAGAATAGCAGATTTGTATTATTTTGTATCAATCTTGAATAATTCTATCCATATGAGAACAATCAATGCGTATATCTTTGCCATCGTAAATTCAACAAAATCACTTAATTTTTAATATATGAAAAAACATCTATCCAACCAGACAAGAAAAAGGATGCTCTCCATTTTGGGAATGCTCCTGCTTTCTGTTCCATTTGTGCTTGCACAAGTACTTGTCAAAGGTACTGTGAAGGATAATCTAGGAGAAGGTGTTCCCGGAGCCAGTGTTCAGGTAAAAGGCACTTCGCAGGGAACGATCACCGACCTTGACGGTAAATTCACTCTTAACATCCCCCAAAAGAACGCTACCTTGGTTATTTCCTTTATCGGCTACGTCACCGTAGAACAAAAGGCGGACTCGCAAAAACCAATGGTCATCACATTAAAAGAAGATACTAAAACACTGGACGAAGTAGTGGTTGTCGGCTATCAGGAAGTACGCCGCCGCGACCTTACGGGTTCCGTGGCGAAAGCCAACATGGCAGATGTACTTACCGCCCCCGTCGCTTCATTCGATCAGGCACTCGGCGGACGTATCGCCGGAGTCAACGTAACTTCGGGCGAAGGTATGCCGGGCGGCAACATGAGCATCGTGATCCGTGGTAACAACTCACTGACACAAGAAAACTCGCCGCTGTTCGTTATCGACGGTTTCCCGATAGAAGATTCATCGGCAGCCAGCACGCTGAACCCTTCCGATATCGAGTCGCTCGACTTCCTCAAAGATGCGTCGGCTACGGCCATTTACGGTGCGCGCGGTGCCAACGGTGTTGTCATCATCACCACCAAGAAAGGTAAGGTAGGACGGGCACAGTTGTCCTATGACGGTAGTTTCGGTGTGCAGCACGTCACCCGCACTATTCCGATGATGGATGCTTATGAGTTTGTCAAGCTACAGAATGAAATGTATCCTACCGTCGTTGCCGGCTCATACCTGATGAACTACGAAGGCAAGCAATGGACACTGGACGATTATAAAGACATACCGCAATATAACTGGCAGGACGAGATATTCAAGACTGCCTGGCAGCAGAATCATACGGTCAGACTTGCCGGTGGTACGGAAGGTGTACGCTACAATGCTTCCTTATCTTACTTCGATCAGGACGGTACGCTGATAGAAACCGGTTACAAACGTATGCAAGGACGTATGAACACAGTAGTCCGTCGCGGCAAACTGAACATGAGCCTGACCACCAACTATTCACGCTCTATCCAGACAGGTAGTACTCCATCATCCACCTCTTACAGTGGTATGAACAACCTTTTCTATAGCGTATGGGGATACCGTCCGGTGACTTCCCCCGACACTCCGCTCAGCTTCCTGATGGACAGTTCAACGGACAACGCCGTAGATTCAAGCAACGACTACCGTTTCAACCCGATCAAATCGCAGAAGAACGAATACCGGAAGAGCTACACCAATAACCTTCAAATGAACGGATTCGCAGAATACGAAGTACTGAAAGGACTGAAACTGAAAGTTTCCGCCGGATATACTTATGATTCACGCAAGCAGGATCAGTTCAACAACTCGAATACCCGCTACGGAGGTCCTACCTCTACAGATAAAGTGAATGCTCAGGTAACCCGCCAGGAACGCCTGACATGGCTGAACGAAAACACCCTGACTTATCAGACTAACATCAAAAAGAAACACTTCCTCAATGTATTGGGAGGTATCACGTTCCAGAACTCGGACTATGAGATTTATTCATTCCGCACAACACACATCCCCAACGAATCACTCGGTATGGCAGGCATGAGCGAAGGACAGGCAGGTACTACCACTTCGGCAAAGTCTTCATGGGCGATGTTATCATACCTCGGACGTGTGACTTACAACTATATGTCTAAATATTACGCTACCGTTTCTTTCCGTGCCGACGGTTCTTCCAAGTTCAACAAGGACAACCGTTACGGATACTTCCCTTCCGGTTCTCTCGCATGGAGCTTCTCGGAAGAAGAATTTATGAAGCCGTTGAAAAGTGTACTGTCCAGTGGTAAGGTTCGTTTGAGCTGGGGACTCACGGGTAACAACCGTATCGGCGAATATGATTATTATGCGCTGCTGGCGGTATTGAAATCAAGAGTCGGCTCGTATACATCGACAAACTCCCTCCCAAGCGGCGTCTATCCATTCGACAATGATGCGACGAATGCAGGTGTTGTTCCTACTTCTCTGCCCAACAAGGATTTGAAATGGGAAACAACCGAACAATGGAACGCAGGTCTCGACCTCGGATTCTTCGACGAACGCATCGGTATAACGATGGATATTTACCGGAAGACCACCCGCGACCTGTTGCTGGACGCTTCCCTGCCTTTTTCTTCGGGTTATTACAGCGCTACCAAGAATATCGGTAAAGTACGTAACGATGGTCTGGAACTTAGTCTGAACACCGTCAACTTCCAGACACGCGCCTTCAAGTGGACGACTAACTTCAACATTTCATTCAATAAGAATAAAGTACTGGCATTGTCGGAGAATCAGACAGCCTTGCTGACTGCCGCGCAATTCGACCAGAACTACAACGGTCAGTCCAGCTACATCGCCAAAGTCGGTCTGCCGATGGGACTGATGTATGGTTATGTCTATGAAGGTACATACAAGTACGACGACTTCAACAAATCGGGTAACTCATACAGCCTGAAACCGGGAGTGCCCCACTACTCTACTGAGACCAACACTCAGCCGGGTATGCCCAAATATGCCGACCTTAACGGAGACGGAGTAGTTGACTCCAACGACCGTACGATTATCGGACGCGGACTTCCGATACATACAGGTGGTTTCACCAACAACTTTGAATATAAAGGCATCGATCTGAGCGTCTTCTTCCAGTGGTCATACGGCAACGATATCATGAATGCCAACCGCCTGTTCTTTGAAAGCTCCAACAACCGTTCACGCGAATTGAACCAGTTCGCCAGCTATGCCAACCGCTGGACACCGGAAAATCCGACCAGTGACATCCCTGCGGCTACCAACTCCTCTTCCAACCGTGTGATCTCTTCACGCATCATCGAAGACGGTTCGTACCTGCGTCTGAAGAACGTAACAGTAGGCTATACCTTCCCCGCAAAGCTGGTGAAGAAATGGAAGATAGACAAAGCACGTGTTTACGTTGCCGCACAAAACCTGTGGACATGTACCGGTTATTCCGGTTATGATCCGGAAGTATCTGTACGCAACAGTGCACTCACTCCCGGTCTGGACTACTCTTCCTATCCGAGAGCATACTCTATCAGCTTCGGTGTAAGCCTGGGATTCTAAACGGATAATGATAGTAACAGTTAGAAAAAAGAATTCGATTATGAAAGCATTAAAAATAACAATCATAGCTCTATTGGCAGGTTTCAGCATGGTATCCTGTGACTTTTTGGACAAAGAACCTACCAAACTGACGCCGGAGAACTACTTCAACACCCCCACTGAAGCCAACTCCTTCCTGACAGGCATCTACGCCATACTGTCGCAACCTACTTTCTACGGCGGTGACTATATGTACCTCGTAGCCGGTGACGACTTATCCCACTACGGAGGCAGCGGACGCGGTCCCGCATCTACCGGACTGATCTGCAACAACGCCACCACCAGTGACAACGCCGTGACTGCCTTCTGGTATGCCCTCTATTCAGGCATCAACCGTGCCAATATGTTCCTCGAAAACATCGACAAAGTAAACGGTTTCGATGCAGGCGTCAAAGAACAGTACATCGCCGAAGCCCGCTTCCTGCGTGCATTCTATTATTTCAATCTGGTAGAGTGCTGGGGAGATGTTCCTTTCAAAACAGTTTCAACCCAAAGCGTTACCAACCTGAATATCCCGCGTACGGACAAGCAGGAAATCTATGACTTCATCATCTCCGAAATGGCAGACGCAGCCGAGACTGGTCTGAAATCGGCCTCCGATCTTGCTTACAAGCCGGGACGTATCTCTCAGTCTACCGCATGGGGCATACTGGCACGTGTATATCTGTTCCGTGCAGGCGAGCATTACCGTGAAGGTCGCAATGCCACACAGGCCGAAAAGAAAGACTATTTCGAAAGAGCCAGCTTCTACGCCCAGAAAGTAATGACTGCCGGTCACAAACTGGCTGCCAACTACTGGGACCCTTTCATCGATATGTGTTCCGACAAGTATAACACCACTGCCAACGAAAGCATCTGGGAAGCCGAATTTGCCGGCAACAACACTTCGGATACACAAGCCGAAGGCCGTATCGGTAACATCATCGGACTGGCCGGTCCGGATCTGTCCTCCAAAAGCGATGTGACGGGAGCCAAAGACCCCGGATATGGCTATGCCTTTATCTACAGCACTCCGAAACTGTACAACCTTTATGTGAACAACGGGGATACCAAACGTTTCAACTGGAGTATCGCTCCGTTTGAATACAAAGAAGCCGGAGGCAAGAATACAGGCGTTACCCACCGTGAATTTGAGCAGGGCAAACTTGCTGAAGTAATGTCCCAATACGGTCAGCAACGCGGAACTTACCAGTACGCAGATGACACAGAAAAGACTACAGCTACCAAGAACTTCAGCCGTATGTGCGGCAAATACCGTCGTGAATACGAAGCGGATAAAAAAGACAAGAACTATACAGCTATCAACTTCCCGATCCTGCGTTATGCAGACGTACTGCTGATGATCGCAGAAGCGGAAAACGAAGCGAACAACGGTCCTACCACTCTGGCTTACCAATGTATGAAGGAAGTAAGAGAACGTGCCGGACTGAACGAGCTTCCCGACATGACGCAGGAAGAATTCCGCCAGACCGTGAAAGACGAACGTGCCATGGAACTTTGTTTCGAATACACCCGCCGTTTCGACCTGATCCGCTGGGGTGAGTATGTGAAGAATATGAGAGCATTGGTAACCGAAGCACAATCCGGCAACAACTGGACGCAGGGACCTACCAACGTATATACCTACTTCAACATCTCCAGCACCTACAACTACTTCCCGATTCCGGATGCGGAAATGAGTGTGAACAAAGATATCACACAGAACAACCCGGGTTGGTAATCACAGTATTCATCGATAAAAGCATCATAGATTATGAAAACATATAAACTCATAGCCATCTGTATAGCAAGCCTCTTCTTCGGGGCTTGCAGCGACGGGCTGGACGAAGCGGTAGGTCTGCACGTAAAGGTGGCAACCAACGAAAATGTAAGCTTCGACGGACAGATCATTACTGCCAAGAAAGGCACTCCGATAGAGTTCATCCTTTCGGGCGATCCGGACTTCCTGACATTCTTCAGTGGAGAAGCGGGCAGCAAATACGAATATCGCGAACGCGAAACGATTGATCCTTCACAGATCAAGTCGTCTATGCTGAACTTCTCTATCTGGTTCCAGTACGGTAACCCGAGCACGACATTGGAGAAACACGTATATATCTCCGACGAATTCACCGGATTATACAAGGATAATTTCGAAGCTGACTCTTTGCTCGTAGAGCAATTTGAGAAAGACGGCAAATGGAAAGAACTGGTTCCGCAGTCCGCATTCCCGACAGCGGCGGTAGGCAATGCCGATCTCGCCACTCCATACAGTTTTGATATGAAAGAATACATGGGCAAACGGATTGCAATCGCTATCTGCTACCGTGGCATTGACAATACAGTGGCACAATCCAAGATGTACTTTGAGCGGATGCGCATCAATAATGTGATGACGAGCGGACAGGAAGCAGAATATTCTGCCGGTTCTTTCGGCTTTACTCCGATCAATATGAAGAACAAATGGAATCTGAAGGATCAGACCAGCATGACCAAAGACCGTGAATACGGGACAGTTACCAATAACGTATCCGGTATCTGGAACCTGACAGGTGTAGGCGGTGGCTCCTTCTTCATCCATAGTACGAATGCCAACGATCCGCTGAAATACAGCTGGCTGGTTTCCGATCTGATTACCGTTAACTCTTGCAGCCCCGATCAGGGAACGAAAGTAAAGGATATTACCCAGCGTCTGGATAAGTACACATATACCTACAATCAAATTGGTATCTACAACGTGACATTCCTCGCTCGTAATGCCAATATCGATCATTCCTCCACGACTACTTACCACATGGTGGTAAACGTAGTGGAATAACAATAAACGAATAAAATAATAACTAATACATTATATCTATGAATTACTTTAAATCAATCATGTTAACCGCATTTGCGCTGTTTGCATTGGCAGCGTGCGATACAGACGACTTGAGAGACGATGTTGACAATCTGAAAGACCGCGTAGAGTCTTTGGAAGCACAAGTCAGTCTATTGAACGATAACATGACAGCTATCAAGCGACTGCTTGAAGGTGGTCAGACTATCACAGAAGTGACGAATACAGACGGTACATATAAACTGAAACTGAGTAACGGAGAAACCATCTCACTGACACAAGGCTCGAAGGGAGAAGTAGCTTATCCTGAGATTACTGTCAATGATGAGGGTCAATGGGTAGTGAACGGTGAAGTATTGATGCAGAATGGTACACCTATTCAGGCTGTGGGCACTCCCGGTAAAGATGGTATAGCTCCCAAGTTCCGGATTACGGACGAGGGAAGTTTTTGGCAGGTAAGTTATGATAACGGAACCAGCTGGGAAGACGTACTCGACACAGACGGTCAAAAGGTATCCGCAGTCAGCGATGGTTCCGGAGGAAGCAGTGCAGACTCTTTCTTTGAGGAAGTATACGTAGATTCAACCGGGGAATTCTTCGTTGTCAAACTGAAAGGACAGACGGAAGCTATCTCTATCCCTATCGTAAAAGACTTGCTTTGCGAAATCACCGAACCGGAAACCGGAATGAAGAACGGATACTGGGAAATAGGCTATGGCAAGACTGCCACTACAACCGTGAAAGTGAAAGGTGAAAACATCATCGTTACTGCTCCTGCCGGATGGGTGGCTACTGTGAGCGAAGCGGATGAAACGACCAATGTAGCTACATTAAGCATTACAGCTCCGGCAAGCGCAATGAGTACACGTGCAACGGCGGATAACGGTTCCGACGTAACAGTGCAGGTTAATAAGGGTGCCAGTTGGGCGGTTGCCAAGATTCAGGTGAAGGCAATTGAAGTAGTTGACAGTTACTACGAACTTTACAACACAGGAGGAACTATCGAAATAAACGGAATCAAAATACAAAAAGATGGCGCAGATGGATATGGAGAAGCAACCTTGATTACTTCCGAGTCTGAAAGCAAGGAAATCAGCCAGGCAGGAGTTTACTTCATCAAACCGGGAGTTGAAATTACGTATACTGGGACCGGAACTCTCGATAACCTAGTTCTTATCGGAGACAATGCAGAGCAAAAGGTTAAATGTATTGTCAGCAAACCTATTATCTTAGGAACAGCAAGTGCCAAGGGAGCTTTCATTATGAATATCAACATGGATGCCAGCACACTTGCCAACTATGTATTCTCAATTACAGGCAATCTTTCTCATCTGGCATTCAGTAATAGCGAATTTTCTGTGTATGAAGCCAGAAATCTGGTTAATTGTGCAGCCGATAATGCAGGCGTATCTGAAAATATTTCTATCATTAAGAGCTTAGTTAAATTTAATGTGACTAAAGATTGGACAGCTTCACGCGTATTAAACTTCACCAAGGGACTCACATGCACATCTGTAACGTTCGAAAACAATGTAGTTTATCCTTCTACAATAGAATATACGATTAACGGTTGTCTGCTCTTTGCACAAGGACAGAATTTGGATTCAAAAGTGATAATCAGCCATAATACATTCATCAATTTTATCTCTAGTTCTCAGTCCCTTGTAAGAGCAAACGTAAATAACGATGTTACTTTCTCTAACCTCTTATTCTTCTATAACGCAAACTTTGGAAATAAAAACGCCACATTAATAAATGTAGGAGATGGAGCTATCGGAACATTAACATTTGCAGATAATATTCGCTATAACAACGGAACTTCTGTAATCAACCTCAATCCGTTCGGAGGAACCGCCGCCCCCGGATACCCAAACACTGTAGTTCCTTTGGCAGAAGCAAATCCGTTCGACGGCGGCACCTTCGACCTCGCCAACGGTATCTTCGTTCCGAATGCAGAATATGCCGAATACGGTGCAACCAACTAATATCGACTAACGTATGAAAAAAGTAATATCAATCATATGTATCACCCTCCTCGTCGCACTTTACTCGTGCGACGAACGGGATGATCTGCGCTCCGACATTGACAACCTGAAAGAACGGGTAGCCAATCTGGAAGCGAGCATAGAACAGATGAACTCGGACATCAGCAACTATCAGCAGATGGTTGAAGGTAAGATTCTGGTGGTGGGATATAGCAAGGATGAACAGGACAACTATACCATCGAACTGAGTAACGGCGAAACTGTAACCATATACAGCGGCAAAGTAGACATGAACGATATGCCTTTGTTCAGCGTCAACGCGTCAGGTCACTGGGCATATACCATCAACGACATGACCACCGAACTGCTCGTTAACGACAAACCGGTAAGCGCCATCCCCGAAGCGGGAACAGCAGGCGTCACCCCGAAACTAAAAGTAGATGCAAACGGTTTCTGGCTGGTCTCTATTGACAACGGAAGCACCTGGAACAAACTAGGCAACAACCAGATTGCCGACGGAACGCAAGCCGTTGCCAACGCAAGTTCCCTGTTCAGCAACGTGACCATCGACGAAACGACCGGGCAGATCACCTTTACCATCCGTGCCGACAACAGCCAAGTAAAAGTCCCCATCTACGGAAAAGACTTCTACCTGACAATCAAGTATGAAGGCACAGCCACTTTCGGTCTGGGACAAAAGCAGGAGTTCGTGGTAGAACAAGCCAACGTGGAAACAGCCACCATCGAAAACCAGACATGGGGCGTGAAACTGACGGAAAACAAACTGATCGTCACCGCCCCCAAAACAAACGTGCAAGGGAAAGAATACGAAGAACAGATTTACATCAAGATATTCTCGAAAGAAGGTTACTGCCGGGTAGTGAAACTTCCGGTAAAACTGCTGACCACGAAGATAGATGCCAACTCGGCAATAGCCTGGCAACACTTCAAGACAGGAGAAAACAATGTGCTGCCCGACTATTCGTATGCCGGATATAATCATGGAGAAAGTGCGCCGCAAGGCGCATTTTCTTTAGGATACCAAGTGATCAACGTAAAAGAGCGCATGACCGCCAAGAACATGACCGCCCGTGAAGCGCTGATCAGCATCCTGCAAGAGAAAAGTATGACAAAAGTAAACGGAACCAACAAGCTGAACGCTAACGCGAAGATTGTAATCTATTTCCCCGCAGGCGACTACGTTCTTCACAACGATGACGACAACACCCGCGACGAAAGCAAGCAGAAGGACGCCGTTGACTCGAAAAACAACAATGTCAGCAGTGGCATTGAAATCTATGGCGGTAACTTTGTGATCAAAGGCGACGGTCCCGACAAGACCCGTCTGATCATGGAAACGCCTAATCTGCCGACAAGTATCAGCAATCTCAGTTCATCACCTATACTGTTGGCAATCAAGCACACCAACGGTCCGAACAATGCCGGTAACTCCCCCAAGCTCGCTTCCGTAACCGAGAATGCCAAGCGCGGAGACTTTACCGTGAAAGTCAGCGGAACCACCGGAATCTCCTCCGGACAGTGGGTACAGTTGCGCTTGCGCAGCGGAGACAGGGAACTGGTAAAGAAGGAAATCGGTCCGATTGCCCTCAACGAGAACTGGGCGATAGCAAAAGCCCCTATCTCCATCAACCAAAGCTCCGACGACCTGTACGGAGTAAAAATCACCGAATTTCATCAGGTAAAATCCGCTGCAAACGGCAAGATCACTTTCTACGAACCGATCATGCACGACATCGACATCAAGTATAACGATACGGAAGGATGGGAAATCCGCACGTACAAATATCTGGAGAATGTCGGTATAGAAGACCTGAGCTTCGTAGGAAACGCATTGGACGGCTACGCCCATCACGGAGAAGGACACGCCGAACAGGCTAAAGTAGGCTGGCAATACGACGGAGCCTACAAACCGCTGCTGCTGCAACGTGTAGTCAATTCATGGGTACGCAACGTCCACTTCGAGAGTGTCAGCGAAGCGCTTACTTTTGCCGAATCTGCCAACAGCTCGGCATACGATATCCGTATCAGTGGAAAACGCGGACATTCAGCCGTACGTTCGCAAGGTTCTTCACGCGTCTTTATCGGCAAAGTCCGCGATGAAAGCGCAGGAAATGACGTATACGGAAAGAGTTGTCAAGGGCAGTTCCACGGCTGCGGCGTATCGAAGCCAAGTGTAGGAACCGTATTATGGAACGTAACCTGGGGCAATGACGCCTGTTTCGAATCCCACGCCACACAACCCCGTGCCACGCTGATAGACAATTGCAGCGGCGGACTTGTATACTACCGCGCAGGAGGCGATGAAAATGAAGTCCCCAATCACTTAGGCGACCTCACCCTATGGAATCTGAATGTGACCGGAACGGATTCTCACGCTTCTAACTTCGCATGGTGGAGCGACAGCGATACATGGTGGAAGATTTTCCCGCCTATCGTAGTCGGTACACATGGTATGAATGTGAAATTTCCCGGTAAAGAGCAGCAACAAGTCACATACGAAGAAAGTACCGGTATGAAGGTATCCCCCGAATCTTTGTACGAGGCACAATTGCGGGAACGTCTGGGCTATGTACCCGGATGGCTCAACGCCCTTAAATAACAACCAATCACCCGCACGGTTTTTCTAACCTTCAGTTAAAAACGTATATAAAAATCAGACTTTAATCAATTTAACACCCAAAAGAGAGGGGCCGTGAGGTTCCTCTCTTTTACTTTTCCGTATCTTTGCAGCAAATTAAAAGATATGCAAGATACACTACCCATCCATTTTGCTCCGCTGCAAGGTTACACCGAAGCAATTTACCGCAATGCACATGACGCCTTCTTCGGCGGTGTAGACACCTATTATACTCCGTTCGTACGATTGGAAAAAGGGAACTTTCGCCGCAGAGATGTCCGGGGAATCGAACCCGAGAACAATGGGGTAACCCACCTGATTCCTCAGTTGATAGCCTCTTCGGCAGAGAAAGCAGAAGTGATTTTATCCCTTTTCATCGAAAAAGGATATCAGGAAGTGGATATAAACCTAGGCTGTCCGTTCCCGCTTCTGGCGAAACGTCATAACGGCTCCGGCATTCTTCCTTATCCCGAAGAGGTGAAAGCATTGCTCAGCATTGTCACCCGATATCCGCAGATCAGCTTCTCCGTCAAAATGAGACTGGGATGGGAACAGCCGGATGAATGCCTGGCACTCGCCCCCATACTGAATGACCTGCCTCTGCGCCAGATCACCATGCACCCCCGTCTGGGCAAACAAGGTTACAAAGGAGAAGTTGACTTGCAAGGATTCTCAGCTTTCCGGGAGGTCTGCCGACTTCCGCTTGTCTACAATGGAGACATTCATAATTTGGAAGATATTCAACGCATCAGCGCACAATTCCCCTCCCTGGCGGGAATCATGATAGGACGCGGACTACTGGCAAATCCGGCCTTAGCACTGGAATACAAAGAAAACCGTACGCTCGCGCCCGATGAAATGAGGGATAGACTGAAATCCATGCACAAAAGCGTGTACAACAATTACGACGTACTATTGGAAGGAGGAGAGGGACAGCTACTGACTAAAATGAAGACCTTTTGGGAATACCTGGCGCCCCAAACCGACAGAAAAGTACTGAAAGCGATTCATAAAAGTACGAATATCAGCAAATATTATCAGGCTGTCGGTGCCTTTTTTAATCAACGGTAGATTGATAATCAGTTATTTTATGTAATTTTGCGCCCGTTTATTAACAAGCACATTATGAAAAAATACATTCTATTATCTCTCTGCTTGATGACACTATCAAGTAGTTTCGCACAATTAAAGGATTTTAAATTCAAATTCTACGGACAGATTCGCACGGACTTCTACTATAACAGCCGTGCCAACGAGGAAACTGTAGACGGATTGTTCTACATGTATCCCAAAGATGAATTGCTCGACGGCAATGGTGAAGACCTGAACGCTACATCGAACAGTAATTTCTATACATTATATTCCCGTTTGGGACTGGATGTGGCAGGTCCGAAGTTGGGAACAGCCAAGACATCCGCCAAAGTGGAAGTGGACTTCCGCGGGTCGGGAACTTCTTACTCCACCATTCGTCTGCGCCATGCATACTTTAACCTGGACTGGGGAAAGTCGGCTGTACTGGTAGGTCAGACATGGCATCCGTTGTTCGGTGATGTTTCTCCTCAGATTCTTAATCTTTCCGTAGGAGCACCGTTCCAGCCGTTCAGCCGTGCACCGCAGATTCGTTATCGCTTCAACAATAAACACCTTCAGTTGACCGGAGCGTTGGTATGGCAGTCTCAGTATCTGTCACAAGGACCTGCCGGTAAAAGTCAGGAATACATAAAGAAGAGCAACATCCCTGAGATTTATGTCGGAGCAGATTACAAAAACGGAGGATTTCTGGCGGGTGCCGGCATCGAAATGATTTCATTAAAGCCACGTACTCAATCTTCATGGGAAGAAAAGACGTTTGATCCGACCACCAATGGTACTATATCAATCCCACATACGTACAAAGTAGACGAACGTATCACTACCCTCTCTTATGAGGCTCATGTAAAATATACCAATAAAAATTGGTTCATCGGCGCCAAGAGCGTATTAGGTTCCAACCTGACACAAGCATCCGGTTTGGGAGGATTTGGAATTAAGCACATAGACAACAAGACAAAAGAGCAGGAATACACTCCGATACGCTTCTCCAGTTCCTGGCTGAATGTGGTCTACGGACAGAAATGGAAACCGGGAATCTTTGTAGGATACGCCAAAAACTTAGGAACAAGCGACGAATTAGTCTCTGAAAAACTCTATGGAACAGGAACCAACCTCGATAAACTGGTAACTGCCGGAGCTGAACTTACCTACAACGTTCCTCACTGGAAGTTCGGAGTTGAGTATACATTGAGTTCGGCATGGTACGGCAAGCTGGATAAATCGGATGGTAAAATCATAGACACCCACTCCGTCAGCAACAACCGTATTGTAGCAGTCGCTATGTTCATGTTCTAATTTGCAGAAGATCATTCAACAGAATTTAAGTTCCTACATCATTTTAAGGCCGACTAAAAAGTCGGTGGTATCTTAAATCTCCTCCTTCGGGAAGGGAATTAATGATACTATTGACTTATTAGTCAGTCTCAATTTGTTTCAAAAAGTTTCAGACGCTTGAAACTTTTAGTTTCAAAGGTTGAAACCATTGGTTTCATTACTTGAAACTAAAGGTTTCAAGGCATGAAACCAAAAGTTTCGCCCCATGAAACAATCAGGAGAAATACTCGATTCGGATGATTTGACCGCCCGATCCGATTAACTCAACCGTATCAGTTGTTTCAATTGACCTGTTCTTTTAGGAAGCATTAAATCATTTATTAGTCAATAATGGATGATCTCTCAGTCATTAATAGCTGATTTCTCAATTATTAATGGCTGAGAGATCAAACGTTAACAGTTGAGAAATCAGCTATTAACATCCTGTAAGTCAAAAGATAACATTGTAGAAATGAGACAGATCAGGATGAGGCAGAGTGAGAGCAACCGTTTGCCCTCATACCTGCCACCACCGTTGCTACCACACCGAAAACCACGATGAATAAAGGGATACAGACCTTTTGTTAGAGCATGAGAGCAAAACGGCTATCAAATCACTGTGGAGAGCCTGACCGATATGTAGGCTCCTCAGCTTTCATTGCTGCTATTACAGCAGATTCCTTTGGCCGTAAATGCTCTGGGGGGATCTGATTATTCAGATAGCATACCACAGAACAAAAGATTATTTCTCCAGTTCTACCTCATAGCTGGCTCCATCCTTACAGAGGAAGCGGAGTACCGTTTGTTTTTTATCCTCGGATACCACTTTGCAGAAAGGAGTCTCCGCTACCTTCCACCTGCCTTTCAGAGTCACCGTCACAGGAATCTCACCGCTTTCATTGTCAATCCACGGGCGGGAATAGATGCTGCGTTCCATACGTTTTCCGTCTTTATCGAAAGCTTCATCACTCGGACCACGATACAATGCCAGATCCGGTTGAGCTACAGTCAATAATACTTTATCAGCAGATTCCTTACGGACCATCACTAAGCAGGACGTATCCGTACGCTGCAACAATCCACCGGGAAGCAGTGACTGGGGAGTTTCAAAAAGCACATAAGAAGTTATCCTGTCCGAAGGCGATTCAAGGATATGTGCATTCCGGTCTTGCTGTAATACGCTGTAGGCAGGTTTCTTTGCAAAGGCAGTCATCGTCTTCCGGTCGGTTCCCGGCAGAATGGCATATTCGTAGCTTCCCGCTTTCGGTGCTTTCCCATGGTCGATAATCAATGATACCCAGTCTCCTTTCGTTTCTTTGCCTGTATCCTGCATACGGGAGTATTGCGGAAAGTTTTTCTCGAATCTTGCAGCAACCGGCACATAATATCCGGTACCCAGATGATCCATCCATACTTTTCCTTCACCCGCATTATTCTTCCAATAGTCATGTGCCGCTTTATCTGTCACCGCCAGTTGGAAGATGGTCGTCTCCGTTGGATAATCCGTGTTTGTATTCTCGATATCCGAGCCCAGACAAACGATCATTCCATCGATGAAATGGTAGGATTTTCGCGCACGATGCGTTCCGTTATACTTATCGTGTTCGTGCAGCTTCATTCCGAAGTTGCCATTCATCTTTCCTTGTGACAGGCCGCCGGCAAAGGCTTCATCCGAATAAAGCATCTCTTCCATTCCGGAGAATGTATCTACATTCAGCACGTTGGCTTTGAGCAGGTCCAGCGGGAGATGGATGGAAGTCACTCCCGGAATGCGGTTCCAGTCGAAACCTTCCTGCTGCCATCCGCTGGTGGCGGGAGTCACTGTCTGTCCCGGAGGTGCTGTCAGTATCTGGAGACTTCCATGTGCCAGATAACGTCCATAGAGGTTGTGTCCCAGATAATGTTCGGCTGCCCAAAGGTAGCGTGAATGTCCGCGTGCCACGGCCGACCAGTTTTCACGCCGTTGCACGGATACACAGCCATAGCCCAGCGAGAGATTGCCCTGCGGATCGGGTTCGGCACGAAAACCGTTCTCCACCAATCGTTTGGCAATCTTACGCTCCTGAGCGTTCGAAACTTTCGGCATATATTCCGGTGCCTGTTCCGCAGAAGAGGAATCGGAAGATACGAGACGCAGGTAGGCGGATGCCATCTCTTTATCAAAATCGCCCTTTCCATCGGGAGTTCCGGCAATTGCCATCATCGCATAGTGCATGGGAACTAATTTCCCCTTTCCATCGGGATGACGCCCGGACATAGACAAGGGAAAGTTCAGTTTATTGCAGTAGAAACGCATGGCAAGCAGGACATCTTTGACTGTCCGGTGTGCCAATTCGGAAACGGCAAGGCTTGTCCGACTGAAAAGATATATCATATTCGTTGCCCCGTCCAGTCCTCCAACGGCATAGGCAGGGTAGTTATTACGGTGATGGAAAGCTCCTCCGTCCACTTTGAAAGAACCGGCCAGTCCCGGTGCAGGACGGCAGCCGTAGTCAATCCATCGGGAGAAGGATTTCAAGTATTGCAGCTTCTCCGGCGTGTCTTCCATCATCAGAATGCTTGCGATACGCCCGGTGGTTTGTGTATTGAAAGAATCCATGTCGATTCCGTTGCCTTCCGGCTTGGGATATACTTCGTTGGTGATGGCATACCAGCGCAATGTCCGCTCCGCTTCGAGCAGTTTTCCTTCTTCCCGCAATACATCTTTCATCAGGAAATAAGCCGGATAAAGTCCGCGCACGCTATATCCGTAATGATGAATATTGCCCCAGCAACTACCGTAAGCCACTCCCTGATCGGTGATATGGTCGTACATCGCAAGGAATTTCCGCCTCATCTCCTCGCGGATCGGTGATCCTGCCTCACTGTTATTGTAAGCCACGGCAATCCGTTTCATCAAGTCAAAATAGGCACGCATCTCTATTCCCATCTTGGTCAGCATATCCTTGTCCCAGTCCGGAATCATCCGTTCGTAGGCTTCGGAAGCGCGCACCATGAAAACGGGCACTCCGGACACTTGCCCGTCCTTATAGGTTATCTGATAGAGGTCGTATTTCTTACGGATGGTTTCGGCTTCTTTCTCCGTCACCTTCCCTTTGGTATAGATCATGTCACGGAAACGCTTTTCCAGCAGTTTCATTTCCTGCCGCTGCTTGTCGCTTACGGGAGTCAGTTCGATGTCCGGTTTCAGGAGGGAGTGTTTGTAGAGTACCAGCCAGTGATTGGTAGTGCCGGCATTGACAAAGGGAACTTGCAGATCGGCTGTCTGCTGACGGGCGTCTACCTTTGTCGCAGTGATCAGATGATCGATGAAAAGGCGTCCTTTTGCATTAGGAGCCACGATGCGGAGCTCGTTCATTCCTTCTTCCGGCGTGCCTTGCATATCGCGTTCATAGCAGACCCATGCCGCACGCCAGCCTTTGAAATTGATGCCGAAAGGGAAAGAAGCGCACTTACGGCCGTCTTTCAGAAATTCAAACTCGATAGCAGCGTCCTGAGGCTGCTCATTGTATATCCATACGATGAAAGCGGAAAGATACAGATCTTTCCCTGTCGGGTCCTTCTTTTCAAACTTCAGGTCTTTCCGGAGTTCCAGTCTCCCGTTCGGTTCGAAGGTCCATTCCAACGAATGTTTTCCGTCTTTATAATGTGCACCGGATATGCCCAACCGAGACTGAACACCGGTTATACAGGCAGGCAACTGCGGCTCTTCAAAAGAGAACATCCGCTCGTCCGTAACTATCTGCGCATTGAGGAATGCCGGACAGAGAAAAGACAATATCAGCATTGTCACTGACAGAGTAAAAGATTGCTTTATCATAGAATATATTGTTTTAGGTCCGATGGTAAATCGGTTTATCATTAGCCGGTATTTACAGAGAGAGAGCACTTGTTCTTCTCCCGAATGCAAAGAAACCCCTCTTTTGTTGGAAAGAGGGGTTCAAATCGTACAAAATAGTTCAAATTATGTGCTATATCTTATAGATAATGACCGATATGCTCTCTGCCGGTCCTGCCTTTAAGGGTGAAGTTCTTTAAAAGCCGCATTCTCTTCCTGCACGTGCTGAATGGTTTGTTTCAGCTCTGCAATCGGCAAATCATATCCATACCAGCCGGTATAACAATCTACTACATACCATTTTCCATCGGGCAGCAATTCGAACTCCACACGTAAGTCGATCTCCGATTCTTCGTATCCCGCCTCAAATACCTTATGCGCCGGTTCGTTCAGCGTAAACTTAGATACATAAACACCGCCCTCTTCCTGAGTGATACGTTCTTCTTTCAGCGTTTCACTGTCCAGCAACGGCCACTTTTCCTTCGTAAAAGGGAACGTTTTCTCAGTTTCCCCGTCATCCGCCAATAAAGTAACCGGCGTTTTCAACGGAAACTTGACACGAGTATACTGAAACGCCGCACTGGAAGTAAACTTATCCAGAAACGACTTGAAATCTTCTCCTGTCTGTGCTGCTTCACTTTCTACTTTCGCCCTGGAGCTATTGCCACAGGAAATAAATGAAATACCTGCCAGCAATGACATGACCATCAAACAGCATGCAAACTTCTTAGCTCTCATAACACGATATAAATTAAGAGTTTAAAATAACGCTGCAAAGATAATGACAAGTTCAATATCTTGATACGAATCGGGAAGAAAATAGTTAAACTACTACAAATAATAAACTTACCACACCTCATTATTCCGGTATTAAAATACCTTTGTCATAAATCGAAATACTAACTTAAATAAAAACACACCATGAGACCCCCCTACTGTTTTCTCCTGATAGGTCTTTTGCTTTTATGCAGTACACAGACTATCGCTTTCGCCCAATCCGGCACTTATCAGACAATTCCCGAATCTTTGCGAGGCTACTGGCAATTTAAAGCAGACAATGTGTCTGACTGGAACGGTCCGCTCATCGGAGAGAATTTCGTAGAGAACTATTATGTCGTTTTTTATGCCGAACAGATAAAACAGGAAGCTGACGGCAGCTACTTCTTCCATTTACGCAATCAGAAAGGAGATACGACGGAATTCCGTATCACACCTACCGGCAATGACGCCGCCACCATCTGGTACAAAGGCTGGAAAGAGCCGAAGAACTGTATCCGCAAGCAAGTCCCCGACCACACGGAACCGCTCACTCCCCTTACATTGCCCGACCGTGTTTATCAGAAATGGGTGAAAGGATTATCCGGAAAAGTAATCTACGAATTCACCCGTGACGGAAAACTGCTCTATGACGGAAAAACATGGGATATCTTATCGGCCGGATATTTTCTCAATAAAGAATATCGGCTGCTCGTCAAAAGCGGAGAATCATACAAACTGCTTTACCTCAGCTTCCCCCTGCCGAAAACAATGAACGTAGCCGCTGAACTGCAAAATGAAAAAGTCTCTCCCATCGCCTCACACCCTGAAATATATGCTTTCGCCGGATGTTGGATCAATCAAGCAACCGGGGACTGGCGCATCGGATTCTTCGAAGACTTTGCTGTCTACCAATGTCAATTTTGGGATTATGAGTCGATAAACACCCAAAAGAATCAGACCACCATCATCCTGAAAAATGGAACAGAACAACTGAAAGTACGTTTAACTCGTAAAGATGAAACATCCTGCACCCTGTCTGTCGGAAAAGAAAAGGCACAGACATATGTTCTTTGTAACGACAAATATCTACCCGATTATCCGGTAGCTGATACCACTCCTTTCGTAGACAATGGTTATCAAACGGATAGCGTGACTCTCATCGGATACCTGCGTAACCTGCCTTCGACACGTCCTTTCGAAGTAGACGTACCGGATATGATCACCAATAATGAAGAAGAATATACAACCGAAATCGACTCACTTGGAAGGTTCACCCTCCGTTTCCCTGTATTGAACAGCCACAACGTGTTCATCGATTGGGGACGTACCACTATCTGTACATCCGTAGAGCCGGGAGAGACCTATTTCCTCTATGTGGACTTCGCTGACAAAAAGAAATTAGTGATGGGAGAAAAGGCACGTATCCTCAACGAACTGCTGGCCCACGAAGGACTCAGTGAATATATCGGCTACGACGAAGGAGAAAAAATGGAAAATATGGAATATTTGCAAAAGACGCAGGATATCATCCGTCATAAATCAGAATATCGTGCAAAGATGCTCAATGATCATCCGCTTCTCTCGCACAAGTTCCGCTATTACACAGAACAGGAAATCCGCTACAACGCCGCACGTGACCTGATGCAACGTCGCTTTTCGGTAGACCGTAACAAACAGGAACATCTGCAACCAGAATTTATGAGTTATGTAGACTCTGCACTATATCCCCGTCCGGTAGAGCCTTATACGCTTCTCAGAGATTATGGTTCTTTCCTGCGGGATTACGTCGGATACATAACGGACATTGCTCCCGCTTCTTCGAACAGGTTGACCGTGACTCCTCAAAAGATGGAAATGCTCTATCTCAAATTTGAAAGGGATGGAAAGATTCAGCTATCACAAGAAGAAAAAGACGCATTACACGCCTTCAGTAACTTCGAACAAGAAATTGAAAAAATGAAAGCTGCGAATACGGCTGACTCACTGACAATGGCTGCCTACAGCAAAAAGATGGAACCGAGCATCAAAACAATACAGAGCCTCGTAGACAGAGACGAAATTCTCAATGAATATATGATGGGAAACTTACTCGCTAACTCCATCAATCGTACCCTTGCTATCATCGATTCCCTGCAAATGGACGCAAAATTAAAGGAAATACTAAAGACGAATTGCTATTATGAGATGTTGCAGCAGACTCACAAAGAATTGCCGGACAGCCTCATCAGTAAATTCAAAGCAGAAGTTTCTAATCCTTCCCTACAGGCTTATGTATTAAACCAACAAGGGATATACGAAGAAATATCCCATAAGGCCATCGAATATCCCGAAAGCCTGATGCCTAACGAACCTCTGGCAGAGATCACAGACGGAGAACAATTATTCCGCAAAATCATTGAGCCTTATAAAGGGAAAGTGGTTTATCTGGATGTATGGGGCACCTGGTGCGGTCCGTGCAAGGACATGATGCAATATGCAGGAAGCGCCAAGAAACTGTTTGAGGGAAAAGACGTGATATTCTTATATCTCTGCAACCATTCCTCAGACAAATCGTGGAAAAACATTATCAAGGAATATGGACTGACCGGCAAAATTGCCGTCCACTATAACCTGCCCGATGAGCAGCAAAGGGCTATTGAGAAGTTCCTGCAGGTTCGCTCCTTCCCCACCTATATGTTGATAGACAAGGAAGGAAACATCGTAAACCGTGACGCCCCCAGACCCAACAGGGAAAATGATCTTCTCAATGCAGTCTATAAGTTATTAGAGAAATAAACGACTCATTTCTTCCGCAAATACTCGTATCCGAAACGGCAAAAGAGACATTTCCGTTTATCACAATACTCTTTGCGGAGCTGTATCAATGCCTGGCTATCTGCCGCCGAACCGACCGGTAGCCCGGCATCTTCCCACGACCGGATAATATGATTATTCTCCGCTTTCAACTCTTCCAGAAAACGTCCGGCACGATCACACATCCGCTCATCGGTTCTATGCAGACCATAAGCATATAAGAAAGGAACAACGGTATTAATCACAATCAAGTCCTGTGACCTCTCTCCCATCGATTTCTCTTTTTGCGAAGAAGGCCGGCCGAATATATAATGATTATCCCAATAAGCAGAAGCATGAGTAGACAGTAGTTGACGCACTTCCGGCAAGGTTTCTGCCTCCATCATCTGCGAAAAAAGCTTATCAACTTTCTGATACAAGTAGGCCAACTGTGCTAACCGAATATGGGGGAAGTTTTCCGGACGAAGCCTCAAAAAACGCCATAAACCGGCATCCATCACCTGAGTTATTTCAAACTTCCGTTGCAGATAGCGAAATTCTTTACGAAGCCGGAGACTATACTCATCTTCCTGCTCCTTCTTTAAAAACGCCTCCTCCAGCAAACCGGCCTGCCCGAAGAAAAAAGCCTCTATCTGAAACAGATCATTCCGATGCTTGTCTATCGCCCGGAACGGAAGCAGTCCTGCCCACGTCTCAAAAGCATCGCCATTCAAGCCGAAACCGAAATTACGGGCAAGAGTGATAAAGAAAGCATCTTCCCAATGACGGTCACATCGTTCCAGCCGTTCGGTAATTTGCCTTGCCTTTTGCTCCAGTCGTTCGGTCTGAAGGGCTGTCAGCCAGGAGTGAATCGTTAATTGGGATAAAGAGCTGATGATGGAATAGCAGGCAGGATATTGGTCGGCAATGCAGAGTTCATGATAATGGGTTTGTACATTCTCGGGACAGGTCAATAGCAGTTGGGGGATTTGCTCACCGTTGGAACGGGTTACTTCGGCGTCTGCCTCGGCCACCACATGCAGAATCACAGAATCGTATGTTTTATCATGGTCGTGACCGTGACGGTACCAGTCTGAAGAATGAGTATGTATCTCTATATTTCCCACCCACAATGTACCGTCTATCTTCAGCTTCGCATTAAAAAAGTCGGGACCGGCATCAGGGTTCTGCAGTCCGGAATCGATAATTTCTACCAGTAAGCCTTTGGTGGTTTGCAGTATTTTGAGAGGGAATAATTTATGTTTCCACACATAGTGGAGAAGGTGTTCCATGTTAACAGAAAGTTAATGTGCACTGCAAATGTAATAAAAATCTTATCTTTGCGACTATTATTTTGAATATAAGTCAGAAAACAATGAAAATAGCGTTGATCGGTTATGGAAAAATGGGCAAGGAACTTGAAAAGGCAGCCCTTAGTCGCGGACACGAAATTGTCTGCATTATTGATGTTGATAATCAGGAAGACTTTGAGTCGGAAGCATTCAAGTCCGCTGACGTAGCCATTGAGTTCACCAATCCGATGGTAGCCTACAGCAATTATATGAAAGCTTTCAAAGCCGGAGTCAAATTAGTATCAGGCAGTACAGGATGGATGGCGGAACATGGCGAAGAAATCAAAAAGCTATGTACCGAAGGAGGAAAAACCCTTTTCTGGTCGTCCAACTTCAGTCTTGGAGTAGCCATCTTCTCATCTGTCAACAAGTATCTGGCAAAAATAATGAATCAATTCCCCGGTTATGACGTCACCATGAGCGAGACTCATCATATCCATAAACTGGATGCACCCAGCGGCACTGCCATCACACTGGCTGAAGGCATACTGGAAAACATGGACCGCAAAGACAAATGGGTAAAAGGAACGCTCCTTGCACCGGACGGTACCGTCAGCGGCACCGACGCCTGCGCTTCCAACGAGTTTCCTATCGACTCGATCCGTGAAGGAGAGGTTTTCGGCATTCATACCATCCGCTACGAGTCAGAAGTAGACAGCATTTCCATCACGCACGATGCCAAGAATCGCGGCGGCTTTGTATTGGGAGCCATCCTTGCTGCCGAATACACGGCCCAACATGAGGGATATCTGGGCATGAGTGATTTATTCCCATTCTTAAACGAATAAGGCTTCAAAGCCACTATCAAACGAATATAGATTATGAGACAAGCCACACGCACACAATGGATCAAATGCACCATTGCTATTCTCCTTTATCTCGCCTTCCTCATCTGGGTACGCAGTTGGTGGGGGCTGATTGTCGTTCCTTTCATCTTCGATATTTATATCACCAAGAAAATACCCTGGTCATTCTGGAAGAAATCGAAGAATCCTACCGTTCGTAATGTTATGAGTTGGGTAGATGCCATTGTCTTTGCATTGGTTGCTGTCTACTTTGTCAATATCTACATTTTCCAAAACTATCAGATTCCTTCCTCGTCTTTGGAAAAGTCATTGCTGGTAGGCGACTTCCTGTACGTCAGTAAGATGAGCTACGGGCCACGTGTGCCGAATACGCCGCTTTCCATGCCGTTGGCGCAACATACGCTGCCTATTTTAAATACCAAATCATATATCGAATGGCCTCAGTGGAAATATAAAAGAGTTCCCGGGTTCGGAAAAGTGAAACTCAATGACATTGTTGTCTTCAACTTTCCTGCCGGTGATACGGTAGCGCTCAACAATCAGCAAACAGATTTCTACTCTATAGCCTACGGTGAAGGTCAGCGCCTGTATCCCAAGCAGATAGAGATGGACAGTCTGACACGCCAGCAGCAACGTGCTGTTTACGATTTGTATTATAATGCCGGTCGCCAGCAGATTCTATCGAATCCGCGTGTTTACGGAGAGGTCGTTTATCGTCCGGTAGACCGCCGTGAAAACTATGTAAAACGCTGTGTCGGTCTGCCCGGAGATACGCTGCAGATCGTAGACGGTCAGGTCATGATTGACGGCAAGGCTATCGAGAATCCCGAAAATCTGCAGTTCAACTACTTCGTACAGACCACAGGCCCGTATATCACGGAAGATATGTTCCGTGAATTAGGCATCAGCAAGGCAGACCAGACATTGTATGATGATTCTTCATGGGAAGAAACCTTCAGACAGATCGGACTGGACAATCGGAATGCACAAGGAAAGATGGCTCCTATTTATCATCTTCCGCTGACGAAGAAAATGTACGAAACATTGTCCGGCAACAAAAAGCTCATCAGCAAGATCGTCATGGAACCGGAAGAGTATGCCGGACAGATGTACCCGCTCAACTTACATACCAAATGGAACCGTAACAACTACGGTCCGATCTGGATTCCCGCCAAAGGTGCTGCTATCACTCTGACTGAAGACAACCTGCCTATCTACGAACGTTGTATTGTCGCTTACGAAGGAAATAAGCTGGAGATCAAGCCGGACGGTATTTATATCAACGGCGAGAAAACCGATCAATATACCTTTAAGATGGACTATTACTGGATGATGGGCGACAACCGCCACAATTCTGCGGACTCCCGCTATTGGGGATTCGTTCCTGAAGACCATGTAGTAGGTAAACCTATCGTTGTATGGCTGTCACTTGACAAAGACCGCGGATGGTTTGACGGAAAAATCCGTTGGAACCGCCTCTTCAAGTGGGTAGACTGATAAGGATACAGACGTGATAGAGTGATAAGGTGATAGAAATTGATGAACATTCGTAAATTCAAATGGATATTCGCATTCACCGGAGCAATAGCCGTCGTGCTTCTGCTCCGGGGATTCGCTTTTACATCCTGCCTTATCCCTTCCACCGGTATGGAGAATTCACTTTTTCAGGGTGAACGTATTCTGGTCAACAAATGGAGCTACGGCCTGCGGCTTCCGCTGATGTCGCTGTTCTCATATCACCGCTGGTGCGAGCGATCTGTCCGGAAGCAAGATGTTGTAGTCTTTAATAATCCCGCCGCCATCGGGCAACCGACTATTGACCGAAGAGAAATCTATATCAGCCGTTGTATCGGTACTCCCGGTGATACCCTGCTTGTCGATTCCCTTTTCTCCGTATCCTCTCCCGAAGCGCAACTCAATCCGGACAAGAAAAGGCTCTACACCTATCCCGCTGCCAAAGAGCAGTTGATCACTTCGCTTATGCAAACCCTTTCCATCACCAACGACGGACTAATGGGGAGTAATGACAGTACTCATGTCCGCAGTTTCAGCCGCTATGAATATTACTTACTGGAACAAGCGATCAGCGATCAGAACTGGATTCAGCCTTTGACGGAAAAAAGCGAAAAAGAGCTTAAACCGCTCATCGTTCCCGGCAAAGGGAAAGCACTACGAGTATATCCGTGGAATATCACATTGCTGCGAAATACCCTCGTGATGCACGAAGGCAAACAGGCGGAAATAAAGAATGATACGCTTTATATCGACGGAAAACCCACACAGCATTGTTTTTTTACCAAAGATTACTACTGGATGGCTTCCAACAATAGTGTCAATCTGTCCGATTCACGTCTGTTCGGATTCGTTCCGCAAGACCATATTATCGGGAAAGCATCACTAATCTGGTTCTCTAAAGAAAAAGGAACGGGAATCTTTGACGGATACCGATGGAATCGCTTCTTTCAGTCTGTAAAATAATTCACATGCATAGTTTTCAACATAACATCTGTACATAAAATAATGAGAATAGCTTATTTATCATCTGCCTACCTTGCTCCGGTAGAATATTATACCAAACTATTGGAATATGATAAAATATATGTCGAACAACACGATCATTATATAAAGCAAACCTATCGCAACCGTTGTACGATTGCCGGACCTGACGGCGAACTGGCACTCTCCATTCCAACCGTCAAACCGGATACGCTGAAATGTCCAATGAAGGATATACGTATTTCCGATCACGGTAACTGGCGCCATCTGCATTGGAATGCCATCGAATCAGCCTACAACAGTACTCCTTACTTTGAATATTACAAAGACGACTTCCGCCCTTTCTACGAAAAGAAATACGAGTTTTTAGCCGATTTCAACGAGGAACTCTGCCAGTTGGTCTGTAAGTTGATAGACATTCAGCCTTGCATCGAACGAACTACAGAATATAAAATGGAATTTGCTACAGAAGAAGCGGACTTCCGCGAGATTATTCATCCCAAGAAAGATTTCCGGATAGCTGATCCGGAATTTATTCCGCATCCCTATTACCAGGTATTTGATTCCAAACTCGGTTTTCTCCCTAATTTGAGTATTATTGATCTGCTTTTCAATATGGGACCGGAGAGTTTGTTGGTATTATTGAGGGCATAAAGCTTATGAGCTACTCAAGCAGTATCAATATAAAGTAATTTTATTGATCAATAGAGTTTATCTACCCTTCATTAATTGACTATTATAACCGTTACACTAACATGCCCCCAATTATAATTAGGATGGACTAATTGTAACATCATAATTGTCTAGCTATTAAATTAAAAATCCGATGAAAAGGGATTTAAATAGTCATAATCAGTTATTGCAGAATTAAGACCATTATTACATGCTATTACAAGACTGTTATTTAATCATCATTTTGTTGTCACTCTACTATAGCCAATTGTAACAGCTTTATCACCTTATCTACAAGAATAATTTCATAATAATAATCTTTACAGATACCCATTCATAAACAGTAACAAAAAGGATTCAAATTGAGTTCATTAAAAAAACAATTTTAAATCAAATAGATAAATTCTGTCCTTTTTTGATTTGTATTTTTCCTTCTATCCGCCAGATTATCTCTTTCTTTGCAACAACAAACAATAAAATTATAAAACTTCACTAAAATCAATAATATGAAACATGACACTATCACATTCCATGAGACAGACATATTTATATCCAATCATTCCAAAAACTTATTACTAAAATATTGTGATATCGTAGCGATCACCACAGATAGACCATATATAGCTATTCACACCAAATACGATATCAAGGAGATCTTAATCAATTCCACATTACATGAGATAATCGGACAACTGCCTTGTGTTTTCTTTTTGAGTAATCAATCTACCATTATCAATCTATTTTATCTGAGTGCTTATACACAAAAAGACTCAGAGTATTTATTGTATTTAAATAACGGACAAAAGTATAAAGTTGCGCGTAGAAAAAGAAAAGAATTCAAGGCAAAACTTCTATATTTAAAAGAGAATTGCTCATTGGATTGTGCACGTAAAATAACTTGCAACAATATCTGCCTGATGCAAAGTCAACAAGAAGAATTTAACATTCAACTACCAAATAGCACACAGAATCTAACCAAATAGAATAATTATATGAGAATTATTTGTTTGACAAGAATACATAAACTTACTTGCAAAAAACTTTTTAAGGAACTTTCATCTATTTCGGTTCTTTTATAATAAACGAAAATGATAAAACTTTTTTTAGGAGTTTCATACCTTAAAACAATATTACTAATATGAAAAAGCTCAAAACATAAATTACAACAACACATACTACTTTCACACATAAACATACAAATTAAGAAACTCCGACAACGAGTAATAAAAGCAAAAGTGATGATTAAACCCTTTCCTCATTATCAACAACTAGACTCCATGGACTGTGGTCCATCCTGTTTACGTATGATTGCTAAATACTATGGCCGCAGTTACTCTCTTCAGAATTTAAGAGAAAGAAGTTTTATTACCCGGCAAGGAGTTTCTATGTTAGGTATTAGTGATGCAGCAGAAAGCATCGGTTTTAGAACGCGAGGTGTACGTATCAGTCTGGAACAGCTTATTGAAGATGTCCCTTTGCCCTGTATCCTCCATTGGAACCAAGATCATTTTGTGGTATTATATGGCATAAAAAAGAAAAGAGCTGGAAACATTTTCAAAATCTCCGATCCGGCTGAGGGAAAGTATGAAATGGATACGGTCGGATTCGAGAAATGCTGGATCAGTACCAAGAAAGACGGAAAAGATTCCGGTACAGCTTTGGCATTAGCTCCTACTCCTGATTTCTATGAACGAATTGATGATCAGGAAGAACAGAAAAGAAATTTGTCTTTCTATCTTCGCTATCTATTTCCATACAAATCACATATCTTCCAACTTGTTGTCGGCATGCTGTTGGGAAGTGTTTTCTCACTTATTTTCCCATTTCTTACTCAGGCAATGGTCGATCAAGGTATCGGAAACCATAATCTGAACTTCATCACCCTGATACTTATTGCCCAACTTGTGTTATCACTCACCCAAATGGGAGTCGGATTTATACAAAGCTGGATCAGCCTGCACATGAATACCCGAATAAGCATTACGCTAATCTCGGATTTTCTCGCCAAGTTGATGCGCCTCCCCATCCGCTTTTTCGATGCCAAAAATATCGGAGACATCATGCAACGTATAGGCGATCACGGACGTATTCAATCGTTCATGACCGGTACCACCTTGTCAACTATATTTTCATTCTTCAACTTCTTTATATTTGCCTTCGTAATGGCCTATTACAATCTTACCATATTGACGGTCTTCCTAGTGGGAAACGCATTGTACGTCACTTGGATCTTGTCTTTCATGCGCTATCGCCGCAAATTGGACAATGCCCGTTTTGCTCAGGCTTCTGCCAATCAAAGTAATATGGTACAACTCATCACCGGCATGCAGGAAATCAAGCTGAACAACTGCGAAAAACAACAACGCTGGAAATGGGAATCCATACAAGTAAAACTGTTTAAAATTAGCATACAAGGTACTGCTTTAGGACAAACTCAACAAGTCGGTTCTCTCTTTTTCAGCCAAACGACATCACTTCTAATCTCATACTTGTCGGCTAAAGCTGTCGTAGACGGAGAAATAACATTAGGTATGATGATGTCCATCGGTTATATTATAGGTCAGTTATCCGGTCCAATCGGACAAGTGATCAGTTTCAGCCAGTCATTGCAAGACGCGAAAATCAGTTTGGAGCGATTGAATGAGATTAACAACAAAGAAGATGAGATTGTTACTGTTGAAAGCAAAATAAACACGCTGCCGGAAGATAAAACAATTAAAATGGAAAATGTAAGTTTCAGTTACGATGGTGCAGAAAGGGAGTATGTGCTCGAAAATCTGAATCTGACGATTCCTCAAAACAAAGTAACAGCGATAGTGGGTGCCAGCGGTAGTGGGAAAACTACCATAATAAAACTGCTCTTGGGCTTTTACGAACCGGTGAAAGGAGATATTAAGGTAGGCAGCTATTCCATTAAAGATATCAATCCGCATTTGTGGAGACAAAACACAGGAGCTGTAATGCAAGAAGGATTTCTTTTCTCCGATTCGATAGCAAATAATATAGCACTGAGCGACGAGAATGTTGATCATAAGAAATTATTAAAGGCAGTAGAAACTGCCAATATCAAAGATTTTATTGAATCGCTTCCTCTTAAATATAATAGTAAAATCGGCATGGAAGGAAGTGGTGTCAGCCAAGGGCAAAAGCAGCGTTTATTAATTGCACGCACTATTTATAAAAGCCCCATGTTTATTTTCTTTGATGAGGCGACGAATGCGCTGGATGCCAACAACGAACGAATTATAACAGATAACCTAAAACCGTTTTATGAAGGAAGAACAGTAGTGACTGTTGCACACAGACTTAGTACGGTGCAAAATGCCGACAATATAGTTGTACTGGATAATGGAAAAATAATCGAAGAAGGAACTCATAGAGAACTGACAGAGAAAAAAGGAGCCTATTATACTTTAGTAAAGAACCAGTTAGAATTGGGAGCATAATATTTATGAAGGAAGCAGAAAAAAAGAAAGTAGATGAAATAGAGCTCAGAAGCGAAGACTTCCAAGAGGTTTTGAGCGATATGCCCCCATGGATACTACGTTGGGGCATAACGACTGTTGCTACCATTGTCGTAATATTAATAATCGGCAGCAGTATATTTAAATATCCTGACACGATCACATCTACGATTACCCTTACCAGTAGCAAACCGGCCGCAAATATTGTAGCAAAATCATCCGGTAAGCTTCAAGAGTTGTACGTTGAAGACAACCAAACGGTACAAACGGGAGATTATCTTGCTGTTATAGAGAATCCGGCTAACACTGCCGATATACAATATCTAAAGAAATTCTTGCAGACATATAAGTCATGTCCTGATTCGATCGATTCGTTGCCTATGAAGGAGATGAACCTAGGGAGTTGTCAGTCGTTGTATTCTTCTTACTACTTGACATTATCTCAATATATTCAGTTCAAACAGATTGGGTACTACCAAGATAAAATAGATATGATGAAAAATCGTATCGTAAGAAACGAGAAACACTATCAGGATGTATTGCGTCAGAAAGAGTTAGTGAAAAAGCAATTGGCACTCACATACAAACAATACCAACGAGATTCGATTCTACATCAAAAAGGGGCAGTTTCGGGCAAGGACTTGGAGACAACCAACAACCTATATATAGGTGGACAACTGTCGATGGAGAATATGCTCTCCACACTTGAAAACCTAAGCATGCAACTGGCACAAATGAAAGAAGAACTGTTGGATACGGAGTATCAATACATTGACAAGGAGAGTACACTGATTACCCAACTTAAATCTTTGACCATCCAGTTGCTGACAGAAATACAAGCATGGGAAATAAACTATGTGTTGATTACTCCTATACCCGGAAAAGTAACCTTCACCAATTATTGGATAGAGAACCAGAATATCTTATCCGGTGACATTGCATTTAGTGTTATTCCTTCCTCCAACAATAAATTAATCGGAAAGGCTTTACTTCCTACCGAGCGTTCGGGGAAAGTGAAGGTTGGCCAAAAGGTAAATATTAAATTCAGCAACTACCCAGATAATGAATTTGGTATAGTAAGAGGAATAGTACGGAATATATCTCTTATTTCGGTCAAAGTAGAAACCAAAAATCATTATGTAGTTGAAGTTGAACTACCGGAAGGACTTACCACTACTTATGGTAAAAAACTACCTTTTGTATCAGAAATGGAAGGTCAGGCTGACATTATCACTGATGACCTGTCTTTACTGGAACGTATACTATTACCTATAAAGAAAATACTAACTGAAAGCTTATGAATAAACATGAAGTGCTACAACGTATCGCTAGATATCTAATGTTACACAGTAGTTTTACTGATAAAATAGGACTGTTTGATGGTAAAATGGGAGTCATTCTGTTCTTCATGAATTATGCCAGATATACAGGTTGCAAAAGATATGAAAAATTTGCAGGAGAACTCATTGATGAAATTTATACAGAGATACACATTGATTGTTCCGCAAATTTCGGAAACGGATTGGCGGGCATTGCCTGGGGAATGGAGTATTTAATCAGAAACCACTTCGTAAAGGCAAATCCGGATGAGGTTTTAAAGGAACTGGATAGCCGGATTTTAGAAAGGGATGTCAGAAAGATCAAAGACTTTTCGATAGAAAGCGGACTAAAAGGAATCGCTTATTATGTAATCAACCGTTGCTCAGGAAGAGAGTACCCTTTCATTTTTAAAGATTATATGGTTGATCTGACAGAATCTCTACAAATGAGCGCACAAGACGATAAAGAAAGCTTGGACATTATCAACACTCTACAAACTATCATCAATAAGAATGAAGTTTTCAAAGAAATGGATTTTCTTACCAAATTTATAGCCCATATTCATATAAATAATCCGCTTAATTTTACGAAAGGGAGAAGTTTAGGAATAAGGGGAGGATATGCAGGAATAGGTCTTAAAATGATACAGGAGGAAAGAGTATGACAAAAAAGAAAGTATATATATTCAATAGCAATTCCCGTGCTGCTGTATATGGAATTGGAACTTATATCACTCAATTGACCGATTGCCTGCAAGAGGAAGATATAGAATTTGGTCTTATCCATATCCATGCAGAAGGAGACGAAGTGGCTATAACTGAGAAAGAAGGATACCAACAGATATCTATTCCGACTACTGATTTTAGCAATTTCCAAAGCCGTCAATACTATGCACGGAACATTGCATATTTGCTGAAAGAACTCATTCCTTATGAAAAAGGAGTAGAATACATCTTCCATTTGAACTTTATGAATAACCCTGAATTAGTCAGCAGCCTGAAAAGAATGTTCAAATGTAAAGTCATACTAGTCGCACATTATTCTAATTGGAGTTTTAGTTTATTGGGAGATTATTCCAAACTTCAACAAATATTAGCAAAGAGACCCGGAAAGCGCAACTATAAAGAACAGAGCATCGCAAAAGATGTAAAAGAGGATACCAAAATGATCGCCAAGTGTGACAAATTCGTTTGTATTGCGCAGCACTCTTTGGAGTCATTTGCACATATATGTCGACTTGACCCTAAAAAGATAGTATTAATAAACAATGCTCTGAGAGATTACTATTCTCCTGTAGACGAAAAACAAAAGCGAATCATTAGACAGAAATATCATATTCCGGAAGAAGTTCCACTCCTGATTTTTGCCGGACGGCTAGATGAAGTGAAAGGTATTACTTTTCTCATACACGCATTCAAAAAAGTATTGGAGAGACACACAAACGCCAGGTTATTGATAGCTGGGGATGGAAGTTTTAACCAATGGTTAAAAGAGGCAGAAAACATTTGGCCACAAATAACTTTTACCGGAAGAATAGAGAGAGAGGTATTATATGAACTTTATCAAATAGCAAACATTGGGATCGTGAGTTCCATTTATGAGGAATTTGGATTCGTTGCAATTGAAATGATGATGCATCAGTTACCGATCATTGTATCGGACATAGGAGGATTATCAGAAATAGTAGAAGATGAAATCTCGGGATTAAAAGTGCCCATTGTTCATGATGGAAAACAACGGGTAGTTGATACTAAGGTTTTATCCGCTAAAATAGTACAACTTATAGAGCAGCCCTATCATGCAAAAATTTTAGCAGTAAATGCTCGAAGAAGATTTCTGGAGAAATATGATCTGACGGTTTTCCGACGAAAGATGCTAAATCTCTATCGGGAAACTTAACTCTCGCTGCCGGCAATATATGCTGGTTACTTATAACAAAATACAAACCCTTTTATGACTTTACATATGATATTTAGTTGAGAATTTCACAATTACCGCACTATGTGTGCATCTATTGACAACTAATTATATATTGGTATATCAATTAAACTATCCGTTTTTTGCTGAAAAGATATCGACAAGTATCAAAGAATAAGAAATAAAAGTAGTTGTATTACAATAATTTAAAATTAACGACTTTACAAATTTAATCATGAAGAAACTTAAAAATTTAAGTTTACATCGTCTTGGGCAAGCTGAGATGACAAAGAAAGAGATGAATACTCTGACAGGAGGTGGAGGATTATGTGGTTGCTGGTATCACTGCTATTGTACATGCGGATGTAGATATGCTGGAGCACAAGAAGGTCCTAATGATTCTTATTACGGGGGATCAAGTACAGAAGCCAATAATAGTGCAAACTCTAACAAGTCAGACAATGAGTACGGACAATCAGTATCACAGTTCAATGGAGACACTGGGGGGTATTATATAGGCTATTAGAGCTCTATTCGTAAGGAACTCTCTCTGCAACAACACACTTGCAGAGAGAGATCTTATTTATTATCAACCACTTGAATCATAAACCTAGTTAATAAAAGTGTTTCCATTTCATACCCGTCGATATATCAGTATGAAAGTCAAATATCTTTTGATTAAACTTAATTATACAAAACACATGAAGTATTTAATGATTATAGCGTACATATTAGTAAGTTGCTCTACTAAGTCTACCAATAATTCAACAAAGAATGACGAACAAAATCTAATAGTTATCGATGTAACAAAGAAGCATCCAGAAAAGATTGTGTACGCTCAAGATATCGCCGATATAGAGTATATACCATTAGAAACTAATGATAGTACTTTAATTGATCGAAGAAAACCAGATGTAGTTTCAGAGCAATATATCGTATATCATAATCAGAACGGCCAAGTTTTGGTTTTTAACCGACAAGGAAAAAGATTATATTCTTTCAATCGCACAGGAGGAGGACCTGAAGAATATGATTCAATAGATGAGATAGTTCTGGATGAGAAAAAGAAAGAATTATATATTACAAATTGCGAACTTAATACGAAAATTTATGTCTATTCGATTGATGGAACATTTAAGCGTAAACTGGATTTATTGACAAAACATGCACCAACGTGTTTAATGAATTACGATAAAGATTATTTATTCTGCTATAATTCTTACTGCATGGATACACCAGATAACATATTAATTGAAGACGATATTAAGAAAAGGGATAACCCGTACTTTTTTATTTCAAAACATACAGGAGAAATAACTCCTTTGAAGTACAGCATACCAAACAGAATAGTCAATAGAAGCTATCATGTAAGAAAAGATAAATCAGGAATACAAGGAAGTTTCCAAATCAACATATATCCTTTAATACAAAACACTTCAAATATCATGATTACCGAATTTGCTGATGATACACTTTATTCTTTAAAGAATAAAAAATTATATCCTATAATGATAAAAAAACCGTCTGCGCATAAAATGACTCCTCCGATATTGGTAGGAGTTGATCTTATCACAAATAGATATATTTTCATCAATACTGTTGAAAAGAATCCTAATGAAGGTAGACTGAAACAAACTTCTATGGTTTATGATAAACAATCAGCCGACTTTTATCAACTCAATTTATTGAATAAAGATTGCTCCTATAAACGTTTCATTAATATGTATGGTAGTGAATTGCTTCACAATACAGGTATCAGTTCTATGGGGGCGGAATATTTACTTCAAGACTATAAAGCAGGTAAATTACAAGGAGAATTGAAACAGATTGCATCGAAGCTAAAAGAAGATGATAATCCAATATTAATGTTAATCAAATTTAAGAGATAAAATAATGAAAGAATACAGAAAAATATCCCATTTGGACATAGAATATAGCCTAGCAAACTTAAAACAATTAGTTTTTGAAGTGACAGATGCCTGCAATTTGCGATGTAAATATTGTGCCTATGCAGACTTATATGAGGGTTACGATCAAAGAGAAAATTTGAAATTACCCTTCCAAAAAGCTAAGTTAATTATTGATTATCTTTACGAATATTGGGAAAAAAGATATTGTATTGAAGTTAATGATCCTATCACCATAGGTTTTTATGGAGGAGAACCATTGCTGAATGTACCTTTTATCCAACAGGTTATTAACTATATAGAAAGTCTGAATCCTATCGGCAAGAAGTTCCACTATAATATGACTACTAATGCAATACTTCTGGATAGATATATGGATTTTCTAGCTGAAAATGAGTTTCGTTTATTGATCAGCCTAGATGGAGATGAGAAAGGACAAAGTTACCGCGTAGATACCAAAGGGAAAAATTCATTCGACAAAGTTCTTGCTAATATCCAATTATTACGTTCTAAATATCCTTCATACTTCGAACATTATGTTATGTTCAATTCCGTTTTACACAATCGAAATGAAGTTGAATCTACTTATCGTTTCATTAAAGATAAATTTGGTAAAGAACCCATGATTTCACCATTAAACAACTCCGGTGTTCGTAAAGATAAACTACAAGAATTTTATCAAGCCTACCAAAATGTAGCTACAAGTATACAAAAAGCAAATAATTGCGAAGCACTGAAAAATGAATTATTTATTAAAAGTCCAGAAACAGGCGCACTCGTTAATTACATTTACCACCACACAGGAAATGTATTCAATGATTACAATGATTTATTACTAGGCAGAGAAGGATCTTCATTTCCACCTTCGGGAACTTGCATCCCTTTTTCAAAGAAAATGTTTATAACAGTAAAAGGACGTATTCTTCAATGTGAAAAAATAGATCATGAGTTTGCACTAGGACAGATAACCAATAAAAAAGTTGAACTTAATCTAGAACAAGCAGCCCGACAACATAATAAATATACATTCCGTTATATGAATCAATGTAAAACCTGTGCGGCAAAGCAGTTGTGTACACAATGCGTATATCAAATAGATGACATACATGATAAAACATCTAAATGTTACAGCTATTACTCAGCTACACAACACGAGAAACAAAAAGAGTACTACATGGATCATCTAGATAAGCATCCAGAGCTTTATAACAGAATACTAAAAGAAGTCGTAGTAAGAGGATAAAATTATGAGAAAATATTGGTTGATTTTATACCCAGATACATTCCTTTGGGTAAAACATAATAGAGGATATATCTATAATGCAAAAAACTATGCGAAGATCTATTTTGAAAATAAAGGAGAGTTGGCAGAGTTAACAGAAGTTTTGCTTGATATTAATCGACTGTATAGAGTTGATTTATCGGAAGAGCTCTTGCAAAAGCAGCAAATAAAGGAGTGGGTAGATGATATAATTAAGACAGAAAGTGGTCAGTTGGTGAGAGATAATGGAGTAAATAAACGCCCGGTATCAATAAAGCCTGTACTAAAACTGCAAGATGGAGTGAACTATTACGAATGGGAGCATAAACGCGGAATTGATGGGAATGTCATTAATAACCTTCATAAAATGATATTCCACATCAATGGAAGTGATTATGGAAATATTTCTTATACCAAACAAACAGCATACTATCCTGTACAAACAGATGTTCCACTCAATCGCAAGGATATTACAACTTTTGCCATGAATGCCCGTTCATCAGCTTTTCTTTTGGAATTAGCTTTTGTAGGTGACATAGCATCCTATCCAGCTTTTAAAAAATTATTATCAGACATATTAGATATTGGATACGGTAAGTTATCAGTCTACTGCCTCACTAATGACTTTTTAAGATACATACAGGACAATAAAGATTGGAAAAATGATTCGATTTCTTATACTGTACTTGTATCCGATTATTCAGCAATAGATGAGCATATATCAATCATCAAACAGCTACCTATCTCTTTCATTTTTCTTGTTCGCTCAGAAGAAGATTATGAACATGCGACTTCGTGTATAGAAAGAAATGAGCTAGCAAATATTGAAATAGCACCTATATATACAGAGGATAATTTATCATTTTTTGAGGATAATCTGTACATGGATGAAGAGGATATTTCTGAAATAGAATTATCAAAACGTGAAGTATTTGTTCGCCAAAAACTTAATATTTTCTCATTTGGCAATTTAATTATTTTACCTGATGATAAAATATATGCAAATTTGAATGCTCCTTCTATAGGAAATATAAAAGAAACTCCACATAGCATTGTTTATCGTGAACTAACTGAAGGAAAGTCATGGCTTAAAATTCGTAATGAACAACCCTGCTGTGATTGCATTTACCAATGGCTTTGCCCTTCACCCTCCAATTATGAGGCAGTAATAGGTAAACCCAATTTATGTTTTATAGAGAATATACCATAAGCATAAATTAGAAAAATGGGGGGATGGAACTTTCACATCCCCCTAGTCTTTTCCCTGATAACATCCCGGAAAAATGATATTAACGCAGGAAGATGATAATCAAAGCTAAATTCATACCGATGTTTGAGTATGTTCTCCTGCAAAATAGCCATCCTTTTTTTATCTTTCAACTGACGACATAAATCATCTGCATCTTTAAAGAATATACCCACATCTTTCTTTTGAGCAATGGTCTGCATTGCAACAAGATGATCTGAATTATCTTTCTGAATCATGGGTAGACCTGCCATAGCCAAGGTAGTTAGTCTGGCAGGAATATTTAAATCATTCCAATTAGCATTTAACACATTACCACCATTTTCGCTTTCAAAGCAATGCAACCATCCTGCATCGTATTGGGAGAATTCGGTCAACCAGTTTTCAGGTGCACAATGTGGATGCAAATGAAGATGCTGAGGCGCTAACTCTTGCAAAAAACGAAGATATCCCATTCGCTGATTATGAAAATTCTCCGTATAGATATGGAGATGGATACTTTCACGAGCCATGGTAGTAATCAGTTCATCATTAATTCCTACATTTCTTCCAGGAAGTACCGTATGTATCTCGTTATCTGTTTCTGAAAGCCGTTTAGACAACGCACCGTCAAAATAGTCCTTCTTTGGAAGATCCCCATCCAGAATAAAAGTCTGCTTCATGCCCGGAATAAATTGTTCAAACCAAGCTTTTACTTCCTCATTAATGAAGATCTTACCATCTGCATGGCTATATAAGTATACCAGTTCTTTCCATTTTCCCTCTCGGATAGCATGAAAGGAGCTCTCCTTAAAATGCCAGACGAAAGGAATATCCGGAAAGTTCTTGCAAACTTCATAAGCCAAAGGAATAGCGCCAAAATTTAATAAAGCGTAGATGATATCCGGTTTTATCTCTTTTATCTTATTTTGGTAATCATCATACGGAATATCTGTGACATTACCGAAAGGAAGAGGTCCTACGGTAGTACTACAGTAAGTTGGTCTCTGCATCCATAAGCCATATAGCTGATGTCCGGCTTCTTCAAAGGCATAAATTCGATCCGGATTGAAAGCCAATTCTCCTACCATTAAAATCTTGAGACAATCTTTTGACGGTACTGTCTCATGCCTGAAGTTTTTGTAAATTTCTTCTTCATCGGTAAATTTATAATCTGATACATGAATCTTTATAGGTCCCCGCACATGATAGAAACTTCGATAAGGGTTAATTCCTCCACCATATTTTTCGCTGATAATCTTGTGTCGCTGATTGGGATGATTGGTCCAATAAGCGCTTATTTTATTGGTAGGAATAAAAGCGCCCTTATCAACCAAGCGACACCAAAACATCCGATATAGGTCGTCCGTCACCCATTCATCTCTTTCCACCCAACGGTCTTCCGTTTTTCGATGCGCTGTCTGTGCTAGCTGTAGACTATACCCTTCTCTCACGCCCAAGGTTTGATAATCGGAAGAATAAACTACCGTATCATTCAAGTCATACCGCATCCCACTATAAACCAACACAATATCTCCCGACTCTTCAAAACGTTCCTTCAGATCTTGCAAATGATTGACATAGTAGAAGTCATCAGAGGGAAGGTAGGCTATGTATGAATATCGGGCAACAGCAAGTCCCTGATTAATAGCATGTCCCATTCCTTTATTCGTCTGATTACGAATATAAGCGATATTGTTATACGTTTCAAGATAGTCCTTTACGTTCTCTTCCGTACCGTCTGTACATCCATCGTCTACAATAATCAATTCCCATGATGCATAAGTCTGCTCGATCACACTCAAAATAGCACGCCTGATAAACTCACTTTGGTTGTAAGTAGGCATTATAATGGAAAATCCGTCTACATGATATTCTTTATTCATCTTTACTTCTTTTTATTTATCAAACACAATCCCAATGGCAACAGAATTTCTTTCGCATCTTCTGTTTCAAAGTCAAAATGCAAGAGGAATTCATCTAGTTTACTATCTTCTTCTCCAATAGAATCAGCAAATAGGAATTGCTGCCACAAAAACTTTTTATAGGCGACTAAATTCCATTGACTACTATTGGCTATTTCTTTCAGGTTTGCTACTGCTTCTTCTTTTAAATCAGTTGAATGGGGTATCTGTTTCAATAAGCTTAAAAGAATAGATACATCACCACGTGAATCATTTTTCATTTTCTCATGGCTGATCAGGTAACTAAGGATCTCATGAATAAGTGGGTCAACATCTTGGTGGCAGACATTCATTCGTTTAAGTCCAAGAAGAAAGTAAAGCATTGAATTGATAAGATCCAACGTTTTACTCTTTTTGATTGAGAAATGACTTTTGCAAGTTTCTATCAAGATAGAGAGGTAGTTGTCATAGGGAACTGAGACCGGGGTTTCCTCCAGTTTAGATAACAGATAAATTGCAGGTGACAAAAAAGTGAAAGTACTGCTTATATCAATAAATTCCCAGTCTTCGGTAAACAGATAATTCTCCAGTTCATCCAGTACCTCTTCATCCGCATCTACAAAAGAATTTTGAATAGCATAATTAACGCCCCAACCGATTCCACTCAATCCGGACTCCAGACTGGTGTCTTTCATCCTTTCTACATCGCATACAATCTCCTCTAATAAGAGATCCGCCATATCATTATAGGATTTTATACCGGTCATTCTTGAAAGTTCGTAATAAAACAAAGTTCTCCCCATTTTTCCACCCATCAATCCCGATTCTTTCCCTGATTGAGGGCTCATGCTTATAAGATTAGCAATTTTCAAAATTGTTTTGTTCATGTGCTTTTACAAAGTTTAAAGATCAAGTTTTCAAATATAGTTAAAACAAACGAGGATCAAAAGAAAACAATCAGAAAAAAATAGTATATCCATAAAATAGAATATAAAAAATAATTGATTATATTTGGAGCACAAATAAAACTTTTATCAAGCATACATGAAAACACCAATACCCAAAATCATCCACCAGATATGGTCGGGAGTTGACGAACCATTACCTGAGTATTTCAGTGTATTAGGCGAAACGTGGAAAAAGTATCATCCGGACTGGAGATATGAATTCTGGGACAATGATCGAATGAACTCTTTTGTTCAACAAAACTATCCCGACTACTGGGAAGTATATAGCAATTTTCAATACAACGTACAGCGATGGGATGCAATTCGTTATCTTATTTTAGATAAGATCGGTGGAATGTATGTCGATTTCGATGCGGAATGCTTATCTTCACACAATACTTTGTTAGCCGATAAAACCTGTTGTTTCTCAATGGAACCCGAGGCGCATGGTAAAGTATTTAATAAGGAATTATATTTCAATAATGCTTTAATGGCTAGCATTCCCAACCATCCGTTCATAAAAACAATCATAGAAAATGTATTTCAATACAAAAGATCCTCCAGAGAGCTATTATGGGGAGAAAAGATTTTGGAAATTCTGAATACGACCGGACCTCTTCTGCTAGTTAAGCTATACGAAGAATATCCCGACAAAGAAAGTATTTATCTGATTCCCGCCAAATACGTTAGTCCGTTCACTGACAAAGAGATCAAACTGTTAAGACAAGGATATGAATCGGATGAATTAGAGAACAAACTGGAAGAAGCATACTCTATACATTACTTCTTTAATGGATGGGTTTAAACTAAAAAGAATATGGGAAAAAAAATACCTTCTATCATCCACCAGATATGGTCAGGAGTAGATGGACCATTGCCGGAACACTTTAGAGTATTAGGTGAAACATGGAAAAGGGACTATCCGAACTGGGAGTATAAACTTTGGGATAACCGGATGATGAATGAATTCATTCAAGAGTTTTATCCTCAGTATTGGGATATTTATAACCAATTCCCTTATAATGTCCAGCGATGGGATGCAATACGTTACCTTATCTTAAATAAGATCGGAGGCATGTATGTCGATTTCGACTATGAATCCATCGAACCGATAGACGAACTGATAAAGGATAAAACTTGCTGCTTTGCTCTTGAACCGAAATCACATTGCAAGGTTTTCAAACGTGAAATTGGTCAGGTATTCAATAATGCCTTAATGTTGTGCGAATCGGGACATCCATTTATGCAGAAAATCGTGGAAACGGTATTCACCGAAGAAATGGTAAACTATAAGGCATCCAAGGATCTTTGCGTTTATAACACAACGGGACCATGGATACTTATCGATTTATATGATAGCTTATCGGAACAGGAGAAGAACGAGGTTTATTTAATTCCCGCCAAGTATGTTACTCCATTCGATCTGGTTCAAGCCCAAAGGTTTAGATATGGAGAGATGAGTGAGGAATTGGAAGATTGTCTGGAAGAGGCATTTGCCGTTCACTATTTTTTTGGCAACTGGAGATAATATATTCAAAATCAGTAGTAAAACACAAACATGAGACAATACGATTACCTAATCATTGGAGCAGGTTTATTTGGTTCTGTAATGGCTGAACAACTTGTCCGACAAGGGAAAAGATGTCTTGTGATAGACAAGCGCAGTCATGTTGGAGGTAATATTTATACTAGTAATGTGAATGGAATTACAGTACATCAATATGGAGCACACATATTCCATACCAACGATAAGGAAGTATGGGAGTATATAAATTCATTTTCAGACTTTAACCGATATACGAACTCGCCTATAGCTAATTATAAAGGCAAATTGTACAACTTGCCTTTCAATATGAATACTTTCTATCAGATTTGGGGAGTAACCACACCACAAGAAGCGCAATGTAAAATTGAACAGCAAAGGACGCAATCGGATATAGAGCCTGTGAACTTGGAAGAGCAGGCTATATCTTTGGTAGGAAGAGACATCTACGAAATCTTAATCAAAGGATATACAGAAAAACAATGGGGAAAGAAAGCTACGGAACTACCACCTTCCATTATCAAGCGAATTCCAGTTCGTTTCGTATTTGACAATAATTATTTTAATGATGTCTATCAGGGCATTCCCAAACAGGGATATACTTCTATCATAAAAAAAATGTTATTGGGAAGTGATGTGATATTGAATACAGATTATTTTGAACGTAAGGATTACTTTGACAGTATTGCTCATACCGTTATATATACAGGTGAGGTTGATAGATATTTCAATTATTGCTATGGGAAATTAGAATATCGTAGCCTATTGTTTGAGACAATTTTTCTTAAAGGGATTGCCAACTATCAAGGTAATGCTGTTGTTAATTATACAGACTGTGAAACTCCTTATACTCGAATTATAGAACATAAACATTTTGAGTTCGGAAATCAATCGGATACAATGATAACTAAAGAATTTCCATTTGCTTTCTCAAAAGACTCTGAACCGTACTATCCTATAAACGATGAGCGCAATAACTACTTATATAGTAGATATGCAAGACTTGTCCGACAAGAAAAAAATGTATATTTTGGAGGACGATTAGCTGAATATAAGTATTATAATATGGATCAGGTGATAAGAGCAGCATTAAATCTAAATAGGATTATTCTCTCAATAAGTTAATAAATACAGCATTGTAGCAACCTCCAACAGTTGCTCTGCCATTAGTTGATCCTGATGGCAACAGATAAATAACACTATAAAAGCCAGACAAAGACATCAAACGTCCTGACACTACGTATCTTATCATATATCCCGGTAAGGTTAACAGGCGGACAAGCCTTGATTAATATCTTTTGTCCGCTTCCTGTTTTCGTTCCACGTACGTAAACCGTTGGGACTGCGTACGTGATCCCATCGGTTCACGTACATGAACTCATGGGATTACAGACGTGAAACGAAGAAATGTAACGACCGTAATACATTAATCTAACGTTGAAAACAGCTTAATAAACGTAGCACAGACCATTAAATGAACCGTCTTACCTGAATCAGGAAGGCAGAATCTCTTATGTAAGGTGACAATAGAAAAGTTGTTTTTCTCTATTATCACCCTATTGTCACCACCTATTGTCACCCTTATCACGCTAAATTCCAGCACATTAAGCCTGAAAAGTGACAAGTGACAATAAGAATAACGTTTTAACTCTAGTTGAAAGAGGCACATTCTATATCACTACAATTCATCATTGATTGAAGTTTATCACAGTAAAATCAAGCTAAGAAGCCTTATTTCTAACCACAAACAAGACTCGTTTCAAAGAAAAAGGAGAATGTTGTGACTCTCTCTTTTATAAGATAACAACATTCTCCCAGCAATCTGTTTTACCGGGGGAGGACCCCAGTTTTACCAAACGGATACCTATCTCAACTCAAATGGTACAATTCCTTTAATGTCTCTGGATGATGTTCCGATGACTGCTTCAAACTTACCCGGTTCTGTCATCCATTCGTGTTTGACATCATCGAAGAAGCTCAGGGCTTTTTTATCAATCGTCAGCGTTACAGCCTTCTCCTCACCCGGAGCCAGTTTTACTTTCTTGAAGCCTTTCAGTTCCTTGACCGGACGAGGCAGAGAGGATTTCTTATCGCTGACATAAAGCTGGATAACTTCCTGACCTTCACGAGTACCTGTATTCTTTACGTTGATCGTGAAAGAGATGGTATCATCGGCAGTCATCACCTTTTTGTCAGCCGAAGGTTTCCCGTAAGCGAAAGTAGTATAGCTCAATCCGTGTCCGAACGGGAAAAGCGGTTTGATCTTTTCTTTGTCTGCCCAGCGATAGCCAACAAAAATATCTTCACGATAGATTTCGTTTATGGTATCACCATTGTTCTTGGAGTGTGCCAGCTCTTCTTTATTCCCCGGATATTCACCCAGTTTATGTGCGCCTACGTCTTCCAGTCTTGCAGGAAAAGTAAAAGGAAGTTTCCCCGACGGATTAGCATCTCCTAGCAGTACCGAAGCAAGAGCTGTTCCGGCTTCCGAACCTAAGAACCAACCCTGAACAATAGCGGGCACTTCATTTACCCAAGGCATGGCAACCGCATTACCGGAGATGTTTACGACAATCAAGTTCTTATTTACTTTTGCCAACTCGCCAATCACCCTGTCCTGCGCATACGGCAATCCAAGGGATGCACGGTCCGAATCTTCGCAATCCTGATGATTGCTCTTGTTCAGTCCACCGAAGAAAATTACGTAATCCGCATCTTTAGACACTTCTACAGCCTCAGCAAGAAGTTCATCCTCCGAACGGTCGTCTTTCAAATCCTGTCCGGTCTGTACTCCATTATATTCCCCTGTCGGGTCACCAACGTATCCACGGGCATACAAAACTTCCGCCTGTGAACCTACGCGGTTCTTCAAACCGTCCAAAGGAGATATCTCATATTTCACTTTCAGAGAAGAACTACCACCCCCTACAGTCATCATCTTAATGGCGTTTTCACCGATAACAGCAATCTTCCTGGCTTTCTTCAAGTCAATAGGCAATACATTATCCTTATTCTGTAACAGTACAATTCCTTCTTCACCGATTTTTCGTCCGGCTTGTCCATGCTCGGGCGAAGCCAGAGAACCGAAAGGTTTATACGGGTTCATCGAAGTGCGGAAGATCAGACGGAGGATATTACTCACTTTTTCGTCCAGTTCTTTGGTTCCAACTGTGCCCTCCTGGATCAGTTTCAGGTAAGGATGCGCCAAATAGTAATTGTCATAAGCATTCCTTGTCCCGGCAGAAAGTCCGTTTGTCCATGAACCGAACTCCATGTCCAGACCATTCGAAATGGCCTGGAAAGTATCATGTACTCCGCCCCAATCTGAAACGACGACACCATCAAAGCCCCATTCCTTACGCAGAATATCTTGCAGCAATCGCTTATTATGGCACGCATGCTGAGTCTTATAGAGCTTACCGGAGTCGGTATCTTCACTAAACGAATAAAGGTTGTAAGCTCCCATTATCGCCCAAGCACCACCTTCCTGAACGGCCGCTTTGAAAGCCGGAAGATAAATCTCATAAAGAGCACGGTCGCTCAAATGAACATTGGTGGTGTGACGGTTGAACTCCTGATTGTTTAATGCGTAATGCTTCACACAAGCAGCAACACCGTTTTCCTGTACTCCCTTAATATAAGGAACTACCATCATGGAAGACAGGTACGGATCTTCGCCCATATATTCAAAATTACGCCCATTCAACGGGGTGCGGTAGATGTTGACACCGGGCCCCAGGAGAATATCTTTTTTCCGGTAACGGGCTTCTTCGCCAATGCTCTTCCCATAAAGGTAAGACATTTCGGGATTCCATGTTGCAGAAAGGCAAGTCAATGCAGGATAGGCTATACAGGAATCGTTTGTCCATCCTGCCTGATCCCACTCATCCCATAATACTTCGGGACGGATGCCGTGAGGGCCATCGGTTGCCCATACTTCGGGAATCCCTAAGCGGGGGACTCCCGGTGAACTAAATTTAGACTGCGCATGAGTCATCTTCACCTTCTCTTCAAGTGTCATACGGCTCAGCGCATCTTTCACCCGTTCTTCGATAGGCTTGCTCGTGTCCAGATATACTGGTGTCTGCGCCATATTCATAGTCGGTAAAACGGCGGCTATAGACAAGCCAAGTAACGTTGCTTTAAATTTCATGTTCATAAATGATTTCTGTATTTTTACTTCTTCACAACAGAAAGAATTCCTTTATCTATCCCCTGAGTGAAATCTAACGTAAACACATAAGTAACTCCCTGTTCCAACGGAGAGGCCAATACAAGATTTTCCTCATCAACATTGAATAAGTTCCGGGTAGCCTGATCCATTTGCAGGTTCTTTTGATGAAATTGCTGATCCCAAGACTTTCCACCCAGATATTTAACACTGATATAATCGTATCGTATGCGTTCACCAATAGCCGTACTGCCTTCAGCACCAGTCTTCCCAGTAAACTGATAAACTTTCGGACTGATTTCCGCCACACAATAAGCAGTCGAAAAGTCCCAGTTAAATTCGTCCTTAATAGACGGAGAGCCCATACCATAGCCCAACAACCATACGGCACCATGCCCGTCAGCATCCAGTCCGGCTTCACTATTGCCATTCATACGTACTACTGCAAAGTATTTGCGTGTAGCATTTACCATCACCCTGTAGCTACCGGCAACCGGCAAGAACTTCAAGTGATTATCTCCGGTCTTCACCAGATAATCCGGATCAACATACCAATCATTTAGATCTTCGATGCCACCTATTTCGAGTGTCTGGTTCTGCGTCAAAGACATCTGCAATTGATACATATCGGAACTGCCTTCTTCCAGCTTCATTCCATTGATTGTAATGTCCGGTCGCGGCAAGTCTACCTGTCCTACTTTCTCTACAGTCAGTACTGCTTTGGTATTACCTTTCGTTACATCTACCGTAAACTTATAAACACCGCCTCTCTCAAATTTCTGACCTTCCTGCAACTTCAAGTTACCCGACTCTATTATTTCAACAAGATCGCTTGTAGTAGAGATGGCATCTCCCTTAAATTCACCATTATCCCACTTGTTTATGTGGAAGAATTTAAAGTCAATATCACTTGTTTTCATAGTCACACCGGCAGTAAACGTAAGCTGATACTTCTTTGCCGTAAGTTGCGGCATACACAAACCATTCTCCGGAGTCCATCCCACTTCGTACAAAGATACCGACGGCTTGCCAATTCCATTTCCGATAGCCCAGATAGCTCCTGTTCCGTCATCCTGCAATTTAGCTGCTTCACCGTCTTTTAAAGCTATGACAGAGAAGTACTGTCTCTTACCGTTTGCTGTAATCTGATAGCTTCCGTCAATCGGCAGGAACTTCAGTGTTCCATCCTCCTGCTTTTCAAAGAAGTCCGGATCAATCCACCATTCATCATAAGCAGGCACTCCTTCGAACGTCAGAATGTCATTCTGCTTTAACGACAGTTTAACAGCATATACATCGTTTTCTACCAATTCCATTTCTTTTCCATTCAGCAATAATTTGGCAAACGGACTTGCTTCATAGTTGAAAGTATTAAACTGAATCGTATAATTGCCCGGCTCTGTATTGGAGAACGGGATAGACGTAGTAGAGCCTACTGCAATCGTATTGTCTTCCCAGCCAAAAGTTAGCTCGTTGCCGTGCTCCCCTACTTTCGGAGTTTTGATATACGCTTTCATCTTCTGCGAAAAGTCTCCCGATACGCTATAATGATACATCGATTGCCTGTCCATCCGGTACTCCTGCCCTTCTTCATCTACCAGGGTCAGATAAGGAAAGTCCGGGCGTGCCAACGTAAGTTCCGTTTCCTGTTCCGTCGTAGTAAAGTGAATATTCTGAAGGATATACTTCAATGTCGCCTTTCCGTTAGGAATATTAGCATAATAAGGAATATAAATCTTTCCGGTATAGTCGCTTCCACTTGTCTTTGTTCGGATCACCGTTTCAGAGACCTGTTCTTCTCCATAGAAAAGCTGCGCTTTCAAAGTAGAAAGAGGAACGTCTACATCCGAAGCCTTGATCGTAAACGGAAGGCTGTCGCCGAAAAGGGCATCCGCATTCTCCGCCTTGATCTCCATACTCGGATTACCGGGAAGGAACTCGTCATCATTACAGGAATTCATGGATAAGATTCCCGCCAATGCCAATGTTATATAGATACTTTTTTTCATTGTCTTTATACTTTTAAGGTTCTTACTTTGACTTTGCCCAACGGTATGAAGTTACTGATTTACCGGGAACGTCATAAGCGAAATGACGTTGACCGTCGCTGACAGTTATCTTCTTCGACTTCTCATTGTTGTTTATCAGAACAAAGGCATACGTTCCGTCCGTATTTTCGAAAGCAGAACAGGTAATACCATTGTCCGTATAACCGGTAGTGGCGATACGCACAGCTCCCGGCTTCACAACACTTGAAAGATGAGCAATGATATAGTAGTGAGAGTTACGTATGATTGTCTTATAATCACTGTTATTGATATCTACCGCACCATAGCAAGTCTGACAACCACCTTCACGATTCGGACCACGGTCGTTATCGAGCATCAGATTCCAGACAATTACGCCCTTACACCAATTATTGATTGTTCCCAATGCTACCTCTTCCATATCTTCCATCAGACGCTTCGACAAGTCACGTCCGCTGTTCCATGTGCCGATAGAAGTTTCTGTAAACAGAAGTTCTTTCTCAGGATATGCCTGATGTATATTCAGCAATTCTTCACGGTTGCCGCCATAGTTATGGTAAGCAGCACCTGCCAGATACTGAGAAGCAGCGGCATCTTCGTAAATCTTGCCCGGATAGTTCTTCTGCGATTCGATATTGTCATAATTGTAGTTATGGTCGAAAGCATAAATCTTGGTAGACAGTCCGGCAGCTTTCATCTGAGGACCGAGCGCTGTTTTCACGAAGTCTCTTTGTTCTTCCCATTCCATATAGAGCGAAGCGGAGTTGCCACGGTTCAAAGGTTCATTTTGCGGAGTTACTGCATAAATGTCAATGCCTTCGGCTTTAAATGCCTGTATCCATTTCACAAAATAAGTAGCATAATCCTGATAATAATCCGGGTTCAATTGTCCGTTCGTCCACGAATCCAATGGTGTACGGTCTGTCAGGCTTTTCACTTTCATCCATTTCGGACAGGTCCAAGGAGCGGCAATTACCTTGATAGAAGGGTTAATGGCCAGAATCTCTTTCAGGATCGGAAGGATATAGTCCTTTTCTTCGCTCTGCAAAGCAAAGTTTTCGATCCCTTTCGTATCACAGCAGGTATATTCGCTTAACGAGAAGTCCGAACAACCAATGGAAATACGGATGTAACTGAATCCGAAACCATCTTTATCGGAGAATGTTTCCGTCAGGAAAGCATGACGGTCAGCCGGTTTCATCAGTAACAGGTTGTAACAGGTAGAACCTGTGATAGCTGCTCCAAAACCATCCATCGTCTGGTACTGTTCCGCAGGATTCAAAGTTATTGTGGTTGGAGCCAAATTGTCTTTCGGGCTGAAGTTAACCGCATCACGGGTCAAATCACGGGTCAGACTGCTGGTTGTCGTATAAATGGCTACATCTCCGGTGGGGACAGGTACTACCGGTTTTTCCGCATCATCACTATTGCTACAAGCCGCTAATATGGTGAAGCATCCTAAAAAGGTCAGTGCTATATTTCTCATGTTTATCATAATCGTTAGTTTCTTTTTCTATTTAAATACATTATAAGTGATGTTATCTCCGGCTCTATCAATATCCGGGGTTCTGTTCAATCTTGTCATTGGCATCGATTACCGATTGTGGGATAGGCAGGCGATAAGAGTTCTTATCAAAGGCGTAAACCTGTGACTTGCGACCTGAATCTTTCGCATATACGGCGTTCATCACCTCTTCTACCTTATCCAGACGAACCAGATCAAACCAGCGTTGTCCTTCGAATGCCAGTTCCAGCCGACGTTCGTTGAGCAATGCGGTAATCATCGCATCCCGGTCTTTACGTACGGATGAAGACAATTCGCCCAATCCGGCACGTTCACGCACTTCGTCGATGATCTTAGCTGCCGCTTCCAGATCCGGCGTATCCTGCATGATCAATGCTTCTGCCTTCAATAACAGCACATCAGCATAGCGGTATTTAATAATGCTGCTATTAGCCGAACGGCATTTGTACATGAAAGGATAATTGTCCGACGGATAATAGTTGCTCCAATTACAATCATAGTAAACTACGGATTCCTGAAAGCGAATCTGATCTCCTTCTTTCTTGAAAGCATTGATCAAATCACGTGACGGAGTTACCCATTTTGCCCAAGTGAAGTTATTATTCCAGTTTACAAGGTCACGTCCGAACATCCATGTACACCAGTTACCCGAACCGGGAGTAAACTGAGCTTCCAGTATAGATTCTTTAGTATTACGGGCTTTTGCATCCGTTCCGGCAGCATTCATGCCGAACAAATCGCTAAAGTCCTTCACAAGCTCAAAACCATCAGCCTTCACCTCGTCACAGTAACGGATTACTTTTGAATAGTCACGCAACGGTTTCTCTGCATAGATCTTTGCAAGAAGAGTACGGGCTACGGATTTTGTAAACAGAGTTTTGTTGCCTGCCGTATTATCCGGCGCATGCTGGATGGCAGCCAGCAAATCTTTCTCTATCTGCTGATAAGCTTCCAGTTCTGTGTTTTGTGCCGGGAAATATTGTTCATACACATCTTCGATATTTTCTGAAGTAATATCATCAGCTACTGTTGTAATAACCGGGAAATCCCCCCACAGACGTACCATATCGAACATGACCATGGCACGGAATATCATTGCTTCCGCCTTATACTGCGCACGTTCGGCAGTAGTCAAAGAGTTATCGGTCACCAAGTCAATATTACATATCAATTTATTGGCACGGGCAACGTCTTCCAGATAACGGTTCCAGTCACGTTCGAGCACAGAGTTGGAACCTTCGATGGAATTGTTCTCAAACGGAAGTACCTCAGCTCCCGTAGTTCCTGCGTACGCATTATCCGCATGCGAATCTGATATGAGCAACAAGTCCACATACCAGTGTTCCTGACGGTCGCGCATTTGATTGTAGATAGTCGTCAGGTGACTTTCTACAGCCGCTTTATCTTTAAATACCACCTTTGTACCGGTATCCGTCACACCTTCGGTCACATCCGAATAAGTATCGATCGGATCGTAATTCAGTGAGCAGGAAGAAAGTCCGAACAGCAAACCGGAAGTGAGTCCATAAAATATATATCTTAGTTTCATAGTCTTTCCTTTCATTAGAATTCAACATTAATACCAAACACGTATGATCTAGAATGCGGGTATGTACCCCAGTCGATGCCTTGCACCGTACCGCTGTTGCCCCATTGGTTTACTTCCGGGTCCATGCCGGAGTAGCTTGTCCATGTCAGCAGATTGGTAGCGGTAAAGTAAGGTTGCAGACGGGTGATTCCCCATTTCTGCAGTAATTTGCCCTTAAAGTTGTACGACAAGGAAACGTCTTTCAATCTCAGGTAACTGCCATCTTCAATAAAGTAAGTAGAGTTCAGCAACTTGAAATTAGCTTTCGGCACATTGGTTATCTGTCCGGGTATCTTCCAGCGGTTCAGTACTTTGGTAGACTGATTCTTTCCATCGTACATCCCTTCTGTTTCTATACGGGAAGCATTGAAGATATCATTTCCATAAGAGCCTTGGATAAACACACTCAAATTAAATCCTTTCCATGAGAAAGTGTTGGTTAGACCATAAGTAAAGTCCGGATTCGGGTCGCCGATATAAGTACGGTCGGAAGTCGAGATTTTACCATCACCACTCAGGTCACGATACATTAATTCACCTGTCTCAGGATCTACACCGTCACTGATATATCCGTAAAAGCCTCCTAAAGCACGTCCCGGCTCATTACGCACTACATAATCGTTGACTACATCCGCAGTTTTGGCATCATAGTACACTTTCTGCAATTCAAGTTTCGTCAATTTGTTCCGGTTGAAGGAAATATTGAAGTCCGTATCCCAGGTAAATGCTCCCCCCCGGAAGTTCTTCGAACTAATGGTAAGCTCAAAACCTTTATTAGTCATTTCACCTTCATTACGGGCGATAGAAGTAGCTGCGGCAGCACCGGCAGGCAGTGATACGTTCATCAGCATGTTCTTGGTCTTCTTGTAATAGTAGTCCATGTTAAAAGTCAAACGTCCATTCAATACTGTCAGGTCCAGACCAATATTGGTCTGAGTAGTCGTTTCCCAAGTAAGGTCAGACGTACGTAAATTGGCCTGGCTGATAGTCGGTACCGCATTCGCATAATCTGTTGTATCACCTTCAGCCGCTACCTTAAACCATTCAATACGACCGATATTATAACGTTGCAAATAAGCATAGTCACCAATACCAGACTGATTACCTGTCTGTCCCCAGCCTCCACGTATTTTAAAATCATCAATCCACGTCAGATCAGCCATAAACTTCTCGGAAGATACACGCCAAGCAGCTGAGAACGATGGGAATACCCCCCAACGATGATCAGGATGCAACTTAGAAGAACCGTCGGCACGCAGGTTAGCCGTCAACAGGTACTTACTATCAAAATTGTAAGCTACACGTCCGAAAAATGACATAATTCCCCATTGAGAAGCACCTGTACCGGTATTATCCCAGGCAATCTTGTTTGCGGCATTCAAGGTCTGTATCAGATCATTGCGGTAGTGTGAACCGTTTATCCAACTGTTAGAGTAGTCTGAATCCGTCCACGATGACCCTGCCATTACCTCCAGGCCATGTCTCTTGAAGTTCTTATTGTAAGTAAATACATTGTCGAATGTCAATACCGTATTCATATTCCGGTTGTCGGAGGCTTCACCATACTGGTTACGTCCCCAGGCAGTAGAAATCGGATCAAGAAAAGTAGTATTTACAGCATTGCGACGGTCAAGTGTTAGAGTTGATTTAAACTTCAACTCCGGCAGCAAGGTAAGCAACACGTTGCCCGATGCCAGCAAACGGTTTTCCTTATCTTTATTATTCTTTGCACGTGCCATGTTCTCCAACGGGTTGGTGATATTTCCAACTCCATAGAAGTTATTGTAATACTGGTTCGGATTTAAAGCATCCCAGATCGGAGCATATGTCGGCGTATTGATAACAGCCAATACAACGCCACCACGATTCGCTCCTGTTCCCATCGCTCCCCCTCCGTTACTGGTATAGTCCGAGTAGGAGATATTAGCACTTACTGTCAACCAGCTACGAATCTGATTTTCAAGATTCACCCGGAAATTATAACGCTTGTAATAAGAGATATCCAGTATTCCCTTTTCATCGAGATATCCGGCAGAAAGATAGTATTTCATCTTTTCATTACCGTTAGATACTGCTACCTGATAATTTTGCATCTTTCCGGTCTTATATGTTTCGTCAAACCAATCAGTACGGTCGGGCAGTCCATCAGGCAAGGATACCAGTCCGATTTCATCCTGTAACTCTTTATACTGCGCAGCATTCAGAGATTCTACCTTATCCGCCACCTTGTTCAAGCCAAACTGTGCTGTCAGAGATACTTTTGCCTTTCCGGTCGCTCCGGCCTTTGTTGTAATCAGAATTACACCATTGGCAGCACGCGAACCATAAATAGAAGCCGAAGAGGCATCTTTCAGAATCTGCATGCTTTCAATATCATTCGGAGATAAAAACTTAATGTTATCCACAGGAACACCATCCACTACATATAGCGGATCGTTACTTCCGTTCATAGAAGTAGTACCACGCACACGGATAGACATCTCTCCTCCCGGCGTACCGCTAGGCTGAATTACGGAGATACCGGCTGCCTTACCCTGAATAGCCTGTCCGGCAGAAACGATGGGACGTACATCAAGATCTTTAGTAGACACAGTGGAAATGGCTGTCGTAACATCTTTACGTTTTACCGAACCATAGCCGATCACAACTACTTCTTCAAGTACTTCATTGTCTTCCTGAAGTGTAACTTTCATCTGTCGGGATGCTTTCTGTTCCTGCGATTTATATCCTACATAAGAGAATATTAAAGTAGCATTGGACCGGACCGTCAATGTAAAGTTACCGTCTAAATCAGTTATCGCTCCGTTAGTTGTCCCCTTTTCCTGTACACTTACACCGATAAGCGGTTCTTTCTGTGCATCCAGTACCTGACCGGATGCAGTAAATTGTTGTGCGGATGCACTCAGAGAAAAAAATACTGCTAAGATAGCAAAGAGAATCTTGCGACTCCCCGAAAGGATTTTTCGCCTGTTCTTTTTCATGCGTATTAATTTTAAAGTTTATAATTAAGGTATGTGCTTGACAGGACTTTCGCCACTATTTCAGAAGCACAGGTCAAAAGTATAAAGAAACTGAAGTGATTTGACAATGAGGGTATAATAAGTGGATTATACAAACAGACAAACCACTAATAAACAGCAAGTTAATATCGACCAAAGAGGCCTAAAAAGTGGATAGGTTACAACATCGATCAACGTATTTTCCGAACTAAATCTTCGAAATCTTCTCTGGAACCACGAGCTTTGTTTTTTACTTTCGCCCGATAATTATAAATTGTATTCACCGAATAACGGAGAAACTCTGCTATTTGTGAACTATCTTCAATACCAAGACGTATTAATGCAAAAATTCTCAGTTCGGTATTCAATAATTCATCTTTCTTCAGAATGATTTGTTCATTGTCTTGCAACAATGCATTGAACTTCTTCACAAAATCGGGAAATAAATGCAGGAAAGCAGTATCAAAGTTGGCATATAGTTCTTCCAATTCCTCATCAAGGGCATCCTGTGAGCGGGTGATTTTAAGTAATTCTGCTATCTGACCAGCAAATACTTTCTTATTTACCATACGACGATATGCATCGAGCCGATTGATATAAGTAGAGCAGAGTTTAATAAAACGGGCAATATATTCTTCCTTAATCTGGTTAGATTCAGACAGTTCTGCATTGGTAGATGTCAAACAGGCATTCATTTGCTGTAATTCTTCATTCAATTGATTCAATTGATGATTGGCTGTCTGCAGATGATTCCTTGCAACAGCCAATTTCTTCATCTGCCGGTATATATAGCCCAACGCACCAATCAGCAGCACCAGCAATGCCGTAATCAGCACTAAATACTGCTGAAGGCGGTCGTTCTGTTTCTCAATCATCGCCTGATAAGTTTTATCAATCAAAGAAAGCACATCGGCACTCTGCCAACTTCGAAGACGAGCATTATAAAATTTGGTAGCATTCCACGAGAAACGCATATATTGGTAAGCTCTCTCCATATCGCCATTCTCATAGAGCAACTGAGCCAACATCCACAAAGAAGCATGATCTTTAATAGCAGAACGAATATCAGAGATAGCAGAAAGGCAAAGATTCTGTTTCTCTCTTATTTTATCTCCAAGATATTTATAAATAAGTGAGCGATGGTAAGTTACAAGTGCATATTGAGGCGTATCGGGCTCTGCTGCCATCAGACGACGGTCGTTTATCTCCAAGGCCTCATCATACTTGTGCCGGTCACGAAACAACGTTTCGCGCATGACCATAAATTCTTCCGATTGAGGAGATAATATCGCATATAATGAATCTTTATATGCTGACGATATTTCCCGATAATAAGCAGATAACGTCTGATCTTGTGTATAAAATCCCATCTCACCATACACATGATCGAAACATGTATAATAATCAAGTATCAGATGTGAAGTTACCTTCTGTCGGTCTACTGACTTCAGGACATCAATTGATTCGGTATACATACCCGTAGAAGAAAGCAAAAGAGAAAGTTGCAGCTTACTTTCTATTTCCCGGTCAGTATCTCCCAGATTACCCGCAATACGAACATTCTCATTTAAATAGTAAATAGCGGAATCGCAAATAAAGGCTTTATATTCCTTATAGATCTGATTATTCAGATTATAGCGTTCTATGGAATTAGGAGCCACGTCTCCAGCAAGCTCTTTCAGATGCCGTATCCGCGATTCGCGCTGTACCACATAAGTGTCATGTGCCAAGATTGTCTGATCAAGGACATGCAATAGTGAATCAAGAGTTTCATCAGCCCATGAGAAAATCGGAAAAGAAGCAAACAGCAACAACAGCAAACATTTATTTTTCATTAGAGTATTAAAGTTTTGTAGGAAATATGACATTCTTCACTCAAGGTTTCACTTATAGATCAGCGTCGACAAATATTCCTCCGCAAACATCTCATTGGCAACCTCCAGCAGTTGTTCTGCCGTCAACGCCTCAATACGATGGAACACTGATTCTGACGATTCATACTTATGATAGTGCAGATATGTTTTCGCCATACCTAGCGCATTATTCTCGAAATTATCAGATGCCACGCCGATCTGGCCTATCAGTTGCTTCTTCGCTGCCGCCAGCTGAGAAGATGTCATCTTCACATCCCGCATTCGCTTCAGTTCTTTATAGGTCAGTTTCAGACAGGTATCCATATCTTCGATATCCGTACCGAAATAGATACAGAAAGCTCCTGTATCGGTATAAGAAGTCAGATTGGACTCTACATTATATACCAATCCCCTCCGCTCGCGAAGCGATACATTCAGCTTACTGTTCATGCCCGGACCGCCAAGCACATTATTCAGCAGATAAAGTGCCGTACGCTTATCATCATACGCATTGTATCCCCGGCTACCAATCATTACATGCGCCTGATGAGTATCTTTAGGCACTACCAACCGTTCGGGCACATAAAGAGGAGGAGGCATACGCTGATTATCCACCGTCACTGCCGGGATATCGGACAAATGCTTTTCCGCCAGACGGATAATCTTCTTGAAATCATATTGTCCCTGAACAAAGAATACCATATTCCCCGGTTGATAAAAGCGACGGGTAAACGAGAGAACATCCTCCGTACGGAAACTCCGCAGCAGTTCCGGCTTACCGAGAATGTTCCTTCCCAACGGATGGTTACGGAAAATCATATCTTCAAAATCATCGAAGATCAACTCCGAAGGATTATCCTCATAAGACTGGATTTCGTCAATGATCACTTCCGTCTCCTTTTCTATTTCATGCTGCGGGAAAGTAGAATGGAATACAATATCTCCGAGCAATTCGAGGGCACGTTCCAGATGCCCGGTCAGGAAGGCGGCATAGACAACCGTCTCCTCTTTATTCGTATAGGCATTCAGATCGCCGCCCACATTTTCCATGCGGTTAAGGATATGCCACGCTTTTCGCTTCTCCGTCCCTTTAAAAATAAGATGTTCCACGAAATGAGCCATTCCCTGCTCATCCTCAGCCTCATCGCGCGTTCCGGCATCGATGGCAAAACCACAATAAGCTACTTTCGAGAGAGTCGGTTCATGAATTATGCGCAGGCCATTCGGCAATGTATATTCGTTGTAATGCATTGTTTTCTACTTCCTTATTGAATTAATGCCGCAAAAATACAATAAAACTTATTGTCGTTTATAGAAAATTGCAGATATTTGTAGACTATATTAGCAACAACGTGTATGAAAAAGATAGGAATATTCTGTTCTGCCTCGGAAAACATTGACAAAATGTACTTTGACAGTGCCCGTCAAATCGGAGAATGGATGGGAAAAGCAGGCAAAACGTTGATTTATGGAGGAGCCAATCTCGGACTGATGGAATGCGTAGCCCGCGCCGTGAAAGAGAATGGCGGTACGGTCATCGGAGTAGTTCCTGCCAAACTGGAAGAAAAAGGTAGTGTGAGCACATTACTGGACGAGGTGATTCATACCCGTAACCTGAGCGACCGGAAAGATGTGATAACAGAGAAGTCGGAGATATTGGTCGCATTGCCTGGTGGTGTAGGTACACTCGACGAGATTTTCCACGTCATAGCCGCCGCCTCTATCGGATATCATCAGAAAAAGGTGATCTTCTATAACGAATACGGTTTTTATAATGAACTTCTGGCTGCACTTAAGACGTTAGAGGATAAGGGCTTCGCCCGACAATCTTTCTCTACCTATTATGAAACAGCAAACAATCTGGATGAATTAAAAGAAAAAATAAACTGATTATATGATAGACTCCATCAAACAACTCTTGCAACAAGAGGCACAAGCAGTGCTCAATATCCCTGTAACAGACGCTTACGAGAAAGCAGTACAACTGATTGTAGAACAGATACATCAGAAAAAAGGGAAATTAGTAACTTCCGGCATGGGAAAAGCCGGACAGATTGCCATGAACATCGCCACAACCTTCTGCTCCACCGGCATTCCATCGGTCTTCCTGCACCCCAGTGAAGCGCAGCACGGCGACCTCGGCATCTTACAAAAAAACGATTTGCTCCTGCTTATCTCCAACTCCGGCAAAACACGCGAAATCGTGGAACTGACCCGACTGGCACATAATCTGGACCCGGAACTGAAGTTTATCGTTATCACCGGAAATCCCGACAGCCCGCTGGCCAACGAATCAAACGTCTGTCTGAGCACCGGTAAACCTGCCGAAGTTTGTACGTTAGGCATGACTCCTACTACATCGACTACCGCCATGACCGTCATCGGTGACATACTGGTAGTACAGACAATGAAGAAGACAGGATTCACTATCGAAGAATACTCAAAACGCCATCACGGTGGTTATTTGGGCGAAAAATCAAGATCGCTATGCGAAAAGTAATCGGTATCGGAGAAACAATCCTCGATATCATCTTTCGGGGAAACCAGCCTTCCGCAGCCGTACCGGGAGGCTCTGTATTCAACGGCATCGTATCCCTCGGACGAATGGGGATCAAGGTAGGTTTTATCAGTGAAACAGGTAATGACCGGGTAGGAAATATCATTCTGCAATTCATGCGTGAAAATAATATTCCGACGGATCACGTAAATGTCTTCCCAGATGGTAAATCACCTGTATCACTGGCATTCCTCAATGAACAGAGCGATGCTGAATATATCTTCTATAAGGATTATCCCAAGCAACGTCTGGATGTGCTTTATCCTAAGTTAGAGGAAGACGATATCGTCATGGTAGGCTCTTACTATGCGCTGAACCCGGTACTCAGGGAGAAGATTCTGGAACTGCTGGACCAGGCACGCGAGAAGAAAGCAATCATCTACTACGACCCGAACTTCCGCTCTTCACATAAGAACGAAGCAATGAAACTGGCTCCTACGATTATCGAGAATCTGGAATACGCCGATATTGTACGGGGATCGCTGGAAGATTTCTTCTATATGTATGGCTTGCAAGACGTGGACAAGATATATAAAGACAAGATTAAATTCTACTGCCCGCGGTTTATATGCACGGCCGGTGGGGACAAAGTATCACTTCGCACCAATCTGGTCAGCAAAGAATATCCGATAGAACCGCTGGAAGCAGTCAGCACCATCGGTGCCGGAGATAATTTCAATGCGGGATTGATCTACGGATTGCTTAAATATGATGTACGATACCGTGACCTTAATAATCTGAATGAAGAAGTCTGGGACAAAGTAGTTCAGTGCGGGAAAGACTTTGCCGCCGAAGTATGCCGCAGTTTCAGTAATTCGGTATCGGTGGAGTTTGCCGGACAGTACGCATCGAAGTAATTACGGATACAACCATCCCCTAAATTACTATTAACTTTGGCTAATAATCGCAAAGGAATTACCACATCTAACGGTAATTCCTATCTTTGCAGTACATGATTCATCAGACAAAGAAACTATGTACAGAAACCTGTTAAACTGGCTGACCATCCTACTGGTACTTCCGTCATGTTCCGGCACTTCGCCCACTATATCCGTAGTGTGTGAAGAGAACAATGTAGGAAACGCCATTATCAAATGGGAAACAGCACCTATACTGAAAGGACAGGTAAAAGTATATGCTTCCACTTCTCCCGACTTCATTCCCGAAGAAAATCCCGTAGCCACCATCAACATTGCGAAAGGGAAAAAGACCATCGTGACCAATGATCCGTCTCAGCGCTATTACTACCTGATGGTATTCAACAACAGATACCGGGTGAGGGTAGCTGCCCGTAACGTCAATATTCCCGGCATTCAGAACTTCCGTGACCTGGGAGGATACAAGTCTGCAGAAACAGGCAAAGATACCCGCTGGGGAATGCTGTACCGTTCCGCACAGATTGACAGCATTCCATTCTGCTCCCGCCGGGAATTGAAAAACATGGGCATAAGGACTATCATCGATTTGCGTTCGGAAGAAGAACGCCATAACTATCCACAGTTTCATGATGAAGACTTTAACGTCCTGCACCTCCCCATTGCAACAGGAAACATGGAACACATCCTGCAAGACATACGTGATAAGAAAATAGAAACGGATACGATCTATCGTTTAGTAGAGCGGATGAACCGTCAACTGGTCACCAACTACCGCAAGGAATACAAAGAACTGTTCACACTCCTGCTCGACCGCAACAATTACCCCGTCGTCATCCACTGTACTTCAGGCAAAGGACGTACGGGCATTGTTTCAGCACTGGTACTTGCCGCTTTGGGAGTCAATGAAGAAGCCATCATGAAAGACTATCGCCTGAGTAATGACTATTTCAACATCCCCAAAGCCTCCAGATACGCGTATAAACTCCCTATCAACTCGCAGGAAGCCATCACTACAATCTACTCTGCCAAGGAAGACTTCCTGAATGCAGCCAAAGAACAGATTGATGCGGAATACGGCAGCGTACAGGCATATCTGAAAAAAGGAATAGGACTCTCGGCAGAAGAAATCGAACGGTTGCGCAGCATTTTATTAATAGATAATGGTTAATGGAAAATGGAGAATGCTATGCAGGCAGCAATAATTATCCATTATCCATTATTCATTATTCATTATTTTTCTCTATCTTTGCGCCCGAAATAAAAGATATACAGAGATTTAATGAAGACATTTGAAGAGCTTGGCGTTTCTCCGGAGATACGTAAAGCAATTGAAGAGATGGGATATGAGAATCCCATGCCGGTACAAGAGGAAGTGATTCCGTACCTTTTAGGAGAAAATAATGATGTAGTAGCTCTTGCACAAACTGGAACAGGTAAAACAGCCGCATTCGGCCTGCCTCTGCTCCAACAGATTGACGTAAAGAACAGGGTTCCCCAGTCACTAATACTTTGCCCCACCCGTGAGCTATGCCTCCAGATAGCGGGCGATCTGAACGATTACTCAAAATACATTGACGGACTGAAAGTACTGCCAGTTTACGGCGGTTCTTCCATCGACAGCCAGATACGCAGCCTGAAACGCGGCGTACATATCATCGTGGCCACACCGGGACGACTGCTCGACCTGATGGAGCGCAAAACCGTATCTTTATCGACTGTTCACAACATAGTGATGGACGAAGCGGACGAAATGCTGAATATGGGATTCACCGACAGCATCAACGCTATCCTTGCCGATGTCCCCAAAGAACGGAACACCTTGCTCTTCTCGGCAACCATGAGCCCCGAAATCGCCCGCATCTCCAAGAACTACTTGCAGAATGCCAAGGAGATTACCATCGGACGCAAGAACGAAAGTACAAGCAACGTGAAACACGTAGCTTATACCGTACAAGCCAAAGACAAATATGCAGCCCTGAAACGCATTGTTGACTATTACCCGCAAATATATGGTATCATTTTCTGCCGTACCCGTAAAGAAACGCAGGAAATAGCCGATAAGTTGATGCAGGAAGGCTATAACGCAGATTCACTGCACGGAGAACTGTCACAGGCTCAGCGCGATGCCGTGATGCAGAAATTCCGCATCCGCAACCTGCAATTACTGGTTGCTACGGACGTTGCCGCACGCGGACTGGACGTAGACGACCTGACACACGTGATCAACTACGGCCTGCCCGATGATACGGAAAGCTACACACATCGTAGCGGACGTACCGGACGTGCCGGAAAGACAGGTACTTCCATCGCTATCATCAACCTGCGCGAAAAAGGAAAGCTGCGTGAGATAGAGCGCATCATCGGCAAGAAGTTTATTGCCGGAGAAATGCCGACAGGCAAGCAGATCTGCGAAAAACAGCTTATCAAAGTAATTGACGAACTGGAAAAGGTGAAGGTAAACGAAGAAGAAATTACGGACTTCATGCCGGAAATTTATCGTAAGCTGGAATGGCTGAGCAAAGAGGATCTGATCAAACGCATGGTATCGCATGAGTTCAATCGTTTTCTGGACTACTACCGCGACCGTGAAGAGATCGAGACTCCGACCGACAGCCGCGAACGTAACACACGTGACAGCCGTGAAAGAGGCAGCCGCAAGGCAGCACCGGGTTTCACCCGCTTATTCATCAATCTGGGAAAAATGGACAGTTTCTTCCCAAGCGAGCTGATCAGCTTACTGAACAGCAATACACGTGGACGAATCGAGTTGGGACGCATTGACTTGATGAAAAATTTCTCCTTCTTCGAAGTAGAAGAGAAAGAAGCACAAAACGTAGTGAAGGCGTTGAACCGCGCTAACTGGAACGGCCGCAAAGTATCTGTAGAAGTTGCCGGTGAGGAAGCAGGAGAAGGCCGGAGAGGCAGTGGTTCTGCCGAACGCAGAGGAGGAAAACGTCCTTTCGGAAGTTCCTCCGAAAAGCGTGGTGACAGTAGCCGCAACTCACGTTCCGAAAGATCGGACAGAGCACCGCGAGCTGACAGAGCGACTAAAGGCAGTGACAAGACCGACAAGAAAAAAAGAAGCGACAAGCCCAGCCGCGAAGAACGGGGTTACGGAGCACGTGGTCCTAAAAAGACAGACGACTGGCAACAGTTCTTTAAAGATAAAGAGCCTGACTTCAGCGAGGAAGGATGGGCACGCAGAAAGCCGAAAAAGAAGTAACAGGCAAAACAGCCATTATAAGGTGATGTTGGAAAAGAAGAAGATTTAAGGCGTTGATATAGTTTACCTATTCATAACCGATATTGACGTAACATATTTATTCTCTATCCGACTCTGCTGAAAAATACTGACCTGTTATGCCTAATCTATATTTCAGTTTTTAATAAACTTCTTGATCGTTTATTAGAAACGGTATCCAAGTTTATTAGAAACGATTACATGGCTTTTCGATAGCATTTATCCGAATTTATATAACAAAACAGGCTGCAAACCTCTCAAAAGTTTGCAGCCTGTTTCTTATATACAAGCTACCGAAAAGCCTTCCGAAGCAAGGCATTATCGGTTAAAATGTTGTCATATTATACTATATCAGCACAACAAATGCAGTATAAGGTAAGATATTCTCATTGGTCTAAGTTTTAATTCATTTATTGTAAGGATACAAATATACAACATTAAAAGCCGTTTGTCAAGTCTTCAGGAGTTTTATACGTTCATAGTTCCTCCTCCTTCCTCAGAAGCATCATGAACATCCTTCGTCTTGATATTCCTGTACTGCTTGGGCGTCATCTCGAACTTCTGGGCAAATGCTTTATAGAAAGTCCCCCTGTTCGAGAATCCGGTTTTATCCATAATCTCTTCAATGGAAAGTTGCGTTGTCAGCAACAAGCGTTCTACAATCGTCAGGCGATACTCTCTGATGATGTCGGCAGGAGTCTTCTCCGTGACATTTTTCAGCTTCCGATAGAACTGCCGGGTACTGTATCCTAATGAACTACTCAACAATTCCACTGATAAATCCGTATTCTGTATATGACTATCAATAATCTGCATCATCTTCTCGAAGAAGGATTTATCCTCTTTATGCAGAAAATGACCATCATCCAGTTCAAAAGCACTTAGAACAGAGCTATAATACTCTTTCAGGTCCTCTTCGCGCTGTAACAGCCTTCTAACGACTTTCTCGAGATATTCCACATTGAAAGGTTTCGTGATATATGCTTCCGCACCGGATTCAATTCCTCTCGTTTGCTCGTCGATGTTATTCAGTGCCGAAAGCAGTATTAACGGGATACGGCTCAACAGTTTATCCGACTTTATCTTTTTGGCAAACGACATTCCATCCATACCGGGCATCATTACATCCGAAATAATCAAATCCGGTAACTGGATGCCCAACTGCTTCAAGGCTTCCTCTGCGCTGCCTAAAGAGACAACATTGTATGCCTCGACAAATATCTCCGTAACAAACCATAACATAGAAGGGTCATCGTCAATAATCATAATCGTCTGCTTGTTCTTATCAAATTCAACCGACGAATTCTTGAGTTCGACTGCTTGCTCATCTGATGACAAAACCAATTCTTCAGCTACTTTTTCATCTTCATTATCCACCGTAACCTCCATAACAGGCAGCCATACATCAAAAGTAGTCACCTCATTAGGAATACTGGATACCTGAATCTGTCCATTCAACAGATTTACCATACTGTGACAAATGGCCAGTCCCAATCCATTTCGCGGAGAAATCCCATTCTTGTTCTGCACTTCGAAATTATCCAGAATCTTATAACGGTCGAATATTTTCGTGAGATCAGCCTCCTTGATTCCTTTTCCCGTATTAGATACCCGAATGCAAAGTTGTTCTCCTTCAATACGCAGCTCTACCGTAATGGAACCATTCTCCGGAGTATATTTGAAAGCGTTAGAAATCAGGTTATTTACAATTTTACTCAGACAGCTGACATCCGTATTCCAAAAAACTCCATCTTCTATCTGCAATCGATAGTTCAGTTTCCGGCTTTCCGCCAGCTCTCCGAATGATTCGGCAATAGTCCGTATCTGTTCTGTGACAGGAACATGTTTTATCTTCAAAATCTTGTTCCCCGTCTCCAGTCGGCGGAACTCAATCAGTTCCAATATCAGCACATTCAGTTTCAACGCATTCTGCTGAATCATGGAAGCATACTTCCGGACATAACTGTCTACCCGGCTATAGGAAAGGATTTTTTCACACGGACCGTTGATCAATGTCAACGGAGTACAAAATTCATGGGTAATGTTAGTAAAGAAACGCAATTTCGATTCATACAGTTCTTCCCGCTGCTGGCGGTTCATTTCCTCGATCATAACATTCCGCTTTCTGCGATAACGTTTTATCACCATCCGGATAGCTCCTGCAATTACCCCGGCTAATAATAAGAAATAGACAATATAAGCACAAGTAGTCATATACCAGGGAGGAGTGATACGGATCAATAATGAATAAGGCTCACTCTCTTTCCCTGTTATATTACTTCGGTACTTCACCAGCAAGGTGTATTCTCCAGGAGATAGATTAGAGAAAACCGCCACCGTAGACAATCCGTTCTCAATCCAACTATCGCTCAAACCGTCTATCTTATAAGAGTAAGTATAATTGTTCCCGTTAATGTAATCGACAGCAATAAATGAAAGGTTAAAGAAGTTCTGACTATAGTCCAGCACCAAAGTTTCTTGCTTCGTAGCGCCTTGCAGAAAATCATAAATATTGCACTCTTTACCAAAAATAGAGAGGCGGTTGAAATGCAAAGGAGGCATGTATTCTTCCGAAAGTTGATCATTCTCGCTAATCGTAATGAATCCGTTCGTACCACCAAAAAATAATGTCCCCGTCTGCTGATCCTTGAAGAAAGCACCGTCACTAAACTCAATCACTTCCAGGTCGCCCTGCTGCCGATACGTCTGAACTGTGTTTTCGCGGACATTAAACCTCACCAACCCTTGATTGGTGCTAAGCCACAAGTTATTGTCCCTTCCTTCCAATATGCCGTGAATCGTATTGTTGGGAAAGCCGTCAGTCTCGTTATATACCCTATATTCGCCCTGATAAAGCCGGGTCAATCCGAAACTCGTACCAAACCAGTATCCTTCGTCATTCTTATGAATGGCAAAAATATCATTTACAGTCTGATTCTTCACTACATCGTCAATGCGGCAGGGAGTTAGTTGATTGGTATGCGTATTCATTTTATACGCACCATATCCACGGTTACCAAACCAAATAACCGAATCATTCTCCTGAAAAGAGACAAAGAAATAATTGGAGTTTCTCTTTCCGCCATCCAGTGTAAAGCGACGGGCAGACTTCACTTTAGGTAAAAGTGAAGTAGCATCCAGAATGATTTTCACAATACCTTCACCGGCAGAAACCACCCACAACGTACTATCATTTGTCTCACGGACAGAATGTACATACTTCACCATCTTGCCATCTGCCATGACCGGAAATTCCTGTATCCGCTTTTGTGAATAGGAGTAGTAATTAAGTCCGCTCTCCGTTCCAATCCATAAGAGTTTCCTCCGGCTGGGAGCAAAACTATACACCGAGTTGTCCATCAACGGACTATTACTTGCCAGGATCCTTTCTGCCCGAGGCAAAGTTTCCATATCAGGATGGAAATCAAACATCTTTAATATTCCCCCTCCCTTCGTACCTATCCACAATGTCTGATCCTGATCCTGATATAGAGCACGAACCGGATTATCTACCCGATACTCCGGTACATCCAACATGATGTTGTCAATAGAAAACTCATCTGTAAAATACATATAAAGCCCTTGACCGTCAGCGCCCACCCAGATTATATCCTGAAACCGGTCTTTCATAAGGCAAAAGATACCGGACTGAACATTTATGGACTGGAGGCTATATTTTACCTTTGAATCCGGCATATACTTTAATTGGATTAATCCACTACTCTTAAAGCCGATAAAATAATCAGTTTTCTTTTTTATAATGGAAGAAACCTCACCCCGACGAAGTATCTCTGCCTCCATATCTGCTATAAAATACGCTTTATGATTATTCAGATCGTATTCATAAAGTGCATAAGTACTGTCTATGAAATAGAGAAAATCGCCATCTACAAACGTCCACAACAACTTTTCCGAATGATTCAGGCAATTACTGGGAACCAGCTTCACTTGATTTCCGTTTTTCTCTATTATATAACTCCGGTTATCATTATCCGAAGAGAATATCCAAAGTACTCCAAAGTTATCAATAGCCATTTGTTGTACTTCCTCAAAATGTATCTTTTTCACATCAAGTTTACAGAAGTCCTTCTGCTCCGGCTGATAATAATAAATGTAGCCATCATCTTTAATAATGAAGAAATCATCTTCGGGACCTATCGCCATACGGTTTATGTATTTAAAGTCTTTGAAGCTTTGTATGGTCTGTCTGCGTGTATCAAAGCGGTCGAGCCCATAATTAGTCTGTATCCAAAGCACATCGTTGTCCGCCTCGATAATCCGTTCGATGAGATTACCGGAGAAACTATGGTGCACATTGGTTGGTTTGTACAATCCCAGATAAGTGCCGTCGTAGATATTCAGCCCATCGCATGAACCGATCCATATCACGCCATGCCTATCCTGACACATCGAAAGAATAGCACTATTGGATAATCCGTTCTTACTGGAAAATTGCCGGAGACTATACGAAGCATTTATGTCTACTCCTATCAAAAGAAAAGAAACCAGTATCAGCAGAACTCTTCTTAAAAGAGTAGTTCTCTTCGTCCATTCATTGTGTTTTTTCATATAGCATTCTCTTGTTTTAAATCAAGACACAAAAATCGACGGAAAGATATGGAAAATCGGGAAAACGTCCAAGAACTGCACAAAAAACATTCTGATCATCTGAAAATTAACATAACAGGAGTACGCTTTTACGACACATATATATATTTTTGCGACATTTCATCGAGAAGAGACATTTATGTCATGGGTCCGTACATCATCTTATACTAACCATAATAACTTTGCAGCATCAGACAACGGAATAAGGTAAAAAGCAAAATAAAAAGGATTGTAGTTTGAAATAGGTAATCCACAAACAGGTAGCATATTCAGCTACCTGTATTTTGGAAGGAAAATCTTTAGTTAATAATGAATATAATATTATATAGAATGAAATCACCGTGTATTTTACTAATCATAGTTTGCACCCTCTCTTTGACTGGTTGTGCCTCAACAAAGCAGGCAGACTCAGATTCAAGTTTGGGAAAAGCCCAGCAGACATTGGATTCCCTTTATCAACATTACTCAGCAAAGGACTCTTATCTGCTTCGGGAAAGCTATCCCTTTGACGAACAACACAAAGTCACTTATCTGGCATCGGAAGAACAAGCAAACACGCCTAATCAGTTCTCCTATTTATGGCCATATTCGGGTACTTTCTCTGCAGTAAATGCACTATTCGAAGCGACTCATGACAAGAAATACCAGAAATTATTAGATAAACGGGTATTACCTGGTCTGGAAGAATATTTCGATATCCAAAGAACTCCTAACGCTTACTCATCGTACATACAAACAGCACCGACATCCGATCGTTTTTATGACGACAATGTATGGTTAGGCATTGACTTCACCGACATCTACCAAATAACACAAGAGAAAAGATATCTGGATAAAGCACAATTAATATGGAAATTTATAGAAAGTGGTACTGATAGCCTGTTGGGAGGAGGCATTTACTGGTGTGAGCAAAAGAAAGAGTCTAAAAATACTTGTTCAAATGCTCCTGGCTCTGTACTCGCCCTTAAACTATTTAAAGCAACTAATGACAGCATCTACTTCAGACAAGGAAAAGAATTATATGAATGGACGCAAAAGAATCTACAAGACTCCACTGATTACCTCTATTTTGACAATATCGGTCTTGACAGAAAGATAGGAAAAGCCAAATACGCCTATAACAGCGGGCAAATGATGCAATCAGCCGCCCTGCTCTATCAACTGACAAGAAATCCTCTTTACCTGAAAGATGCACAAAATATAGCTAAAGAATGCTATAACTATTTTTTCACAGACTTTACAACAACTACAGGAGAAAACTTTAAAATGCTAAAGCAAGGAGATATCTGGTTTACTGCGGTAATGTTAAGAGGCTTTATCGAACTCTATCATATAGATAAGAATAAAATATATATCAACGCTTTCGATAAAAGTTTAAACCATGCTTGGATGTACGCCCGGGATGATAAAGGATTATTTAATACAGATTTAAGCGGCAAAAGCAAAGATGACAAAAAATGGTTGCTAACACAAGCTGCCATGATAGAAATGTACGCCCGCCTTGCCACTATCCAATAATTTTTCTAGAAAGAATGACAACTAAAATTATTAAAACATGAAATATACCCTTATTAAAACAGTAGCAATATATTTGCTCACTGCTTTGCCTCTATTGGCAGACGCAGCAACACAGAAAGTATCCATCAAACAAAGCGTATTGGTTGGAGACGGCATTGCCAAGTTTATCCCAGAAGGTTTTGACGCAAAGAAAGTACCTTCGTTCGCAATTGAAAAAGAACCACGTGAGAGAGGCATACTCCCTGCCGATTGGATACTTATTCCCGAATTCTCCCTCACAGATGGTAAAGCTAATGCATCACTTACAATACCGGAAGGCACAAGTATCTACGGAGGTGGTGAAGTAACCGGTTCTCTTCTAAGAAATGGTAAAACAATCAAGCTCTGGAATACAGATTCCGGTGCCTACGGTGTAGATAATGGTACACGCCTATATCAATCACATCCTTGGATGATGGGAGTTAGAAAAGACGGAACAGCTTTCGGTATTTTATTCGATACCACATGGAAAGCTGAATTAAGTAGTACAAATGAGAAAATTGAACTAAGAAGTGAGGGAGAACCTTTTCGGGTGTTTATTATTGACAGAGAATCTCCACAAGCTGTAGTTCGCGGACTATCGGAACTAACAGGCACTATGCCGATGATTCCCCGCTGGGCATTAGGTTATCAACAAAGTCGCTTCTCTTATTCACCAGACAGTCGCGTAATTGAGATTGCAGACACTTTCAGACACAAAAGAATACCATGCGATGTTATCTGGATGGACATTGACTACATGGATGGATATCGTATTTTCACATTTAACCCACAAAGTTTTCCCAATCCTAAGGCTGTTAATCGCGATTTACATATACGCGGCTTCCATTCTGCATGGATGATTGATCCTGGAGCAAAAGTTGACCCCAACTACTTCGTTTATAAATCAGGAACTGAAAATGACGTTTGGGTAAAAACTGCAGACGGAAAGAACTTTCATGGTGATGCCTGGCCAGGAGCGGCAGCGTTCCCAGACTTCACATGCCCTAAAGTAAATAAATGGTGGAGGAACTTATATAAAGATTTCATGGCACAAGGAGTAGACGGTGTTTGGAACGATGTAAATGAGCCACAAATCAATGACACTCCCAACAAAACAATGCCGGAAGATAATCTCCACCGCGGAGGAGGTAAATTGCCTGCAGGAACACATCTACAATATCATAATGTTTATGGTTTTCTAATGGTTAAAGCATCCAGAGAAGGCATACTGGAAACCCGCCCCGAAAGGCGACCGTTTATTCTTACTCGTTCTAATTTCTTAGGTGGTCAGCGCTATGCAGCCACTTGGACCGGTGATAATGGCTCCTGGTGGGACCATCTGAAAATGTCAATACCCATGTCTTTAACTTTGGGATTATCCGGCCAACCATTCAGCGGTTCGGATATCGGTGGCTTTCTATTTAATGCTGATGCCGATTTATTCGGCAACTGGATTGGTGTAGGTGCTTTCTATCCATTCTCACGTGGTCACGCTTGTGCAGGAACAAACAACAAGGAGCCATGGGCATTTGGGCAAGAAGTAGAAAATGCCGCACGAATAGCATTAGAACGTCGATACATCCTTCTCCCCTATTATTATACTCTGCTGCACGAAGCCTCAACAAATGGTATGCCCATCATGCGACCTGTTTTTTTCGCCGACCCTAAAGACTTGTCGTTGCGTGCCGAAGAAGAAGCATTCCTGATTGGTAACAACCTGCTTATTATTCCGGCATACGCTAAGCAGCCTGCACTGCCGAAAGGCATTTGGAAAGAACTATCACTAGTTAAAGGTGACAACTGTGATAAATATCAAGCAAAGATGAAGATACGTGGCGGTTCGATTATTCCTACCGGAAAGATCATTCAAAATACCACAGAAAACTCATTAGATCCGCTCACATTATTGGTTTGTCTGGATGAACAAGGAAAAGCCGATGGATCAATGTACTGGGATGCAGGAGATGGCTGGGCATTCAAGAAGGGAGATTACAGCCAACAAACCTTCAAAGCCGAAAAACAAGGCGACAAAGTTATAGTAAAGTTGACTAGCGAAAAAGGCAAATTTAAAACAGAAAACAAAGATATGGCTATTGTCAAAGTTATCACAGACCAAGGCGTTTGCCAAGCTAGTGGCAATCTTGTGGAAGGTATCGAGGTGAACTTATAAACTAACGCTCTCCTCATTATATGAGTTCTAAAATAAAAAATATTAATATTTTACTCTTAATAAAAAAAACTATATGAAAAGAAAAACACATGAAAAAAGATGCCTCTATTGGTATAAGGCACTGGTGTTGATTCTGACCGTATGCCTTATCGGCTGTCAGGACGACAAAATTGGTTCCAATGGATACGACCCGTCTAAACCGGTTGTTTTCTCAGACTTTACCCCCGATCATGGGAGTCTTCGTACTCAAATCCATATTTATGGAGATAATTTTGGGACTGATCCCTCAAAAATTCACATCACAATAGGTGGACAATACACGACAACTATCGGCTGCACCAACACCGAAATTTACTGTATAGTCCCGCCGAAAGCTTTCGATGGTAATATTAAAATAAAAATCGAAAGTGCCGACGGAAAAACCTCTCCTATAGAATATGAATTTGAAAAGAAGTTCAATTATACTCTACAGCCTTCAGTGAGTACTCTTGTTGGTAGCGAAGACGAAAATGGAAATTCATCTGACGTAGACGGAAACTTTGAAAAAGCAAGATTCGGAAATCCTCAATGGCTATTAATGGACACATTTGGTATTGAGAAATGCTTAATTATTAATGGTCAAGGCGGTCCTATACGTCGAATCAATCTGGAAGCAAAAGAAGTCTCAACTCTTCTTACTAATGGCCAGGGAGGATTTAGGAATATGCAATTCATGTCTTTCGATGCAACCGGAGACACTCTTTTCGTATCAGATGACCATGGAAGCAGCAGTAAAGACAACCGTGAAATTGCTTACATTCTGCGATCTGAAGAATTCAGAAAAGCCCACCCCTATGTTTATGACCGCACAGGATATAACAATGTTTACTGCGCCCTAAATAAATCACTTTACTACAACACCTATTGGAAAGGAGGACTTCAAAAAGCTGTTCACGATCCTACGACCGGTGGCAAAAAAGGAGTAGAATTATTTGGTGTATACGAAAATAGTGATTCCGGTACTTTTATGTGTATCCATCCGGATGGAAGATTTATGTATATCACAGGCCGTAACTGTATTTTGGTATCCCAATATAATAAAGTAACCAATGAATTTCAGAAGCCAACCACATTTGCCGGTAGAGAAGGAGAAGCCGGGTACAGTCCCTCGCCCGGTCCGAGTGCCCGTTTTCAGGAACCTTACCAAGGCACATTTGTGAAGAATGAAGAATACATAAAAAATCCTCGTCCGGACGGAAACATTTATGATTATTATATATGCGACAGAGGAAACCATTGCATCTTTAAAATTACTCCCGACGGTAACGTATCTCTTTTTGCAGGAAGAGGCAGTGTCTCTTCTGACAACAAGGTATCTGGCAATATTGACGGAGAATTAAAAACGGAAGCACGCTTTGATAATCCATGCGGCATCGCTTACGATGAAGAAACACAGACTTTCTACATCGCCGATAGAGAAAATCACAGCATCCGTACCATTTCTATAGAATAACTATAAAAACACATTCCGAATGAAAAAATATATTTTTAACTTGCTCCTCCTGTTCTGTTGCACATGCAGTGTGTATGCTCAAAACAGTTCGGTAGAGGTACAAACAAACAGAATAGAGGTTGAAGGTCTCGTGACAGACGAGTCCAAAGAACCATTAATTGGTGTCAACGTAATCATCAAAGACATCCCGGGATTAGGTGCCATCACCGACATAGACGGCAAGTTCAAAATCAAGATGGAACCCTACCACAGACTCGTTTTCTCTTTCATCGGTTTCGAAAAACAGGAAGTCCTGATAAAAGAACAAAGAACAATCAAGGTCATAATGAAAGAAGCCACTGCCACTGCTTTGGATGAAGTAGTGGTAACAGGTACTGGTGCACAGAAGAAAATAACGATGACCGGTGCCGTTACCAATGTGGATATAAATACACTGAAGACTTCCACATCAAGCATTACTAATGCTTTGGCAGGTAACATAGCAGGTGTAATGGCTCGCCAAACTTCCGGACAGCCCGGAAATAATATTTCCGAATTCTGGATTCGCGGTATCTCGACATTCGGAGCAGGTTCAAGTGCCTTGATTTTAGTCGACGGATTTGAACGCAGTATGAATGAACTCAATATTGAGGATATAGAATCCTTCACTGTACTCAAAGATGCTTCTGCCACAGCAATCTACGGTTCGCGTGGCGCCAATGGTGTAGTATTAATAACAACTAAACGTGGTAAAGGAGGAAAAGTACAAATCGATGCAAAAGTAGAAACAACCTACAACACACGTACCATAACCCCAGACCTCATTGACGGATATACATATGCTTCAATGATGAATGAAGCACGTACTACTCGTAACCAAGAACCTTTCTTTCCTGAAGACAAATTGTATATACTCCGTAACGGACTGGACCAGGACTTATATCCCAATGTAGACTGGATGGATGTACTCCTGAAAAAAGGAGCACCTACTTATCGTGCCACTATCAACATGAACGGCGGTGGTTCATTGGCACGCTATTATGTATCTGCAAGCTATGTAGATGAAGGTGGTATGTATAAAGTAGACAAAGGGCTAAAAGACTATAATACCAATGCCAACTATCGCCGTTGGAACTACCGTCTGAACGTGGATATGGATATCACCAAAACCACACTGCTAAAAGTTGGTGTATCCGGTTCATTAGACAAAAAGAACGAACCGGGTATGTCAAGCAATATCTGGGCTTCTGCTATGAATTATAACCCGGTCTCAGTACCAATCATGTATTCCAATGGATATACGCCCGCTTTCGGTTCGGACGATGAACAAATCAATCCTTGGACCATTGCTACACAAACCGGCTATCAAGAAACATGGAATAATAAATTGCAGACCAATATCACTCTCGAACAAGATTTCAGTTTTATCACCAAAGGTCTAAAATTCATCGGACGCTATGGATTCGACACTAACAATTATCAGTGGATCAACCGTAAAAAAATACCAGAATTATGGAGAGCGGAACAGAACCGCGCTTCTGATGGTAGTCTTGTGATGAGAAAAGTCAGAGATGAACAATTGATGTCACAAGAAGCTAACTCAACCGGTGAACGAAAAGAATATTTAGAAGCAGAGTTGCACTACGACCGTACCTTTGGTAATCACATGGTGGGAGCCGTAATGAAATATACACAAGATAAGACAATCAATGCCTCTGTAAAAAAGGAAGATGACATTATGCAAGGTATTGACAGACGTCATCAAGGACTTTCCGGACGTTTCACCTATGGTTGGAAGTACCGTTACTTCGTTGACTTTAACTTTGGTTACAATGGATCCGAGAACTTTGCAACAGGTCATCAGTTCGGTTTCTTCCCCGCTTACTCTGTAGCCTGGAACATGGCAGAAGAGTCTTTCATTAAAGAAAAATCACCGTGGATCAATATGTTTAAAGTACGTTATTCTTACGGAAAAGTAGGTAATGACAATATGGATAGACGCTTTCCCTACTTGTCTACTTTCGGAGCAAGCAACAATTACAACTATGCAGACCTAGGACAAAGCTATCAGTTCGACGGATTGACCTATACTTACTATGCAACTAATGCTGTCACTTGGGAAATAGCAACCAAGCATGACATAGGTATCGACTTCGCATTGTTCAATGACAAGCTGACCGGTACAATTGACTACTTTCACGAACAACGTGACGGTATTTACCAAGAGCGTAACTATATCCCTCTCTCCGTTGGTATGTACGGTACAGGAACAGGCATGAAGTTATCTACCAATATTGGCTCGGTAGTTTCCAAAGGATTCGACGGTAATGTGGGATATAAACAACGTATTGGAGATGTGAATCTGACACTGCGAGGTAACTTTACATACAGTAAGAGTGAAATCCTGAAATATGACGAAGAATTCAGTAATTACCCTTATAAAAGCCAACAAAGTTTCCGTGTTAACCAAACCCGCGGACTTATTTCACTAGGATTATTCAAAGATTATGATGACATTCGTGACAGTCCGAAACAGAGCTGGGGCGACGTAATGCCAGGTGATATCAAGTATGCGGATGTCAACGGAGACGGAAAGATAGATGAAAATGACGAAGTTCCTATCGGTGCAACCAATCGCCCAAATCTTATTTATGGTTTCGGTCTTTCCGCAGAATGGAAAGGATTTGACATCAATATCCTCTTCCAAGGTGCAGGCAAATCAACTTTCTGTATCGAAGGTCCTACTGTATATCCTTTCAAGAATGGTGATTGGGGAAATATTCTCACCGACATGGCGAACTCCAACCGCTGGATATTAGGTGAAAATGAAAACCCGAACGCAGAATACCCGCGTTTAAGCTATGGAGGCAATAGTAACAACTACCGTCCGTCTACATATTGGCTTCGCAATGGTTCTTATCTGCGCTTGAAAAACCTAGAAATCGGATATAATATTCCGAAGAGTCTTATCAATAAGATCCACTTGAACAACGTTCGTTTATACTTCATGGGAACTAACTTGATAACATTCTCCAATTTTAAGTTATGGGATCCGGAACTGGGCAGCACCAACGGTCAGGCTTATCCATTATCAAGATCATATACCTTAGGACTTACAATTAACATTTAATTCAAAAACAGATGAAAAAACATATATTATCCGCAGTAGCCATTTTAGTCATTGGGCTGGGTATTTCTTCTTGTTCAGACTATTTGAGCGTGGAACGTTTTTTTAAAGATCGTCAAAGTGAAGAGAAAATTTTCAAGAGCAAGAATTTTACGGAACAATGGCTGGCCAAATGCTACAACTGTCTGTTAGAAACAAATTTAGAAATCACACGTATCGGCTATTCCACAACTAATTTTGCAGACGATATGATTTTTAATGAAAGTGACGGAGCCGTAACTTACAATGCTTTCAAATTCGGACAATATGACAATACCTGGACAAACAATTCATACATCCGTTGCTACGAAGGTATTCGCCAGGCTTCTATCTTAATCAACAATATAGATATTAATGAAGAACTGTCAGAAGTAGAAATTGCAGACTATAAAGCACAGGCCCGCTTTTTAAGAAGCTATTTTTATTGGTTATTACTAAGAAAATACGGACCAGTTCCTCTAATTCCTGAAGAGACAATCAGTATTGATGAAGATTATATGGACATGTCCTATCCACGCAGTAGCTACGATGAAGTAGTGAACTACATCAGTGAGGAAATGGCACTGGCGGCCCGATCACTGCCTGAGAAACGAGACAGACAGAATGTCAATCGCAGTACAAAAGGAGCTGCCTTGGCGGTACGTGCAAAGGTACTTCTATATACAGCAAGTCCGATAAATAACCCACGTCCCGGTGACTCCGATAAGTTCTCTGATTTTACTGATTGGCAAGGACGCATGCTAATGTCTCAGACGTATGACGAAAGCAAGTGGGCTAGAGCAGCGGCAGCGGCTAAAGATGTCATTGACCTAGCCAACGCAACCGGTGTATACAAGCTATACACCGCTCCCTATCAATCTAAAGGAGATAACGCTTATCCGGCAACCGTAAGACCTCCCTATCACTCGGTATACTCCAACAAAGATTTCCCGGAAGGATGGGCTGACATTGACCCGTTCGCCTCTTATCGCTCTATTTTCAATGGAGACTTGTATGCTACCGAAAATCCGGAATTGATATTTACACGAGGAAACAATGCATTAAATGATCAAGTCAGAGATCTTGTTCTCGATCATTTACCCACAAATGCCGGAGGAAGAAACCGCCACGGACTGACAATCAAACAGTGTGATGCCTATGATATGGCAGACGGAAGTAGCTTCAATCTAGAAACATTCCTAGACACTTGCGAAGTAGACAAACGTTTCGTCTCGGAAGATGAATACAACCGCGGACTTTACCCGCAGATACGTCCGAGAGTATGGAAAGAATATGCGAACCGCGAACCGCGTTTCTATGCCAGCGTAGCATTCAACGGTGCTTTTTGGGCATTGGCAAGTGCGCAAGATGGAGATAGACGCAACCAACAGGTATGGTACTACAGAGGTAGCGATAACGGAAGAAAAAACAGTTCCGACTACTGGATTCCTACAGGAATAGGTGTCATGAAATTTGTCAGCCCTAACGACTGCAACACGAACAACGGAAGAATCTATGATAAAGTAGACATACCACTTCGCTATACCGACATCCTGCTGATGTATGCGGAAGCCCTAAACGAATTGACTCCGAGTAGTAGCTACGAAGTAACAACTTGGGAAGGAGAACCAATTACAGTTTCGCGAAATACAGAAGAAATCCGCAAGGCTGTCTTGCCTGTCAGGATGCGTGCTGGAGTTCCTGATTACAACGAGGAGACATATAATGACCAAACATTGTTCCGTAAGAAACTAATACATGAACGTCAGGTAGAATTCATGGGTGAGAATCAACGTTACTACGACCTGCGTCGCTGGAAGCTTGCTCCGGTAGAAGAGTCCGAACAAATCTATGGTTACAACGTACTGATGACTGAAAGCAAAAAAGAACGCTTTTATGAACGTATACGAGTAGAAAATCTACAAGCAAACTTCTCACGTAAGATGTACTTTTGGCCTATGCCACAAAATGAATTAAAAAGAAACCGCAAAATGACACAGGCGCCGGGATGGGAAACTTTTGATTAATCTAAAATATACAATAAGAATGAAAAAAAGACATATTTATATAGCTACATTGTTTATCGCATTGCTTTCGTTCAGTGCATGCAATGACGAATGGAAAGACGAACTTTATGTTCACATGGTCTCACTAAAAGCTCCAATTAATGATGGAGAGGTTTCAAGTATCTACGTCCGCTACAAGCCTAATGGTGAGGTTATCTACAACCTTCCGGTGCTAGTCAGTGGTTCTACTCCATTGGATAAGGATCTCGATGTACGGATTGCCGTAGACCCGGATACGTTGAACGCCATGAACGAAGCCAACTTTCACGAACTCAGAAAAGACTTATGGTATAACTTACTACCACAGGAGAATTACGAATTTCCTTCCGCCACCTGCCATATTCCGGCAGGTTCAAGAAAGGAACTATTCCCTATCAAGTTTAAGTTTTCAGAAATGAACCTTTCGAAAGAGTGGGTGTTGCCATTGACAATTGAGGAGGCCCCCTCGTACATTACCAACAAACGGAAAGGATGGCGGAAAGCCCTGCTTCATGTATTACCATTCAATGATTATTCTGGAAATTACTCGGCAACTGCCATGAACATCTATTTTGCCGATTCGAGCAATGATCCATTGGTAGTAGACAATCGTAGAGCACATGTCGTAGACGAAAACACTGTATTCTTCTATGCAGGTACGAAAGAAGATAATGCAATAGATAGGGAAACTTATAAAATCAATGTAAAATTTGAAGAACCTTCAGAGGTTACGGAGACTAAAAAGAAAGGGAATCTGACGATAACGGCGGCAAATTCTTCAATAAACTTCCAGCTCACAGAGCATCCGACCTACGAGATTTGGGATGAAATGGATACCAATCAACCCTACCTGATGCATCGTTATTATGTATTATATATCAAATATACATATGATGACATAACTACGTCAAATGTACCTACTTCTTATCGAGCGGAAGGTTCATTAACTATGGAACGTAAGATTAATATAACAATACCGGATCAGGACCAGGCAATCCAATGGTAAAAAGAATTTGTTTATGAAGAGATTAAACATCATTTTTATATCTTTATTAGCCATGGTATGCACAGTACTATCTTGCAGTGACGATTCTATGGAAGACAAAGATATCCAGAAGATTGATCCGGTGGGACAACTGGAAGTATACAAAACAAGCCGGGAAAAAGAAATTCTGGTGAAATTCATAAGAACAAATTATGTGAAAGACATACAGATAGAAATAGCTTATCGGAATACGGAGTCTGGAGAAAACGGAGAATGGACTACTATTGTGCTGAATGGTGACAACTATAAGTATGGAGGAAATTACTTATTGCAAGTTCCTGCAGAAGGGACATATGAGGTTGCAATCACCTTGATAGGAGCCAATGAGCTACGCTCGGAAAGCAAAAGCCAACTTGCGAGCACATTCGAGTATGTAAAGACAAGTATGTTCGACTGCGCCCACTCTATGATGACATGTGTCATAAAATACTATTATCATAAAGGACCTAGGACATGTTGGCAAACATATTATCCTAAAGAACAAGGATATTGGGACGGAGATGCAGTCGTATGGGGACAAGGGGGAGGATTATCCGCATTTGTTGCCTTGAGAGAAGCATCCGTAGACACGGAACAGGAAGAATATTATCGTTCTTTAGAAGATGATATGTTCAAGGGAATCCAACATTTTTGGGTAACAGACCATGGACGCACAGCATATAGTGTATATCCGGATTCGGGAAACGACCGTTTTTATGATGACAATGTATGGATAGGACTGGATATGGCAAAATGGTATGCCATATCTAAAGATGTGCGCTATTTAAATCAAGCCAAAGCCGTCTGGGACTATCTATCACAATACGGATGGGACAATACTTGCGGTGGCGGAGTTCATTGGAAAGAGCTGAATGAACCGAGCAAGTCAAAGCACACTTGTTCAACTGCCCCGACGGGTGTATTGAGTTGTAAGCTCTATCAACTAACCCATGAGCAGAAATACCTGGATAAAGCTATTGAATGCTTCAACTGGCTGCAAGCCTATATGCAGGACCCTAGCGACCATCTGTATTACGACAATGTTTCTCCTGATCCAGAAGACCCCACCCAACCTGGGCGTATGGAGACGAATAAATATTCTTATAATTCAGGACAACCATTGCAATTAGCCTGCCTTCTTTATAAAATAACCAAGAATGAGTCGTATTTGACAGCAGCACATCAAATTGCGGAAGCTTGCCACAAAAAGTGGTTTACTTCCTATCATTCAGAAGTTCTGCAACGTGATTTTAATATTCTGGCACCGGGGCATGCCTGGTTTAACACCGTCATGTGCCGCGGATTCTTCGAACTTTATTCCATTGATAAGAATCCCTCATATCTGGAAGATGTGCGCAACACAATGTTGCACGCATGGTTTGGTAAGGCACATCACATTAGTGGTCTAATCAATGACGAGGATTTAAGCGGAGCTGTTTCAATGAATAAATGGGAGATTCTGAGGCAAGCGTCACTCGTTGAGTTATATGCCCTTTTGGCTATCTGGGAGTCTGGCAAAGACCAGACCGTCTTATTGTAATTTGAAAATAATCAAAAGCGAATAGATATGTTAAAAACAAAACTATTAATTTGTATTGCTACATGGATGGCAGTAACAAGTGCCGGAGCACAAACCGTGACAGGCAATGCACGCTATGTAGACCCTTTCATCGGCGTAGATGGAGGCGGCAATGTTTTTCCGGGAGTATGTACTCCGTTTGGAATGGTAAAATTAGGTCCCGATTGCGGCAATAAAGATTGGAACGCCGGATGGAATCCTGACGGCAATATACACGGCTTCAGCCATACTCATGTAAGCGGAACAGGCGGAGGATGCAAATATGGCAACGTATTAATGTTACCTCTGACCGGAGATATACATTTAGAAGACTATTCTTCCCCCCGTGCCAACGAGAATACCGTTTTAGGAGAATACAAAGTTGAGTTGCCGCGTTATCGCACGGCAGCCCGGCTGACAGCATTGAGCAAAGCCGGTTTTCATGAATATACTTTCCCCTCAAGCAAAGACTCCAAAATTCTTTTTGATCTAGGCAGTTGTCTAGCCTTACAAATATGCGAAACTCAAAGAATTGTAGGTTCGGAAGTACGCATACTTTCCAACTCAACAATAGAAGGATACACCCGTGTACGCGGAGGCTGGAATGAAGGAGAGGCCTATACAGTCTATTTCTATGCAGAAACAGATACACCGGCAGAAAGCTTCGGCACATGGAAAGGAAATACTTTAATGCCGAATATTAACGAACAATTCGATTCAGGCGAAAAAACAGGTGCTTATTTGAGCTATTCGACCTCTGAAAATCAAAAAATCAACGTACGTGTCGGTATCTCCTATATCAGTTGTGGCAAAGCTAAAGAAAACCTGAAGCAGATAACAACTTGGGACTTCAACAAAGTACATACTCAGGCTGTGTCCGAATGGAATAATATCTTAAATAAAATAGAAGTCACAGGAAAAGAAGAAGACAAAATTAAACTATACACAGCTTTGTATCATTGCTATCTCCAGCCAGTAGACAAGACCGGAGAAAATCCGAAATGGATATCAACAGAACCGAACTTTGATGATTTCTATGCCATTTGGGATACCTTCCGTGCTACCCATCCATTATTTACATTGCTTACCCCTTCCGTTCAATCAAATATGGTACGTTCACTTATTGACATATACCGCAATGAAGGGTACATGCCTGATGCACGTAGTGGTAATGATAATGGTCGTGTTCAAGGAGGAAGTAATTGTGATATTCTGATTGCCGATGCAATGGTAAAGAATCTACAAGGGATTGATTATGGAGCAGGCTTACAAGCTATGTTGAAAAATGCAGAAGTAGCTCCCGGAGGAGATGAAAGAAAAGAAGGCCGTGGAGGTTTAGCAGACTATAACTCATTAGGCTATGTTTCTTCAGCTTATGAAAGATGCTTGACACGTACTTTTGAATACTCTAATTGTGATTTTGCTATCGCTACTGTAGCCGATCGTTTAGGGAAACAAGATATTGCCAATAAATACTATAAAAATGCATCTAACTGGCAAAACACATGGAATGATAGGATAACAAGTTTGGGATTTTCGGGCTTTGCATGGCCAAGAAACGAAGAGGGAAAGTACTGGGATAAAGAGCATTTCAGTACCTTAAAAAGCGGTAATTGGGGAGAACCTACTTATGAGACTTTCTCTTTTGAGTTGTCATTCTATGTACCCCATGATATGAAAAGTTTAATTCAAAAGTGCGGCGGAGAAGAGATTTTCACTCAAAGACTAGATACCTTTTTTACCCACAAGATATGGGACCAACGTTATCACATAGGATTATTCCAAATAGCCAATGAACCAGGATTCTTAATTCCGTCATTATACAATTATGTAAACAGGCAAGACAAAACAGCCGAGATTGTACGGTATATTTTAAAAAATAGATATAAAACGACACGTGACGGAATACCGGGTAACGATGATTCCGGTTCTATGTCTGCCTGGTATGCTTTTCATTCTATAGGATTTTATCCTAATGCAGGCCAGGACACATATCTTATTTCAAGCCCTGTATTTAATACAGTTACTATACATCTTGAAAATGGTAAAACCCTGAAGGTTATAACAAAAAAGAATAACGACAAAAATATCTACATTCAATCAGCGACCTTGAATGGCAAACCACTTAACAAAAACTGGTTCTGTCATAAAGATATATGTGAAGGAGGTACACTAGAATTTGTAATGGGATCGAAACCGTCAAAATGGTCAAGAACAGGAGAATTACCTCCATCTATGTCCGATAAATAATAATCTTACTAATTCTTAGAAAAATAAATAAGCTGTTCATCAATGACTTTGCAGAAGTTGATGAACAGCTTATTTATTTTCACAACTAAACATTCAAGTCAATACTTCACTTCCTGTATTTGCTCTTTGATTAAATAAAAGCATACCCTCATATTACCCAAGCAGAAAACTATTTTATTTAGTATACTATTATCTATTTCAATTTGTTTATATTTGCTCAATATTAGTAATCAATACATTAAACGACAACATAACTATTTAAGAAAAATGAAAAAGTATTTTCTTTTACCCTTGCTTGTTTATTATTTAGTATCCAATGTACAAGCACAAGAAAAAATAAAGTTAAGTTCCCCGAACGGAGAAATAAAAGTATCCGTCCGCCTCACCGACAAAATCTACTATGACGTAGCCTGCAATGATGAAGTTCTGTTGAAAGACAATTATCTCCAACTTAAACTAAAAGATAAAATATTGGGCGAACATCCCAAACTGTCCGGACAAAAACAGAACAAAATAAAAGAAACCTTAACCCCTGTCGTTCCACTGAAATTTTCAACGATCAATAACGAATATAACCAACTTCTACTCAATTTTAAAGGAAACTACTCAGTAGAATTCCGTGCTTTTAACGATGGAATAGCCTATCGTTTTATCACCCGCCAAAAAGGAGAAATCGAAGTATTGGGAGAAGACCTTTCATTGCAATTCCCGACAGACTATTTATTACATTTCCAACAGCCGGGAGGGTTCAAAACAGCTTATGAAGAGCCGTACACACACATTTCCAGTCATTCATGGAAACCATCAGATAAAATGTCCGTACTTCCAGTTCTCATTGATACACGTAAATCGTATAAGATATTAATCAGTGAATCTGATCTGTCGGACTATCCTTGCATGTTTCTGAAAGGAAACGGGACCAATGGCATATCCTCTATTTTTCCAAAAGTCCCCCTTGCATTTGGTGAAGACGGAGACCGCAGCCTCAAAATCGAAAAAGAAGCGGAATATATCGCTAAAACAAGTGGAAAAAGGAACTTTCCATGGCGCTACTTTGTCATTACCAAGGAAGACAAGCAATTAGTTGAGAACACTATGACCTATAAACTGGCTGATAAGAATCAGTTAGAAGATGTGTCATGGATAAAACCAGGGCAAGTAAGTTGGGAATGGTGGAACGGAGCAACCCCGTATGGGCAAGATGTAACCTTTAAAGCTGGTTGTAATTTGGAAACATACAAATACTTCATTGATTTCGCATCCAAGTTCGGAATCCCTTACATTATTATGGATGAAGGATGGGCCAAGAGTACACGCGATCCTTACACTCCTAATCCGGACGTAGACCTTCATGAGCTGATTCGTTATGGAAAAGAAAAGAATGTGGGTATTGTCCTTTGGCTGACTTGGTTAACAGTAGAAAAGAATTTTGACCTTTTCAAAACATTCAATGAATGGGGAATAAAGGGAGTAAAAATAGACTTCATGGACCGCAGCGATCAATGGATGGTTAACTACTACGAACGAGTAGCCCAAGAAGCAGCCAGACATCATTTATTTGTTGACTTCCATGGATCATTCAAGCCGGCCGGACTGGAATACAAGTATCCCAATGTATTATCCTATGAAGGGGTCAGAGGTATGGAACAAATGGGAGGCTGTAAGCCGGAGAATAGTATCTACTTGCCTTTCATGAGAAATGCGGTAGGCCCTATGGATTACACTCCTGGAGCTATGATCAGTATGCAACCGAATATCTATCGTTCCGAACGTCCTAACTCTGCAAGTATCGGTACCCGTGCATACCAAATGGCTTTATTTGTCATATTCGAAAGCGGTTTACAAATGTTGGCAGACAATCCGACCTTATATTACCGCAATGAAGATTGCACTCGTTTCATTACCCAAGTACCTGTAACATGGGATGAAACAGTTGTTCTGGAAGCCAAAGTAGGTGAATATGTAATCGTTGCGAAGCGTAAAGGAGAGAAATGGTTTATTGGTGGGATGACTAATGATAAGGAAAATGAAAGAGAATTTGAAATAAATCTCGACTTCCTGAAAGATGGCAGGACCTACCGTGTAACCTCGTTTGAGGATGGAATAAATGCAGGATATCAGGCAATGGATTACCGTATGAAATCGGCAACAATGAATAAGAATCAAAAGCTTTCTATCAGAATGGCTAGAAATGGTGGGTTTGCAGCTGTTCTCGAATAAGCCTATACTGTAGAAATCAAGATATCTCCCATAAAAAAGAGACTGCCTCCAATCAAAAAATGAGGCAGTCTCTCTTTTTCATAACACTCTTTATCGCTTTTCCTATTCAGCCAAGAGAACCTCTAACTCTGCCACAGCAGCCATCTTAGCCTCTTTAATGACAGCAGACAGAGCCTGAAGTTTTACATAACGTGCTTTACATGGATTAAATTCAACTGTCTGTACTTCCTTTGAATCGGCAAATGTACCAGAAGCCACAGCTTTTCCCCACTCTTTGCCATCATGGCTGATATACACTTCATATTTACCGATTCTACCTTCCGAAGAATCCTGACGAGGCGTATATTTAAGACCTTTTACTGTAGTTTCTTTAGCTAATGCAATCTGTATCTCATGAGGATAAGGAGCCAGATAGAACTGGTTATGTACCGTATGCCAGAATGTATTAATATCACCATCCGCAGCCAATTTCATACTTCCATCAGCATCACTATCCACATATACAACCTTCTGTCTCTCTTCAGATGCACCCGATAAATTACGGACTGCATTGACATTTAATTCTGCTGCCGAAGCCCAATCCCGACCATAAATTTCAGATAAAGCAATCAATTTAAAGTAACGTGCCACAATTGGTTTCTCCAATGTTACAAACTGTGCAGAAGATGAATTTTCAAAACGACCTTTAGTCTTGTTTTCCCAGTTCTTTCCATCTTTACTGAAATAGAGCTCATAGTCCTTGATACGTCCGTTCTCAGAGTTACGAGGTTGATAAATAAACTTATCAATCTCAAGTGATGAAGACATATCCACTACTATTTCGTGGGGATGTTTAGCCACAGGATCATTCCACCGACTATGCCAGATAGTATTCAGATCACCATCGATTGCGTTACGGGCCTCTTCACCCCCATTCTCACTACTAACTGATACAATTTTCCACAGTGAACGATCCACATATATCGGAAATTCAGCTGAAGTTCCCGCACTTTTTCCTAATTGTTCTGAAACGGCATATGCTTCCACATGACCACCAGAAATAAATTCGAAAGGTTCAGTATATATCTTCTCTTCTCCGCCATTCAGACTATAATGAACAGTAGCTCCGGGAGTATTAGTCTTTAAATTCAAATAACCATTGTTATCTCTTTCTATCAATACAGGCATACATACGGGCATCTGTACGCGTGCCTTCTTTATAAGTTCTTCTGTCGAATAACTTCTCTCCAAAGGTAGTATGATAAAACTGAAAACAGTAGGCTGGGAACGAAGTTCATACTTTTGCATCGGGCCAGGACCACAACTGGCATTACCAAGCGGACGCTGATTAGCATCCAGACAAAGAACAGTTTCTTTACGCATCGGTACTTCATACTTATGAAGCAACCTACGATGATTGGCAGGGTCAACCATATCCTGCGCTGTTGCATGCAAAGCAGAAGCAGACATCTTATCACCTGCAATAAAGACAAAGCCTATTCCATCAGGATTGGTTATTGAAATCCAACGCAGATCCTCGCGATTACCCATTTCCTGTGCTCTGACATAGTTCACCCATTGATCAGATACTAACTCATCATACACGCCTACGTAAGTGGCATCTTTTCGGTCAACATAGTTTTCCAACGGTCCGCGACCATACCAACGCATGCGTTCAAAGCCTTCCGGAAGTTCCATACGATAACCAATACGGGGAATAATTACACCTTTTGTTGAAGGAATAATAGTGCTATTAACCAAAATAGAACCATCGGCAGCCACCGTATATTCTATATTAGTTCGATAATCAAAACCCGTTTTTCCCCGATATAGATTCTCTATCTGCAGAGTTACCTTATTATCTTCTTTCCGCACATTCCAATGTCCAGGTTCAAGAGTCATCTGATACAAGCCTTTCTGATACCAGTCACCATCCACTTGCTTATCATTATCAGTAGGAGCACGGAAAGCATTCAATTCCAACCCTTTACTAATCATGGGCAATTCATTTAATGTATAAGAAGAGATCGTTCCCTGCTGCTTTGAAAAAGACGCTTCAAACTGCGAGCCTTTTACCAGATATGCATCATCAGTCTCTATCAGATCAATACTACCTTCTCCTGCTTTAAATACAGGCTTCGCACTATCAGAAAGTTTGAATTGCTCTGATGCTACCTCATATCCAGCCTTTTCCCATTCAGTATCTTGCTTTTGACAGAAGCGGAACTTTATAAAGTATTCGGCTCCCGGAATTTTATTGATCTGATTATCAGCTATAGTAATGACCTTACTGTCCTGTGCGTTCAAGGACAATTCTTCCAGATTAGCCGAGAATACAACTTTTCCATCCTCTTCAATCTCATACCTTCCATATAAGTCATCCAACCCTGCATGAAATCTCTTATTAGTCAGTTTATACGTCCCATTTCCCATAGCCTCAACCCATACAGGCTGATGTATTTTTTTCACCTCGTATGCCTTGGCAGAGTATGTACGATCGGAAAAGATTACGCCATTCGTGCAAAAATTACCGTCATTCGGTGTATCTCCAAAATCTCCTCCGAAGGCCATATAATAACCGGAACCATCCGGAGCAGGCATCTTAATACTTTGATCTACCCAGTCCCAGATAAAGCCACCGACAAGTGCAGGATAGCGCTCATAAGTTTCCCAATATTCTTTGAAATTCCCGATTGAATTACCCATCGCATGAGCATATTCACAAACCACATGAGGTTTGACCGTTTCTCCATTCTGGAATTTCTGTAAACGCTCCTTCCCTACGCTTTCCAGCCATTGCACATCGGGGTACATAGAACTGGTTACATCGCAATAAGAGCTATTACCTTCATAGTGAGTAGGACGGGTATCATCGAGCTTCTTAACAGCCTCTGCAGCAGATTTAAAGTTAATGCCATTACCGGATTCGTTGCCCAACGACCACATGACTATAGAAGCATGATTTTTATAGCGTCGCACCATATTCTCACTGCGTTCCGTAAATGCTTTCACCCATGAAGGTTCAGAGGACAATGCCATAAGACCATGGCATTCTACATTGGCTTCGGAAAGAACATATATACCATATCTGTCACATAAATCATAGAAATAAGGATTATTAGGATAATGAGAAGTACGTACAGCATTAATATTCAATGACTTCATCAACTGCACATCTTTTTCCATTTCTTCTTTAGATACCGTACGACCATTCTCCGAACTATGGTCGTGTCTGTCAACTCCCTTAAACAAAGTTGATTTTCCATTAATCAACAGCCGACCATCTTGCGCTAGTTCAATCTTACGAAAACCGACCTTGACACTACGAATATCTACAGTTTTCCCTTTTTGCTTCAAAAGAATAGTGAGATTATAAAGGTTGGGCGTTTCTGCCGTCCATTTCAAAGGATTCACAACCTCAAACTGAAGTTTATTCGTTCCCGTTACAGCACGCGCATTTTGGGTAGCAATCTCTTTACCATTCTGATCCGTCACCTTCACTTGAATCTCGTTATTACTTCTTTTACCTGTAATATCTATATCCAGAGAGACGGATGCATTTTTATACTCCTTGTCTAAATCCGTACGGAAGAAGAAGTCTCTGATTTGCGTTTTAGGAGCCGACCACAGAAATACATCTCTGAATATACCGCTGAAACGCCAGAAATCCTGACACTCCAGAAAGCTACCATCTGTAAAGCGATACACCTCGACAGCAAGAACATTCTTTCCAGCTTTCAGATAAGGAGTCAGATTAAATTCGGCAGGCAGGTAGCTGTCCTCCGAATAGCCGACCTTTTTACCATTCACCCAAATATAAAAACCGGCTTCTACCCCATTAAAACGAATAAAGATGTCACGTCCTTTCCATGAATCAGGCAATATAAACTCCCTGCGATAACTACCGACAGGATTAGGCATCGTCGCAAAAGTATAGTTAGACGGACGAGGTTGAATTACATTAGGCCACTGAATCTTTTTCCAATCCCACTCACAAAAAGGATAAATCACATTGCAATATAAGGGCTTATCCCAGTTTTTATTATGTCTTACGGCCTCTATCTGCCAGGTTGCAGGGACTTTAATATTATCCCATTGGCTTACATCATATTCCGGTTTACAGAAATCCTGCGGTCGGTCTTTCGGGTCAGCCACCCAATGAAATTTCCATATTCCATTCAGCGTTTTGTAATAAGGTGACTCTTCAATAGTCAGATTCATTGCTTGTTGTTCATCGGTAAAAGGAATAGCAATCTGAACTGCTTCTTCCTTATTGACTCCCGAGACCTGCTCATTGCTCCACTCCGGCTTATCCGTGGTTTGTGCTGTTACAGATAAAGACATAAACAAAAGTGCAATCCATGCACTTCGCATGATTCGTAGTTTCATAATAATTGATTGAGTTATTTAGTTTAAATGTTCTTCTATAATATTTTCCTAAAATTCATTCGATTACAAATGTAGCGGCTTTTACCTATTTCATACCATAAATTTGTGACATTATTATACACATTTATCAAATATAACCGAATAATCTTCACTATGATCAGATTATTTCCTAATTTGAACAATCGTTTACACCTTTTCTTCTTTTAAATCTCTATTTTTACAATCAGCTAAGGCACTTAAATTATACAATAACAAAAATTACAAAACATGAGAAAAGCACATCTGATGCTAGTTGGTTTACTACTCTCTTTTGCAGCAAACGCAACCAATGATATTCCCCGGCCGGAATATCCCCGCCCACAATTTGAAAGAACTACCTGGGTTAATTTAAATGGTACGTGGACATATGAATTCGATCTTGATGATTCCGGGAAAAAGCGTAACTTACCTACGGCAAAGGAGCTTAGCAAAACAATTACGGTTCCTTTCTGCCCGGAAAGCAAACTATCCGGAGTTAATCACACGGACTTTATAAAAAAAATGTGGTATCAACGTTCTCTGCCGATACCTGCTGACTGGAGCAACAAGAAGATTTTACTCCATTTCGGCGCTGTCGACTATTTAGCAGAGATTTATATAGACGGACGCCTTGTCGGTTTTCATAACGGCGGGAGCTCTCCTTTTGTAATAGATATCAGTCGCATAGCCAAACCCGGGAATAGTCACAATCTGGTAGTATCCGTGTCCGATGATGCAAAATCGGGCCGTCAGGCATGCGGCAAACAGTCTCCGGAGAAGAACTCCTTTGCCTGTTTTTATACCCGTGTCACAGGTATCTGGCAAACTGTGTGGATGGAAGCGCTCTCTCCCTGTGGACTGAAATCGGCAAATACCTATCCGGATATCGACAATAATCAATTGATCATTACTCCGGAATTCTATCAGATATCCAATGACCAGACACTGGAAGTTACGATCTATGACAGCGAGAAAAAAATCGCTCAAATGACATCAAAATGTGCCAATGGCAGTAACCTGATCTTACCGATAAAGAATATCAAGCTCTGGAGCCCCGAAACTCCCCACCTTTACGATATCAGTTACTGCGTCAAAGATGCCAAAGGGCAGATCATCGATGAGGTAAAATCATATGTAGGTATGCGCAAAGTGCATATAGCCAATGGCAAATTTTACTTGAATAACGAGCCTTATTTCCAGCGTCTGGTTATGAATCAGGGGTATTATCCTGATGGAATCTGGACTGCACCTACCGATGAAGCCATTAAAAATGATATTTTACTAAGTAAGAAAGCCGGCTTCAACGGGGCACGGCTTCATCAAAAGTTTTTTGAAGAACGATTCCATTACTGGGCAGATAAGCTGGGATTTATCACTTGGGGAGAGTCTCCTAACTGGGGAATGAATCCCGATGACGAGGTCGCATCAAGAAATCTTCTCAGTGAATGGATAGAGATACTCGAACGAGACCGTAATCACCCTTCTATCATCACATGGGCACCTCTTACCGTACCATTGAGCAATGTTACATCCGGTACATTTGCACGCTTGGTATTTGACCTGCAAAAACTGACAAAAGCAATCGATCCCAGTCGCCCGTTCAACGACCTTACCGGCAGTGGATTCCATTTCCTGACAGATATCTGGAGCATCAGTACTTACGAACCGGATGCAACACGTTTCGCACTAAGCTTAAAGCCGGACAAGAACCAGGCAGCTTATGCCAACCAACCTTTTATCATCGGTGAATTCGGCGGTATTGTATGGGAGACATCCAGAACCAAGGAAGACACATGGGGACATGGAGGAACATTTACCAACGAAGATGCCCTCTTCGAACGCATCGAAAAACTCATCAATGCGATTCAATCCTCCGGAATCATCAGCGGATTCTGCTATACACAGTTTTCAGATATCGAACAAGAGAAAAACGGTATCTACACTTACGACCGGCAGCCTAAATTTGATATGGAACGGATTAGATCTATCTTTAAAAAGATTCCAAGCAAACCGATAAAGAAATAAGTTCAGCTTGCTAATAGTATAATTCAGCCCGTCAATATATTCAAATCGAATTATATCGACGGGCTGAATATCCCTTTAATCAGGGTGCAACCTTACCGTTTACTCTCAATATATTCAATCGCTTTTCTAATCCACATATCTTCTCCTGCAGCTATATCTTCTACAGTCTGTTCCACCGGAATATCAATAGTCACTCCATCCCGTTGATTTAATTTCCATTCAGGATAGAATGCTCCCGCCATTGTATAGGTGAATTTAATTCCCCGAGGCAAATATAAATATCCGACATGACCGTTCGCACCGGCAGTTTGCGTACCGATAACCGCACTTTTTGGTGCCACTCTATAAGCGACAGACATTAGCTCTCCAAAACTCTGAGTCATCTCATTTACAAGAATAGCAATCTTACCTTTGAAATAATCAGGATTTTCTTTAAAACCAATTTTTCCAATTATATCAAGACCAAAGTTACCCGGAAATTTCTTCGAATTAATGGAATACCACATAAATGTAGTTGGTTGAGGATAAAGGTATTTTCCAAGTACTTCCATAATGTCCCATCTCGGATACTTACGCATATCCAATATCATTCCTTTGGCATTCAAATTTGTTTTCATCATCTGATCCAGTTCCGGGAGCCCTATTATACCTGCATCTACATAAAGAATCTTTCTGGCATCCAGTCCGTAATCTGACGGACTCTTCCGACCTTTAAAAGATGCTCTTTCAAAAGACTGCATGGGTATCGCATATTCATAGGACTGCCCTTGATTCTCCACTGTGACTTTCATTTCATTCTCCGATGTAACAAATAGTCTGAATGCGACATTCCTCAGTAAACCATGCTCATTTGAAGAAGGCAATATAGAACGGTAATTGTCGATTATTTCCGCAATCGGTTTATCATTTACAGCCAGTATGACCGATCCACGCTCAATCTGCTTTAATGCAGTTGATTCTACTACAAGCTTACCGTCCGTTGTCTGAGTCAATCCCAATGGAAGACCATACAATCGGGGAGCATGATTCGGAAATTCAAGCCCTCCATGTGAATCATTGATTTCAGCAGCCAGTTTTCGTATAGAATGGTCCAAATCTTTTTCCGAAGAGGCATAAATAAATTCAGGCAGATATTGCGCCAGCAGAGTACTCCATCTATGGTCTGTAAGGTTGGCGTAAGGATATCCATGTTCGATGGCATTCCACAATCTATAAACCGTAAGAATACGATATCCCTGATCTTCCCAATCGATTGAAGGATAAGGTTTGTCTCTGGCAAATTCCACCTCCTCCTTTCCGGTTAATATCGGAAGATAGTAGTTCAATACACTATTACGTTTGGCATTCTTGATTCTCACTAGTTTTTCAGACAGTTTCTTATCGAAGACATTCGGATCTTCCAGCCAGCCAAGCTGTGCAAAACGATGATATTGGGCCGAATCTCCGATTACATACTCCTCGGTTTCCGTGATTTTACCGTACTTATCTATCCATTCGTTTAACAGTGAGTTCCTTTCCTTTTTGCTCTTCGCAGCTGCTATCCCGGGCATCACTCTGAACAATTCAAAATCCCAGTTATACTTTCCAACCACAACCTGCGGATGAAAATACTTAAGGAATCCCCAAACCTTGCCCAAAACCACAAGATTTTCCAATGTTTGCCCGTCAACGTCTCCAAGCGATATTCCTGAATTTCCTGCGAACTCCAGATCCTTGTCCACTTCAACATCCGGATTCTTAATTAAATCAAGTGACTGTCCATCTATCAGCACCTGGCAGTCGTTCACCCAAAGCCTGGCCTCCCCATCACAGAGTATTCGAAAGAAAAATTTCTTGGAACGTGTAAACGGCATTTCCACACAAAAGTCTTTCCAGCCCTGACTGCCGTTACATTCCAAACCAATAGCCTTCTCGTCTATTCTTTGAAGGTGGGTATCCAGTTTAATTGCGAAACTCACTTTGGCATTATTTGCCTGCTGATATTTGTATTTGCCTTTAAACACAATCGTCTTACCTGTAATATCGCGGTTATTCATGCCGAAATAAGCTTCTGTTTTCTTTCCCCGTACAGACGGAATCAACAATGACGACTGATTATTAAAGAGCACTTCTTCATCTACCCGAATATCTTGATTTTCACTATACCAAGCCATCTTAGGCATTTCCCGCATTGGATCAAAGGAAATAATACGCGTACCGGTAAAAGTAAGAAGTCCCTTTTTACTTTGATCAGACTGCGCATATAAGTTAAAAGCAACCAACGCGAACACTAATAAGCCAACTAATCTGTTTTTCATATGTATCATAGTTTTGTTGTCAATTCAAATATTTACAGGTTTGTACTCTGGACACACCAAAGGTCAGAAAAAAGAAACACTACCAGAGAAAATATCTGTTCATAATTTAGCAATATCTGTTTATTTCAACCCTAAACACATGTTTTAGCGAAAAATTCGATATACTCAACAAGAAAACAGAGACAGCTTCATACGTTTCGGACGTAATCTCTATTTTATAATTCAAACATAATATCATCTTATCTATTATGAGTATCTTTGCACTCCGAATATATACTTAACTATGAATAAAGTCAACGGTTTCCTGTACGGTCTGCTTTCGTCGGCCTCTTTTGGGCTTATCCCCCTATTCACCATTCCTGCCATGCAGGCGGGCATGCAATTCGAATCGATACTCTTCTATCGCTTCCTGTTTGCGTGTATGGCATTAGGCGGGATTCTACTGATCAACGGGCAATCCTTTCGAATCAGCAGACGGGACATTCCTTCCCTGCTCCTGCTTGCGATACTTTATCTGATGTCTGCCGTCTTCCTGTTCTGGGGATATAAGTTTATGGCAAGCGGTGTAGCCACCACCATTCACTTCATGTATCCGGTACTGACTACCCTGGTCATGATGCTATTCTTCAAAGAAAAAAAGTCCGGTTGGCGGATAGCCGCCATCGCCTCTGCCGTGATAGGTGTCTACTTCTTATCCGGTGGAAATACAGAGACAGGAAGTTTCTCATTTTTCGGCCTTTTCATCGTTCTTTTATCAGCATTGGGATATGCACTGTACCTTGTCACAATGAGCCAGTTAAAGATCGGCCGGATGAAAGGATTACTGCTCACTTTCTATGTCTTTCTTTTCGGAGGAATCTTTCTCTTTATCGGAACCAGCAGTATCAGCCATCTTCAGCCTATCAGCGAATGGCATACTGCCGGAAATCTAATCTTGCTGGCATTGATCCCGACCGTCGTTTCTAATCTTGCACTGGTCAGAGCAGTAAAAAGCATCGGCTCCACACTCACCTCTGTATTGGGAGCTATGGAGCCGGTAACTGCCGTATGTGTAGGCATCTTCCTCTTTGGAGAAGCATTCACCACAAGTATTGGCGTAGGCATTGCACTGATTATCGTTGCTGTAATGGTAATTATACTGAAACGATAAGAGCAGCCTTCTTATAAGATTGTTTTCCGTTTCAGCGGGTTAATTTCAGTTCTTCAATAAGATTGGCAGCCTTTCCATACTTTTCCATAATGAAAAGCATATAGCGGACGTCTACTCCGATACAACGCTGCAAGTCCGGTTCAAATACGATATCACTGCTCATCGCTTCCCAATTACCGTCAAAAGCAAGACCAAGCAATTCCCCTTTCGCATTGAACATGGCACTGCCGGAGTTTCCTCCCGTAATATCATTATTCGAGATAAAACAAACGTTCATATCTCCCTTTTCATCGGCATATCTGCCGAAATCACCGGAAGAGAGTAAAGCCAGAAGATCCGGTTGAACAGCAAAGTCAATATCGCCTGCGTGTTCCTTTACTTTCTCGAAAATGCCTTTTACTGTCGTATAATAACTGAAGGTAGCCCCGTCAAAAGGAGAATATCCGCAGACTGTACCAAAACTAAGGCGCATGGTGGAATTAGCATCAGGATAGAAGTTACGGTCGGCATACATACGACGCATAGCGGCATTGAACAGGCGTTCATCCTGCTCTATTTGTTCGGAAGCCTCCGAGACGCTCTGATTCATCTCATAGTATTTCACTATCAGGTCGAGGCTTAAAGAAATGGCAGGGTCCTCGATGAGATTATAGGTCGTGTCACGTTCAAGGAAGCGCTTCAGACCCTTCGGAGAAGTGATTTGAGAGGTAGCATACAAAGAGTCTACATAAGTCTGGACATTTCCGTTATACAAGGTGTCTATTTGCAGATACATCGCCGGAAGGTATTTCTTATCCACTTTGGACCGGTATTCTTTGAGCATGGCCGCAAATACTTCCTTATCAATAGACAGATTCAGGTTATCGTATTTCTCCAGTAACTTTTTCATGCGGGTAACGACCAACTTCTCTTCGGCCTCAAAATCGAAATTCAGTATTTCGAGTGCCAATTGAACCAATTCGGGACCATTAATGAACGACTCCCCGAAATAAGCAAGGGCACGGTTTGTTTCCCTACGATTATTATAATTCAGTTCCAGAGAAGAGAACAGACGAATCAGTTTCTCCCTTTCTTCCGGATGAGACTGAATCCAGTCCCGGAGGGCTGCTTCTGCTGCGCGCTTCTTTTCCAGCACTTTCAGGTGCCGGATGGCTTTATTCATTCCTATGCTGTTTTTCCAGTAATTAGAACTTTCATCGTATTTAGAAGCATACTTGATACGGATATCCGGATGGCGATCCATTTCCCGCTTCCAGATAGCCTGTTTTACCCCGCGCACATCGATCATAGCCTGATTAATGCCGTTCATCATTTCTTCGATCCCATACGAAGAGAGATAGCGCTCCGTACTGCCCGGATAGCCGAGAGTCATACAGAAAGAGCCTTCCTTGTATCCATCCAACGAAATAGGAGCTACGTATTCCGGATGATAAGGGACGTTTTCTGGCGAATAATCCGCCGGTCCGTTCTGTTTGTTGGCATAAATACGGAAAACGCTGAAGTCACCTGTATGGCGAGGCCACATCCAGTTGTCCGTGTCCCACCCGAACTTGCCGACTGAAGAAGGAGGAGCAAAAACCAACCGGACATCATTAAAATCACGGTAGACAGAAAGCCAGAACTCGTTTCCGGCGTAATACGCATCGACAATTCCCGTCAGCGTAGAGTCCTTCTCTGATACCTCCATGCCGATTACATTCATGACAGAGTCGACAACTACGCGACGTTCACTTTCCGTATGAGCATGTTTGGCAGCCGAGAGCACACGCTTGGTCACATCCTCCGTACGAAGAAGGAAACGGACATATAATTCGGGATTCGGCAGTTCTTCACCAAGGTTGCGGGCTACAAAACCATCCTTCAGATAATCATGTTCTACGGAAGAATGCTGCTGGATACTGCTGAAACCACAGTGATGATTGGTAAATACCAGACCATCTTCGGAAACCACCACTCCCGAACAGAATCCACCGAAACTGACAACGGCATTTGCCAAAGCCGGCTTCTTCGGATTATACAGTTTATTTACAGGCATCTGCAAACCGAGTTCCTTCATCACCCGTTCCGCCTGTTTGTTCTTGCGAAGGTTCCCCAATAGCCACATTCCCTCGTCAGCAAATGCCTGTGACAGGCAAAGGGAGAGGAGAATCACTGCGGTTAGTCTGAGTTTCATGCTATTATTTTTAGATTTATATATTCTATGATCAATCCGAGGGTCATTATTCGGTAATGAGCCTCAACTTCTTCGCTCCCACCCGTGCTTTCAGCCATGCGCTGATTTTCTCCTTCTCGGCAACTGACGGATGTTTGCCAAATTTCAAAACAGCCAGTGTCACTGTATCCGTTTTCATCGAGTCTACCCGTGTTTCCAGCGAGTGAGCGATAGAAAGCGAAGTGATAGAAGGATAAAGCACCTTCAATTCGGGCACTAAAGTACGTCCCATCGTATCGTACTCTTTATATTGAGCGAGGTTTTCTTCCAGTCGGGTAATCTTTTTCTGCTGTTCCTGCAGGCGTTGCTCGCTGTTTTTATAAAAGTCCTCCATTACCATGGCACGAATGGAAGAGACATCTACCGCTTCATTATTCATCCCTTGCAGTACAGTCAGCTTTGTTTCTTCCAGCTTGTATTCTTTTAGTTTGCTACGGGCAATGGATATCGAAGCATCCGGAACTTCGGGACCGATCAGAACCACGCGGATGTCTTTATGCTCATAACTGATCTTCTTATCAAGTACCTGCGTATTCTCAAAGTTCAACTGCTCATTGATAAACCGATTGGCTGCCGTCTCATAAAAAGTACTTTTAATGATGCCAAACGTCAGATAAACAGCCGGACACATTGTCAGCACAACAATCAGAATGATGTATTTACGCACCATCTTCTCGCGTGCCTTATCCACAAATTCCTTACGCTGGAAGTGCATCACCCGCACACCGATGAAGGTAGCCAGACTGATAAATACAGAGTTGATAAAGTAAAGATAAAAAGCACCCAGAAAATAGACCAGATTGCCCGATGCCAGACCGTAACCTGCCGTACAAAGCGGAGGCATCAACGCCGTAGCAATGGCAACTCCCGGAATCACATTTCCCTTCTCTTTGGTAGACAGGGCTACAACTCCCGCCAAACCACCGAAAAGTGCGATGAATACGTCATAAATCGTAGGCGAAGTACGCGCCAACAGCTCCGATTGCGCTTCGGCAATAGGAGTGAAAAGGAAAAAGATGGTTGCCGTCGTCACACTGAAAGCAGTCGTGATGAGGAAGCTCTTCAAAGAACGTTTCATCAGCTCGAAATCATTCAAACCGACAGAAAGTCCGACACCCATGATAGGACCCATCAACGGTGAAATCAACATGGCACCGATAATCACTGCCGTAGAGTTGACATTCAAGCCCAGTGAAGCCATAAAGATGGCAAAAATAAGAATCCACAAATTGGCTCCTTTGAATTCTACTCCTTTTCGGATAGAGTCAACGGTTTCCATTTCATTGTCTTTATCCTTTTTCAAGTCCAGGTATTCACCCAGGAACGACTTGATCGCAAACTTATTCCGTTCATCTGTCTTCATAGTCATTTCTTTTTTATAATCCGGTTAATAACAGGAATCTGACTCAAAGGCAGGTCCCGTTTGATAATATAAGCAATAAATAGTAGCAGAAGTACTGTGCGGAATGCAAGAAGCAAAACTGTATTATGAATCGGCATCCATTCACCAATCAGATACAGAATAATAGCTAAGCCTACATAACAACCTATTCCACGCAAATCATAAGCAATAGGATATTTCTTCTGACCGACAAAATAAGAAAGCAACATAGCTATGGCATATCCGGTAAAACCCGCCCATGCGCAAGCTACATACCCATATACAGGAATCAGGAAGATATTCATCAGAACAACAGTCAGACAGGCTATAATGGAGAAATATGCCCCCCATCTGGTATCATCCGTCAGTTTATACCAAAACGAGAGATTAAAATAAATCCCCATAAACATCTCTGCAATCATCACGATGGGAACTACCTTGAGTCCCTCCCAATAGTCTTCTGCTATGATATAACGTAAAATGTCCAGATAAAACATGACTGCCAGGAATGCCAGCAACGTAAAGATGATAAAGAACTTCATTGCCTGCGCATAGATTCGTTTATTATCCTTATCCTTACTTTTGCCAAAGACAAAAGGCTCGTATGCGAAGCGGAAAGCCTGCGTGATCATTGCCATTATCATGGCTATTTTAGTAGCTGCACTGTAAATACCCAACTGTACATCCGCTTCCACCTTATCGGGGTAGACAAAAGGAAAAATAATCTTGTCTCCAACCTGATTCACAATGCCTGCCACTCCTAATATCAAAATAGGGAATGAATAATATAACATCCGCTTCATCAGCAAACGGTCGGGACAATAGCGGAATTCACGGAATTCAGGTATCAGCCCGAGCATTACAACAAAAGAACAGATCAGATTAATAAGAAAGGCTACCCCTACGTCATCGCCTTTCATGACAACAAAATAAAGGATATTCAGCAAGATACTGACTAATATAAATAAGAGTTTCAGTCCGGCAAACTTAATAGGACGTTTCTTATAACGAAGATAAGCAAACGGAATAGCCTGAATGGCATCCATAGCCAGTACAATCAGCATCATGCCCAGATACCATGGATGTTCACTATACCCCATCAGCCCTGCAATAGGATTGAGGAAGACCAGACACAACAGCAAAAACAGGAGCGATACGCTCCCTACCATCAATAACGAAACAGAATATACCTTCTTCGGGTCGTCATCTCCTTTATTGGCAAAACGGAAAAAGCCGGTTTCCATTCCGAAGGTTAGCACTACGAGCAATAACGCCACAATAGCATACATCTTGGTGATCACTCCATATCCTCCGGAAGCAGCAGGAAGTGAAAAAGTATAAATCGGTACCAGAAAATAGTTCAGAAACTTACCAATAATACTGCTGGCACCATAAATCGCAGTGTCCTTTGCCAATGACTTTAGTTCTGCCATGTTTATTTAGATCTCTTTATTATCAATGAATAATATTATTTCTTTTGTTTGAACAGCCACTCCATGAAACCCGGATAATTAAATGCAGGATTCCAGCTGCCATGATTGCAACCGGGGAATTCGATATATTCCACCTTTGCTCCAGCAGCTTTCAGTGCTTTGTACGCTTCACGCGACCCTTCAACTGTTACCACATCATCGGCATCCCCATGAAATATACGGAACTTCACTTCTTTGGCAACCGGCAAACGGTCCGGATTCACCGATCCGCAAATGGGAACGGCAGCCGCAAAAATCTCCGGATAACGGACCACCAAATCATACGTCCCCATCGCTCCCATCGACAATCCGACAATATATATCCGTTTTTTATCGACTTCGGGCATGGCCAGATAAGTATCCAGCAATTGTTTGAGAGTCCGGGTAAGAGAACTCATCTCCTGTCCTGCAGGCATATCTGCCGGAAACAGTGATTTCGGACGTTCCGTATAAGCCCAGTAGCTACCTGCCGGACATTGAGGAACAAGTACGAAAGCCGGATATTTCTCTCTGTTGACAGGATTCAGAAACATCTGTCCGCCATGCGTCAGTTGTCTTTCATTGTCATTTCCACGCTCACCGGCTCCATGCAGGAACAGGACCAGCGGATATTTCTTCCCCGCCTTCATTGACTCGGGACGAATCATCCGGTAAGGCAAAGAATCTCCTGTGGAAGAGACAAATACGTCCTTCTCATAACCTTGTTGAGCTGATAATGACAGACTCAAAGAGAGAAATACAAGTAAGATACTCCACTGCTTCATACTCCAATCATTCAATAAAATCAGTTATCTGTTTAAACATTCCTCAAAAAGCCTGCTTTTAATTGTCGCCAACACTCTCCATACCGACAGCCGTCAGATCAAACTATCAGTCATTAAACAAGGTTTTCTGACTGCTATAGAGGCTCCTTCCCAAATGCTTATAGGCAAGCTCCGTCACTTCACGTCCACGAGGAGTCCGTTTCATAAAACCTTCCTTGATCAGGAAAGGTTCATACACTTCCTCAATAGTGCCCGCATCTTCGCCCAAAGCGGTAGCAATGGTTGTCAGACCGACAGGACCGCCTTTAAACTTGTCTATGATGGTGCAAAGTATCTTGTTGTCTATCTCATCCAAACCATACTTGTCGATATTCAACGCTTCCAGCGCAAACTGAGCTATTTCCGTATCGATAGAGCCAGAACCTTTCACCTGTGCAAAATCACGTACGCGACGAAGCAAAGCATTGGCAATACGGGGCGTACCACGACTTCGGGATGCAATCTCCGATGCCGCCCGCACCGAACAAGGCACGTCCAGTATGGATGCTGAACGTCGGATGATATTACTCAGAATATCATCGTCATAGTACTCTAAATGCAGATTAATACCAAAACGGGCACGAAGTGGAGCCGTCAGCAATCCGCTACGGGTAGTTGCACCGACCAGCGTAAACGGATTCAGGTCAATCTGAATGCTACGTGCCGAAGGTCCCTTATCAATCATGATATCTATCCGGTAATCTTCCATGGCCGAATAGAGATATTCCTCTACCACCGGTGATAAACGGTGAATTTCATCGATAAAGAGCACATCGTTCGGTTCGAGGCTGGTCAAAACTCCTGCCAGATCGCCCGGTTTGTCGAGCACCGGACCGGAAGTTACTTTAAAGCCTACTCCCAATTCGTTAGCTATAATATTGGAAAGCGTTGTTTTACCCAATCCGGGAGGCCCGTGCAGCAGAACGTGGTCGAGTGCTTCGCCACGCAGACGTGCCGCCTTCACAAAGATGCGAAGGTTTTCCACCACCTTATCCTGCCCGCTAAAGTCTTCAAAGCTTAACGGACGGAGCGCATTTTCAAAATCCCGCTCCCGTGAAGTCAGCTGATGTTCGCGTATGTTAAAATCTTCTTGTTCCATTTTCTTCTTGAAATGTAGGAGACAAAGATAGAGAAATCCATTCATTTTCGATATAAGAAAGAATAATAAAAACCTCCGCCCACTATCCATTTCTCTTTTCCAAGAGGAATAATGAAGAATAAATCTCAAAATTGATACAATGACAAGATGCCATTCAGCCTTCTTTAAGTAACTTCATCCCCTGATCATAAGCATAACTTTCTGATAGATTCAATTCCCAAAGTATTCTCACCGTGATGAGAAAATCTTCTCACTTCGATGAGAAAATATTCTCATAGGCATGAGTATTTTTTCTCACTGTGGTGAGAATTTTTTCTCATTGCGGTGAGAATACTCTGAGAATATAGCAACCTACATTTGGCTGTGTATAAACACAATAACAATTAGCTACTTTCCGCTTACCCCTGTTATTTAATGACCATAAAAGCCTATTATCCCTAAAAAGTGCCGTATTTACCCCTTTTTTTTAAAATAACGCATCATTCTATTGAAGAATAGAGTGAAAAAGTACACAAGACCGGTTTCGGTCTTCTACTCTTTTGCCCGAAAACAATTAGTTTATTTAAAACGTAATAACTACTTTTGCATCATCTATATACACGCAATCAACTATGGTTCTAAATTATATCTGGATAGCATTCTTCGTTATCGCCTTCATTATCGCCCTGATAAAAGTAATTTTTCTGGGTGATACGGAGATATTTACAGCTATCATGAACTCAACTTTCGACTCTTCGAAAACCGCTTTCGAGATATCTCTGGGACTGACCGGAGTACTGGCCCTCTGGCTCGGTATCATGAAAATCGGAGAGAACAGCGGACTGATCAATGCACTCGCCCGCTTTCTGAGTCCGGTACTCTGCCGCCTGTTTCCGGACATTCCCAAAGGGCATCCGGTATTGGGTTCCATCTTTATGAATATGTCCGCCAACATGCTCGGACTCGACAATGCTGCCACCCCATTGGGACTCAAAGCGATGAAAGAACTGCAAGAACTGAACCCGAAGAAAGATACGGCTTCCAATCCGATGATCATGTTTCTAGTAATCAACACCTCCGGCCTCATCATCATCCCGATCAGTATCATGGTATACCGTGCGCAAATGGGGGCTGCCCAACCTACGGATGTGTTTATCCCTGTCCTGCTGAGTACTTTTATCTCGACTCTGGTCGGCGTCATAGCCGTCAGTATCGCCCAGAAGATCAATCTGATCAATAAGCCTATCCTGATATTGATGGGCGTTATCTGCCTTTTCTTCTCCGGATTGATTTATCTGTTTCTGAATATTTCGCGTGAGGAAATGGGTACTTACTCTACGCTGATAGCAAATATTCTTCTGTTCGGGGTGATCATTCTGTTTATTCTGACAGGCGTCCGGAAGAAGATTAACGTATATGATTCTTTTGTAGAAGGTGCCAAAGAAGGCTTCACGACAGCCGTACGAATCATTCCATATCTGGTTGCCTTCCTTGTAGGCATTGCCGTATTCCGTACTTCGGGAGCGATGGATTTCCTTGTGGGAGGCATTGGTTATGTAGTCGATCTGTGCGGAGTGGATACCAGTTTTGTGGGAGCATTGCCGACAGCGCTGATGAAGTCTCTCAGCGGTAGCGGTGCCAATGGGCTGATGATTGACACGATGAAAGAGATGGGACCGGATTCGTTTGTAGGCCGAATGAGTTGCGTAGTACGCGGAGCTTCGGACACCACTTTCTATATCCTTGCCGTTTACTTCGGCAGCGTCGGAATCAGTAAAACCCGGAATGCAGTCACCTGCGGCTTGATTGCAGACTTCTCCGGTATTATAGCCGCCATCTTAATCAGTTATTTATTTTTCTTTTAAATCATAGACTCAATTATGGCTGTAACTTATCAAACCGAAGGCGTCAAGATGCCTGATATCAAAAAACGGGAAACAACAGAATGGATAAAGAATGTAGCTGCCTCTTATGGAAAAAGACTCGGTGAAATCGCTTATATCTTCTGCTCCGATGAAAAGATTCTGGAGGTAAACCGACAATATCTGCAACACGATTATTACACGGATATCATTACTTTCGATTATTGCGAAGGTGATCGTCTGTCGGGCGACCTGTTTATCAGCCTGGATACGATACGCACCAATGCCGAGCAATTCGGGGCAGCTTATGATGATGAACTACACCGGGTTATTATTCATGGTATTCTTCATCTCTGCGGTATCAATGACAAAGGTCCCGGGGAAAGGGAAATCATGGAAAAGGCGGAGAATAAGGCGTTGGCAATGCGATAGTTGGCGATGCAATAAAAAGCCATTGACCGGATAAAATTAGCACCCCGCCACAATCACTGCGACGAGGTGCCCCCAAGTATCTAAGAGAGATAGTTATTGTTCCGTTAACGCTTGCTTTATTTTAAAGACAAGACTTTGATAATGTGCCCGGGTAGTAGCATCACCCGTATTTACTTTGCTTCGCAGCAAACTATAGCTATCCATTACCTTCTGATAAATAGCCGGATTCTTAACCATATCCACACTTCCGAGCGGGTTGAGTTCAAAGCCGGCTTTCGTCCAATCGACATTATCCGTAAGCAGTTGTTTCTCAACTTCATTCAAGTCTTTAAATGAGAATGGAGAAGATTTTTGTTTCAGCATTCCTCCTTCTTTCAACAACTTTTCCACATAAGTAATTTGCAGGTTACGGTCGTACATATTCAACCGGGCACCGGATATAGTTTTCTTCCACACAAAATCATAAATATCATCCATATACTCAGCAAAAGTATAAGCCTGTTTGGGATATAACTCCTCATACAAAACAAGACTGGATGTAATGTATGTGAAGAACAAACGATTCATAATGATTGACTGCAAAGTACTTGGCGAATAAGTCGGACCGGTATACTCAATCACCTTCTTGTCAAGTACCCATTCGGGTAGTTCCATCATAGTTTCCATAATAAACTTCAATGCCTCCTTCTGTTCAGCTTTCGGCACAAAACGGATAACAGGCTTTTCGCTGTCCCGTCTCGGCTCATCAAAATAAATTCCACCGATGGACACCATGGCATGCAGTAAGTAGCGTTGCATCTGCATAATCACTTCCTGATATGATTCCGTCAGGCGTTCATATTGATGATCATCTTCATAGGTCCATTCCGGCAGGTTTTTCATGATAAGTTTCAGATTCTTTAAGCCATATCTTCCTGCCTTCACGGCATTATCACCCAAATCCTCAGATTTACAAGAAGGATCGACCTCATTAATAAAAGGCTGCGGACCGTATTTGTACATCGGATCATTCTCTTTCTCTTTGATCCACTTGTTTAAAGTAGCTTTCTCATCTTCAGGAGATGCCGCATCAAATATAGGTTTATATCCCCATTTGATGGCAAACTTATCATATACACCCAAAAGCGGAGGGGTCAGAGCAACTCCTTTGTCTTCCGGCTGAGCTACATAATTATAGCGCGTATAGTCCATGATGGACGGAGTTGTACCATACTTCTGAGTGAAAGTGGCCGAACGGAGCGAGTCTACCGGATACGAATAAGATGCACCAAAGTTATGCATCAGTCCCAGGGTATGTCCGATCTCATGCGCTGCTACATAACGTAACGAGCTTCCCATCGTCTCGTCATCAAACACAGCCTTGCGCACTTTGGGGTCAACAGTAGCAGTCTGAACAAACCGCCAGTTATGCAACAACTTAATGATATTTGAATAAAACAAGACGTCACCCTGAATGATTTCACCCGAACGAGGATCGGCACAGGAAGGTCCCATTGAATTTTGTATCGGAGTGGTAATCATTCGGTAGCAGCTATAACGAATATCATCCGGATCAAAGTTCGGATCATCCTTCGGATAGTCTTTCGCTACAATCGCATTCTTAAATCCTATTTCCTCAAACGCAACCTGCCAGTCTTCTATTCCTTTCTTTATGTAATCTCTCCACTTGTCGGGGATAGCAGTATCAACGTAATATACAATCGGCTTCTGAGGTTCCACCAACTCACCTTGCTTATAACGTTCCAAGTCTTCTGGTTTTGGTTGCAAATCCCATCGGTTGATGTAAGTAAGTTCTTGCAAACCATCTTTCTTTTCAGTATAAAACCGCTTGCTTTCATCAAAATAACCGATACGCGAGTCTCCATAACGAGGACGCATAATTTCCTCCGGCAGCAAAATAATATTACGCGTCATGGTTACAGTGAACGGTCCTCCGTCAACAGTATAACTCATCAGCGTCTTGATGTTTATATTCAGCGGAAAACACTTCATTCCCAGAATAGTCGATTTGGAAGAAGCAAGACTTCCCTTCAGTGCTTTTCTCTTCATCAATACATCCATTATATTTTCCGAACGAAACGGGCTGAATTCGGGTACATCCGTTATGAAAAGCGAACTCATATCGATGACATATGCTGAAGAGTCCGGTGAAAGACTTTCTATCTTATATGCTTCCCAAATAGGGTCTGAGAAGTTGCGCTGAAAAGCAGCATACATATTGGAAGTGGTATCACACAAATTGCGCACCATCTTTTTGTGCATGTAGATTTTCTTTTTATCTGCCGAGAAAGTTACCAGTACCGGATTGCGTGGCATTTGTCCGGCAGCTATATCTTTATTGTTACTGGTACTCGATACTCTGGACGCAATCATAAAATCGCGTCCCATCAAGTCTTTAGGAATTTCGAAATAATACTTATCCTTAACGATGTGTACCTTAAACATGCCATCAATCGTCTTGGCTCCTTTCAGTAGTTTTTTGTATTCGGTCATACTACTCTTTGTGGAATCTTTTGCCGCCGGCTGCTCTGTTTCCGCTTTTGCTTTCTTCTTTTTCTTTTTAAAAATCTGACTTTCGGCATTAGCAGTTACCGCTCCGGCAGTTAATGCTCCTACAAGTAATAAGGTGAAAATTTTGTTCATATCATGTTGTTTTTAAGTTCTATAGTTCCAGTTTGGACAGATCGAATCCGTTTTCAAGCATAGCTTCCCGAATCACATCATACTTCTTCTTCATTACCGGATATTTATCGCAGATTTCCTGAATCTCGGCAGGAGTTTTCTCAAAGACGAAATTCATCCATTGCGCAAGGTCTTCACTCTTTAAAGGAGCATAAATGGAATTAAAATCCGGCCAATCTTCATCAATATAGGAGTTCTCAGAATAAGTAATCACCCCATACTTATAAAAATCGATTTCATTAGGGTCCGTTCCTTTAAAACGATACCAGTTCGGGTCGTACAATTTCGGTTCAACTTCTTCACTAGCTTCATAAAAAGCATCTGAAATAGTAAACAATCCTCTGACTTCCGACATATACTTTGCCCAAAAGCTGGCATTCACATCTGCTCTGATTTTCACAAACTCCTCATCGGTCATTGTTTTCAGAGAAGATGATACATTACCTAAGGCTATAAAGCTGCTACTAGCATAGCAATTCATGATGGTTGTCTCACCATAAGAGGCCATCCGGACCTCTTCAGATAACAATATAGAAAAAGGTAAATTCTTCTTTAAAAAACTATCCGAGTACAAATTCAATAATACCTTTTGCAAAAACTCAATCCCTTCATCAATAATCTCCTGCTTTTGTTCGGGAGCAGTTATTTTAATTCCGTTATTCGCTGTAAAGTTGAATTTATAATCAGCCTCAGTCGGATTAGTTATAATCACAGTCTGATATTTCTGATAAAACTGGTATATAAAATGCTGTGTCGGATCTGACGGGTCATCTGTCAAAATGTTATATTTATCCGGTTGCTCAGGAACGATTAACGCATCTTCATGATAACAAGAAGACATACCTGCCAACATACAAATTAATAATATAAGTTTCTTCATAATCGATCAATTATTAACAGGTTCACTATTCGGACGGTCGAATATTTCTATTTCCGTATTTCTCTCTCTTTCGCTCTTAGGAATCGGCAATACGTATGAGCCTTTCTCTTTCAGTTCGAAGACATCTCCTGCTCCCTCGTTCTCCTTTGAACTGTAAGTATGCGTAAGAGGAGGGCAGCCATATCTGCGCAAATCAAACCAGCGGAATCCTTCAAACGCCAGTTCTCTACGGCGTTCCTTACGTACGGTTGCTACAATTCCGTCTTCATCAACAGCTAACGGCGGAGTTCCCGGTTTCATACGATTTTCACGGAGCTCATTTAAGTCAGCAAGAGCCTTGTTCGTATTGCCAAGTTCAGCAAAAGCCTCAGCACGATTCAGATAAGCTTCCGAAATACGCAAGGCGTTGGCATAGACTGTAGCAGAATTTTTAGTCCACTTAATAGGTGTATAGACACTATACTGTTTGTTAGTAGGTCTGGTCTGGTTGCCGATTGTATTCTTGAAATAATTCGTAAGACGCAAATCATCTTCCGAATATAGCGCTAGTAAATCATCAGAAACCACCAAGTTCCCCGTATACCTGAAATCTTCTTTCATATGCGTCTCAAGTGATGTAAGTCCGTAGGATAACAAGATTTCTTTGTTAGCAAGAGAAAAGAAATAGTGGTCCTTTTTTTCCTGAAGTTTGTAAAGTGGCTGAGTCGCGACCTTAAAGACCGAGTCACAATAAAGAATGGTCTCATCATATTTCTCCTGAAAAAGAGCAATACGTGATGCCAATAGATAAGCACTCGGCAAGTTAGGACGGAAAATAGTTTTCTCACCTCCTATAGCCTTAAAACACTGGATAGCCTTATTAATGTCTTCTTCCATTTGGGCATAAACAGCTGCATTCGTGGCCCGCTTCATCATCTTATCTGATAAGCCGATTTCTTTATTGAGCGGTACACATAAGTCTTCATTTGCCGTTGCAGGATGATAAGGCTTTCCATACAAATTAGCAAGCATAAAATACGAGAAAGCCCGCATGAAATAAGCTTCACCTGCTAAATCCTGACGTTCCATATCCGTCCCGTTCATGGTATAAAGCTGGTCCAGTATGATATTAGTCATCAATATCTTATGATAATAGACTGTCCATGCAACATCCGGCGTAAGTTCATTTGAAATTCCCACTTCCGGGTTTCCCTGCCACGTATAATATGCCCAAACATATTCTCTGAAATCATTAGAAATGACTTGTGGTCTGGTTCCATAGTAACATTGGTCTTTCACATCGTCTGTCATATATTCCAGATAAGGATGAGGTATGTCTTTTTCATTCGTTTTCATTACCTCACCGAAGAACAGTTCCTTGTAATCCTTCACCGATCTGGGTATCATCAAATCTTGTGAACTTTCTTCCAAAAAGTCACTGCACGACGATAATGTGCAGATAAACAATATGATATATAAATTGTACTTTTTCATCATCATTCATTATTAAAGAGTAATATTAAAGCGAAGTGAGTAAGAACGCTGCGGTGGTATACTTCTTGAGCCAAATCCAATCTGTTCAGGATCTCTGCCCTTCAGCGCTTTATCTTTAATGACAAATACATTACCCATATCAAAGCTGACACTTGCTCCTTTCAGATAGACAGGTTTCAACCATTCACGTTTAAAATCATAGCGAATAGACATCGAACGGCATCTGAGGAAACTGCCTGAAACTACACGGATATCACTCTTATTATACATATCCCATCCATTATCCGCAATACGATAGGTCACATCCTTATCGTTGATCTGCAAACTCTTATCCGATAAAACCGGTATAATGGTTCTGTCTTCATCACCCGGCTCTCTCCAACGATTCACAAATTCACTGGACATATTCTGATCCGGATAAGGAAGCCGCTGTCCGGAGGACTCATACAAATCATTCAAGCGCATTTTATTGCCAAAGCTGAATGAGAACAACGCATTAAATGTAATATTCTTATATTTCAAATAAGTAGAGAATCCACCGGTCAGATCGGGTTCACGTTTTCCGGAAAGAACAAAAGCACGGTCATACATCTCCTGCAAAGAATGAACCACAGCATTTCCTTCTTCATCTTTCTCATTAATATCCTTAAATGTAGGAAAACCCTGATCATCCAGTTTATCAAATTTATAAGAATAGAAACTATTTATCGCATTGCCATTGCTCACTAATGTTCCTGCAATATAGTCTTGCCAAGTGATCGCTGAGTTCCCGGCATTCAACACTTTATTGTAGTTTTTACCTGTATTGAATGATAAACTCCACATCCAGTCCCGGGTCTGAATCGGAACAAAAGAAACAGCCAAATCCCAACCTTTATTCTCAACATCACCATCATTAATGGAGACACTTGACGCACCTGTAGAAGGAGCTACGTTTTTCGTAACCACCTGATCTACTCCCTTTTTGTAATATACATCAAGCGATCCATAGATTCTGTTATTCCAGAATGCCCAGTCGATTGCAATATTATACGAATTGGTTTTTTCCCACTTCAGTTTATTATTCGGCAGCTTATACAATGTTGAAATATACTCCTGTGGCATTGACTCCAATGTCCCCAAACTAGCAATCAAGTTAGGGGTCTGATCCGGATGCACGTTACCTTGTATACCGTATGAGGCACGAATTGCCAGATCATTCAGGAAATCGACGTTCTTCATAAACTTCTCATTGATAACATTCCATCGTGTAGACACTGACCATATTGGCAGAAAACGAACGCTCTTGCTCTGACCGAACTTATTAGAACCGTCAGTACGTATATTGAAGTTCAGAATATAGCGACTGTCATAAACATAAGCAGCCGTAGCATATAATGAAATCACATTATTCTTTGTATCGGTCACCACATCCGGATGACTCTTTACCAAAGCACCGTATCTTTTCCAGACTGTCGGGTCAATATCAACAAACTTTTTACCTCTTTCGGGCAAATAACCATATTGCGTAGAGCTTAATCCGTCATATTTTGAAGATCTGACCTCTTGTCCGATGCTTCCGGAAACTTCATGTTTTCCGAAACTTTGCATCAAAGACAGGCTATTTCTCCATGTATAAGAAGTATTACGTGTATTGGTCGTCATCAACTCTCCTCCAAACGGAAGCAGACAATATCTTTCTGCAAATTCAGAATCTTCAATGGGATTCGGCAACATCTTCCCATAGGGACTTTGTCGCATAGAAGAAATATAATATGATTGTTCATCACCCCAGTTTTCTTGTGTCACGTTGCTTCTGGACAGTCCTAATATAGATGAAAATCTCATCCATGAAGCAACCTTCCAATCCAGATTGACAGCTACATCTATAGCGGAATTATCATTCTTGTTTCCTGTATGATTCAGTTCGTTCATGATATTGTAAGACAATACTCCGTTACGTCCAGCCTCATTCGCATAAAAATACAACTCATTAGAAGCTGTCCGAAGTGGAATAGCCCGTGAAGTATTATAAGCATACTCATACACATCAATGGAAGTATGAGGATGTTCGGCTTTGGAAAGCGAACCGCTAACCTTTAATCCCAAATGTATATTCCGGTTAATTCTGGTATTTATTTTAGCCAGTACGTTATAGCGCTCTAACCCTTCCCCTATCGTCACACTGTTATTATTCGCATATCCCATGGACATATAATAATTACTCCGGTCATTTCCACCTGTAATGGATACCGAATGCTGATGTGTAAATGCTGTACGGAACAGCAAGTCATACCAGTCGGTATTTAATCCTTTCAGGGTCTTCACCTGGTTTAAGAATTCCTGATAGGTAATATCCTTATTCCACAGATGTTGCAATGCTCCTTCATAGCCAATATCCGAAGGTTTGTAACTTCCGAAAGATAATCCCCTCTCCTGCATTTCGATAGACATATCAATTCTGTCGGCAGAATTCATCCGAAACATTTTATCGTAAGTAGGAGGAGCTGTTATCCCCAATGTAGCGGTATACGAGATACTCGGTTTCTGGCTTTTTCCTTGCTTGGTAGTGACCACAATAACTCCATTGGCCGCTTTGATACCATAGATAGCAGTAGCACTGGCATCTTTCAGAATATCCACACGTTCAATATCTTCCGGATTGACCGAACCGATGGCATTTCCGATCAGATTTATCTTATCCGGACTGTTCAACTCCTCTGTAGAGATATTGACAGGTTCTTCCAGAATAATTCCATCGACTACCCATACCGGTTCTCTATTTCCTGTAATAGAGGAAGATCCCCTGATTCTAATCTTAGGAGCAGCTCCCGGAGTAGATGACATATTCATCACGGCAACACCCGGCAGGCGTCCCTGCAACATTTTGTCGATAGACAGATACTCCCCACCAATCAGATCAGCTCCCTTTATAGAGGATATGGAGCTTGCCAACTTCCGTCTGTCAATCTCCTGATAACCTGTTACTACAACTTCATCGATTGACTTTACATCCGATTTCATCACGATTGTCATAGGTTTAGTACCGGCAACTTTTACTTCCTGTACAATCATTCCCAAATACGAGACAATCAGGACAGGCTCTTTCTGATGGAATAAATTAATAGAAAACTTACCTTCATTATCAGTTATCGTCGAATGTTCCGTTTTAGAGAGTTTTATATAAGCTCCCGGCAAGGGCAACCCTCCCTCATCAACCACAACGCCCGTAGCCGTGCGGACATTCTCTTTAGGTTGCTGATATACAATGGTTACAATATTTCCTTCTATCTCATAACTGTATCCGGTATTTGCCAGCACTTTGTTCAACACCTCACTGATAGGCTGACTATTGCTCTGAATAGTGATACGAGGCATATTCTTCACTTGCTCCGTACTATAAATAAAGTTCAGGCCAGTCTGTACTTTTACAGCATCAAAAAATTCTTTAACTGTTGCAGATTTAAGATCTAAGGATACCCTCATTGCATTAGATTGCGATGCAGCCAACACCGGTGTAAACAACAAGGAAATAATACAGAGAAACATGATAATGCGTTCTCGAGCTCTCTTTTTTTGCATGTCGTCCTCCTTTTTTAATAGTAGTTAATATGTTTATTTCTTTATAATTATGGTCTTCCCCTGTATTTCCATTTCCAGATGAGTCACCCGCTGTATCGCTTTCAATATGGGCTCTATTGAGCCGTAGCGATCAATATCTCCTGTAAAACGTATCTTCTTGGTATCTTCCGATTCGAATACGACATCTTTGTTGTACCAACGTGATATTACATTCATCAGACTCTCCAAAGAACAGTTATCAAAAACAAAACGTCCACTGTTCCATGCGATATACGGCTCGATATCCACTACGCTAATTTGTACATCTTGCGTATCAGCCTGAAGAACCGCCAATTCCCCCGGTTTTATTTTATATTCCCCTCCCTGATTAGGAAGCACACTTACAGAACCTTTCACCAGCACTACTTTCGTTATTCCAGGCACATGTGTATTTACATTGAAAGTTGTCCCGTACTGCTTGACCACTCCATTCGCCGTAATGACACGGAAAGGACGCTTGCTATCCTTGGCTACCTGAAAATAGGCCTCCCCATCCAAATAGACCGTGCGAGTGGTAGTACCAAAATGTGGTGGATATTTTAATGTCGTATTATAATTCAGATGCACTCTGGTCCCGTCTTCAAACGTCATCCAAAATTCACTGTCATCATAAGTACTCAACTTATTATTTTCTACAACAGAGACCTCTTCCGATTCGTTCACATCAGTCTCAGGGACAGACGGCTGAGCAACAGGCACTTGTTCCACCGAATCCTGTAAAGGCTTAGCAGGCACTGATTTTAAATCCATCTTCTGTCCATTTGCCAGAACCAGTGTTGCCTTTTGTTTACCCATCTTCTCCGACCGGATCATAGCAATACGAACTTCATCCGAAATCACCGGCTGAGAATCCATCAGCCGCAAAGTCCAAAACCATATTGCAAAACCAATTATCGGCAATAAGAAGATAGCCGCATACCGTCCTATTTTGATCCAACGAGCAGAGCGAATAGAGAAATGCTTTTTCTGAAACCTTTCCCAAGCACGTGCTTCATCTACCTGGGCAAACTGTTTATACCTGTCAATCAAACAAGCCTCACGCATCAGACGATCATAGTTCTCTCTATTTTCTTGAGAACTATCAAGCCATGACTGCAACTGTTTTTTATCTTCTTCCGAAGCGTATCCCAGCAACTGATCATGGATAATAGAATTTATACTTCTTTTACGCTTTATCATATTATTTCAGGTTATTTATAGTAAAGACGACTAAGAAGAAAAAATGAGGGACAGGATTCTGAAGTTTTTTTATTCAAAAGATACTTTATTTATTTAGAAGACCGTTCTTTTTGTACAATAATCAAGAAAAACAACGAACATTTTGTTCATTGCAAACAGGTGTTAACAAGTAAAGCGGATTGAGTGTTATGCTTCTTTTTAGGGAAGTAACATTTGTAATAATAGAAAATGATAGGAGCCTAATTTTTTTCTAAGGAAGGACATTGCTCTCTTCTTTTGAGTCTTCACAGTTTCAAGAGAAACATGGAGTGCAGTGGCAATCTCCTCGTTCTTCTTGCCTTCCATATACATCAAAAAAACTTCCCTGCATCGATCCGGCAGCGCATCAATTGTCTGAAGAAGCTGGCGATAGACTTCTTCACTAAAGAAGCCCTCTTCCTCCTCTTCCATCCTAAACGTAGTGGAATGACTATCAAGCATCTTCTGAAGATAGTTGCCTTCCACATCCTTATGTTTCAAATAATCCAAGGAAGCATTTCTGACAGAGTTATACAGATAAACCCTGAATGAAGCCAGAGACCGGAAAAACATCTTTTTCTCCCAAATAGTGGAGAATAACTCCTGGACAATATCTTCTGCAGATTCTGAATCTCCGACAATTGTTATTGCATAGCAAACCAATGCTTTATAATAATTCTTATAAAGCAGTCGGAAAGCAGCCGCATCCAACTTATTAATTTGTTCTATGGGAATCTCATTGTTAGTCATTTCGGGAGTTTTGCGCCAAAAATACAAATTAAATAATAATGTTCTATACAGAAAGACTGATATTTTTCTCTCGGGCAATCTAGTTGTATGGTACTTTCCAAAAGATATCCGCCTATAAAAGATTCACCCGGATTTACATTCGACAATGTAAACCCGGGTGAAAAATGCTCAATATTGCATAGAAGAAATCTTTAAAAATATCTCTTACAATATTGTTTTCATAGAGACAAATTAATTAAGAGAGAGTTTATGTAATAGAGATTTATTCAATTTCCGTAGCTTTATTAATGCGGTAGATCAACAGGTCATAATGAGAACGATCTGCCTCAGGCGCCGTCGAAATTGCTTTCTTGAGCATGTCTTTCGTACGCATCAACAAGTCAAAATAGTAAGCAGCTATTTTTGTCTGGTTGGTATAGATCGGTGGAATTGAAGAGAAGCCTGCTACTTCTTCTGCATTTTGCAATGAATACATCTTCATATCCACCTTTCCGCCATTTCTCAAAGCAGCCAGATTGATCTCCGGTTTGCCGGTAGCCGCAAATCCTGTTTTTGAGGCTTTGAAACTACCAATAGGTGCAGTTGCTGTCGATGTTGAAATAATACTTTCCAGAAACGCTGTCTGTAGTGCTCTCTCGAAATTCTCCAACGGACGATGCTTCAAGACACCTTCCCAAACAATTCCATAGATATCATCCAGATATTCCGAAGCAGTATATGCTGCACCCGGGAAGCGTTCTGTACAAACCTCGACATAAGGCAGACGTCCGAAAATACCATTAAAGATATCCAAACGTAAACGGTCAGCCTTCTTATCTGAAATTTCAAATTCATTCAAATGAGCGGTATCGTCCACCCAATCCAGATTCTTTGCCAGTTCCAATGCTTTACTCAAAGCTGCTTTCTGTTTCTCACGATCTACCATTGAGTAACTTGGTATCGCATCCTTCTCGCGAATATCATTCAAGTAAATACCGCCAATATAACTCAGTATTGCATAAATACGCCCGCTCAGTCTTTCACTAAGGGCAGAGTGTACACGTCTGCGCATTAAAAAATCGCGGTCTTCCTTGGCAAACCAACTATAATAGTTCTCAAATCCTTTGCGAACATTAGGAAGCATATAGTCGAATGATTTCAAATGGTCATCTCCCAGACTTCCGCGACTATTACGAGGATCAGAATCAAAACGTGACTGATTACGTATATAAGCATAATATGGGTCTCCCGTATGTTCACGAATCCAGCTATCCAATGTCTCTTTTTCTTCCTGCAATGAAGAAGCATAGATAGGTTGATATAAATATTTAATCACCAGTTCGTCATATGGACCAGGCTTTGCATTAACCAGACACACTCCATTACGAACATCCTCCTCCGTAGCTACGTCATTAATGATTACGCCTCCCATAACAGAAGAAGCGAGACCATACTTTTGAGTAAAGCTTGCCGAACGCAACGAATCCACCGGATAAGCACAGGAAGCTCCCCAGTTCATTGTTAGTCCCAGTCCGGTTCCTACAGCCTGAGCAATAGCAGCCTGAATCAACTCACCCTGTATCTCCTGCGGGAAAACAGTAGTACGCACACGAGGATCAATAGCAACAGTGGCCCCTATACGGTCAGCATACTGAACACTGATCATATTTGCATTAATCAGAATAGACGCGTTCAATATTTCACCGGTACGTGTATCTGAGTGTATCGTTGTCTGTGCCGAATTCAGCCAAGAAGCTGAATAACGTATTGTCATACAGTCAAAGCTGTTTGCATTGAACAATGTGTCATTCTTCGGGAATTCTTTCACACAAATAACATCTTTAAAGCCGATCTTCTCAAATGCCTTATTCCACGATTCCGCACCAGCCTTGATATACGGATTCCATTTGACAGGCATCAGACTGTCGATATAGAACACCAGTTGTTTGACTGGCCGAACCAGCTCGCCACGGCGATAGGCAGCAGAGTCGGAAGGCTCGATACGCCAACGTTTTGCATAGCGTATACTCTTCACTTCCTGAGTTGCCCCTGAATAATCACTTTTCAATTGTGTAGTCAATCCCAAACGTGAGTCAGCCAGGCGAGGAGTCATCGGCTCCTCGGGCAGAATACAAAGCATTTTAGTGACGACCGCTGTCAAAGGTACGTCTTTGTACATGTTGTATGCTCCCATCAGCGTATGGTCGACAGTATATGACAACTCTTCACGTACACTTATATGATTATCTGAAGCCGATACACCCAAAATAGCAGATTTATCCGATTGCAGAGAATGATCGCGCGACACGAATCCATAGTATCCGTTAGCCGATGTCGAAGGGAAAGGTTTGGTAAAAGCAGATCCCTCCAAAAATAATCCCTTCATATCTACCACAAGTGCAGAACTATCCGGAGTGCAAGCCAATACCTTAAAGCTTTTGAAAATACCCGGATTATGCGCATTGTCCAACGCACGTGCGATATAAGCATCACCACTGGTATTTACCGGCTTACTCAATAAAGGCATACGTGCCACAAGAGTAGAATCGATCATCTCAAAACGGAAACGTACGTCGGTACCCCCTAACTGTCCGGGAGCTCCTTCACCACCGTCACTCGTATTTTCAATAGAAGAAGCAAACAGCATCTCACGGCCTAACATGGCAACCGGGAACTCCACATACACTTTCCCTTCCACCTTATGAATAGTCATCAGCCCGTGTGCTGTCTGAACTTTCTTATTCTTGAACAGCTTCTGATATGGTGTCAGATTTTCCTTCTTATCTTCTTTTTTCTTCTTTTTAAAAGGCCAGAAAGCATTTCCTTCCTGTGGCAGGCAACATGCAAAAAGAAGCAATAAACAAAGTATCTTACTATATCTATTTCTCATACTTCCTATCATTTTAATGCCTGGTCAATTTTGTACAACAATAAGCGGTAGTGGCGTTGTGTATCAGCCGAACCGGTAGAAGCACTTGCTGCAACCAGACTACGAACCTTCTTCAACTCACCGTAGTATATATGTTCCATCGGTTCGATCGGTGCTTTCAGATCTACATCATCATCAAATCCACTGATTTCCTCCAAACGGGCAGCCTGCATCTCACGAGGCTTGTTATTAAAACATCCCATAAATTCCTCCGAGATGATTCCGAAACGTTCGCGCGAAGCGGCTTTCAGCCATTCGGGCACTTCAATGTGAGCATACATATCTGCGATACCTTTACGGGTAGCATTCTTTGCAACCCCTGCAACCGAACCTTCAATCAGCTTCGTCAGATAATTCATCTGCAAACGCATTTCTGTTTCTGTCAAGGTTCTTCCGGCGCGGGTAGGAGCCCATACAAAACGTTCTATATCGGCAAGATATTCTTTCTGAGTATAAGGAGCTGATGTCGCCTTACCCGAACAGATAGCCACCGCACCACAACGAGACAAGATACCATCAATAATTGCATCTTCCATCTGCATGGCCACAGAAGTGCGGATAGGGAATTCTTTCAGTGTTTCGCGTGCATCCAGCCACGAAAGGTCCTTCAGTTCATTCAATAAGAAGTTCAAAGCCTTTTTTTGTTGTTGCTTCGATACAGTTTTAAAGCTTGGGCGCTGATCACCGTCATAGCGTTCGTTCAGATAAATACCACCGATATCTCCCAAAACGAAAGTCAAATAACGTACATAAGCATATACAATTTCGTCATAAACAGCCGTGCGGAACTCAAAATCCTTATCCTTATCCGCTACCCAATCATTGATATGCTTTAGCAGATATTGCAAGTTGCGACGTCCATATTCAGAAGCTTTCACCGGGTCGTCTCCCAAATCTTCCTCTACTGAACTTGGGTCAAAACGACGTCTGAATTGTTGTTTACCATAGCGATATTTAACATCTCCAGACTTCTCACTGATCCATTTATCCAAGATAGGAATTTCTTCCTCTGCCGTTTTAGCCTCAAAGATCGGTGAATACAGCCAGGAGATAGCGTAATAATCATACGCTCCCAGTTCCGGAGGAGTCAAACGCACGCCTCTCTCTTTATCACCCGGTTGAGCAATATAATTGTTACGGGCATAGTCCATAATAGAGTAAGTCGTACCAAACTCCTGAGTAAACTTCGGATCACGCAAAGATTCCACAGGGATAGAAGAAGAACCTGCCATATTGTGCATCAATGACAATGTGTGTCCTACCTCATGCGAGAGCACATAAGCGATACAATCTCCCAGTAAGTCTTCACGCAAAACAACATCACGCACTTCCTCATCAGCAGGGGCAGTCTGTAAGAAGCGCCAGTACTGAACCAACTGCACAATATTGTGGAATACCGTAACAGATGCATTAATGATTTCTCCGGAACGCGGATCTATCCAAGAAGGTCCCATCGCATTGGCCACTGTTGACGGAGCATAACGTATACAGGAATATTTGATATTCTCCGGATCGAAGTTCGGATCATCTTTCGGGAAATCTTTTGCAATGATGGCATTCTTAAAACCGATCTTCTCAAACGCTTTCTGCCATACTTCAACTCCTTTATGAATATATTTATTCCAACTTAACGGAAAAGTATCATCAATGTAGAAAACAATAGGTTTCTTCGGTTCTACCAGTTCGCCACGGAGATAGGCTGCTGAATCCGATGGCTCCAGATTCCATCTGTGAGCAATGTGACGAGTACGCAACCCACGACCTTCGGAAGCAAATTCTACTACAGAGTGTTCAAAAATACCAATACGTGGATCAGCATAACGGGGACGCATCGGTTGTTCAGGCAACAGAATGAAGCTACGATTCATAACCGCAGTAAACGGCATTTTCTTCACTGCATAATTTCCCTTCATACCCACGCTGATTTTGTAGGTCAGTAAAGAACGTATACTCACATTATCCTCAAAGCCTTTGACTCCCTGAATAAATGAGCTTTCCTTCTCAAAATCCTTACTAATATCGGCTCCCATCATCTCCATCATTGAATATGGTGAGAACGGAGAAAGATTCTTCTTGTCACTCAGCAGATAGTCTGTCATGTCAAATACCACTGCCGTGCTATCGTTATTATATGCTTTGATCTCGAATGTTTCAGCGATTGCCGGCATAGTACTGCTTACCAAGCGCTTCTTGATTTCACGATCTTCAGAGAACTGACCTGCCTGTACACGACGCAATGTAATAGTTGAGTCGCGTTGCACAAAACGAATCAGAAAAGGATCACCTGACTTCTCTCCTACACAGCCGAACTGGTTATCGGTCGTTTCCACGATGGTAGAACCAAGCAGAATATCCCGATTCATCACCTTAATCGGCAACTCAAAGTAGATTTTATTGTCCAACTTGTGAAGAGTAATGAAACCTTTAGCCGTGGTGACTTTCTTGTCTTTAAACAGTTTGTCGTACTTGGTTTCCTTCTTCTCTTTCTTTGTAGTCGCTTCGGTAGAAGCTTTCTTCTTGTTTTTCTTCTTGGCCACAGCGGGGCTGATCATAGCCCCGCATAGTGCGACCAGAAGAAGTAAATACAGTTTTTTCAAGGTTTTATCATTTTTAAGTTTATAACCAATCGAAATCATCATCCCATCCATTGCCTGTATTAGGCTTATAACGTACCTGTACAATACGTCCTAAATCTTTTTCGTGATATAGAACAAATTTCCCATCAACTTCCGTTACTTGAATTGTTTGTCCCTTATTTATCACGTATTTATCAATAGTATATTCATCAGAAGTATTGTAAGTATATCCTTTCATAATATAGGCATCTCCGCTCTCCAAACCAACAATGATATATTGATTATTGTAGAACTGTGTATCAACAGAAGTAATCGAAGAGTTAAATGTAGCACACTTAAATAACATATTTTCTTTCAGATAATACAGATATAGGGCATTCCCTTTACTAATAAAAAGGTATTGCCATGTATCTTGATAACGGAACAATGAGAAACTATTCTTTGAAGTACCATCAATTATCTGTCCCAACTCAGCAGGTGCTTCCACCTGCGACACATACGTTGTAGCCAAACTAGTTACTGTAGTACTACCGGAAAAGTCTCTTACCGCAAACTTCTGGATATAGAATTTATGAGACTGCTTATGCTCTATTACTGCAAAATACATCATCTTACCATAATCATAAGAGTCCGATTCACACGCTCCTACATAATGTACTGTATAATCTTTCATATTATCTAAACGAGCATATGTAGGATGATTTGTGTATGTCGTTTCATCTACATTCAATGTTAGTATTTTGCCCGAATTAAAAGTTCCATTAGAGCTCAGTTTATCTGTTACGTGTAAATATTGACTTGAATTCTTATCATACAATAGCAATCCTCCATGGCCCGAAAATGGAGCATAAGCAATCATACTACCGTCAACTTTCACTTTACCTTCTGCATCCGATGTTAGCGGAGTATTGATAAAACGGCTCGTATTAAAAAGAAGATTACTCTCTTTTACACGTGTATAAATTGTACCGTCCTCGCCGACAGCCATCGTCAGACACTGCAAATCAATCACTGCTTCCGGTACTAAATCTTGTGGATAACCCTCCAAGAACATTTGTGACAATGCTCCTTCACGCTGATAACTACTACCTGATACGTCTACAGCTCCTTGCCCACCTTTTTGCGCTATCCATAGCCAACTTATACCTGGATCCTCACCATCCCATTGCTCTACCCAATGAGGATATATCGAAACAGGCTGACTACCTAACGGTTCTTTATTTATCATTCGATAAATATCACGAGTAACTACAGGTTTAAGTACTCCCTCTTCTGTTTGGAATTTCATAAATGTCAACATACTATTACCATCCTTTTCAGAAAGAATAACCCAACCATCTTTCACATATGGAGAACTAATTGAGATTGTCGTTGATCCAAAATAAGATACTCCAGTGGACTTATCCAATACTGCCAATCGCAGATCTTTATTTTTGGCTACCGTATCCGCCACCCATTCCAAATCTTTAGAGTGAGCTATCACATGTCCATCATAGCTCCATTCATAAGCTAAGTTCTGACTTTCGCGTCCCAAAGCAAAAGTTAGTTCCGGTTTTGAGATAACCTTATCTCCCAAGGAATAATAAGAGGTTTCTGTTGAAACAGAGACTTCTATATCATTCATTTCTTTATAATCATAATTCCCCTTATCATCATAACAAGATGCCATACCTAAAAGGAACATAACGATAAATATTATTTTCATATTCATATTCAAGTAGTCTATTTATTAATTAATAGGCACAGTCATTGGAAATTCTTTACCATCAGCATCCACATCCATCACATTATTCTGTGCAATATAGCGTTTAAATGTCAATGAATAAGCTCTCTTCTCAGCCGTATTTAATGCCCCGAAATTAGTTACTCCTGTACACTTCACAAATTCTTCATATTTTTTTCTAGAGTACGTACCTAAATATACTCTTGTGACCTGAGTAGTCCACCACTCTGGTTTACTTACCACATTATTAAATACAATTTTTATTTTTTCATATTCCTGCATTGTTCCTTGGAAATATTCATTCGGAACCAGTTTCAGACACAATTTTACATTCTCCTTCAAATCATCCGTCTTCACCAAAGTAACTTCTAGCGTATCATTAGACAATCCTGCTCCAAATTTTGGATTAATTGGTAAACGAAAATTCTTTGAAGCCGCATTTGGGGTAGGATCTTCTTTTTCATTCTCCTCTACCACTACTACACTATATGGAGTATCTTCGTTGAGAGGCTTACCAATCAAACTCATACCAATCTTTACCGTTATTTCTTCGCTCGTCGGATAATTATTGAATGACACCTCCATATATCCATTCTCTTTATCGTAATCATTTGTCGTATTTATCAATTGACTAAAATAAAGATACTGTTCTCCCTGATAGGGTTTTATTTCATCCTCTGAACACGCCCAAAGACAAAGAGAGATTAAAGCAAATAATATATTTTTTTTCATCGTTTCTTCTTTTGATTAGCAATATTAAATGTCTTCATTATTCGGTTTGTCAAATACAAAGACTACATTATCTTTCGGTTTCTGATCCAAACGTTTATACTGAAAGAACATCTGTCCTTCACCTACAAACTCACGACGCATTTCTTTTATCAAATGTGTATGAAAGACTTCCAGAGAACCAATACTTGATGCTAGATTAGTAGTACTAATACCTCTCGCATAACGTACTTTATCTAACATCTCACCTGCTTTAGAGAACTCATCTTTATAAGCAAAATATTCACCCATAATATAATACATCTCGCTCAAGCGTATAGCCGGAATCATGTCTGTACCGGAAGTACCTTCTTTTATATCATATTTAAAGGAATACTTAATATCTCCTCCATCCCAGTCCCCAAACAAATCAAGATTACGATCGTCAGCACCAGCTTCATCACCAAAAAGATTTGTAGTATTTACAACTAATACCACATCATTCCCTTTAGTCATATACGGAAGATAATCTTCATAGCAAGTAGACTTAAAGAAAGTCATAATTATACTATTATAATCTTTCCGATTAGTGGTCAAGCTATTAGAGAAGTTAAAACAAGAAGCTGTAGACGTGCTTCCTGTTGAATAAGTGGCATCTACTACTTCTTTTGCTTCTTTGTAAGCATTACCATATTCGCCAGCCCAACAATAAACACGAGCTAACATCGCTGTTACCGCATAATAATTCATACGATATCCACGATACGCAAAAAATACATCCTTAGCCAGTTCTCCACTAGTACCACTATTAACAGCCAACATACGATTTTCGGTGGACATCCAATGTTTGTTTTCTTTAATAGTATCACACTTTGCCAACAAGTCCTTTGCCGCTTTTAAATCATTAACTATTTTTCTCAAAATCTCCTTATTGTTTTCATAAGAAGGAACAATAGTAGGATATACATCAACATAAGGTATATAGGCTTTGCCATCGTCTTTAAGCATAGAAGGAGCAAACATCCGAAGCATATCGAAATGGATTAACGCACGCAATCCCAATGCCTCTCCCCATATCATATTCTTCTCCAACTCGTCTTCTGCAAACACAGAAGGAGATGCTTCACTTACATTAGCAATCAAGTTATTACAGTTAGCTATATTATTATAACCAACAGACCAAATGCTGGAAATAATACTTTTTACATCTGAATCATCGAATTTATAATTAGCAGCTTTATAATAGGACGAGGTACTTTTCATATAGCTACTTCCCGACTGATAATATTGTGCTATTACATCCATAAACCCCCATGAAATACTCTTACCATACATTGAGGAGGTTCCCAAATTCAAATAAATACCATTCAAAGCGTTACGATAACCATCGCCAACTTCGAAAAGTTTATCGCCATTGACTTGATTACTTGGTGCTACATCCAACCAATCACTACAACTTGTTGTAAACAAGCTAGCTGTCAGTAATATCATTGCATATACTTTCTTCATATTATTCATCTACTCTAAGTATTGTTTATTAAAAACTCATCTTTACCGAAGCTGCAAAAGAACGAGAATACGGATAGTCCAAACCACGCTCGGCACGTACAGTAGAAACACGGAATAAATCATTACCCGACAATTCTACACGTAATAAGCCAATACGTGCTTTTTTCAACCATTCTGCATTAAAGTCATAACCTACCGTCAGAGAATTAAATGTTAAGACATTGTAATCCTGAATAAAACGGCTTGTAGGACGAGTTACTGCAACCACTCCATCTGTTTGCAAACGTCCGTAAGGAGTACAATCTCCAGGGTTCTGCCAACGTCCTGTTAATACTCGACGATCCACATTGCTACTTTGTATATATGCATTCTCAACCTTACTTACCAATGTTGAATTGTACCGTTGTCCTCCAAGCTCATACATAAATGTTGAATATACGGAGAATTGCTTCCAACGCATATTAAAACCAAAGGTACCTTGAAGTTTCGGCTCTTCATTTCCAATTACAACTTGATCAGCTGCATTCCAATCGTAAGTAATCGTTCCATCAGGACGAACAAAGATTTCTCTACCGTCTGCCGGATTGATACCTAACGACTTTACACCAAAAATAGACGTTAAGGACCCACCCTCTACATACTGTAAATAAGTAGCACTATATTCGGCTTTACCTTTATTAATACCGGAATTATAATCAGCATATTTCTCTTGTACCCTCTTATTATACTCTTTCAGGCTATCAGAAATCTTGGTTATCTCATTCTTATTATGAGCCATATTGACAAAGGCTGCCACATACCAATCCTTTGAATTCAGGATAGTGCTTCGCAACTGAATTTCGACACCTTTATTCATTACTTCACCGATATTGTCTTTGTATGAGGTAAACCCTGTAGAACTAGGTAAAGTCACACTGTTCACCAGATCTACTGTTTTCTTACGATAATAAGAAAAGTTCATCTGAAGTAAACCTTTGAACATGTCAACATCCAACCCCAAATCCATATTATGCGTCTTCTCCCATCCCAATGAACTGTTCCCCAATGCCATCAGTGTTGCACCTAAACCTGTTTTAAACCAATTGTCTGTGATTACTTGATAAATTGTCTGTGCCTCGTAGGGAGAAAAATCCACCTTACCAGTGATACCATATGTTCCACGAATCTTAAAGCGCTCCATCCATTCAAATTGTTTCATAAACTTATAATTATGCAGATTCAATCCGAGACCACCCGAAAAGAATGGGGCAAATCGTTGATCGGAACCAAATTCCGAGTTTCCGTCAAAACGAAGAGAAACGTCAGCCAAATAAATATTATCGAACGAATAATTGAATGTTCCTAATGCACCGAACAAACGGCTTTTACTATCTGAGTTTACTGGTAATGTAGGTACTTTGTTCGCATACCCCGGAGAAGATAACTCCCCAGAAGGAAAGCCTTTATAAGCTATACCGAAACTATCGCCAGTACTTGAAGTAGCATTAATCCCAATCAAGAAGTTCAAATTGTTCTTCTTAATATTTCGGTTATATGATAAAGTAGCCGTAGCGTCCCAACTTAAGCTATTGGCAGTAGCAACATCCAACTGTCCAGAAATCACATTGTTAGCATTTAGCGGTTCAGAATTCTTTTTTGAACGAGGATCTAAAAATTGGCGTGAATCTGAATTTGACTTCGTAACACTAAATTGTCCTTTCAGTAACCAATAGTTATCTATATTCCACAATAATTCAGTATTATTAATCAGTTCCCATGATTTGCTACGATCATAACTTTTCAACGTAGCTTCATATAATGGATTCTCTTCTGTTCCTCCAGTCCATGAGGTAGTGGTTTCCAAATAATTCCCATTCTCATCTAAATACTCATCATATGGCAACTTTGAAGTATAATCAGAAAAGCTTCCATAAGGAGATTCTTCAGATTTAGTATAAGTATAAGAAAAATAGTTTTTTACCTGAAAAGCACCGAAACGGTAAGATAAAGATAACCCGCCCGACATACGATCACGATAAGAACCTTTCATTACGCCATCTCCTGAATTGTAAGAAAAGTCAGCTCCCCAACGCAGGTCATCCGTTCCTCCATCTAGATACAAACTATGTTTATGATTGAATACAGTACGAAGCGGTTTCGATAACCAATAGGTATCTACTCCACGAACTACATTATTCAACTTTCTATTATAGATTTGATCCAATCGATTTTGCTCACTTGCACCGGCTTCCGGCTTAGCTTTAAACATACCTGCCGCAACCTCTGTTTCAAGCTTTTCCCGCGCATTCATCATATTATAATCGGTTAGATCAGGATATTCCAATGTTCCAGTAAAGTTATAATCGATATTGACTTTACCAACTTTCGGAGTTACCGTTGTAATAATAACTACACCATTAGCTGCACGAGAACCATACATAGCCGTAGCAGCAGCATCCTTCAGAATAGTAATGCTCTCAATACGGCTAGGATCCATATCATACAACTTCTGCACACTAATCTCAAAACCATCCATGATAAAAGTCGGAAGATTAGGATTGTTCTTCAATGATGTTTTAGAAAGGCTTTGCGCATCCAACTGAGTAGTTCCAATACCGGAACGTCCACGGATATATAACTCCGGAACATTATTCGGATTCGAACCTGCTAAATTATTTTCAGCAATACGAAAAGAAGGGTCGAACGTTTGCAAAGCTCCTAATACATTTGTTTTGGAAACCGACATCAACTGATCTGCCGTAACCGTCACAGAAGTACCCGTAAAGCTATTTTTACTGATCTTTGCATAACCGGTTACCACCACCTCTTCCAATTGCTTTGAATCGGGTTTCAACTTAAAGGTATGCACTTTATCAAGATTGAGCTTGCCAGTATGTATTTCCAAAGTTTGCATGCCTACAAAGGAAAGACGAATTGTTACATCTCCTTCGGGAAGTCCTAAAGAAAAAGCACCGTCGGCATCAGTCATTGTTCCGATATTTCTTTCTTTTCCCAGTATCAGCACCGTCACACCCGGCAGTTCGCCACCCTGTTCATCCACCACTTTACCTTCCAACGTACGTGTCTTCTGATCTTTCTTCTTGATGACCACAATACCATCTTTGGTAGCATAAGTGAAACCTTTAGGTGAAAGAACGCGGTCCAGCAATTCCTTCCAAGGCTCGTTGGTAGCTTTTACAGTCACCGGTTCAACTCCTTTAAACATCTGAGAGTTATAAAGCATGTTGATTCCAGCTTTCTGTTTTACCGTGTTTAAAAATGTTTCCATCGGCACATCCTTCAAATCAAGTGTCACTTTCTTCTCATCAGGTGGAAGTGCCCATGCACTGAGAACCATACTCAATGCAAAAAGACATAGCATAAAGACTCTTCTTTTTTTCATAATTTTTAAATCAAAACTCAATATTACTCATTCTCATATATCAATATATTTCTTCCGTTTATTCTATAGTAGATATCGCCGGTTAGTTCTAATGCATTCAGGAAAGTATTGATCGTGCCATATCGCTGCAAGTCACCACTATAAGTCAGGTCGCGCAGAGACTCCTTCTCATAATAGACATGAACATCATACCAGCGCTCGAAGGTTTTCATGATATCGCCCAGCCGTTTGTTGTTGAAAACATATACACCTTGTGCCCAGCCGATATATTCATTAACATCCACCGCCCGCTTTTCAATGCCACGGGAAGAGACGACTGCCTGTTCACCCGGCGCCAGCGTAATAGTATTCTGATCGGGTGTCGAGAAATTTACTTTCCCATATACAAGAGTGGTATAGCATGCATCCGCATCATTATAAGCATTAATATTAAATGCCGTACCAAGTACCGTTACTTCTCCGAAACGAGTCCGGACCACAAACGGATGTTCCTCATCCTTTCTCACATCAAAATAGGCTTCACCTTCCAGTGTCACAATTCGCCGCTTTCCAACAAAACGGACCGGATAAAGCAATTTAGAACCGGCATTCAAATGAACAGTGGTTCCATCAGCAAGAAGGACAGTATTCTCTCCTCCTCGTGGTATAACCAGTTCATTTGACTTCACCGGACTTTCATCGACGTTTTCTTCTTCGTGTTGTTGTGTTGTGACGGTCGGTCGATATGACAGCACCCCTTTATTGTATTTCACCTGGACGCCGTCTACTATTACATTTATATCTTTCTTTTGTACATCAATAGTGCTTCCATCGGGCAAAGTCAGCACTGCCTGTTTGCTACCCGGCTTGATTTGCGCGATACGTGCCTGGGACTCCTCCACTGCCTGATAATGATTCACTGCATAAAAAGAAATTCCTACTCCCAGTACTACCATCGCTGCGGCAGCATACCACCATGTCCGGATACGGTGGATCTTTCCACCGGACGAGTTCTCTTTTTGTTGAATTTGTTGAAGGAAATGCTCGTAAGCCTTTTCCGATGAATATTCTTTATACTTATTAAAAGCATCTTTTAATTCCTCACTATCCTGCAATTTCTCATACACGGCTTTCAGTTCCGGATGCATAGATAAACGTTGTTCCAACACCTGCTGCTCTTTGTCGCTTGCATCTCCCAAAAGAGCCTTTTTTATCAAAGAGGCATCTTGATATGTGTTTTCTAACTTTTTCATAATTTTATCTATTTCTAATGAGGATTTTATCTTTGCTTTACTATAATTATACATAACGTCCATAAATGGGTGACAAAAAGATGATTATTTTTTATGAGATACTCTCCGTACGAAAACAGAAAAGAACGAAAAACTATCATTATGACATTATTCAGCAACAAAAATGACGTATTTAACAAATCATTCCCTTTTCGGAATCAAAATTCAGCCATCAATAAATGACAATTAGGCATCTTAAAAAATATTTGTTTTTTTCCGTTACCGCTATTAAAATGATGTATTTTTTAGCTTTTATCAAGGAGTTTGAAACTCATATTTCATCATCATCCGTCACTTTCGGACTTAGCTCATTGATATACAATGCGATAAAAGTGACGAGAAGCAGTGACGACAGAGTGATAACAAAAATATTTCAAATTTTATCGTCACTTTCTACTAAAAGAATGACGCGCTGTACTTCATAAAAAGGTCCTTGATTTAACCAAAAATGCCTGCTTTATTAATCTATTCCCAATGCCGGACCAATGTAATAAGACACCGACAAGACTTCATTTCACATACATGGTCCCATCGCTCTGCAGACATGATCCCATGGACTCACGTACGTAATCCGAATGGTTTACAGACATGGAACGAACACATATAGCTTACTAAAAATGCTAACCAAGCTTTGTTTACCTGTTAAACATACCGGCTCATCCACTTAAATAAGCCACATCACAGTCACTTCACCCCCACAAAAGCAAGGATGCACAGCCCGTTTTTTAATAAAAGATAAGAGTAAGAAGTACAGAATAACTGGAATTTGCCAGCTTCTCGCGTAAGAATTTATAGCTACGGCTTTTCTGAGTTTTAACCGTATTGATGCTAACTCCCAGCCGGGATGCGATTTCGTCCCACGAATGTCCTTCAATTCTCAGCAGGATGATACGGCGTTGTTCGGCAGGAAGCTCCTCGATATAGAAATAAAGTTGTCGGATAGCTTCTTCTTTCACAGTCAAAGCATACAGCATTTCCTCGTCTTCAAAATCTTCTTCCTGAGGCAAGCCATTCAATATAGAATCATGAATCTGATGGTTGCGGATATACAACAGTGCATTATTATAGCAGGCCCGATAAAGATAATTAGTCAGCTCACGGGAGTCGGAAAAAGTACGCTTACCTTCCCACACGGATATAAACACCTCCTGAACCAGATCTTCTACGGCATCGGTGAGGAACAGGATTTTCTCGACATATGAGCACAAGGCCGCATAATAGCGATTATAAAAGTCCCTCCAGATTCCCTTATCTTTCTGGTTGACACCTGCTACTATCAAATCATCTTTATCGCTCATACGGCAACAAGATTAATCAAACAATAAAAGACTCTCTTCAAATTACTGCAAAAACTGGTTATAATAGATATGACTTACAAATATATCTGTTTTTTCAGTATGTAAGTTCACCCCTCATATAAAAAAAATAGAATAAAGGGGCATAAAATAAAAAAAGAGCGAATAACTCCGCCCCACCTAAAGAATCCCCCATAAATGGGATTCTTTTTTCTGCATCTCAATTTACCTGTTACCTGAAAACTACTTTTTTCCTAATACCTAATCAAAACAATCTTTTTCCTAAAAACTAATCTTAAAATCTAATACCTTAATTTTATAAACTAATACTACTCTTTTGTTATTACCTTTTTCTAATACCTAAAAATCTTAGTAGTTTCACAACTACACTGCAAAGGTAGAGGTGTTTTGGAAAACAACAAGAATTCTTATGCTAAAAAACATGTTTTACCTTATTTTTTTGATTTATGTCAAGAGAAAGAGTGGAGGTTGGGTATAAAACATACATCCGAATGTTGATTTGATACAAATTCTGTCCAAACGCTCCGTTCGTCTTCTATTTCATCACACGGCCGCGCACTTTTTCAAGTGACAAAAAGTAAGCATAGAATGTCAAAAAAGAGCATTTGCATCTCTTTTTGAAAGGAATCGAAGCCTTGACACAAAAGAAAAGAAGCCAGAAACGTTACATCTTGCATATTTCCAATCCAAAATTACGGCGTTTTTTTGCGCCCGCCCCGCCTCCTCCTCGAAATTTCGGAAGCAAAAACCGGCAGAAGATACAACTCTCGCAACTTTTCCGTAACTTTGCAGCGTTTGATAATAAATAAGGTAGAATGGATTTTAAGTACGATGTAATTGTAATTGGTGCCGGACATGCTGGTTGTGAAGCGGCAGCCGCCGCTGCGAATTTAGGTTCCAAAACTTGTCTGATCACAATGGACATGAACAAGATCGGACAGATGAGTTGCAATCCGGCAGTAGGAGGAATCGCCAAAGGACAAATAGTACGCGAAATAGACGCACTGGGCGGACAGATGGGATTGGTGACGGATGAAACTGCTATCCAGTTCCGAATCCTGAACCGCTCGAAAGGTCCCGCTATGTGGAGTCCCCGCGCTCAATGCGACCGTGCCAAGTTTATCTGGTCATGGCGTGAGAAACTGGAAAATACTCCCAACCTTCATATCTGGCAGGACACCGTCTGCGAATTGCTCGTTGAAAACGGTGAAGTAGTCGGACTCGTCACTCTTTGGGGTGTCACATTCAAAGCGAAATGTATCGTACTGACCGCAGGAACATTCTTGAACGGACTCATGCACGTAGGCCGCCACCAATTGCCCGGCGGAAGAATGGCAGAACCCGCATCTTACCAGCTGACAGAATCCATCGCCCGACATGGCATTGCCTACGGAAGGATGAAGACCGGCACACCGGTACGAATCGACGCACGCAGCATCCACTTCGATTTGATGGATACACAAGACGGAGAATGCGACTTCCACAAGTTCTCATTCATGAATACCAGTACGCGCCATTTGAAGCAACTGCAATGCTGGACCTGCTATACCAACGAAGAAGTGCACCGGATTCTGCGCGAAGGGCTGCCGGATTCTCCCCTGTTCAACGGACAGATTCAAAGTATCGGTCCGCGCTATTGCCCCAGCATCGAAACCAAGATTGTCACCTTCCCCGACAAAGAGCAGCACCAACTGTTCCTCGAACCCGAAGGTGAAACAACACAGGAATTATACCTGAACGGATTTTCTTCTTCTCTTCCGATGGATATTCAGATCGCCGCGCTGAAAAAAGTACCGGCATTCAAGGATATCGTCATCTATCGTCCCGGATATGCGATTGAGTACGATTACTTCGACCCCACCCAATTAAAACATTCGCTGGAATCGAAGATTATCAAAAACCTGTTCTTAGCCGGGCAAGTGAACGGAACAACCGGTTACGAAGAAGCGGGAGGACAAGGACTGATCGCCGGAATCAACGCACACATCAACTGTCACGGTGGTGAAGCCTTCACACTGGCTCGCGACGAAGCATATATCGGTGTATTGATAGACGACCTGGTGACCAAAGGAGTAGACGAACCATATCGTATGTTTACTTCACGTGCCGAATACCGTATTCTTCTCCGCATGGACGACGCCGACATGAGACTGACCGAAAGAGCATATCACCTCGGACTGGCAAGGGAGGATCGCTACCAATTAATGAAGACCAAGAAGGAGGCATTAGAGCAGATAGTAAATTTCGCAAAGAACTATTCGATGAAACCGGCATTAATTAATGATGCCCTCGAAAAGTTGGGAACAACTCCCCTTCGTCAAGGCTGTAAGCTGATCGAAATTCTCAATCGTCCGCAAATCACGATTGAGAATATCGCGGAACATGTCCCCGCCTTCCAAAGAGAATTAGAAAAAGCAACCGCTGCAGACTCCGACCGTAAAGAAGAGATTCTGGAAGCGGCAGAAATACTGATCAAGTATCAAGGCTATATTGACAGAGAGCGAATGATAGCAGAAAAGCTGGCACGCCTGGAAAGCATCAAGATCAAAGGCAAATTTGATTATGCTTCCATCCAGTCGCTATCTACGGAAGCTCGTCAGAAGCTAGTGAAGATTGATCCGGAAACGATTGCTCAAGCGAGCCGGATCCCGGGAGTATCACCAAGCGACATCAACGTATTGCTGGTACTTTCCGGCCGATAAGCGGCAACGTTTCACGTGAAACAAATCATTTAAAGAAACGAGATAAACCAATGATTATGAGCAAAGAAACGCTAATTAAAAGCATCCGGGAAATTCCCGATTTTCCGATCCCCGGAATCCTTTTCTACGATGTCACCACCCTGTTTAAAGACCCTTGGTGCTTGCAAGAATTATCGAACATCATGTTCGAAATGTACAAGGATAAAGGTATCACCAAAGTAGTAGGTATAGAATCCAGAGGATTCATCATGGGGCCTATCCTGGCTACCCGACTGAACGCAGGTTTTATTCCTATCCGCAAGCCGGGCAAACTTCCCGCAGAGGTGATCGAAGAAAGCTACGACAAAGAATATGGCACGGACACTGTGCAGATTCATAAGGACGCACTCGATGAAAACGACGTAGTTTTACTACACGACGACCTGCTGGCAACGGGAGGAACTATGAAAGCAGCCTGCGAACTGGTGAAGAAACTGAAGCCTAAAAAGGTATATGTAAACTTCATTATCGAATTGAAAGACCTGAATGGCAAATCCGTATTCGGAGATGACGTAGAAGTAGAATCCGTATTGACTTTATAAACAAATTGCTTATATTTGCAGGGCGTAGAGAATCTACGCCCTTTTTTATTTCCCGCTATTTCATCTATAACGATTATGAATACAGAACCGGAAGCCAAAACGAATGAATATCTGAGAGGTATTGTAGCCAACCTGCCCGAAAAGCCGGGAGTCTATCAGTATCTGAACACAGAAGGGACTATTATATACGTTGGAAAGGCTAAAAACCTAAAAAAAAGGGTATATTCTTACTTCAGCAAAGAGCATGAACCCGGCAAGACACGAGTATTGGTCAGCAAGATTGCCGATATCCGTTACATCGTTGTTAACACCGAAGAAGATGCATTATTGCTGGAAAACAATCTGATCAAGAAATATAAGCCCCGCTACAATGTATTGCTGAAGGACGACAAGACCTACCCTTCCATCTGCGTGCAGAATGAATACTTTCCACGCATTTTCAGGACTCGAAAGATTATCAAAAACGGTTCTTCTTATTATGGCCCCTACAGCCACCTTCCTTCGATGTATGCGGTGCTCGATCTGATCAAGCATCTATATCCGCTGCGTACCTGCAATCTGAACCTTTCTCCGGAGAACATACGGGCGGGAAAGTTCAAGGTTTGCCTGGAGTATCACATCAAGAAGTGCGCCGGACCATGCGTTGGACTGCAATCGCACGAGGATTATCTGAAGAACATCGATGAAATCAAAGAGATTTTGAAAGGAAATACGCAGGATATTAGCCGTATGCTGGTAGAAAGGATGCAGGAACTGGCCAATGAAATGAAGTTTGAAGAGGCTCAGAAGATTAAGGAGAAATATCTGCTGATAGAGAATTACCGGTCTAAATCGGAGGTAGTAAGTTCTGTCCTGCACAATATCGACGTCTTTTCCATCGAAGAAGACGATTCAAATTCGGCTTTCGTCAACTATCTGCACATCACCAATGGCGCCATCAATCAGGCATTCACCTTTGAGTACAAGAAGAAGCTAAATGAATCGAAAGAAGAGTTACTGACGCTAGGCATTATTGAAATGCGGGAGCGCTACAAGAGCCATTCACGGGAGATTATTGTTCCTTTCGAACTTGATCTGGAGTTGAATAATGTCGTTTTCACCGTTCCTCAAAGGGGAGATAAGAAAAAACTGCTCGATCTTTCTATCCTAAATGTGAAGCAATATAAGGCCGACCGATTGAAACAAGCCGAGAAACTGAACCCGGAGCAGCGCAGTATGCGTCTACTGAAAGAAATACAAAACGAACTGCATTTAGACAAGCCACCTTTGCAGATTGAATGTTTCGATAACTCGAATATACAAGGATCGGATGCCGTAGCTGCCTGCGTAGTATTCAAAAAGGCGAAACCATCGAAGAAAGATTACCGTAAATACAATATTAAGACGGTCGTGGGACCGGATGATTACGCTTCCATGAAAGAGGTGGTCAGACGACGTTATCAGCGCGCCATTGAAGAAAATTCTCCCCTTCCCGACCTGATTATTACCGATGGTGGTAAAGGACAAATGGAAGTCGTCAGAGAAGTAATCGAGGATGAACTGCATCTGAATATTCCGATTGCCGGTTTGGCTAAGGATAATAAGCATCGCACGTCAGAGCTACTTTTCGGGTTTCCCGCACAGACGATTGGGATCAAACAACAAAGTTCTTTATTCCGTCTGCTGACGCAGATTCAGGATGAAGTACACCGTTTTGCGATTACTTTCCACCGCGACAAGCGCAGCAAGCGACAGGTCGCATCGGCTCTGGATAGCATTAAAGGGATTGGAGAAAAGACAAAAACAGCCCTATTGAAGGAGTTTAAAAGCGTAAAACGAATCAAAGAGGCATCCCTTGAAGAAATCGCAAAGGTCATAGGAGAAGTGAAGGCTCAGACTGTAAAAAAAGGGTTAAGCAACGAATAGGCTCACTTCTATGTGGCTATACGCTAAATTGTTAGTCCATATAAATCAAGTATCAGTATCATATGGGGCAAGCGTTAGTTTCCTCGGAGGAAACGCCAGTTCCCTTTAAAAGGAACGGTCGTTTCCATTAAAAGGAACGGCCGTTCCCTCGCCGGGAAACGACAGTTTCCATTAAAAGAAATCATAGGAAACTATATACCATTGATTTCTAACCACATAGAGTACTACCGGTAATGTTATAGAGTTTATGTTCATGTCTATACGGTTCTAAGGCAAACTCAATCAAGTTATGAGGCAAATACATCTGTCGTCCTAATAGATATGCTTCTGCACAACAGACAGACACGCTTCCGAATGACAGCTACGGTTAATACTTAATACCTAATACTTATCTCCTATAATATTTCCTTCCAATCCATCGTTTTTTCTTCTTAATTTCGTAAATTTGCCTTTCGTAACATTCAATAGAATAGAGAAAATATCAATGAGAATAGTTGTACAACGAGTAAGCCACGCATCAGTAACCATCGAAGGACAGTGCAAGTCTTCCATTGGAAAAGGGATGCTGATATTAGTCGGCATTGAAGAATCCGACGGACAGAAAGATATAGACTGGCTCTGCAAAAAGATAGTAAATCTGCGTATTTTTGACGATGAAAACGGAGTAATGAACAAGTCGATCCTGGAAGATGGAGGTGAAATTCTGGTCATCAGCCAGTTCACGTTGCATGCTTCTACCAAGAAGGGCAACCGTCCGTCATACATCAAAGCCGCCAAGCCGGAGATATCTGTCCCACTCTACGAACGGTTCTGCAAAGACCTGAGCAGGGCGCTGGGAAAAGAAATCGGCACAGGAACTTTCGGAGCGGACATGAAAGTTGAACTTTTAAATGACGGTCCTGTTACTATATGTATGGACACCAAAAATAAAGAGTAAAACCTTGATGAAAAAGCCGGTAAAGCTCTTCGAAGAGTGATAAACAGGCTCCAAACATCAAACTAATCATCATAAACCAACAGCAATTATGACCCTGGAAGAAGCTCAAAAAGAAGTAGACCAATGGATAAAGACATACGGTGTCCGCTACTTCAGCGAATTGACAAATATGGCCATACTGACTGAAGAAGTCGGAGAATTGGCCCGTGTCATGGCCCGCAAATACGGCGACCAGTCTTTCAAAGAAGGCGAGAAAGACAACCTTGACGAAGAAATAGCAGACATCTTATGGGTACTCCTGTGTATCGCCAACCAGACAGGCGTAGACATCACCAAAGCCTTCAGGGAAAGCCTGGAAAAGAAAACGAAACGAGATAATAAAAGACATATCAATAACCCAAAACTGAACGATCATGGAAGAGAATAGCTCACAATCCAACAAGTATGATGCCGCATTGGCAAAGTATAACACCAATCTGAGCGATGCAGACATACAGGCTCGGGTGGCTGACCTGATTGAAAAGAAAGTGCCGGAAAACAATACGGAAGAAGTCAAGAAACTCCTGTTCAACTGCATCGACCTGACCACGCTGAACAGCACGGACAGCGATGAAAGCGTGATGCATTTCACCGAAAAAGTGAATGAGTTCGACAATGAATTCCCCGATATGAAGAACGTCGCTGCCATCTGCGTATACCCCAATTTCGCGGATATTGTAAAGAATACACTGCAAGTAGATGGCATCAATATCGCTTGTGTTTCGGGCGGGTTCCCTTCTTCTCAGACTTTCATTGAAGTGAAAGTAGCGGAAACGGCACTGGCTATCGCTGACGGTGCGGACGAAATAGATATTGTTATCTCTATCGGTAAATTCCTGAGCGGTGACTACGAAACAATGTGCGAAGAAATTCAGGAATTAAAAGAAGTCTGCAAGGAACGCCACCTCAAGGTAATCCTCGAAACAGGTGCTTTGAAAACCGCCTCCAACATCAAGAAAGCCTCTATCCTATCCATGTATTCGGGTGCAGATTTCATCAAGACATCGACCGGAAAGCAACAGCCTGCCGCTACCCCGGAAGCCGCTTATGTGATGTGCGAAGCTATCAAGGAGTACTATCAAAAAACAAACAACAAGATCGGCTTCAAACCGGCAGGAGGCATCAACACCGTCCATGATGCAATCATTTATTACACTATTGTGAAAGAAATATTAGGCGAAGAATGGCTGAACAACCGATTGTTCCGTCTGGGTACCAGTCGTTTGGCCAATTTGCTTCTCTCCGATATCAAGGGCGAAGAGATCAAATTCTTCTAAGGAATTACATTAGCAATCAAGTATGCCGTACCGCGCTTCACCTTCCGTTCCTATGGAAGGAAGCGCGGTATTTTTTATATAATAAAAACTAAAGATACTTATGGACAAAACCATTATTTTCATTATCTTTGTCATAGATGTAGCTATGCTAACATAGTTAATCATCTGTATTAGAGAACGTTTCTTTTATTACCTGATTCCTGGAATTCGGCAAAATTCAAAGTTATGAGTGGTAATAAGCAAACGGGTCTCACGCACCTTCATGTATATACTTTTGTTATATATCGAACGGAGCGTGAGACTGTTGCTTTTATGTCATCATAACGGCTTGCCGAAGCCCCAGGAAAAGACATATAGCAGCAGTTCTCACGCTTTTTTTAGTTAACCATAAGCGAAAAAGTATAAAATGAAGTCACACACAAAGAACTTACGTTTTAACCATAACCCCTTAAATCTGATACTCGGCACCAGAAAGAAACAAGGTCTGCGCATCGGTTATATGGAGGCTGCACTGGATGGCTTCTATCTTAACTGTATGGAAACCGGAGTACACCCGGAAAAACTAAGTAAACTATTATCAGATAAGTTCCATTGCACAGATGCAATTTCTTCCTGCCAGCTATTCCTATTCCTCATCAACGAAGGCGACAGAGCCTCCTATTCTATTATGGTCCCCTATTTACTCTCTACCGAAAACCTAAACCAGTTTGAAAACACCATCCGCGAACGCTTCTACGGAGTAGACCGATTCATTCAACAGGGCAGAAATCTATACAAATTCAAAGAGTATATAGAAGAAAGAGGAGAGCCGATTGTATGGATTAATGACTTAGAGAGAGGAGTGATCGGATGGGATATGGCACAAGTTGTCGGGCTGGCCCGGGCTGCCAAAGACTGCGGCTACATCACCAAAGAACAAGCATGGGAATACATCGAACAGGCGAGCACGTTATGCTCCGAAATCCTCCGCACACCGGAAGAAATAGACAAAAGTTTCCTCATCGGAGGAGCGATGAAATCGAATAAAATTGAAGATTGGGAGGAATTAATCCTGTGTTACTCTCTGCTCAGGAACAGTGGGGAGTAGTTATTTCTCACGGGCGACCACGTAATCCAGATAAGTCCGCAGGGCAAGGCAAATATTTGAATCCGGCAAGGCAGCCAGCAAATCAAAGGCCTTCTTTTTATATTGTTCTATTGTACGACAGGCATATTCAATACCTCCATTATCTTTGGTAAACTCAATCAGACATACGATTTCATCGGGAGTTGCCGTACCTTCCTTCACCTTGAACGCTATCTGTTCCGCCCACGCATCTTTCGTTGTATTCAATGCATACAGAGCAGGCAGCGTCAGCTTACCTTCCAGCATATCATTACCAGTCGGTTTGCCGATCTTCTTGCTATCAAAGTAATCGAAAATATCATCCTTAATCTGAAAACAGATGCCAATATATTCGCCCAACAGACGGGCAAAAGCGACTTCCTCCTCACCTACCTGCACTGACAAGGCAGCCGCCTCGGCACAAGCGGCAAAAAGAGCCGCTGTTTTCTTACGTATTACGTCAAAATAAACTTCCTCCGAAAAGCTATGATTACTTACATTCGAAAGTTGAAGCAACTCTCCTTCAGCTAGTTTCTGCCCCAGCGAAGATACCAGACGGATAATCTCATAATTATTAGTCTGCTCCGCGTGCACAAGGCTTGTAGCCAGCAGATAATCACCCGCCAGTACAGATACCTTATTATTAAATACAGCATTTACCGAAAGCTGACCGCGACGCTCGGTACTTTCATCGACTACATCGTCGTGCACCAAACTGGCTGTATGAAGCAATTCCAAAGAAACTGCCGCATGAAGGGTGGCAGGAGTCACAGCCCCATAAAGGCGTGCTACCAATAAGACAAGAATAGGACGCATCATCTTGCCATTCCTCTTGCGTATATGAGTTATTACGCTGTCGAGCAATGCATTCGAATCGGAAAGAGGGGTGTCAAAAAGAGCTTTAAAATCCTCCAGTTCCGCTTCTATCGGGGTTTTGATAAGAGAGATACTATCCATTCACAACACTATTTGAGCACAAAAGTAATAATAAAACGCTTAATACGGTATTTTTTTGTACTTTTACCATGAAAAATTAATTAAATCTATGGAGTCAGACAATAAATTATTTCTTTTAGACGCTTATGCACTGATATATCGGGCTTATTACGCCTTTATCAAGAATCCCAGAATCAACTCCAAAGGGTTCAATACTTCAGCTATCCTCGGATTTGTCAATACCCTCGAAGAGGTGCTGAAAAAGGAGAATCCGTCACATATAGGAGTAGCCTTCGACCCCTCCGGCCCTACCTTCCGCCACGAAGCTTTCGAGCAATACAAAGCCCAGCGTGAAGAAACTCCGGAAGCTATCCGCCTCTCCGTACCTATTATAAAGGATATCATCCACGCCTACCGCATCCCGATTCTGGAAGTGGCAGGATACGAAGCCGACGACGTGATCGGAACTCTCGCCACTGAAGCCGGACGTCAGGGCATCACCACCTATATGATGACTCCCGACAAAGACTACGGCCAGCTGGTGACGGACAACGTATTCATGTATCGCCCCAAACATACGGGAGGTTTTGAAGTGATGGGCATCGAAGAAGTGAAAGCGAAGTTCGATATCCAGTCGCCCGCACAAGTAATCGATATGCTCGGACTGATGGGCGATGCCTCCGACAATATCCCTGGTTGTCCCGGTGTCGGTGAAAAGACTGCCCAGAAACTAATCGCCGAATTCGGAAATATCGAAAATCTGCTGGAACATACCGACCAACTGAAAGGAGCCTTGAAAACGAAAGTGGAAACCAATAAGGAATTGATTACTTTCTCCAAATTCCTTGCCACTATCAAAATCGATGTTCCTATCCAACTCGAAATGGACAAGCTCATCCGCGAACAGGCAGACGAAGATTCACTCCGACAAATTTTTGAAGAACTGGAATTCCGGACACTGATCGACCGGGTACTGAAAAAAGAAAATTCTGCCGGCGGAGTAACAATGGCAACCGGAAGCAAAACGACAACGGCCAAAAGCGCTCCCTCTCCTCTTCCACTTTTTCCCGAAGAAGGAGGAGCCATACAAGGCGATTTATTTGCGAATTTTACGGGCAATGACGCAGGCGAAGCCAAAAAATCGAATCTAGAGACGTTAGAAACGCTTAATTGCGACTACCAACTCATTGATACAGAGAAGAAAAGAACTGAAATCATTCAAAAGTTACTTACATCTAAAATTCTCTCGTTAGACACGGAGACTACAGGAACGGAACCAATGGACGCCGAACTGGTCGGAATGAGTTTCTCTATCACCGAAAATCAGGCTTTTTATGTGCCGGTCCCCGACAATCGTGAGGAAGCATTAAAAATCGTCAACGAGTTCCGTCCGGTCTTCGAAAATGAGAACTCATTGAAAGTCGGACAAAATATCAAGTACGACATGATCGTTCTTGAAAATTACGGAGTGCAAGTGAAAGGTGCGCTCTTTGATACAATGATCGCCCATTACGTTCTTCAACCGGAACTTCGTCACGGAATGGATTATCTGGCAGAAATTTATCTTCACTATCAGACTATCCACATCGACGAACTGATAGGTCCGAAAGGGAAGAACCAGAAAAACATGCGCGATCTCGACCCGAAGGATGTCTACCGCTATGCCTGCGAAGATGCAGACGTAACATTGAAACTCAAAAACGTCCTGGAGAAAGAACTGAAAGAGAACGATGCCGAACGTTTGTTTTACGATATCGAAATGCCGCTTGTACCCGTATTGGTCAATATAGAACGGAATGGAGTACTGCTGGATACGGAAGCGCTCAAACAATCGTCTGTTCATTTCACTGCTCAGATGCAGCGCATCGAGCAGGAGATTTACGAACTGGCAGGCGAAACCTTCAATATCGCCTCACCTAAACAAGTAGGCGAGGTACTGTTTGACAAACTAAAAATCATCGAGAAAGCGAAGAAAACCAAAACCGGTCAGTACGTCACTTCGGAAGAAGTGCTCGAAAGCCTCCGGCATAAACATCCGGTAGTAGAAAAGATTCTGGAACATCGCGGACTGAAGAAACTGCTGGGAACTTATATCGATGCACTTCCTCAACTGATCAACCCGCGCACGGGACGGGTACACACGTCTTTCAACCAGACCGTCACCTCTACCGGACGCCTCAGCTCCAGTAACCCGAATCTGCAGAATATTCCTATCCGCGACGAGAACGGCAAGGAAATCCGCAAGGCATTTATCCCTGACGAAGGTTGCCTGTTCTTCTCTGCCGACTATTCGCAGATAGAACTTCGTATCATGGCACATCTCAGCGAAGACAAGAATATGATCGACGCCTTCCTCAGCAATCATGATATCCACGCAGCTACAGCTGCCAAAATATATAAGATCGACCTGAAAGACGTAGACTCCGATATGCGACGCAAAGCGAAAACCGCCAACTTCGGTATCATCTACGGCATCTCCGTATTTGGCCTTGCAGAGCGAATGAACGTAGACCGGAAGGAAGCCAAAGAACTGATCGATGGTTATTTCGAAACTTATCCAAGCGTGAAAGCCTATATGGAGAAGAGTATCCAGATAGCTCAGGAGAAAGGGTATGTAGAAACGATTTTCCACCGGAAACGCTTCTTGCCGGACATTAACTCACGAAACGCCGTTGTACGCGGCTATGCCGAGCGAAACGCCATCAACGCACCGATTCAGGGAAGCGCCGCAGATATCATAAAGGTAGCAATGGCACGCATTTATCAGCGATTCCAGACAGAAGGCATACAAGCTAAAATGATATTGCAAGTACACGATGAATTGAACTTCAGCGTGCCCGTCAACGAAAAAGAACGTGTAGAAGAGATCGTTATTGAGGAAATGGAACACGCTTACCGTATGCACGTTCCCTTGAAAGCAGATTGCGGCTGGGGCAAGAACTGGCTCGAAGCACACTAAAACAAGGTTTATCCTGCCATAACAAAACAGGATAAATCAGCTAAATAATGGAGAGAATGAGTTATAACATTATTTAACCCACTATCCAGAAAGCTAGGAAAAAGATCACTTCCCCAACGAAGTGCTTCATTCTATATCCGGCAGGTTGACTGCCGGATATTTTTTTGTCACCAATCTTGGCAAAAAGCAAGGTATCACCTTAGCCATTATCTGACATTTTGATATTATTTTAGCTTTATATTTGCATAAATACCGAATAAATATATAACTTTGCAGCGTAATACAAGAGTATTACTAGACAAATGAAAGAATAATACTAAAATCAAATAGCCATGAAAACAAAAGTATCTTTAAAAATGTTTGTTCTATCCGTAGTTCTTCTCATGACCTCTTTTGTTGCTTCTGCACGCAGTTATGATGGTCAGTTGGTTTATAATCCAGTAGAAGAAAATGGAGTAATGGTAGGTCAGACCGTTTACAAAATGAACGGAAGTACACTTGCCAACTATATGAAGTATAACTACAAGTACGATGACAACAAGCGCATGATTGAAAGCGAGACCCTAAAATGGAACAGTACCAAAGAGGAATGGGAAAAAGATCTCCGCATCAATTATACATACGAAGGAAAAACTGTAACAACCAATTACTATAAATGGAACAATAAGAAACGCGCTTACGTGTTAGTTCCAGAAATGACAGTGACCATGGACAATACTAATTTGTAACAGCATTTTTTTAACAACAGACTCTCTCATTCTAATATTCTAACAAATAGAAAACGCCGTTCCTGATGAAGAAACGGCGTTTTCGCATCTATCTTAAGGAGTAATTGTCACAACACAAAAAACCGGTCCTGCAACCCTTTCAGAAAACTTCGGGAAATCACCAGATCACTCTTATCATGAAAAGGCGGATAGAGCTGACAACACTTCCCATCAATCATCGCCAGATAATTAACATTAACAATAGCCGACTGACTGATCTGAATAAAAGCTTGTGAATAACCAATAATATCTTCGGCTTTTGTATTTCGCTTCAGATTCAATCGGGTCTGATTGAACAGGACTACCTGCCACTGCCGCTTGTCTTTCAGATATTCGAAATAGCCGATTTCTTCCAGTCGCAAAAGCTTGAATCCCGTCACCGTGCTGATCATAAACATTCCCTGTTGCGGCATCAAAGCGCTGACAGAAGAAGAAAAAGAGGAAGAAGGAGTTGCCGGTATCGAAGCTACAGCCTTCCGGTAGCGCTCTATAACAACTTTCAGATCTTCCGTCTCAAAAGGTTTCAGTAAGAAATCGAAGGCGGACTCACGCAGAGCCTGAAGCAAATATTTATCATACGAAGTATAAAAGACAACTTTCATATCCCACAGCACCTCATCGCGCATCTCACTCAACAAGTTAAGCCCCAGCACATCCGGAAGTTCCACATCCAGAAACAACAGATCCGGACGGAGTTCCATTATCATCTTTTTGCCTTTTGCGCCATTGTTTGCAGTTCCTTTTATTTCAAATTCCTGATAAGCGCCCAGCTCCCTGCGCAAAGCATCGATTGCCGTACGCTCATCATCTACAATAACGACTTTATATTTATCTTCTGCATTCATCATAAATCATAAGAAAAATGAAACGGTATAAACACCGACACTTGCGTACCGGTCTGCCCATCGTTTCGGTTATCTATATTGAAACGTATCTTCTCATTTTTATTCTTTGTATTGAGTAGCTGTATCGTTTGATAGAGCACTTTCAGCCCCGTTCCCGTTCCTCTGGTCGAAGAAGCCACTTGCGGAAGATACCCCCGCCCATTATCACAAATCACGATACGGACTCCTTTTCCTTCACGGGAAATACGGATAGTCAATTCCTTCTCATCATCTTTTCCGGCCAGCCCATGCTTAATCGCATTCTCTACCGGAATCTGTACAATCATGGAAGGAATCATTATACTTTTTGCGTCCAGCCCCTCCTCCACTACGACCGACGCCGTGAAGTCTTCGCCGACACGCCCGCTTTCCAAGCCAATATATGACTGTACAAAATCCAGTTCGTCCTGCAAAGATACACTTAGTTTTTCTGTCAGTTCAAGACTCCGGCGGAGATATTTGACCAGTTCCATCAAATTATTCTTCACCTCTTCCGATCCATTGAACTGATTAATCTCACGTCCCAGCACATTGAATGTGAAATGGGGAGAAATCCGGCTCCGCAAATTCTCCATACGGACACGATTTATCTGCCGGAAGAAACGTTCACGAAGAAACTCCCGTTTTTTCCGCATATACCAGATGATCACCACCGTTCCGGCTGCCAGCAACAGGCAGACAAGCACCCAGATATACATACTCAGTTTCAAGACACGCACTTCACCCGCCTGCCGTTGAATCTGCATTTCCTTGCGCAATACGATCGTGTCCTGACGGTAGCGCATATCCAGTTCAGCTACACGGGTACGAATCCGCTCGCTACGGATGGAGTCATTCAGTTGATAGTCACGTTTCAGATACTCATACGCATTGCGGTAGTCACCTGCCTTTTCATAATAATGTTGCAGATACTGGTTGCGTATAGTAAGCATATTGGCATCCACATGTCCGGTAGAAGCAGTCCGTGCTATCATTTCCCTGGCACGAGCGATATTTCCTTTTTTCAGAGAAAGCCCAATCATCAGGGTTTCAATGTAGTGCATGGCGGAGTTGTTCTTTATCTCCGAAAAGTAACGGTAACCTTCATTCAGATTGTTTTCGGCAGAATCCAGCCGGTTCGTCAGCAGATAAAGATCGCCCAGATTAACTTTCGAAAGATTGCTTTCGAATACCATTTGCGGGTAATCCGCTATCAGCTCCGCTGCTTGCCGCATATAGACCAGGGCTTCCTGATAATCTTTCTTATAATAGTAATGATTTCCCCGATTATTAAGATACACCCACTTTTCGCTGACTGTCATTTCATCAAAAAACTGTCCTGCCAGTTCGTAATAATGATTGGACAAATCAAAATCACGCAGATCCATGTAAGTCTGTCCCAGTCCGCAATAGACCGGAAATTTGGAATGTTCCGACAGATGCAGGGAGTCACAGATAAACAATGCTCTCCGGTAATAGGAAGCGGTATGTGCCAGTTCGCCACGATGCAGATGGGCATCCGCCAGATTCATACAGATATCTGAGAGAAGATGTCCCTTCTCTCCTTTCAGACGGTAAGCATAGGATTTCTCATAATAGGCAACCGCCGAATCGGGCTGATTGAGTTGCATCCAGACATTTCCCTCAATGTTATACACATCCGAAAGCACATCATTCCATCGCGGGCAGGCAGCTGCACACTTATCATACTCTTTTACAGGGCGGTTATAATAGAGGATAGAGTCGAAATCGGACGAGATGAAGAAAGTCTTTCCATACAATCCCATCAAGCGGTAATAACTCATCGAGTCCTGTGCCTGACGCATTGCGTTACGCAATAAAGAACGTGAATAAGGTAAGTTGGAAAACAAAGAATCCTGTGCACGGACTTCTAAAGAATCAATAAGTGACTGTTCACACAAAGCGTGACTGCGGTGCCTATCCACGCAACTGCAGTTCCACAATATCAACAACCCTATCAACCCAAATAGCTTCATAGTAGATTTCGCTTTATTCATCCCCTTTGTCCGTGTTGAATTTTGAATGCCACAAAAATACATTAATTATATTGAATCTCAACGAAATTTATTATTTTTTTTAATACCTTTGTCCCCATATAAACATGAGTAACTGACCTAATGAGTCCATTGAACTTTACCCACATTCTGACACAGGCAGTCGATGAGCTATCGGAAAGCGAATCTTACAAAGGGCTGTTTCATCAACATAAAGATGGCGAACCATTGCCCTCTGCTAAAGTTTTGTATGAAATTATCGAGCTTTCACGTGCCATTCTCTTCCCCGGATACTACGGAAATTCCACCATCAACAGCCGGACAATCAATTATCACATCGGTGTAAATATCGAAAAGTTATTTGACTTGCTCACAGAGCAAATCCTGGCCGGACTATGTTTCAGTACGGCAGAAGGAGACTGCAACGTCTGCTCGGAGTCGAGAAGAGAAGAAGCCGCCCGACTGGCTGCGAACTTTATCAGCAAACTACCCGCCATGAGAAGAATACTGGCTACGGACGTAGAAGCCGCCTACAACGGTGACCCCGCCGCCAAAAGCTACGGTGAAGTAATTTTCTGCTATCCCGCCATTAAGGCAATCAGCAATTATCGTATTGCGCACGAACTGCTGGAACTGGGTGTTCCCCTGATTCCTCGCATGATCACGGAAATGGCTCATAGCGAGACGGGTATCGATATCCATCCGGGGGCGAAAATAGGCAGTCACTTCACCATAGACCACGGAACGGGTGTCGTAATCGGTGCTACAAGCATCATCGGGAACAATGTCAAATTATATCAGGGTGTCACCCTGGGAGCAAAAAGCTTCCCGCTGGATGCCGACGGAAAACCGATCAAGGGTATCCCCCGCCACCCGATACTGGAAGACAATGTCATAGTCTACTCCAACGCTACCATCCTTGGAAGAATCACTATCGGAAGCAACGCAACCGTAGGAGGAAATATCTGGGTAACGGAAAACATTCCCGCCGGAGCAAAGATTGTACAGACAAAAGCAAAGAAATAAAATCAATAAACTATATATGAGCGAACAATTCGAGATGATAGCCAAGACCTTCCAAGGACTGGAAGAGATACTTGCTGAAGAACTTACAACACTGGGAGCCAACGATATCCAGATAGGACGTCGCATGGTTTCATTTACAGGAGACAAGCGTATGATGTACAAGGCAAATTTCTGCCTCCGTACTGCTATCCGCATTCTGAAGCCGATCAAGAATTTTACGGCAAAGGATGCTGATGAAGTTTACAACCAGATACAGGCCATTCCATGGGAAGAGTATCTTGATGTGAACAAGACGTTTGCGATAGACGCAGTTGTATTCAGCGAAGAATTTCGCCATTCAAAGTTCGTTTCGTACAAAGTGAAAGACGCCATCGTGGACTATTTCCGTGAAAAGACAGGCAAACGCCCGTCGGTACGCATCAATAATCCGGATGTACTACTCAATATCCATATTGCACATACCACTTGTACATTGTCTCTGGACTCTTCCGGAGAGTCGCTTCATCGTCGCGGATACCGCCAGGAACAGGTAGAAGCTCCGTTGAACGAAGTACTGGCTGCCGGTATGGTTCTAATGACAGGATGGCGCGGTGAATGTGACCTGATTGACCCGATGTGCGGTTCGGGCACGATTCCTATAGAAGCTGCACTGATCGCAAGAAACATCGCTCCGGGAGTATTCCGCAAAGGATTCGCATTCGAGAAATGGGTAGATTTCGATTCGGAGATGTTCGATGAGATTTACAATGATGATAGTCAGGAGCGCGAATTCACCCATAAGATTTACGGATATGATAACAGTCCGAAAGCGAATGAAATAGCGACGCATAATATAAAAGCGGCGGGTGTATCCAAAGATGTGACGCTGAAACTGCAACCGTTCCAACAATTCGAACAGCCGCAGGAGAAGTCCATCATCGTGATGAATCCTCCTTATGGCGAACGTATCTCTACCAATGACCTGCTCGGACTGTACCAAATGATTGGCGAACGTCTGAAGCATGCATTTGTAGGAAACGAGGCTTGGGTACTCTCTTATAGAGAAGAATGCTTCGATCAGATCGGGCTGAAACCAAGCAAGAAAGTGCCGTTGTTCAATGGCGCATTGGAATGCGAGTTCCGCAAATACGAGATTTTCGACGGGAAATATAAGGAGTTCAAGAGTCAGGAGGGAGAAGGGGAATTCAAGCCACGCAGAGAAGGAGAGTACAAGCCACGTCGGGAAAGTGACTTCAAGCCGAGACGAGAAGAAGGAAGCTTTACCCGGGATGACAGGGACAGAAAGCCTAGAGGCGAGTTCCGTGGGGAAAGAGATTCGAGAGCTCCGAGAGAATTCAGAGGAAACCGTGAGCCCAGGATACCGAAGAAGGAAGAAGAGTAATTTCATAGATAGTTAATGGCATCCCACTAAAAAAAATGCCATTAACTTATTGATAGACAATATAAGGTCACATTTTGCGATCTTATCATCTGATGAGTAAGAAAGCGAATTGAATATCTCGAAAAAGACGTATCATCCGACAGAGAAAGACAACTCTCCTGAACAGGGTAAAATAGAAGGATTTAAAACCAATAAAGATAAATAAAAGCAATGAGTAAAATTGGAAAAAGAGCCATTCTGATATTGCTGGCGCTACCAATCGGATTCAATGTTATGGCACAGGAAATCAAAAAGCTGACACTGGAAGACTTGATTCCGGGCGGCGAGACCTACCGTTATGCAGAAAACCTGTACGGCCTGCAATGGTGGGGAGACGTGTGTATCAAACCGAGTACCGACACCATCTACACTGTTCAACCCAGAACAGGGAAAGAGACAGTGCTGACTACCCTCGGACAAATCAACAAAGTACTGGTAGACAATAAAGCAGGGAAGCTGCCGACCCCGTACTCAATCCGCTACCCATGGGCGGACAAACCGCAAATGTTACTGAAAGTATCCGGTAAGTACATCGTATACGATTTCGAGAACAACCGGATTGTCAGCACGCTGAAGCTGAAAGATAAAGCAGCCAACGAAGATTATTGTGTTGCCAACGGAAACGTAGCCTACACAGTCAACAACAACCTGTATGTGAACGAACAGGCAATCACCGACGAACCCGAAGGCATTGTCTGCGGGCAGTCTGTCCACCGCAATGAGTTCGGCATCAATAAAGGTACCTTCTGGAGCCCGAAAGGCAACCTGCTCGCTTTCTACCGCATGGACGAAAGCATGGTGACGCAATACCCGCTTGTAGACATCACCGCACGTGTAGGAGAAGTGAATAACATCCGCTACCCGATGGCAGGAATGACCAGCCATCAAGTAAAAGTAGGCGTCTACAACCCTTCCACCGGCAAGACCATCTATCTGAATGCAGGTGATCCGACCGACCGTTACTTCACCAATATCAGCTGGTCACCGGACGAAAAGAGCATCTACCTTATCGAACTGAACCGCGACCAGAACCATGCCGTACTTTGCCAATATGACGCAACGACAGGCAAGTTACTGGGCAAACTGCTGGAAGAAACGCACCCCAAGTATGTAGAGCCTCAGCACCCCATCGTATTCTTACCGTGGGACAGCAATAAATTCATCTACCAGAGCCAGCGCGACGGATATAACCATCTATATTTATGCGACCTCACCTCCAGCCTCAAAGGCGAATGGAAAAGCGATGCCGCAGGCGGCAAGCACATCGAATACGTCCCGACGAAGCAACTGACCGAGGGCAAATGGCTGGTAGGCGACATTCTGGGCTTCAACGCCAAGAGGAAAGAAGTCATCTTCCAAGGAGTGAATGGCACAGGCTCCAATAACTTTGCAGTAAATGTCAACACAGGAAAGCGCAGCCTCCCGTTCAGCTTCCGTTCTATCACAGAAGGAGAACATAACGGAATGCTCAGCGCATCGGGAAGCTACCTCATCGACCGTTATTCGACTCCCACCCTTCCGCGCCGCATTGACATCGTGGATACCAAAAGCCTGAAAACAGTCAACCTGCTGACAGCCAAAGACCCATACGAAGGCTACGAGATGCCGACCATCGAAACCGGTACTATCAAAGCCGACGACGGAACGACCGACCTATACTACCGCCTCACCAAACCCGCAGATTTCGACCCGAACAAAAAGTATCCGGTCATCGTCTACGTATACGGCGGTCCGCACGCACAACTCGTCACCGGCGGCTGGCTGAACGGCTCCCGCGGATGGGATATCTATATGGCTAACAAAGGCTATATCATGTTCACCCTCGACAACCGCGGCAGTGCCAACCGTGGACTGGAGTTCGAAAACGCCACCTTCCGCCGCCTCGGCATCGAAGAAGGCAAAGACCAGGTGAAAGGCATTGAATTTCTGAAATCCCTCCCCTACATAGACGGAAACCGCATCGGTGTACACGGATGGAGCTTCGGAGGCCACATGACCACTGCTCTGCTGCTCCGCTACCCCGAAATATTCAAGGTAGGCGTAGCCGGCGGACCTGTCATCGACTGGGGATATTACGAAGTGATGTACGGCGAACGTTACATGGACACTCCGGAAAGCAATCCGGAAGGCTACAAAGAATGTAATCTGAAGAACCTTGCCGGACAACTGAAAGGTCATCTGCTCATTATCCATGACGACCACGATGACACTTGTGTACCGCAGCACACACTGTCGTTCATGAAAGCCTGTGTAGATGCCCGCACCTACCCCGACCTGTTTATCTATCCGTGCCACAAGCATAACGTATCAGGCCGCGACCGTGTACATCTGCACGAGAAAATCACCCGATACTTTGAGCAGAACCTATAGTAACCTATAGTTGACAGCTCACAGCATCACACCGAAAAACTCATAACTGAAAACTCATAACTTAATACTCATTATGAAGATATTATTACTAGGCTCGGGCGGCCGCGAACATGCACTGGCATGGAAAATTGCCCAAAGTCCGAAAGTTGAAAAGCTGTACATCGCTCCGGGAAACGCCGGAACAAACGCCGTAGGCGAGAATGTCAACATCAAAGCTACCGACTTTGAAGCGATCAGCGCTTTCGCTCTGAAAGAAAACATCGGAATGGTGGTAGTAGGTCCCGAAGACCCGTTGGTAGAAGGCATCTACGATTACTTCCAGAATCGTCCCGAACTGAAACATATCGCCGTTATCGGTCCGTCCGCCAACGGAGCACAGCTGGAAGGTAGCAAGGAGTTTGCCAAAGGCTTCATGATGCGTCACCAAATCCCGACAGCCCGATATAAAAGTATCACAGCCGAAAATCTCGAAGAAGGTCTGGCTTTCCTCGAAACGCTGGAAGCCCCATACGTGCTGAAAGCTGACGGGCTCTGTGCCGGAAAAGGCGTTCTGATCCTCCCCACACTGGACGAGGCAAAGAAAGAACTCAAGGAAATGCTTGCCGGTATGTTCGGCTCCGCATCGGCAACAGTCGTTATTGAAGAGTTCCTGAGTGGTATCGAATGTTCCGTATTCGTGCTTACCGACGGCGAACACTACAAAGTCCTCCCCGTAGCGAAAGACTACAAGCGTATTGGTGAAGGCGACAAAGGACTTAATACAGGCGGTATGGGCAGCGTGACTCCGGTTCCGTTTGCCGACGAAGAATTCATGGAAAAAGTACGTACCCGCATCATCGAACCTACCATCAACGGACTGAAAGAAGAAAATATCGTCTACAAAGGCTTCATCTTCCTCGGACTGATCCGGGTAAAAGGCGAACCGATGGTGATCGAATATAACGTCCGCATGGGCGACCCGGAGACGGAAAGCGTGATGCTCCGCATCCAGAGCGACCTCGTGGAGTTGCTGGAAGGTACAGCCGCAGGCAACCTTGACGAAAAGACGCTGGTCATGGACCCGCGCTCGGCAGGTTGTGTGATCCTTGTGAGCGGCGGTTATCCCGAAGCATACGAAAAAGGCTTCCCTATCAGCGGTTTGGAACAGGCTGCCGCTACCGAAAGCATCATTTTCCATGCCGGAACAGCCATGAAAGACGGACAAATCGTAACGAACGGAGGACGTGTGATCGCCGTCTGCTCTTATGGCGCAACGAAGGAAGAAGCGCTGGCACAGAGCTATAAAGTGGCAGATATGATCGACTTCGACAAGAAATATTTCCGTCGCGATATCGGATTCGACTTATAATGAAAAGCAAGAGACTACAAGGTTTGGTCACAGCAGGGCGGTGGACACTCCCTGCTGCGATTTTCATCTGCACCCTTTGTTGGGTGCTGACCTCTGTCCTATTGCCCGAACTCACCATGACAGCGGGCGAAGAAGGCGGTTCCGTGCTTTGGCAGTCTGCCCGCACGTTGCTGCTCCCCGCATGGGCGGAGCATCTTGTCAGTTTCTTGATTTACGCGGCTATCGGCTATTTCCTGATCGAGCTGAACAACCGGTTCAGTATCATCCGTATGCGGGCTTCCGTGCAGACAGCTATCTATTTTCTGCTGGTCACCGTCTGTCCGGAGATGCACCTGTTATATGCCGGAAACGTTGCCGCCATAACCTTTTTATTCTCCATCTATTTCCTGTTCAAGAGTTACCAGCAGGCACAGGCGTCAGGATATCTGTTCTACTCGTTCCTGTTTATCGGTGCAGGGAGCATTCTCTTTCCCCAGCTCACCTTCTTCTCGGTGCTCTGGGTGTTTGAGGCGCACCGCTTTCAGTCACTTACGTTCCGTAGTTTCTGTGGCGCGCTGGTAGGATGGACAATGCCCTACTGGATGCTGTTCGGACACGCTTTCTTCTACGATCAGATAGAGCTGTTCTATCATCCTTTCAAAGAACTGGCTACTTTTGGAGATATATTCAACCTACAGATACTCCAGCCGTGGGAGCTGGCGACTCTCGGCTATCTGTTTGTATTGTTCATCGTCAGCGCCGCCCATTGCGTCGTTGCCGGATTCGAAGATAAGATACGTACGCGCGCCTATTTACAGTTTCTCATAGACGTGACACTCTTTCTCTTCGTACTGATTGTGCTACAGCCGTCACAATGCAGCAATCTCTTGCCGTTGCTCATGATAAGCAACAGCATACTGATCGGCCACCTTTTTGTGCTGACCAACAATAAAACATCGAATATATTCTTCATTGTTGCTACGGTCTGCCTCATCCTTTTATTTGGTTTTAACGTATGGACGCTTTTATAGACTCAACGATACAACTCCTCATCGAATGGGGACTTCCGGGATTGTTTATCTCGGCCTTACTCGCAGGGAGTATTGTACCATTCAGTTCCGAACTGGTGTTGGTAGCACTGGTAAAACTCGGACTGCCACCCACTGCCTGTATACTGGCTGCCACCCTCGGCAATACGGCAGGCGGAATGACCTGCTACTATATGGGGCGCCTGGGCAAAATAAGCTGGATTGAGAAATACTTCAAAGTAAAGAAGGAGAAAGTAGACAAGATGGTAAGATTCCTGCAAGGAAAAGGAGCATTGATGGCATTCTTCGCTTTCCTACCGGCCATCGGAGAGGTGATCTCCATCGCACTGGGATTTATGCGAAGTAATATATGGCTTACCACCGCCTCCATGTTTGTCGGCAAACTGATACGTTACATTCTGCTTCTGTACGTACTGGAAAGCGCATGGAACGTCGTTGCGGGATGAAATAATAGGTAATAAGTAACAGGTAACAGGTAATAAGTTTTTTGAGATGAAAAGAGTGATTGAAAAGACTGATGACGGGAGCGCCACCCTATTTGTTCCGGAATTGAATGAACATTATCATTCGACCAAAGGAGCACGTACGGAGTCCCAGCATATTTTCATCAACATGGGACTGAAAGCCTCCGCTGCCCCCTCCCCGCATATTCTGGAGATCGGTTTCGGAACGGGGCTGAATGCTTGGCTTACACTTGAAGAAGCAGAAAGAAGCGGACGTAACGTATATTATACAGGACTTGAACTCTATCCGTTGGAATGGCAGATGGTGGAGCAACTGGGATATATAGAACAACCAGCAGCCACCGACCTGTTCAGAGCGATTCATACATCACCGTGGGAAGAAGAAATATCCTTTACCCCCAACTTCACTCTTTGCAAAGTACAAGCCGACGTCAATAAATGGGTTAATGAACGAGTAGAAAATGGACAACAGACAATAAACCGCACCATTACACAGCGTAGCCATTCTCCATTATCATTCGACGTTATCTATTTCGACGCCTTCGCTCCGGAAAAGCAGCCGGAAATGTGGTCGCAGGAACTATTTAACCGTTTATATGTTTTATTAAATGAAGGAGGCATCCTCACCACTTATTGTGCCAAAGGAGTCATCCGACGTATGCTGCAGGCCGCAGGCTTTATCGTAGAGCGCCTTCCCGGTCCTCCGGGAGGAAAGCGGGAAATACTACGTGCCCGAAAACTGGAACAGAATCAACCCCCGATATTAATACAATAGTCATGAAACAACAACTAAAAGATTTGAAAACACTCCTTCTTCTCGGCTCCTGCCTCCTGTTGGCAGCCTGTACGGGTCGCACGTCCAAAGCAAGCGGCAGCGAAGAAGCGAAACCGGTCATTACCGTCACTATCGAACCGCAGCGCTACTTCACGGAAGCGATTGCCGGTGATAAATTCACGGTAGTCAGCATGGTCCCGAAAGGTTCCAGTCCGGAGACATACGACCCTATTCCTCAGCAACTTGTCTCTCTGGGAGACAGCAAAGCCTATCTCCGCATCGGCTACATCGGCTTTGAGCAGACCTGGATGGACCGACTGATGAATAACACCCCTCATATCCAAGTATTCGACACCTCGAAAGGTATAGACCTGATTCTGAACAACGGTGAGCACAACCACGCAGCAGGACATCATGACCACGACGGGCACAACCACGCCGTAGAACCGCATATCTGGAACTCTACCACCAACGCCCTCATCCTTGCCGGAAACACCTTCAAGGCACTTTGTATGCTCGACAAGCCCAACGAAGCATATTATCTGGCACGTTACGACTCCCTCTGCCAACGTATCCAGCACACCGACAGCCTTATCCGCCGGCAACTTTCCGCTCCGGAATCGGCCAAAGCCTTTATGATTTACCATCCGGCTCTCTCTTACTTTGCCCGTGACTACGGCCTGCATCAGATTTCAATCGAAGAAGGGGGCAAGGAACCTTCGCCCGCCCATCTGAAAGAACTGATAGACCTGTGCAAATCGGAGAAAGTAAACGTCATCTTCGTCCAACCGGAGTTCGACAAGCGCAACGCGGAAACCATCGCACAGCAAACCGGCACAAAGGTAGTCCCCATCAACCCGTTAAGCTACGACTGGGAAACGGAAATGCTGAACGTAGCCAAAGCTCTCACCCCTATGGACCCCGAATAACAACGGGCCTCCATAGCGTTAATGACCGAATGATACATAAACGAAGTAATTCTCCAAATATGAAACCGATTATCGAAATAAAGAACCTTGCTGCCGGATACGACGGCCGTACCGTACTCCACGACGTCAACCTGAACGTTTACGAACGGGACTTTCTGGGCATCATCGGTCCGAACGGAGGCGGTAAGACAACACTCATCAAGTGCATCCTCGGTCTGCTGAAACCGACAGCCGGAGAAATCAACTTCCATGCCCCTACAGAAGTATCCTCCCACTCTCAACTTTCCACTTCCAATTCTTCACTTTCCCTCGGCTATCTGCCGCAATATAGCACCATCGACCGGAAATTCCCGATTTCGGTAGAGGAAGTGATACTCTCCGGACTAAGTATCCAGAAATCCCTTACCTCCCGCTTCACTCCCGAGCAAAGAGAAAAAGGCAAGCATATCATCGCCCGTATGGGACTCGAAGGACTCGAACACCGTTCCATCGGGCAGCTTAGCGGCGGGCAACTACAACGTGCACTGCTGGGACGCGCCATCATCTCCGACCCTTCGGTACTGATTCTTGACGAACCCAGCACGTATATCGACAAACGCTTCGAAGCCCGGCTCTACGAACTGCTGTCGGAGATTAACAAAGAATGCGCCATCATCCTTGTCAGTCACGACATCGGCACTGTACTGCAACAAGTGAAATCCATTGCCTGCGTCAACGAGACACTGGATTACCACCCTGACACGGGCGTCTCCACAGAATGGCTGGAAAGAAACTTCAACTGCCCTATCGAACTGCTGGGACACGGCACGTTGCCACACCGCGTTCTCGGTGAACATCATCATCATCACTAAACATTCATTTGCCGGTGCTACATCAAAGAACGGCCGCACTGCATATCAGCCATTTACAACGGTCACATCAAGCAGCAACAACTGACTTCTCAACTGTTAATGATTGAGATGTCAGATGTTAATAGTTGACATGTCAGGTATTAACAGTTGAAAAGTCAGCTATTAATGTCTGACAACGCAAGTATTATTGACCAACAAATGATTCATTGCTTGGTATAAAAGACACAAAATTGGTATCTTCATACCTACCGTTGTTTATACTGTTTAGTGATTCCACTGTTTCCCTAAAAGGACATAAGATAAAGTAAATCACCTTTCCGTTACTTAATATTTCTTACTTTCTGCCTCATTATCCTTACAAATCACTATCTTTGCGCCCACGTAATCTGTTTTTTAACGAAAAATCTAGATAGTGCTAATGAAACAGTACAGAACTATAAACAACCTCGTGGGTTGGCTTACATTCATCATTGCGGCAACGGTCTACTGCCTGACAATAGAACCGACCGCAAGTTTTTGGGACTGTCCCGAGTTTATAACTACCGGTTATAAACTGGAAGTAGGACACCCGCCCGGCGCACCTTTCTTCATGCTGGTAGCGAACCTGTTCTCTCAATTTGCCTCCGATGTAACCACCGTAGCGAAGATGGTAAACTACATGAGCGCACTGATGAGCGGTGCCTGTATCCTGTTCCTTTTCTGGAGCATCACCCATCTGGTACGCAAACTGGTAATCACCGACGAGAGCAACATCACGAAAGGACAACTTATCACTGTCATGGGTAGCGGACTGGTCGGCGCACTGGTCTACACCTTCAGCGACACCTTCTGGTTCTCTGCCGTAGAAGGCGAAGTATATGCTTTCTCCTCCCTCTTTACAGCCGTTGTATTCTGGCTGATTCTGAAATGGGAAGATGTAGCCAACCAGCCCCACAGCGACCGCTGGCTGATCCTGATCGCTTATCTGACCGGACTGAGTATCGGTGTTCACTTGCTGAACCTCCTCTGTCTGCCGGCAATCGTATTGGTGTACTACTACAAGAAAACTCCGAACGCCACTGCCAAAGGCTCATTGCTCGCCCTGCTCGGATCGGGCGTACTCGTAGCAGCCGTGCTTTATGGCATCGTGCCCGGTATCGTTAAAGTTGGCGGCTGGTTCGAACTGCTGTTTGTCAATGGACTCGGCATGTCGTTCAACTCCGGCGTCGTAGTCTATATCATTCTGCTTGCCGCCGCCCTTATCTGGGGTGTGTACGAAAGCTACACCGAAAAGAGCAGACTCCGCATGGCCATCTCATTCATTCTGACCATCGCCCTGCTGGGTATTCCATTCTACGGACACGGCGTAAGCAGCATCCTTATCGGTGTCGTAGTGATCGCAATTCTTGGCATCTACCTTGCTCCGCAAGTACAGGAAAAGATCAAAGAGAAATGGCGCATCTCCGCCCGTACCATGAATACGGCATTGCTGTGCACCATGATGATCGTGATCGGTTATTCCTCTTATGCACTGATCGTGATCCGTTCTACCGCCAACACACCGATGGACCAGAACTCTCCGGAAGATATCTTCACGCTGGGCGAATACCTCGGCCGTGAACAATACGGAACCCGTCCTCTCTTCTACGGTCCTGCTTTCTCCTCGAAAGTGGCACTCGACGTGAAAGACGGATACTGCGTTCCCCGCCAGTCACAGACGGGAAGTAAATACGTCCGCAAAGAAAAAACCTCACCGGACGAAAAGGACTCATACATCGAACTGCCGGGACGTATCGAATACGAATACGCGCAAAATATGCTTTTCCCCCGTATGTACAGCTCCGCGCACTCCTCACTCTACAAGCAGTGGGTAGACATCAAGGGGCATGACGTCCCATACGACCAATGCGGCGAAATGGTGATGGTGAACGTACCGAACCAATGGGAAAACATCAAGTTCTTCTTCTCCTACCAGCTCAACTTCATGTACTGGCGCTACTTTATGTGGAACTTTGCCGGACGGCAGAACGACATTCAGAGCAGCGGAGAAATAGAACACGGTAACTGGATCACCGGAATCCCGTTTATCGACAATCTGCTGGTGGGCAACCAGGAATTGCTTCCGCAGGACCTCAAAAACAACAAAGGACACAACGTATTCTACTGCCTGCCGCTGCTGCTCGGCCTGATCGGACTCTTCTGGCAAGCATACCACAGCCAGCGGGGTATCCAGCAATTCTGGGTGGTGTTCTTCCTGTTCTTTATGACAGGTATCGCCATCGTGCTCTACCTTAACCAGACACCTGCGCAGCCGCGTGAACGTGACTATGCGTATGCCGGTTCGTTCTACGCCTTCGCCATCTGGGTAGGTATGGGAGTCGCAGGTATCATCCGTATGTTACGCGATTACTGCAAGATGAAAGAAGTTCCGGCTGCCGCTCTCGCATCAGTACTCTGTCTGCTTGTCCCCATCCAAATGGCCGGACAGACATGGGACGACCACGACCGTAGCGGACGCTTTGTTGCCCGTGACTTCGGTCAGAACTATCTGATGACCTTGCAGGAAGAAGGAAATCCGATCATCTTCACCAATGGTGACAACGATACTTTCCCGTTGTGGTACAATCAGGAGACAGAAGGTTTCCGTACCGATGCACGTACCTGTAACCTCAGCTACCTGCAAACCGACTGGTACATCGACCAGATGAAACGTCCCGCTTACGACTCTCCGTCACTCCCGATCACTTGGGATCGTGTGGAATACGTCGAAGGCCAGAACGAATACATCCCCATCCGTCCGGAAGTAAAGAAGAATATCGACCAGATGTATGCACAGGCAGACAGCGCGCTCGAAAACGGAAATCCGGAAGCGATGAACGAACTGAAAGAACAGTTCGGAGAAAACCCGTATGAACTGAAGAATATCCTCAAATACTGGGTTCGTTCGGATAAGGAAGGGCTGCGCGTCATCCCTACCGACAGCATCGTAATGAAGATCGACAAGGAAGCTGTCCGCCGTTCCGGCATGAAAATACCGGAAGCGCTGGGCGACTCCATCCCCGAATACATGACCATCTTGCTGAGAGACGCCAACGGCAACCCGAAACGCGCCCTCTACAAGAGCGAACTGATGATGCTCGAAATGCTTGCCAACGCCAACTGGGAACGTCCCATCTACATGGCTATCACCGTAGGCAGTGAAAACCACCTCGGCATGGACAACCACTTCACGCAGGAAGGTCTGGCATACCGCTTCACTCCGTTCGATACGGACAAGCTGAACAGCAAGATCGACAGCGAAAAGATGTACGACAACCTGATGAACAAGTTCAAGTTCGGCGGCATCGAGAAACCGGGCATCTACATCGACGAAAACGTAATGCGTATGTGCTACACACACCGGCGCATCTTCACACAGCTCGTAGGACAGCTCATCAAAGAAGGCAAAAAAGACAAGGCACTCGCCGCACTCGACTACGCCGAGAAGATGATCCCGTCATACAACGTACCGTATGACTGGGCAAACGGCGCCTTCCAAATGGCGGAAGCCTACTACCAGCTGGGACAAAACGAAAAAGCGAACAAGATCATCGACGAACTTGCCAACAAGTCTCTCGAATACATGATCTGGTATCTCAGCCTGACTGATTACCAACTTTCCATCGCCAGCGAAAACTTCATGTACAACGCAGGACTGCTTGACGCAGAAGTACGCCTGATGGAGAAATACAAATCAGAAGAATTGGCTAAACATTACTCGGAACAACTCGACCAGCTATACAATGAGTATGTTGCGAGAATGAAAGGGAAATAAAAACTAAGTAATAAGTATTAAGTAATAAGTAATAAGCTGCGCCATAAGCCGCACGGTTATTACTTATTACTTATTACCTGTTACTTATTAATAAAGACTCTTATGTTTATAGAACAACCACCTTGGTTCTTCCGAGCGCTGTATCCACAAGCCATCTTCCGGATGGACCCAAACGAACGGGCAGTCTACCTGACTTTTGACGATGGCCCTATCCCGGAAGTTACCCCTTGGGTACTGGAGCTACTGAAGAAACACGATATTAAAGCTACCTTCTTCATGGTAGGCGACAATATCCGCAAACACCCGGACGAATACCGGATGGTGGTAGAACACGGACACCGCATCGGCAACCATACTTTCAACCACATCCGCGGCTTTGAATATTCCAATCCGGATTATCTGGCCAACACCAGACGGGTAGACGAAATTATCCACTCGGACTTGTTCCGCCCGCCACATGGGCACATGGGATTCCGGCAATATTACACTCTTCGCCACCATTACCGTATCATTATGTGGGACCTCGTAACCCGTGACTACAGTAAGCGAATGCGCCCGGAACAGGTACTGAATAACGTAAAACGCTACGTACGCAACGGTTCCATCATCACCTTCCACGACTCTCTGAAATCGTGGAACAACGGGAATCTGCAATATGCCCTCCCCCGTGCCATCGAATTTCTGAAAGCGGAGGGCTATGAATTCAAGGTATTTTAATGGAAAAGCTCCTCTCCTCAGACCGAATTAAAGCCGAAGCACTACGCCTCGGCTTTTCCGCCTGCGGACTGGCGCCTGCCGAAGCTGTGGATGAAACTGTGGCTACCGCCTTCCGTCAATGGCTGGCGGACGGTTGCCAGGCAGAGATGGCGTATATGCAGAATTATGAGGATAAACGGCTCGATCCGCGCTTGTTGGTGGAAGGGGCACGTACGGTGATCAGCGTTGCGCTAAACTATTATCCGGCAAAAAAACTTCCCGAAGGTGAGTATCAGATTGCATGGTATGCCTACGGGAAAGATTATCACGATGTGATGAAGGGGAAATTGAAGGAACTTTTTGAGTTTATAGAAAAAGAAGTTTCATTCTCCAAAGAAACAGACAGTACTATCGCCTCGACAAACAATATCGGCACATATACTGAAAACTACGCCTCAGCACCCCAAGCCCCAGTATCCCAAACCTCCGCTTCTCCGCTTCAAGGCCGCATATTCTGTGATACCGCTCCCATACTCGAACGTTATTGGGCATGGCGTACCGGCTTGGGATGGATAGGAAAGAATACACATCTCATCATTCCTCACGCCGGCTCCTGCTTCTTCTTAGGGGAAATTATTCTTGATAGGGAAGCTGACAATTATGACTCTCCACAACGAAATCAATGCGGTTCGTGTACACGTTGCCTGGATGCCTGCCCGACAAAAGCGCTGGAAGCCCCTTTCAGGCTCAATTCCGAGAGATGTCTTTCTTATCTTACCATTGAGTATCGTGGGGAACTTTCGCTCAATGTAGGCAAAAAAATGGGTAATAAAATATATGGCTGTGACGAATGCCTGAAAGCTTGCCCTTGGAATCGCTTTGCCACTCCTTGCCGGACAGCCGAATTTCAACCGTCTCCTTCTTTGTTAAGTATGAGGAAGGATGATTGGCATTCGCTGAGTGAGGAGCAATATAAAACCATTTTCAAAGGTAGTGCAGTGAAAAGGGCTAAGTATGGTGGATTGATGCGTAATATAAAGATTATTAAATAAATATTTAAATATTAAGAGCTACTACCTTACGATAATAGCTCTTAGGATCAATTAATGCAAGTTCTTCTCATAACAAACAGTTAAACCACTATATAAAAATAGTATTTCATGCAAAATATTATTCAGCATATTGCATCAAAATAGCAGGAAAATCAATAGAAAGTCCTGCATAATTTGCAGGAGACGGAACTCTTCCCTTAAATAATCCCATTGACATATATGCATCTGTAATATAAGCTAACGCAACCTGCCCATCATTCATTAATACAGGAGAAAGAATAATTTTTCCCTGTAAATACAAACCATCATCAGTTTTAGTTATTATTGAGCCGTACATCACTCCTCCTTGCCCATCAGACAAAGCATAATTTTGCTGCTGTGGAGTGGTTATAGCTAAAGCTCCATCTTGATAGGTGACCGCTAAAACAATCGTTGCTCCCAACAGCCTTGTCATTGGTAGCTGGAATATATAGCCATTACCACCCGGATTTTTAACAATTTGAGTATTTTCCTCTAATGAAAGAACTTGATTAATACCAAATGCTGTAGCAACGACTTTCACAACACCTGTCCATTGTCCCAATAAGTCATCAATATCGTACTGCAATAAAGCATATTCAATTTCACGAATGCCAGTAGTCACTTTTACAATGGCCGAACGAATTTTACCAGTGAGATTCTCTGTTGCAATAAACTTAAATCCATCACTCGTCATTTCATAGGATAACCATTGAGAAGCATCTGCTGGAATAGATACCTGAATAGGCAAATTACTCGACATTTCAACAGGGACCTCCTCTGCAGCATCTGTCAATGTGAAATAGGTAGCATCTCTATTATATTTCCAAATAGCTCCTTCCTGCAGTATGGTTGCTTGCTGCGTACTCACACCATCAGTTAAAACGATTTGTGCGCTACGCCCCGGATAACCCGTATTAGCATCTACAGAAATGGAAACTTTATGATCTGCAACTTCGATTACCTGACACCAATCGGCATTCACCGTAGCCGTGACAGTTCCAGTTGCTGCAAATTCGACAGTTCCAGTGCCACCACTAGCTTTCATATCCAAATCTGATTTTATAATTGTCAATTTTACAGTGGCAGCATCGTCATCTGAAGAACATCCTGCAACAAAAAATAAGCAGAATATTATTAAGTATAAATTCAGTATATTTTTCATAATCTAGTTTTTTATTTATTCCTCAACTTTCATAAAGACCATCTCTCCATACATACGTGCCACCCCTTGAACATATGAACTTTGACTATAATCAGGTGCCGAATAGCGGTCGAAGGCCATATAATCAGCTTTTGCACCACCTACTGCTTCGAATACCCCATCATCCTCAAATGTAAATCCAAACGGAGACTGTTGTACATTTGCCACAAAACCAAACATCAGACCTGCCTGATAACTAATATATGTAGGATAAAATCCCATGGCATAACAATATGTAGTACATCCCAAATAATATCCTGATATATAACCTACCTTTTGAGTCTTAAAGGACATAATTCCTTCACCTCTATCATAATCGAGCACTATATCACCAATTAGTCCCTTGAGAATATAACTCTTATTTTCTACATCCTCTATAATAGATATTGGTAATTCTTCGTCTGTCAAATTATTATCTTTATACATCTTGCAGGTAAGAGTATAATTACCTAGATAATCATTATATTTAATATATCCCTCCGGATAAATTCCTTTCATTTTAACGTTAGTTGCCCCCTCGTCAGTACAAGTAAAAAGCTCGGAGGAAGGGTCCCACACAAAATTTTGCACAGTTACTCCTGCCAGTGAAACTGGTTCCCGGAAACGAAAGCCATCGGTTGTAAAAAGGAAAGGAGATTGCTCTTGTACAATGTTACCACCATCATTATAGGCTATAACAAAAGTATAATTACTTCGCTGCGTCATACCAACTAAATTTCCATCAACCAACAACTGATATTGTATAAAGAAAGCATTCTCTTCTACGTCATTCACAGAGTTTATATATGCCTCCCAGTTCAAATCATCCGGAAGCGCATACATTACTATCGTATTTCCATACTTTTTGCCCTGCATTACAATTTTCTCGGCTGAAGCTTCTTTTATAATAAACTCATAATCTCCTTGCAGGTTGGCATTTGGGTTGGAACCTCCGCCTTGTGGCTTGGCATATGCATGAATAAAAGCATTATAAGTGTCGAATGTAAGCATAGTAGCTTCCTCCGATACAACCTTATAAAGAGAGGAAATAGTCTCATCGCCTTCGTATCCTTGAGATGCCATTGTAACTCGCTGACCATCAAACTTGCACAGAAGAGTTATGCCTCCCAAAGCATAGTCCTGACCTATGTAATATTCCATTCTCCAACCATTAGATGCCGATTCTAATAGCTCACTATATTGCTTCACTTCCTCTGTTGCACGGTTCGCTGAAGAATCATCAAAATAATCCTCTTCCTGGAAAAGACAGGATTGCAAACCAAAGCATACAAGAGCCATCAACAAATAAATCATTATATTCTTTTTCATAATCTTCCTGTTTTATTCAATAGTACTTAAATCCAGCTCCGGAATTTCTTGCTGACGCCTTAACACAATCTCACGCAAATCATCTAAATTAATACCCCAAGTTTCAAGCATATAATTGTATACAATAGTAAACTTCTGATTAATAATAGCCGCTCCGGCAGTTCCGGCAACCTTCAGCATATTATCCCAGTAAGCCTGATCGTGAGTAACATACATGGCGATATTCTCTACAAAATCTTCTCTTGCCTCACTCATCGCATATGCCGTCACAAATCCTTCCGGCCATGCATCCGCATCCTCTCGCAAATATGAATTTCCATTTTCAGCAACATAGAAATACCAGTCGGAACCAACATATTTTCCTTCGGTAATGCGATCAAACGATGGGTCATAATTACGCTTCTGATGCAGGATATGTGCAAATTCATGGTGCATCGTCTTAAAGTAATACTCATTCAAAACTTCGATATCGACATTCTCAAAGTCCAGACTGTTCACTTCGTACAATGTTATCTTCTTTCCTCCCTCGGCAGTACCCAACACCTTCGTACCACTGCTATCATAAGCCGGAGAACCTATCAAGTGAAAAGTTTTTGGCACATAAGACCGAAGAAAAGCCGGTCCGGCAAGTTCAGTATATGCCTCCATCCATACATGCTTGATAATCTTGGCCAAAGCAACCGATTTATCGTAATCCGCCGGTACCAGATTATATTTGTGATCACTTTCAATATCTTGCATACGATACTTGAAATCAACGTTATACGGATATGTATAATTAGCAAGCAACCATTCATCAAAACCATTATGTTCCATTGGCTCTGTTGAAAAAATACTATGCTTGGTGTCAATATCATCGCCATTATTACAGGCTCCCCAAAGAATGGGCAAAACAGCCGTTAGTATATAAATATAATATTTCTTCATATTATTTCCTCCTTTTAATTTTCAGTACGTGGATTGGGTTGCATTCCTGCCAGAACTACACTCTTAGGAATTTGCATAGCACGTCTTGCGTCATTTACCGGCATTTCATCTGTTACGACTATATTGTTATTAGCAATAGAACGGCGATAGATAACAATTCCATAACGTTTAATATCCGGCCAGCGCAGACCTTCGTGCAAAGTAGCAATACGTCTCATATGCAGAATGCAGTGAATAAAGTTCTCCTGTATACCTGATTCAATAGTAAAATCAGGCTGAAGCTTTTTCTTGGGAGTCGGATTTTGTGTCGGATTGTAATAATCCATCTTATCATAATACTCATTTATCATCCCCGGAGTTAAAGTTTGCTTATTAGAAGTATATGCTTTCTCCCATGTAGTAAGATCTGCAGCAGCCATTGGATAGTTCTTTTTCAGCGTATAAGCCTCAGCCCTGCAAAGCAAAGTCTCGTCTGTAGAGAAAATCACAGGCATATAATACAGGTAGTCACCAGCATAATAACCGCCCTTTCTCAACATACTGCATTCATAGCCCGATGTTGTAAAAGGCTGCATATACATGCGGTCAGGGATACCCCATAATCCGGAAGAACGTGATGTTTCGTAAGAAGCAATTAACTTATTATGTAGATAACGTTTTCCTGTCATGTAATTACTCAGAATAATACCCCAGTTAGATACGGTACTACCTATCAACAAGTTAGCCTTACTTGTAGAAGCAATATATGCGTCGGGCTGTACATTATCATTAGCAGAGAGTTTTCCCAACGCTTCCCAATCCCGTAATTCGGCAGCAGGATCACTTCCCAACACACGATCTGCATATTTTATCACCTCATCACAATTAGAAAAGTCAGGCTTCATATAATAAAGATAGAAACGTGCAGCAAAAGCATATGCAGCTTTCCTTGTGAAATGATATTTCGGCACAGAATAACTATCATCGGAAATAAGAGCCATACCATCTAATAAGTCCTTCTCAATCTTCTCATAAGTCTCCTGCAAAGTACCCCGCCCGTATTGTGGTTGCACAGTTGTTTCAACTTTAGTCATATAAGGAATACCTAATTCCTGTGATGCATGAGTATTATAAGCATTACAAAAAATATTTGCTAATACAAAATGATTGTACGCCCGACAAACAAGAGCCTCTCCTCGCTGCGGCATCAACGATTCCGGATTTCCCCGTTTCTCAATCTCTTCCAAAGCCATGTTAGCAGAAGCAATAGCTATATAATGGGTTTCCCAAAGATTTGTAGGCGTATCCTGATATTCTTCCTGGGTATCTTTCCAGTTATAGCACTCTTCCTCAGATAACTTATAATAAGAATATCTGGCACTGTTATCGTCGGTATTATCACTATAAAGTTCAAACAGTTCATTCGCAGATCCTTCCGGATAAGCAGAAACAAGCATTTTAGCTATTTTTTGCTCAGAATTCAGCTCCGTCCGGTTATCTGGTAATTCGTCAAGAAAATCATTACAAGAGCTACCGACAATAGCAAGCGTTGCGATGAACAATGGAATATATAATTGATTTCGTCTCATCTTTAATCTTTTTTTTTATTATTAAAATCATTCTCTTACAATCCTAAACGCAGAGTTAATGTAAACTGACGTGGCACCGGTGAAGCTACACCACCAGTATTAAAGAATTCAGGATCTTGACCATTCAATTTCTTATCTGCATAAATAAGGAATAAATTAGTTGCCTGTAACTTCAAAGAAAGATTGGAAATCTTCGCAGCAGAAATCCAGCTCTTAGGAAACTCATAAGAAAGTGAGATTTCTTTCATACGGATAAAATCACCTTTTGCAATTCGCTCTGTAGAATAATTGTAAGCATTGTAAGCTTTATACAATGTTCGGTTTGCTTCATATTGCGGATTACTCAAGATTGCAGGAATATTAGTCTTTGCCTCATCCCCAGAAAGCGTCCAACGATTCTTGAATTCACGAGGCATAGCACTCAAATCGGAATATTTATAATTAAAATATGGATTCAAACGAACAACATTACCAAATGAATAAGTCATGAATACATTGAGTTTAAACCCTTTATATGCAAAAACGTTACCGAAACTACCAGTTATTGTAGGATCTGTCGGACCTTCATATTTCAAATAATCTAACTTCTCACGTTCCTGGAAATTAATATCAGTCGATGTTATATTTCCATTGATATCGAACATAGGAATACCTTTTTCATCCAAACCTGCAAAAGGAATGGAGAAAAGCCCGCGCACAGGATATCCTTCACGTGCAAATCCATTTCCCGAAACAAGTTCCATCATACGAGTACGTCCTCGCAAATCAGTAACTTCATTCTTAGCATGAGAAAAAATAAAATCAGAATTCCATGAGAAGTCTTTCGTTTTAATATTGCTGGTTGAAAGGGTAAATTCAATACCATGTGACTTCATTGTAGCTACATTGGCATATTTATAAATAGTACCTCCCACTCCTTGTGTTGGAATCAACCCAATCAGGTCATAGTTATTGCGCGTGTACCAGTCAGCTGAAAGATTAATGCGATTATTAATAAAACCTACATCCACTCCTATATTCAATTCATGCTTCTTTTCATACGTTAATTCACTATTTTCCAAATCCACTATATGAAGACCCGTTTCTTGAATATCAGTGAAAGGACGATAAGGTGAATAACTCTTAATAATAGCTTGTGAATTTGTTACATCAGCCGGACCACGATCAGCTGTCAATGAGTAAGATGCCTTAAATGTCAAATTTGAAAGCGTTGGTTGAAGTGATTGGAAGAATTTCTCTTCATGAACATTCCACGCTGCAGAAAGATTCCACGTTGGCAGCCAACGAGCAGAACGGCTACGCCCCATTCTATTAGTTCCTTCATAGCGGAAAGTACCATTCAGCGTATAACGTCCGTCATACGAATAAGTAGCATTTGCAAATGTAGCTACACTCCGATATCTAGTATGCCCCATAGAATAATACTTTTCTCCAGTCTCAATACCTTTCTTAAAGTACTGATAAACATATGATGGAATCTCACCCATAGAATATTGCATACCCCATCCTTGGAATGAAGAGTTAGAGCGTTGAAGATCATTTACTTCCATTCCTGCAAAAAGATTAGTTATATGCTTTTCTGCAAATAGATGATTCCATGATACAGTACCACGGAAATCCAGTCCCAACATCTTACGATCTTGACGCTGATAAATACCTCCTTCAGGAAGAATCGAAATAGGTAATGCATATGGGTTATCTGGATTCTTATACAACCAGTCGTTTTCATCACGAATAGTAGCATCGTCCAACCCCGTACGATAAGCAATTGCTTGATTAGAATCATCCATTATATTATGTTCTTGTGATGATGATTGATAACGCACAGCACCCAGCGCACTGACTTCTAGGCCCTGCAACACCTTCCATTTCAACTCCCCCTGGAACTTTACATCAACAACATTCAACTCAATAAAATTATTGTCCAATTCACGGAGAATATTAAATGGAGCATAATTAGCCACATAATCTGTATTAGGATCTAATGTACGTGAAGTATTCAGTGCGTATGAATAGGGGTTGATATCAAAATCACGTGTAACCTGACCTGCCGCAACGTCCAATGATGAGTTCATGGTACCTGGTGCATTCTGTTTACGGTAAGAAGCACTTGATATCAAGTTTATGCTTAGGTTCTTTAAGATATTATAAGTCGTATTCAAATTGGCTGTATAACGTTTCACTTCACTCTGCTTATACCATCCCGGATCAAGCATGGCACTCAATGACGCATAAAAAGATGATTTATCAGAACCTGAAGTAATACTTACAGAGTGATTCTGTGAAATATTATTTGAGAATAATACATCAAACCAGTCGGTATTACGCATTTCGGCTTCGGTCAAATAAGCATTACGTGCTTCTAAAGTATTCATCAGCCCAAATTGACCATTCGTTTCATTAAACTGGTCGATCAGTTTATACATACGTCCGTACACACCTGAATTCTTTGCACGAAATAAATCAGCACTATTCAACCAACCTTTTTGCTCCAATTCTTTATATATTCCCATTTGCTCCTGAGAATTCATAATATTGAACTCTTTGTATGAGGGCACCATACGCGTAGTAAACTCACCCGTATAATTAATTTTGCTGACTCCAGCTTTACCTTTCTTTGTAGTAACAACAATTACACCTGCCATTGCACGTGCACCATAGATTGAGGTTGCTGAACCGTCTTTCAAAATCTGAAAGCTCTCAATATCATCGGAATTTAAACCAGCAATAGCCGAACTAATCAGAGTTTCAGCATCACCAGAAGATAAATCATCAGGTCCCACATCAATAGCATCTTCCATAATAACTCCATCCACCACCCATAATGGTTTGGAGCTACCATAAATGGAGGTAGCACCACGTACACGAATTTTAGGAGCAGTACCAAACGTACCGGATACGTTCTGGACTGACACACCCGCAGCACGCCCTTCAAGTCCACGGCTAATATCAGGGAGACCATCCAATTTTACATTATCAGCTGTTAATTGTTGAGTTGCACCAGTAAAAAGGCGTTTGTCCATTTTTTGCATGCCGGTTACCACTACTTCCTCCAGAACTTCTGCATCTGGTTTCATCAGAATTCTTATCGTTCCTGCTTTTATGGGGACCTCCTGAGTTTTCAATCCGATATAGCTAATCTTCAAAGTTCTAGCAGAACTTATTTTATTTTCTCTTTTTTACGTAACACATAATT